>Ga0207814_100642_pt1 | contig 16353 bp, 12 predicted proteins | sample TtaePargueraPR_7_FD_187755 | JGI IMG/M metagenome (GOLD analysis project Ga0207814, IMG submission 187755) | Aerobic enrichment media microbial communities from Bioluminiscent Bay, La Parguera, Puerto Rico - Tt and P1 (2) (SPAdes) | ecosystem: Environmental > Aquatic > Marine > Unclassified ... | reverse complement strand
TAACGACGGCTTTGCCGCGCCAGCGGGTGATGCTGGTTAACCAGGGTTCGCAGCCGCTCTTCAAGCACATGGGTATATATCTGTGTCGTTGAAATGTCCGCGTGGCCGAGAAGCTGCTGCACCGATTTCAGGTCCGCGCCGCGTTCCAGCAGGTGGCTGGCGAAGGCATGCCTGAGAACGTGGGGCGAGATGGCCGACGCCCGCAAGCCCGCCTCGCGCGCCAGTTCCTTCAGTTCCTGAGTGAAGCGCTGCCGGGTCAGATGGCCCTGGTCGGCGCGCGAGGGGAACAGCCACGGGCTGCGCGCATCCGCTCCGCCGCCTTTCGCGAGTTCATCGATATAGTGCCGCAAAACTTGAAGAGCTTTCGCGGTGAGCGGCACCATGCGCTCGCGTCCGCCCTTTCCGCGCACCAGCAGTACGCGGTCGCCGGGCACCAGCGCCCCGCGCTGCAGGGACACCAGTTCGCTGACCCGTAAGCCGGTGGCGTAAAGGATTTCCATCAGGCACTGCAGCCGCAACGCCTTGATGCGCTTTCCCCCGCGCGCTGACTGGACACGTTTTTCAGCCTCGTCGAGCAACTCATCCACGTCCTCCGTGGCGAGCGTCTTTGGCAGGGGCCTCGCTGTCTTGGGGCTTTCCACCGAGGCCGCGGGATCGTCGGTACGAATGCCTTCCGCGTAGAGAAACCGGAAGAACTGGCGTACGGCGGAGAGTTTTCTTGCGCGCGATGACGGCGCCAGGCCGCGCTCGCCAAGTTGTTTCAGATACGATGCGATATCGGCGGCCGTGACAGCGGCGCTGGCCTTGCCTTTCTTGCCGGTGAAGGCGAGAAAGTCCTCAAGGTCCCGGCGATAAGCCTGAAGCGTATTCTCGGCTGCTCCGCGCTCGGCGCTGAGCATCTCCAAATAGAGATCCACGTTCGGGTCGTGAACGTTCGTATCGCCCCTGGTTGCCTCAGGCATGCGGCGCGTCCCGTTTGATTTCAGCCCGGGTGCTGTTACCCGCTACTTGGCTTCGAGTTCGATATCGCGCACGGGCTTGCTGATTTCCTTCTGCTCCGGCTCGAAATATGTCGCCAGAACGTAGAGCCCGCCCGTGGCCATGCCGCCGAGTATCATTAAAACGAAAAGAAATCGAAAAAGACTTGGCATATCCCCGCCGTCTGGTCCGCCGCAGGCAGCGGTTGCACGCATCGCGTTCCCGGCACATATCCATGGGCCGGCGAACAAACGGCGGAACCGCCTGAAACAATTGAATCTGCACAGCAAAGTAAAAGACGTTATGGTCGGCTTGCAACCCGTATGACGCAGCGACGACGACAATCACCGGATTTCGACAATGCCGCCCAGGGCGCAATCGCGCAAACGCGCTGAAATGGAGAGCAAGGCCAAGGCGATCCGCGAAAGCCTTGGAAACAAAAGCGTGGTCCTGATCGGGCTGATGGGCGCCGGCAAGACCGCCATCGGGCGGCGGCTTGCGTCGCGCCTAGGGCTCAAGTTCGTGGATGCCGACAACGAGATCGAAAGGGCTGCCGGAAAAAGCATTTCCGATATATTCGCCGATCATGGCGAACCCTATTTCCGCAATGGCGAGCGCCGGGTCATCGCCCGGTTGCTCAAGTCGGGACCGCAGGTCCTGGCCACAGGCGGCGGCGCCTATATGAATGAGGAAACCCGCAAGATCATTGCCGAGAGGGGCGTTTCGGTATGGCTGAAAGCCCATCTCGACGTCCTCATGGAGCGTGTAGCTCGCCGCGATCACAGACCGTTACTCAAGACGGAAGACCCGGAAGCCGTCATGCAACGCTTGATGGACGAGCGCTACCCGGTCTATTCCAGCGCGGATATCATGGTGACGAGCCGTGACGTTCCGCATGAAGTGATGGTCGGCGAGATCGTTTCGTCCCTCGAGGCGCATGTGAAGCGGCAATCGAAAGAGAATGGCCGGAAGGACGCTCCCAACGCCGGTAGCCGGGCGCGTCGGTAGAAAGAATGCAAGACAACACTGAAAGCACCGTTCGCACGGTTCGCGTGGAACTCGCGGAGCGCAGCTACGACATCGCGATCGGCGACGGGCTGCTGGCGAATGCCGGCGCGCTGATTGCCGGCATCGCGAAAACTGCGAAGTGCGCCATCGTGACGGACTCAAATGTCGCCAAAGCCCAGCTCAACGCACTTGAGGCCGGGCTGCACAGACACATGGAAACGGCCGGAACGGTGGTACTCGAACCGGGAGAGGCGACCAAATGCTTCGCCGAGCTCGAGACCGTGTCGACGCGACTGCTCGATGCCGGCATCGAACGCGGCGATCTCGTCATCGCCCTCGGCGGCGGCGTCATCGGCGATCTTGCCGGTTTCGCCGCCAGTATCCTGCGCCGGGGTGTCGGTTTCGTTCAGGTGCCGACATCGCTGCTGGCGCAGGTCGATTCCTCTGTCGGCGGCAAGACCGGCATCAACACGGCGCAGGGAAAAAACCTCATCGGCGCCTTCCACCAGCCGAAACTGGTTATCATTGACACCCGGACGCTCGAAACGCTTCCCGAGCGCCAGTTCCGGGCGGGATACGCGGAAGTGGCCAAGTACGGTCTCCTTGGAGATGCGGACTTCTTCGAATGGCTGGAGCAGCACTGGCGCGATGTATTTTCCGGCGGTGTAGCGCGTGCGGAGGCGATCGAACGCAGCTGCCGCGCGAAGGCCGTCATCGTCGAGGAGGACGAGCGCGAGACGGGGCGCCGCGCGCTGCTCAACCTCGGGCACACCTTCGGCCATGCGCTGGAGGCCCACGCCGGGTATTCCGACCGGCTGCTGCACGGAGAAGCGATAGCTATCGGCATGGCGCTGGCATTCCAGTATTCCAACGAGACCGGGTTGTGCACCGGCCAGGATGCGCAGCGGGCCATCGCTCACCTGGAAACGGTCGGGCTGCCGACCCGGATAAACGATATCCCGGGCGATCTGCCCGCGCCGGAGCGGCTCATGGAGTTGATCGGACAGGACAAGAAGGTTCGGGCGGGGGTGCCGGCCTTCATCCTTGTCCGCGGCATTGGAAAAGCTTACGTCGACAGAACCGTCGACCCGGCCCGGCTGAACGAGTTCCTTACGCGGAAGTGTCTTGAAAAATGACCATAGAACTTGCCCTTACAGCGGGCACGATCTGCCTGCTCATCCTGATTTCAGCATTCTTCTCCGGTTCTGAAACGGCGCTGACCGCTGCTACCCGCGCCCGGCTTCACAGCCTTGAACAGGACGGCGACAGCCGGGCGGGAACCGCCAGCCGCCTGCTTGGCAACCCCGAGCGGCTGATCGGCGCGATCCTGCTCGGCAACAACCTCGTCAACATCCTGGCATCGGCGCTGGCAACGAGCCTCTTTCTGACACTGTTCGGCGAAGCCGGCGTTGCCTACGCCACGCTGACCATGACCGCGCTGGTGCTCATTTTCGGCGAAGTCATGCCCAAGACCTACGCCATCACCAACCCCGACCGCGCGGCTCTTGCCGTGGCGCCGGTGATCGGCGTCGTCGTCGCGTTGCTCGGCCCGATCACCAACGCTGTGCAGATGATCGTGCGGTTCTTCTTCCGCATGATGGGCCCGAACGTCGCCGATACGGCGGCCGTCCTTTCGGCGCACGAGGAGATCAGGGGGGCCATCGAACTGCACCACAAGGAAGGCGGCGTGGTGAAGCACGACCGCGACATGCTCGGCGGGGTGCTGGACCTGATGGACCTCGAGGTCGAGGACGTGATGGTGCACCGGACGCAGATGCACACCATCAATGCCGACGATTCGCCCGAGGAGATCGTCAATCAGGTGCTCGCCAGCCCCTATACGCGGCTGCCGATGTGGCAGGGCCAGCCGGACAACATCGTCGGCATCATCCACGCCAAGACCCTGCTGCAGGCCGTTCATGACGTCGGCGATTTCTCCAAGCTCGACCCGCTGTCCCTGGCCACGCAGCCATGGTTCGTGCCCGACACGACGCCGCTGCGTGCGCAGCTCAATGCGTTCCTGCGCCGCAAGGGACATTTCGCGCTCGTCGTCGACGAGTATGGCGAGGTGCAGGGCCTGGTGACGCTCGAAGACATACTGGAAGAAATCGTCGGCGAGATTACGGACGAGCACGACGAGCTTGAATCCGGCATCCGCCCGCTGGGCGACGGCAGCGTTATCGTGGACGGATCGCTGCCGACACGCGACCTGAACCGGGCGCTCGACTGGGAACTGCCGGATGACGAGGCGACGACGGTCGCGGGCCTCGTCATCAACAAGGCGCAGTCGATACCCCAGCCCGGCCAGGCATTCACGTTCGACGGGTTCCGTTTCGAAGTGCTGCGCCGCCACCGGAACAAGCTGACGTCGCTCAAGGTCACCAGGCTCGCCGCGGAATAGGACCGGCGAATACACATCGGTATTGCCCGCCCTCATGCAGACGCCTGACGGGCAACCCTTTCTTAACCACGATGCGTTTTCGCAGGTTTTTGTTAAGGCAGTTAAAAAAAGTTGCTGGGATGATCCCCCACCATGCTCCGGGCATACGATCTGCCTGGATATTTTTCGGGGGGAATCACAGAACGCATGACCGAACGCAGCGGCAGCATTCAGGCCTTGGTGATCGTTGCGGTGACCGTGATCGTCGTCGTCGCCGCGTATGGCATCACGCACAGCGCCCTGACCGGACAGGTCAGCATCGAGGCGCTGCTGATTTTCATGCTCATCGCTCCGAGCGTCTGTCTTCCAGCCATCGCTTTCAGTTCGCACGCGAAAGCGCAGAAGGCTTCCGGAGAAATTATCCGCCGGACAAACCTGCAACTCGAGCTGGTCATGGACAACATGGCCCAGGGGCTTTGCATGTTCGACGGCGACCAGCGGCTGATCGTCTGCAACCAGCGCTACGCGGAGATGTATGGACTGTCGCCGGAGATCGTGAGGCCCGGCACGACTTTCCGGGAGATCCTTCAGTACCGGATCAACAGCGGTCAGTTTGCCGGCATAGACAGCGAGGCCTATATCGAGGAGCGCATGGCGGCGGTTCGCGAACGCGACATGTCGGCCAAGACCCAGCAGCTTAACGACGGCCGCTACGTCGCCATTCGCCACACGCCCATGCCCGGCGGCGGCTGGCTGGCGACGCATGAAGACGTGACCGACATCAGGAAAGCGGAACTGGCGCTGATGGAAAGCGAGGCGCGCCTGCGTGCGATCTTCGACAATTCGCCTTTCTGCGTAAGCCTCAAGGACATCGAGGGCCGCTTCATCTTCGCCAACAAGCGCTACGGCGAGTGGTGGGGGTGCTCTGTAGAAGAGGCCTTGGGCAAAACCTCCTACGACCTGCACAAGAACCCCGTCCGTACGCAGGGTGTCACGGAACTGGAGCGGCTGGTACTCGAGACGGGCGAGACCCAGGAAAAGGAAGTGGCCGTCGACCGCGGCAACTCCGGCACCCCGGATCACAGGCTGCTGATCAAGTTCCCGGTCAAGTCTCCCGAGGGCGCGATCATCGCCATCGGCACCTTCGGGGTCGACATCAGCGAGCGCAAGCGCGCCGAAGTTGAACTGATCAACCACCGCGACCACCTGCAGGAACTCGTCGACGCCGCCACCCACGACCTCAAGGCGCAGGCGCGGGAGCTGGAAACGGCACTGGTGCGGGAAAAGGAAATGAACGAGCTGCAGCGACAGTTCATCTCCATGGCCAGCCACGAGTTCCGCACGCCGCTGGCAATCATCGACTCCACCGCCCAGCGGCTGAAAAAGGCCTGCGAAACCATGTCGCCGGAAGACATGCAGAAACGGGCCGACAAGATCCGCGCGGCGGTCAACCGCATGACACAGCTGATGGAAAGCACCCTGACCGCTGCGCGCATGGAAAACGGCAAGGTCAAGTTCGAGGTGGCCGACTGCAACGTCGCCGGCCTGCTGTGGGACGTATGCGAGCGCCAGGGCGAGGTTTCGGCTGGGCACGAGATCAACTGCGACGTGTCGGGACTGCCCGACAGCATCCGCGCCGACGCCAGCGCGCTGGAGCAGATCTTCACCAACCTGCTGGGCAACGCGGTCAAATACGCACCGGAAAACCCGGAGATCGACGTGACCGCCACGACCGAGGGCGACGACATCGTCGTGACCGTGCGCGACTATGGCATCGGCATGGACGCAGACGACATGGCCCGCATCGGCGAGCGCTTCTTCCGCGCCAAGACCTCCATGGGCATCGCCGGCACGGGCATCGGGCTCAACCTGGTCAAGAACCTGGTCGAGATGCACACCGGCCGGCTCGACGTCGAGAGCGAGCTGGGCAAGGGCAGCACCTTTGCCGTGCGCCTGCCCATCGCCGGCCCGCCCCAGGCGGGACTGGACGAACAGGACGAACCGCACCTCGAAACCGATGCGGCCTGAGCCGCGCGCGGCTAAACTCATTTCATGACCCGCACCCTTTTCGTCAACGGCACGCTGATGCGCGGCCTCGCGCTGCACGGCAACCTCGCCGGCGCGACTTTTCTCGGCGAGGCGCACACCGCGCCGCGCTACCGTCTCTATTCCATAGACGACGTTCACCCGGGCATGTTCGAGGTCGAAACCGGCGGCATTTCCGTTCCCGGAGAGCTGTACGCGATGAGCGACGATGTATGGGCGCGCGTCGAGGCGGGCGAGCCGCCGGGGCTTTACCGCGGGCCGGTGCACCTCGACGACGGGCAAACCGTGGACGGCATTCTCTACCCGCGCGAACTGGCCGAAGGCCGCCACGAGGACATTTCCAGCCATGGCGGCTGGCGCGCCTATATCGAGACGCTGGAAGAGCCACGCGGGTGAGGCGCAGGCACACGCTATCGTCCGGACGCTTTCCCAAGCGCCCGCCTGTCAAAGAGCATTTTTAATTTGTCCTACCGGCTATCGCCTTCTTTAGGACGTATTTGTTTGTCCTACCGCCTATCGGCTACTTGAGGACGTGATGATCCCTGAAAAAACAGGGACGCGCGGAGCGCCAAGAAGGTGCGTTCCGACTCATTAGGGCACCTCGTCGGCGCCCCGCGCACGGCCTCTTTGCGAAAGCACCCGGAGCTTTAAGCGATAGCGCGCGCGGGCCGTAGTACCCGCGGGTCCGGTCTGCCACGTTCGGGGTAGCTGGGGTTCGTTAGTCCCCGCTTTACCTGACCGTATTGCGCCAATGGGCCTCAAGTAGCCGACAGGCGGTAGGCCAAACAAAAAACTACCGCGAAAGCCGCCCGCTTCCCCGAACCGCAGACGGCTGCAGCTCTGTCCCGCCGGAGAAGCGACGGGGCGAATGATACGGGAGGTTTTGGGAGCGGGGATAAGTTTTTCCGTCCACCTTCCCTCTACTCGTCATGCCCGGGCTTGACCCGGGCATCCATGCGGACTTCGAAGCTAACGCTGACGGGTGTTGGGGCCGCACTATGGACCACCGGATCAAGTCCGGTGGTGACGAAGGCAGGTATCCGGTGGTGACGAGGGTCAGCAGCTCAAGCCGCTCAGCCCAGCAACACTAGAAATCGACAATTCTTGGCGAACAGCATAATAACGAACGCGTCATGCAGCTATTCAACCAGCGGACACTTGCGCGTGCGCTTGAAGGTGATGCGCAGATACCGGAAGCCCATGCCGAGATACTTGGCCAGTGGGCTGGAAGCATTCGTTCGGGCGCAATCAAGTCCCAAAGCGAAGTGGCGCTTCACGGCGACTTCAAAGCGCGCATCGTTGAGCAGATATTGGGTTATGCACCGTTTGGCAGCGAAGGGGGCCAGACAGTCGCCGCGGAACAAAAGATGGGCGCGGGTAATGTCGATCTTGCACTTGGTTTCTTTGGCGATGAAACGAAAATAATTGCGCCGTTCGAACTGAAAGGCGGCAAGACTTCCGACCTCGATGCGCCAATGCCGGGGCGAAAGAAATCGCCTGTCGACCAGGCTTGGGAATACGCGACGTCCGTCGCCGGTGTACGCTGGGTGCTCGTCACCAACTATCTTGAAATTCGCCTCTATTCCTACGCCGAAGGGCGCGGCGCTTACGAACGGTTCGATCTCGGCAGGATCGATGAACCGGAGGAGTACGCGCGCGCGATGCTGCTGCTCTCGGCGGAGAATCTGCTGCATGGCCGCACGGAAGACCTACTCAAGCAGAGCAAGACCGCCGACAAGGAAATTTCCGAACAGCTCTATTCCGACTATCGGCTGCTGCGCGAAACGCTGATCGCCTACATCCAGAAAAAACAGGAAGGCATCGACGACGTGGAGGCCGTCGGCATCGGTCAGAAGATACTCGACCGTGTGCTGTTCATCGCCTTCGCCGAGGACAACGGGCTCCTGCCGCAACAGTCACTGGCCGCGCGTTTGAACACCGCGACCCGTACAATCCGCGTCCCGTGTGGGAAAACTTCAAGGGCCTGTTCACGGCCATCGACCAGGGCAACAAGGACCTCGACATTCCCCGCTATAACGGCGGCCTGTTCGAGGCGGACGATCAGATCGACGCCGTCGATCTTCCGGACGAGATTTGCGCGGCCTTCAAGAAGCTCGGCGAATATGACTTCGAAACGGATGTCGGTGTTACCATCCTGGGGCGCATCTTCGAGCAATCCATTGCCGACCTCGAACGTCTGCTGGCGCGGGCGCGCGGCGAGTTGGAAGAAGAGCCGAAGAAGACCGGCGCAACAGGACGGCGCAAGCGCGACGGCATCGTCTATACGCCGGACTATATCGCCCGCTTCATCGTCGAGCGGACGCTTGGTGCACATCTTGACGAACTTTTCCGCAAAACGATGGCGCAATATGCCAAGGGCGACCCGGCTGATTACGACGCCCTGCAGTTCGCGCAAGGTTCGGAACGCGGCAAGAAGACGTGGAACGAGCGCGAACTGAAGGCGTGGACCGATTACCGCTACAAGCTGCAGACCCTGCGCGTGGTGGACCCGGCCTGCGGCTCCGGTGTGTTCCTGGTCATGGCCTTCGACTTTCTCAAGGCCGAGTACGACCGGGTGAACAAGAAGATGGAGGAGCTGCGCGGGGCGCCGGACCTGTTCGACCCGGACAGCGAAATCCTGTCGCAGAACCTTTACGGCGTCGACGTCAACGCGGAGAGCATCGAGATCACCAAGCTCTCGCTGTGGCTCAAGACGGCGCGGCGCGGCAAGGTGCTGGACAGCCTCGACCACACCATCCGCGTCGGCGACAGCCTGATCGAGGACTCCAATTTCGCCTATCTCGAACACGGCTTCAACTGGCGCGACGCCTTCCCGGAAGTCTTCGCCGACGGCGGCTTCGACGTGGTGCTGGGCAACCCGCCTTATGTGAAACTACAAAACCTGATGGGTGCAGGCCCCGAATATGCCGATCATCTTCGCAAGGGCGATTTGAGCAGCCTCGGCTATGAGTCAGCACAGAGCGGAAACTTCGACCTGTTCCTGCCGTTCATTGAAAGGGGGCTACAGATTTTACGCACGGGTGGCCGAATGGGCTACATCGCTCCAAGCCTCTGGACAATGAATCAATATGGCGCGGGTCTGCGAAAGCTGATCCAGCGAACATGTCAACTTCACGCTTGGGTTGATTTCGGTGCGCATCAGGTCTTCGAGGGCGTCACCACATACACGGCGCTTCAGTTCTTCACCAAGCACGCCAACGACAGTGTTTTCGTCCACCGGGCGTTTGACGGTGGACTTCCCGAAGGTCCATGGGAGGCAGCCACCTCGGCTATTTCTTATGAGGATATATCCTTCGATGACAGGTGGCTTCTGGTGCCGGGGGACCATCGTGACCTGATGAAAAAGATGGAAAGGTATGGAACGCGGCTAGACGAAAAAACAAACTCCGAAGGCATTTTCGTCGGCATTCAGACCAGCGCTGACAATATTTATCATCTCAGGAGAGAGGCCCCCGGAAGGTATCGGAAATCAGATGGAAGTCTGGTCGAGATTGAGGATGCGCTGATGAAGCCGCTGGTTTCTGGAACCGAAGCTAAGCGGTACGTAATTGAATTTGAAGATGTGTACCTACTGTTTCCTTACGAAGTCCGGGATCAGCAAGCTGGCCTCATTCCTTCTCAACAGATGGAGGAGAAGTTTCCGGCGGGCTGGAAATATCTCCTCTCAAACGAGCAAACACTCCGCAATCGGGAAGGAGGAAAGTTTGACGACGGCAATTGGTATCGATTCGGCAGACACCAGAACATCGGAAAGCAGGGGGTTAAGAAGATACTTGTTCCAAGATTAGTTAATGTTCTGTCAGCTTATTCTGATGTAAATGGGAGTTATTGTATTGATAATGTTGATGTAAATGGGATTATAACAGGCGAATCAAGTATCATGTTCCTGACTGCGTCAATGAATAGCCGGAGTTGCAACTTTTATTTTCGACAAATTTCTAAGCCGTTCCGTGGTAACTACAGGTCGGCAAACAAACAATTTATAGCACCGCTTCCAATCCCCCCGGCCTCCGAAGAAGACAAAGCCGCCCTCGCATCCCTCGCTCAAAGCTGCCAGTCGGCGGCGGAGGAACGCTACCGGCGACAGGAGGCAGTGCGCCGCCGCATCCCGGACCTGTGCCCGCCTGGCAACAACAAGGTGAAGCGCGAGGCGGACGGCACGGCGAAGCTGAACACCAAGCTCAGGGAATGGTGGACGCTGGAGAGCTTCGACGCCTTCCGCGCGGAGGTGAAGAAGGTCTTCAAGGCCGATATCCCGCTCGCCGACCGCAGTGACTGGGAGGACTGGCTGAAAAAGGAGAAGTCGGAAATCGATCGCCTCTCCGCCGAGATCGCCCGCAACGAGGACGAGATCAACCGGATCGTCTATCGCCTGTTCGACCTGACGGACGAGGAGATCGAACTGCTGGAGGCGAATATCTAGCGATGGCCAACTGGTCCCTGCTCCCCGCCTCCACCGGAACAGACCTCACGGGAATGACGCGGAACCGGGATTGGAGTATCATCGGGCCGCGGAAACCGGATGCGGGGCGTTCCCGGGAGGTAAGCGACATGAGTGCCAACAGGTTCGCGGGCGCACTTGTCATGATGGCCATGATTTGCTGGCAGGGCGCGGCTTTCGCGGCCGCTGTCAATGCCCCCCGGGATCAGCGCCAGTCGGCCACGAAGCCGCCGGCCTCGTCCATCTGCATCGCCCGGTGCGCCGAGATGGAAGCCAGGTGCGAAGCCTACGAGCGGGAATCGCCCAGTTGCGGCACGGTCGATGTGTGCTTCGAGGAGCGCGAGCAATGCAACGCGCTGTGCCGGGTCACCGCCAGCCTGGAACGCCGCGCCTGCTCGTGAGGCAAGCTGCCTAATTCACCCCGTGTTCCAGCAGCCGCCGGGCGATAATGTTTGCCTGGATCGCTTTTTTTCGCTCACGGCCGTTCCTCGCCATTTTGGTTTGGCCTACCGCTTCGCTACTTGAGGCCAATGGCTCGGGCCTGCGCGGGCGTGCCCCTGACCGGGGCGGCGCGCGGTTGCGCGCTGGCGGCAGCGTAGGCGAACGTTGCTACGAGTCGAGGATGCGTCTGGCGATGATATTCGCCTGGATCTCCGCGGCGCCCTCGAAGATCGACAGGATGCGCGCGTCGCACAGGAGCCGCGAGACGGGGTATTCCAGCGCGAAGCCGTTGCCGCCGTGGATCTGCACCGCGTTGTCGGCGGCGCCCCACGCGACACGGGCGGCGAGCAGCTTGGCCATGCCGGCCTCGAGGTCGCAGCGCCGGCCCTCGTCCTTCTCGCGCGCGGCGAAATAGGTGAGCTGGCGCGCGACCATGATCTCGACCGCCATCATCACCAGCTTGTCGGCGACGCGGGGGAAGGACAGGATCGCCTTGCCGAACTGCTGGCGCTCCCGGGCATAGCGCAGCCCGGCGTCGAGGGCCGCCTGCGCCACGCCGATGGCGCGCGCCGCGGTCTGTATGCGGGCCGCCTCGAAGGTGGCCATGAGCTGCTTGAAGCCCTCGCCCTCCTTCTCGCCCAGCAGGTTTTCCGAGCTGACCTCGAAACCGTCGAAGGAGATGTCGAACTCTTTCATGCCGCGATAGCCCAGCACCTCGATCTCGCCGCCGGTCATGCCGTCGGCCGGGAAGGGGTTGGCGTCATGCCCACGCGGCTTCTCGGCGAGGAACATGGACAGGCCCTTGTAGCCCTTCTCGTCCGGGTCGGTGCGCGCCAGCAGCGTCATCATGTCGGCGCGCACGGGATGGGTGATCCAGGTCTTCTGCCCGGTGACCCGGTAAACGTCGCCGTCGCGCACGGCGCGGGTCTTCAGCGAGGCGAGGTCGGAGCCTGTGTTGGGCTCGGTGAAGACGGCGGTGGGGAGGCATTCGCCGCTGGCGATTTTCGGCAGCCATTTCTCCTTCTGCGCGTCCGTGCCGCCAAGCAGGATCAGTTCGGCGGCGATCTCGGAGCGCGTGCCGAGCGAGCCGACGCCGATATAGCCACGGCTGAGTTCCTCCGAGACGAGGACCATGCTCTCCTTGCCGAGCCCCAGGCCGCCGTACTCCTCCGGGATCGTCAGGCCGAAGACGCCGAGCCCGGCCATCTTTTCGATGACGTCGAGCGGGATGTAGGCATTGGCGAGGTGCCACTCGTGGGCGTGGGGGGCGACTTCGGCGTCGGAGAAGCGGCGCATCTCCTCGCGCATGGCCTCGTAGGTTTCATCGAGCCCCGTGTCGCCATAGGTGGCCGCGCCATCGGCCCCGTCGATCAGGCGGGCCAGCTCGGCGCGGACGGCGGCCGTGTTGCCATGCGCGGCAAGGGTGGCGACGGCGTTGTTGGCCGTGAAATCCGATAGCGCATCGGCGCCGATGCCGAGGGCGCGCGGGCGGATCGTCTCGCCCTGGCTCATGGCAATGCCGCCCGAAAGCTGGTCGAGATATTCGCCGAATGCGACCTGGGCAATCAGGGCTTCCATCGTCCCGAAGCGGCCCTCGCTCTCCATGCGGCTCGCCCAGGCGGCCATCTGGTTGAGCGACTCCGCGTAAGTGGCGAACCAGGCGAGGCCGTGGGCGACATGCTGCTCGCGTTCCAGGATGCCGGCTGAAACCCTGCCGCCGTCGCTGGCCAGTTCGCGGGTGAAGGACCTTGCGGCTTCCAGCAGCTTGCCGGCCGTCTGCGCGGCTTCGGCGCATAGCCGCGGCAATCCGGGCAGGACAAGGGCGGATGCGCGGCGCGGCGCGTCTTCGGCGAGAGCCATGCGGGTCTCCGTCGGTGGGGTTTCTTGTGCAGTGCAGCATAATCGTTTCCGGCGGGCGTGCAATGGGCCTTTTGGCGGTGGCCGGGGCAGCGGCGCGCGGAGGCCCTTGCCCCGCGATTCGCGGCTGTGCATGATTCGCCGTGTGATTCGAGCGCGTTAACGCGCTGTTAACCATGCCGGGCGTTAAGCTTCAGTATCGATTGCGGCGGATAGTGGAGCGGCCATTCCATGGCGGGAAGTCACGGGCATGCGCGGATTTGGGGACTCAAACCCGTCCGGCACGAGGGCGTGGAGCGGCCGGACGAGCCGAACCGGTTCGGCGGCGCGTCGCTGAAGCTTTGCGCCGGGCTGTCGCTGCTGGTCATTCTTCTCGTCTGGTTCGACGCCGGCGCCATCATGCAGCAACTGCTTGCCATAGACGCTGGCTTCCTGTTGCTGGCGCTGCTGCTGTTCGTGCTGCAGTTCATGGTCGCCTGCGCCCGGTGGGTCGTCATCCTCGGCCGCCAGGGCAGCGCGATCACGCCGCGCACGGCGCTGTCGATTTTCGGCGCCGGAACGCTGGCCAACCTGTTCCTCGTCACCTCGCTCGCAGGCGTCTCCGTGCGCACGGCATTGCTGCTGCGCGCCGGCACGGGACTGGCCGGTGCGCTCGCTCCGGTCACGGCGGAAAGGCTGGCCTCCATGGCCGGGCTGCTCCTGTGCGGCGTCGCCGGGTTCGTATTCGCCTTTCCCGACCTCCAGTCCTTTGTCGGCAGCTGGGTGCCGCCGAAAGCCGCCGCAGTGCTGGCGGCCGCGATGGCCGTGGCCGGCCTGGCGCTTGTCGTGGCAATGCGAAAGTCCGGCTGGTTCGCCGCGTTCGCTCGCATGGTCGCGGCCTCGTTCTCCTCGCCGGGGCAGGCGGTCCAGATGGTCGGCGCAAGCGCGGCGATCGTGCTGCTCGGCTTCGCCGGAATGGCCGCATTGGCGCAGGGCATGGGGCTTTCCATCGACCTCATGTTCTTCCTGTCGGTGATGCCGGCGGTCGCCTTCATCTCGGCGCTTCCCATCAGCATTGGAGGATGGGGCGTGCGCGAAGGCGCCATGGTCGCGGGGCTCTCGATCTACGCCGTGCCGCCAAGCGCTGCCATGGCTTTGTCCATATCCTATGGGCTTGCCGGCCTGCTCGTCGCCCTGCTGCTGGGCGCGGGGCTGGCCATGCTCGGACAGCAGCGCCGGGCATAAACAAGGCGGCAGCGTTCCCCAGCAGGCCCTAGTCCGCCTCGCGCGATCCCAGGCTGGCGAGGATTTCATCGCGGTTGAGCAGCACGATATGCTGTTCCTGCGGGTTGCGCGCGTCCGGCGGGGTGTCCAGTCCCAGCCGCCTGAGCGCATAGAACAGCAGGGCACGGCGGACTTTCACCACCGCGTGGTCTCCAGCGATGCCGTAGTCCAGGCAAACGGCACGGCGCTGCGCGTGCGCCAATTCAGGGTGCGGCGTGATCTGCAGGTCGATCCAGGTATTCCAGTCCTGATCCGCCTCCGCTGTTTTCTCCGCCGGTCCCGCAAGCTCGGGCGCGGTGATGCGGCCAAGGACAAAATCCCGGAAGCCGGCGTTGGCGTCATCCCAGGCGCGCACGTGCCAGCGGAAGCCGTCATGGGCGAGGGCATGGGGTTCGACCGTGCGGGCGACTGGTTCGGCCCGGTTCATGGACTGGTAGTGCATCTTGACCTGAAGGCTGCGCGCTATTGCCCGCCACAACACGCGCAACACGCCGGGGTCGACGGGGCGCTCCGGTACCGGCGTCGTTTCCAGCGGCGGGACCACGCCAAGCCGCGCCTGTTCCGGAGCGATCAGCCCGGCGTCGACAAGCCGCATGTCGGCCAGCATGCGGGCGGCATCTGGTTCGGCCAGAACGGGCTCGAAGTCCGCGTCGGCCACGTATCTCTTGGCCGACTTATCGTAGCGTATCCCATCGCCCGCCAGCTTCAGATACCGGTTGATGTCGGCTGACGCCTGGCTCATCGAAATGCCGAAACGCGCAATCAGGTCCTGCCGGTTGATTTCCCCAAGCCAGTAAAGGCGTTCCTCCACGAATTCCAGGCGTTGCTCCACGCTCCAGCGCGCATCGGCGCGGGCGCTTGACTCGCGCCCGGATAAGCGGTTAGTTTTTGTATGCATCTAGTTTCTACACTAATGCAATTAATAGTACCATCCAGTTAATGGATGCATTGCCCTTATAGCTGATTCTCGGCGGTTTCCCAACGCCCGTCCGGTCCTTGCCGCTTGGCGAGTACAACCGTGCGCGTGCTCGCTGACCCCTGCCGGGAAAGACCGGGAGGCGTTCATGGCGAAACGGTGTGGAAGAAACGCCGACGAGGTTGCCAGGTGGGCCGCGGCTTCGGTGTTGCCGAAGCTGTGTCTTGCGGCTGTTCTCATCCTGGGCCTGCTGATGTATCTCGACGCGGGCGTCATACTGGACATGGTCAGGGCCGTGGATCGCGGGGCCCTGGCAGCGGCAACTGCCATCATTGGCTGCCAGTACACATTTTCCGCACTGCGCTGGCACATCGTCGCGAGGCGGCATGGCATTTCAGAAAACGCCGGGCAGCTTCACTTCATTTTCGGTGCAGGGGCGCTTGCGGACCTCGTGGCTCTGACCTCCTTTGCAGGCCTTACGGTGCGTGGCGCACTGCTGGTCTCGCGCGGCGCGGAGATGTCGAGGGTTTTCGGCGTTCTGTTCATCGAACGGGTTTCGGCCCTTGCCGGGTTTGCGTTCTGTTTTGTTGCAGGCGTTGCAGTTGTACTCCTTGCCGGGGTGGCGGTGCCGTTTGCGCCCGACCCGGGCATTGCCGTGCTGACCGCCACCGTGGCGGGCGTTTCGGCCATCGCAGCGATATACACGCTTTTGCGTCTGCAGGCGGTTCGCGCCTTTGCCGACGGCCTCAGGGCTTCGTTCATGGAACTGCCGCTCGTTGCAGGCCTCGTATGCCTGAGCGCAATCACCATCTGGCTCGGCTTTACCGCGGTGGCCATTCTCGCGCGAGGACTTGGCCTGCAGATCGCGCCGGTCTTTTTCCTTACCATCATGCCGGTGATCGCTCTCCTTGCCGCATTGCCGGTCAGTATCGGCGGGTGGGGCGTCCGCGAGGGAGCGATGGCCGCGGGGCTGTCCCTGTTCGGCGTGCGTCCTGAAGAAGC
>Ga0207814_100640_pt1 | contig 16371 bp, 10 predicted proteins | sample TtaePargueraPR_7_FD_187755 | JGI IMG/M metagenome (GOLD analysis project Ga0207814, IMG submission 187755) | Aerobic enrichment media microbial communities from Bioluminiscent Bay, La Parguera, Puerto Rico - Tt and P1 (2) (SPAdes) | ecosystem: Environmental > Aquatic > Marine > Unclassified ... | reverse complement strand
CGAGCCGCAGGGCGAGGTGGTCGTGCTTTCTCCACTCGGCGGAGGGATCGCTGAGCCGGAGGCTGCCCGACATGCCGAGGTGGACCAGCAGCGAGCCGCACCGACGGAGATCGAGGATCAGGTACTTCGCCCGTCGACGGACCGCGGTGAAGGTGTCGCCGGTGATCCGCTCGAGGCTCGGCGAGACCGGCTGGCGCAGGCGGGTCTCGCGCACCACCACCTCGGGCACCCGGTGGCCGACCAGATGGGGTTCGATGCCGCGGCGGGTCGTCTCGACTTCCGGAAGCTCGGGCATCAGCGCAGGATGAATCCGATCGCGGTGACCACGTGGCAGGCGCTGCCGGCGATCACGAACAGGTGCCAGATCGCGTGGTTGTAGCGCAGCCGCCCCCAGGCGAAGAAGCCCACCCCGAGGGTGTAGCAGACGCCGCCGGCGACCAGCCAGGCGAGGCCGGCCGGCGGGAGCGAGCGGACCAGCGGGCCGAGTGCGATGACCACCAGCCAGCCCATGGCGAGATAGAGGACCGTCGAGAGCACCGTCTCGCGCTTGCCGCGCGTGGTCGCCTTCAGGATCACCCCCGCGACGGCCAGGCTCCAGACGATCCCGAACAACGACCAGCCCCAGGGGCCGCGCATCGTGACCAGCGTCAGCGGGGTGTAGGATCCGGCGATGAGGAGGTAGATGCAGGCGTGGTCGAGGATCTGGAGGAAGGACTTCAGCCGCGGCGTGGAGAAGCTGTGGTAGACGGTCGAGGCTCCGTAGAGGAGGACCAGCGTCCCGCCGAAGATGCTGGCGGAGACCACCCGGTAAGGGTCGCCGAGGGAGACCACCACCATCACCACCAGCGCCGCCACCGAGAGCAGCGCGCCGATGGCGTGGGTGATCATGCTCGCGAGCTCCTCGCCGTGGGTCTCGCACAGCGGGGAGCGGGGTTTGAAGGGGACGGCCACCGGCGGAAGCATGGGGTCGGGGCCGGCGCTTGTCCACGCCCGGGACGTTTGCGTTGAGCTTCGGGCCCGCCCTGCTAGGGTCGCGGCGATGCCAGGAGGAAAGAAGGTTAGGCTGGTGTGTTCGGACTTGGACGGGACGCTGTTGGGAAAGCCGGATTCGACGGCGGACTTCCGCTGCACTTGGGAGAGCCTGGGCGAGGACCGCCCGGTGCTCGTCTACAGCACCGGACGCCTGCTCAAGGACGCGATGCGGGTGGTCCGCCAGGGAGGGCTGCCGGAACCGGACTTCTTCATCGGCGGCGTCGGCACCACCATCCACGAGGTCAAGTCCGGGGAGATCCTGCGGGAGTTCTCGACGATCCTCGAGGAGGACTGGGACCGGGAGAAGGTGCGCGAGGTGGTGCGGGCCTTCGAGGGCGTCGAACCCCAGCCCGAGCACCAGCAGCACGACTGGAAGAGCAGCTGGTTCTGGGAGGACGCCACGCCCGGGCAGCTCGAGGCGCTGCGCGAGGCGCTGCGCGAGAACGGGGTGGGGGCCCAGGTGATCTACTCCTCGGCCCGCGACCTCGACGTGCTGCCGCGGCCCGCGAACAAGGGCAACGCCCTGCGCTGGTTGTGCCGCCGGCTCGACATCGAGCGCGACGAGGTGGTGGTGGCCGGCGACACCGGCAACGATTCCTCGATGTTCCTGGTGCCCGGGGTTCGCGGCATCGCGGTCGGCAACGCCGAGCCCGAACTGCTCGAGGCGATCCTCGAGGCCGACGCCCATGTTGCCAACGGCACCTGCGCCGAAGGGGTGATCGAGGGACTGCTCGAGTACGGCGTCATCGACCGGGTGATCCATTGCGAGGGTTCGCTCGAGACCCAGCATCACGACCCCGAGATCGTGCGACTCTTCGAGAAGCACCCGAGCACCGTCGGGAGTGAGGAGTCGTTCATCCACCAAGCCTACCACAAGGCGCTCGAGGCGCTCGAGCGCTGCGTCACGCCGAAGGGATTCAGCGCCTGCTCGATCTCCGACAACGACGTCACCGGCACCGACGAGAACTACAACTCGGTGTGGGGGCGCGACGGCGCGATGGCGATCACCGGCAGCCTCGCGGTGGGCGGCGACCGCTTCACCGAGTGCCAGAGGGCAACCCTGCGGACCCTGCTCGAGCACCTTTCCCCGGGCGGGCAGGTGCCGGCCAACGTGCACATCGAGTCGGGCATCCCGGACTACTCCGGGGTCGGGGGGATCGCGGCCATCGACAGCGGCATGTGGGTGCTCATCGCGCTCAACGCCTTCGTCGAGAAGACCCGCGACCTGGCCTTCCTGCGCGAGTTCCGCGACGAGGCGGCGCGGATCATGGACTGGCTGGAGGCCCACGACAGCAACCAGGACGGGCTCATCGAGATCCCCGAGGCCGGCGACTGGATGGACCTCTTCAACCGCAGCTACAACGTGCTGATCGACGAGGTGCTCTGGTACCGCGCGACCGTCTCGTACGGCCGCATCTGCGAGAAGCTCGGGGAGAAGGACCGGGCCAGCCGCTACCTGCTGGCGGCCGAGCGGGTGAAGCGGGCGATCCTGCGCCGCTTCTGGCCGAGCACCAACGCGCAGATGCCGGAGACGCAGGCGAACTTCGCCGACGTGCAGCGGGCGATCGGCGATGCCCGCTACCTGCTGGCGCAGGTCACTCCGTTCTCCTTCGACTGGCGCTGCGACGTGATCGGCAACGTGATGGCCTTCCTCGCCAACGTGCTCGACGTCGGCCGCGCGAAGATCGTGTTCCGCTTCCTCTGGGGCGTGGGCGCCAACGAGCCCTACCCGGTGCGCAACCTCTACCCGGTGGTGCACGCCGGCGACCCCGACTGGCGCAGCTACTACACGGTCAACCTCCTCAACCTCCCGCACCACTACCACAACGGCGGCATCTGGCCGTGGTGCGGCGGCCACTGGGTGCGCTTCATCCAGAAGCTCGGGCTGCGCGACGTCGCCCGCAAGGAACTGCTGAAGCTGGCCGAACTGAACCGCCAGGGGGTTCACTGCGAGTGGGAATTCAACGAGTGGTGCCACGGCGAGACCGGGCGCCCGATGGGCAAGGCCTTCCAGGCGTGGTCGGCCGCCGAATTCCTATCCGCCTACCACGCCGTGATGGACGAATGAAACGAAGACTCGACCTGCTCCACTTCTCGATCCACGGGCTGATCCGCGGCGAGAACCTCGAACTCGGACGCGACCCGGACACCGGCGGGCAGTGCCTCTACGTGCTCGAACTCGTCAAGGCGCTGGCCCGTCGCGACGAGATCGCGCGCGTCAGCCTGGTCACCCGCCGCATCTTCGACAAGAAGGTGGCTGACGAGTACTCGGCCGCGCGCGAGGAGCTCACACCGAAGGCCGACATCTGCCGGATCGAGGCGGGTCCCCGGCGCTACCTCCGCAAGGAGGTGCTGTGGCGGCACCTCGACGCCTTCGTCGACGGCACCCTCGCGTGGCTGCGCAGCGAGCGGCGGGTGCCCGACCTGATCCACGCCCACTATGCGGATGCCGGCTACGTCGGCCGCCAGGTGGCGGCGGTGCTCGGCTGCCCCTTCGCCTTCACCGGTCACTCGCTCGGCCGGGTCAAGCGCCAGCGCCTGGTCGAGGGCGGGGCGGATGCCGACGACATCGAGCGCCGCTACAACCTCGCCGCGCGGGTCGAGGCCGAGGAGTTGAGCCTGGACGCCGCGTCGATCGTCTGCACCAGCACCCGCCAGGAGGTCGAGGAGCAGTACGCGATGTACGACCAGTACGCCGAGGAGCGGATGAAGGTGATCCCGCCGGGAGTCGACCTGAGCCGCTTCGACGGCAAGGGCGACCCGGGGGTGATGGCCTCGGTCGACGGGAAGATCCGCCGTTTCCTGCGCGATCCCTCGCGCCCGGCGGTGCTGGCGATCGCCCGCGCCGACGAGCGCAAGAACCTGGCGGGCCTGGTCCGGGCCTTCGGCGGCAACGAGTGGCTGCGGGAGCACGCCAACCTGGTGGTCATCGGCGGCAACCGCGACACGCTCTCCCAGCTCCCTCCGGGCGGGCGCAAGGTCTGGAACGAGCTGCTGCGGCTGATCGACGACTTCGACCTCTACGGCATCTGCGCGGTGCCCAAGCAGCACGAGTCGCCCGAGGTCGCGGGCTTCTACCGCTGGGCCAGCGACCGTGGCGGCGTGTTCGTGAATCCGGCCTTCACCGAGCCCTTCGGGCTGACCCTGCTCGAGGCGTCGGCGGCGGGCCTGCCGCTGGTGGCGACCAACGACGGCGGCCCGCGGGACATCCTGGCGAACTGCGAGAACGGCGAGCTGGTCGACGCGCTCGACCACGAGGGGGTGGGCAAGGCGATCGAGGGGATCCTCTCGTCGGAGGGGCGGCAGCGGGAACTCGCCAAGCGCGGGGCCAGCAGCGTGCGCGAACACTACAGCTGGGACGCCCACGTGTCCCGCTACCTCGGCGAGCTCGGGAAGGTGCTTCCGGCCGAGCCGCGCAAGTGGGAGGAGGGCACCCGCCAGTTGCTGACCAAGGCCGAGCGCTGGGTGGTGATGGACCTTCCCCCGCACCTCGAGGACGAGCCCGCCGAGCTCGTCGATCGCTGGCGCAGCCTGTTCGGCCCGAAGGAGAGCCGCTTCGACATCGGCCTGGGACTGGCGACCGGGCTCACCGACAGGCAGGCGCGCGAGGTGATCGAGCGGCTCGGGATGCCCAAGCCGGCCTTCGTGATCAGCGGCCTCGGCGCCTCGATCCGCTATGGAACCGCCGGCGTCAAGGATGAGGTGTGGGACCGGCAGGTGCGCCACCGGTGGAGCCGCGAGGGGGTCGTCGAGGCGCTTTCCGGGTTGCCCGGGTTGGGCCTGCAGCCGGAGGAGCACCAGCATGAACTAAAAGTGTCGTACTTCCGTGACCGCGATTCCCGGCCGGCCGTCAAGGAGGTGGTGAGCCATTTGCGCGAGGCGGGCCTGGCGGCGAAGGTGATGATGACGGCCGATTGCTACCTCGACATCATCCCGGTCCGCTCGGGCAAGGACGTGGCGTTGCGCTATCTGGAGTACAAGTGGCGCATCGACCCGGCGCGCATCTACTGCTTCGGCACCTACGGGAACGACATCTCGGTGGTCCGCGGACGGAACCTGTCGGCGATCGCGTCCGACGCCGACACCGTGCTGCGCCGGCTCCGTGAGCGACCGCGGCTCTACAAGTGCAGCCAGCCGGGACTGGCCGGCTTCTTCGAGGGGCTCGAGCACTACGGCGTCCTGGCGGGAGAGCCGCCGCCGCTTCCGGGCGAACAGCACACCAGCGAGGACGAGGCGGTGCCGGACACCGAGATCCGCACCTGAGATGAACGCCTGCCACGTCGTCTGCGGCCCGCCCGCCGGGGGGAAGTCCACCTACGCGCTGGGGCTGGCCCGCGAGGCCGGGGCCTGCCTGCTCGACAGCGACGAGGTCGCCGAGCGGCTGGTGCGCGCCGGACTGGAGCTGGCGGGCATGGATCCCGACGACCGCGATTCGCCGATCTACAAGGCGGCGTTCCGCGAGGCGGTCTACCAGACCATGTTCGACCTGGCCCGCACCAACCTGCGCACGGTGCCCGTCGTGATGGCCGGCCCCTTCACCTCGGAAGGCGCGGATCCGGACTGGTTGGAGCGGCTCGCGAAGCGTCTCGGCGTGCGCCCGACCGGGCACTTCGTCTGGTGCCCGCCGGAGGTCCGGCGGCAGCGCCTCGCCGCCCGGGGCGAAGCGCGCGACCGGGCGAAGCTCGAGGCGTGGGGTGCCTACCTCGCCAGCTGCCGCGAGGAGCGGCCGCTCTGGGAGCATCAGTTCGTGGATACCGGGACCGGCCCCGCCGGGGCACCGTGAGGGAAGCGGCGGGTCACCCGATGCGCCTCAGGGCGCGGGAGGGGAACCGCCCGTCAGCTCGTCGTAGACCTCGAGGGTCCCGTCGAGCATCCGGCGGAGGGTGAACGGGTTGTCCGTCGGGACCGGCGGTGGCTCGTCGAGGAGCTGCCGGATCACCGGCAGGGCCGACTCGGGATCGAGCGCCGGCAGGAGGCCGGCCGGATAGAGGGCGCGCAGCTGTTCCTCGACCCCCCCGTGGGCGTAGCCCGCCACCGGGATGCCGAGGCTGAGGGCCTCGAGCGTGGTGCGGCCGAAGGACTCGGGCTGGCGGGTCAGCGACAGGACCAGCGACGAGATCGCGAGGATCTCGCGGAGGTCGGTGCGGTTGCCGGTGAAGGTGATCCGCCGGCTCAGTCCGGCCTGGTCGACGAGCTCGCGGATCTCGGCCGCATAGCGCTGCTTCCGCGGATCGGCGCCGCCGACAACCAGGCCGTGGAGGTCCTCCCGCCCGGCGAGTTGGCGGAGGATCGTGACGAAGTCCTCGTGTCCCTTCAGCCGGGTGATCCGGCCGGGCAGCGTCAGCAGGCGCTTCCCGACGGTCTCGGGAAACTCGCGGTGGAATCGATCCAGCCACTCCGCGGCCGGCTGGAAGCCGTGGGGGTAGGCGAGGGGGTCGACGCCCCGGGGAACGACCCGAAGTCGCCCGGGCGGGGTCTCGGGGTAGTGCTCGCGCACGTAGTCGTGGATCGACTCGGACACGCAGATCACCCGCTCGCCGCGGCACATGATCGCCGACCAGCGGCTCACCGAATAGAAGCCGTGGACGGTGGTGACCAGCCGCGGGCGGCGTGACGGGGGGAGCTTTCGCCAGGCCATCCACAGCAGCCACGCCGGGACCCGCGAGCGCAGGTGGAGGATGTCGGGACGCTCGGTCTCGAGCAGGCGCCGGAGCCGCGGGACGAGCAGCAGGGAGGCCGGCGACTTCCGCCCGACGGGCAGCTGGATGTGGCGCGAGCCCGCCGCCTCGAGCTCGCCTACCATCCGGCCACCGCCCGAGAGGACCAGCGACGGGTGCCCGAGGGACGCCAGGTGCCCGGCCAGTTCCAGAGTGCCGCGCTCGACGCCACCGGAGTTCAACTCTGGAAGAACCTGGAGGACCTTCATTCGGTGGACGCGCGATCGGGGAAATGCCGCTCGAGCACGATGCGGGCGCAGCGGGCGGACTCCTGCAGGACCTCCGGCGGGGCGGGAAGGTCGACCATCGGATTCCAGTCCCGGAACCGGGTGAGGTAGCCGTCGTCGACCAGCTGGTCGATCCCGCGGGCGACCCGACCCTTGGCCTTGAGGCGGGGTGTCGGCAGCAGGCCGACCCGGGCACCGCTACTAAGGGCTTCGTAGATCATCGAGATGCTGTCCTCGGTCACCCAGACCTCCGATGCCTCGGCGAGGCGCTCGGGCATCCAGTCGCGCCCGGTGCCCTGGTGGGGGTAGCTGGCGATCGCCGGACAGGCCTCCCGCAGGGCATCGAGCGTGCCCTCGGGGGTGCGCCGGGAGTCGGTCGCCCGCCAGGGGCGGTCGCTGCCGGCGTCGACGACGGTCCTCACCGCGTCGACCACGGCCTCGGTGTCCCAGCCGTGGGAGGACGACGGGCCTCCCAGCAGGACGAGCCCGCCCCGTCGAAGCCGCTCGTCCGGGGGCGGCACCCGGTTGAGCGCGCCTCTTGTGAGCACCACGCTCTCGCCCGGCAGGCGACTGCGGTAGTCGTGCCGGGGCACCAGGCAGAGGTCGAAGAAGCAGGTGGGCACCGTGGGCTTCATCATCACCACGCAGGGGCAATCGTGGCGGCGGGAGAGCCCGAGCAGGGCGCCGTGGGTCCGGTGCCCGGCCGCGATCACCAGGTCGGGACGGTGGAAGTCGGGCGGCAGCGCCGGTGGCCGGAGCAGGGCGGGGAGGAAGCCGCGCCGCTCCAGCGCCAGCACGGAGATCCGGGCCGGGGTGAGGCGGGAGATCGCCTCGGCCAGCCCCCGGGACTGGTTCTCGTGGCCGGGCTTGCCGTCCGAGAGGATGAGGATCTGGAGGGGGGGCGTCATTCGGGGTCGTGGCTGGGCACGCGCGCCATTTCCGCCGTGATCCGGCGCCATTCGCCGGCATTCTCGGGCCGATCGAAGCCGTGCGTCCACGGCTTTTTCGCGGCCCCGATTCCCACGATCGAGCGGACTCCCCGTCGGCGCAGCGCACGGGCGATCTCCCGGGTGCCGCCAAACAGCAGGCCGGCATCCAGCGGCGCCGGGTGGGCCTCGTCGATGCGCTCGACCAAGCCGCCCTCCTGCTCCGGGGGAAGGGACCGGTCCCAGGCGTGGAGGTGGACCCGTGGATCGGGAGCGCCGCGCTTCGATTCGGTGAGCCACTCGATCCGGAGGTCGGGCCGCCGTTCGAGCATCGACTCGATCAGCACCTGGGCCCCCTCGTCCTCGCCTTCCGGCATGGTGAGCAGCACGCGGAGGGGGACGGTGGCGCCGCGGGCCACCTCGGGATCGAAGGGGGCGAAGAAGCTGAGCGGTCGGCGGGAGTCCGTTCGCCAGCGGTCGTGGAACCAGAACACGTCGGGCAGGCTCCGGCGCATTGCCTGCTCCAACTCCCGCATGATCGCCGCCGCGCCCCCGCTGGGGCCGTGGTTGGTGAACTCGACCCGCCAGCTGCCGTCGGCGGTGCTGACCAGCGCGGCGGTCGCGACCTCGGCCCGGGCGCGCCGGGCCATCAGGTCGGGAAGCGGCGTGCAGCTGGTCATCTTGCCGAAGAAGGGCAGCGGAATGCCGCGGCCGCCGGCCCGCTGGTCGGCGAGCACCCCGAGGCTCCCCGGAGCGCGCAGCAGCCCGATCGGCGCGTGGAAGCCGTCCCTGCGGCTGAACAGCCGGGCCCCGTCGGCGGTACGCCGGCGGTGGGTGAGACGGTCGATCAGGGGGTTGTTGAGCGGCCGGTAGACGGCGCCGAAGCTCTCGAGCCCGTCGATGAGCCGGGCGATCCGGACCAGCACCTCCCAGTTCCCCTGATGGGCGAGGACGACCACCAGCCCGGGTTCCCCGGTCTTGCGGATCACCATCGCCTCGTTGCGGAGTTCGAAGTGGGCGCGGAGCTCCTCGGCGGGGAGGACGGCGCTGTGGAAGCCGCAGAGAAAGTTGGCTCCCGCCCGGCGGAAGGTCTCGGCGATCAGGGCGTCGAGTTCCCGCGGGGAGAGGGGATCGGTGGCGGTGGCGATCCGCAGGTTGCGGCGCACCAGGCAGCGGTAGCGCCGGCTGGCGAGGCGGAACAGGGAGCCCAGCAGTCCGCCGAAGCCGGCACAGGCCTCCATCGACGCCAGCCCGGCGAGGGTCTCGAGGAGCCGGAACACCGCGAACTCGAGCCGGTGGGCGAGCTTCGGGGCTTCGGCTTCGTTCATCTGGCGGGGATGCTTCCATGCCGCCCGCCCGCATCGCAAGCCCGGGGCTTGCCCCGCCGGGTGGCCCTCGGCTAGGGTCCCGCCGCGCTCCCGTAGTTCAACGGATAGAACAAGGGTTTCCTAAACCTTAGATCTGGGTTCGATTCCCGGCGGGAGCAATTCACTTATTATCAGTGAACTGTGAAAGGGTGAGTTCGCTGTGCTCGCAGGATGCGAGTAGTCAGTGAGGTCCGGTGGTCGACGCGGACGGGCTCGAAGGAGCGGGGCAAGTCCACCGCGGGGACATCGAGCATGCCGGCGACGCGGTGCGCATCACGCGATGGTGGATCTTGCCAACCCAGAGGGTTGAAACGAGAGTCGCGCGCATGTCCGCCCCGATCGACGCCGACACCCTGCTCCGGATCCTTGACGAAGCCTCGGAGGTGATTCTCGAGGTGTACGGCAAGGACGACTTCAACGTGGAAACGAAGGGGGACAGCTCGCCGCTCACCGAGGCGGATCGCCGTGCCAACGAGGTGATCGTCTCCCGGCTGAAGGAGGCCTATCCCGAGATCCCGGTGCTCTCCGAGGAATCCAAGGAGGTTCCCTTCGACGAGCGCCGGGACTGGAAGCGCTTCTGGCTGGTCGACCCCGTCGACGGCACCAAGGAGTTCATCAAGCGCAATGGCGAGTTCACGGTGAACATCGCGCTCGTCGAGGACGGCCGGCCGGTCTGGGGTGGTGTCGCCCGGCCGACCGAGGGAGTGATCTTCCATGGCGGTCCGGAGGGAGGCTCCTTCCGGCGCGAGAAGGACGGCACGAACGTCCGGCTCGACCCGTCGGACAAGCCCCACTTCCGCGAGCTCGACGAGGTCACCGTGGTCGCCAGCCGCTCGCACCTGAGCCAGGAGGTGACCGATCTCGTCGAGGAGCTGAAGGCGCAGGGCAAGAAGGTCGAGTTCCTCTCGGCCGGAAGCTCGCTGAAGCTCTGCCTGGTGGCGGAGGGGAAGGCTGATGTCTACCCGCGCTTCGGACCGACGATGGAGTGGGACACCGGGGCCGCGCACGCGGTGGCCCTCGGGGCCGGCCGCCAGGTGAACCGGGCCGACAACGGCCAGCCGCTCGCCTACAACAAGGAGAGCCTGCTGAATCCCTGGTTCATCGTCGAGTAGGGGGGCCGTCCTTCCTGCGACGTTCTGAGGCGATCCCGCTCCCGGAGACCACGGAGGAACCGAGGCTTCCGAGACCACGGAGGCATCGACGAGGTTCATCCGACAGCTGGGCTTCGGGCAGCCCATGGGAGGGCTCCGTGGTCTTCGTTTTCCCGGTGTGCTCCGTGCCCGAATGAATGCACGACCGACTACCGGTGCTCTCGCAAACCAGGCGGAGAGCCGAGCAGGGAGGGGTGAGGGCCTCACGGCCGTGAGACCTCGAGCCTGAGGAACAGGGGGCCATTCCCGTCGGCCGGCCGGGTGAAACGAATGCGCCGGATCGTGCCGTCGTCGGCGATGACCTGGCTGGTGCCGCTCGCGGGAATCCAGGCCGAGGCCGGGTCGGCGCTCTCGGTGACGCGGAGGTCGAGGTCGTCGGTCCCCACCGCGCGGCGGTAGACGATGCTCAGCAGCGGAGCGGTTTCGTCGAGCACGGGCAGCAGGTCGGACTCGAAGACCATGGGGTCGCCGCCGGTGGCCCGCTCGAGGAGGTTGCAAGCGCCGTCGCCGTCGCCGTCGACCGCATCGCCGGCGACCGCGGGCTTGTCCCAGTCGTCACCGAAGTGGGTGCGGAGCCAGCGTTCATGGGGAGTGTGGGGGATGTACGACAGGATCGAGGAGGTCGCCTGGTGGTGGATCGAGAGCGTGCCGTAGTCGTCGAGCGACCGGCCCGAGGGATCGGCGCTCACCGTGCCCAGGCGGAAGGCACCCGTCACGCTGGCGCCGCTCAGGAAGGTCCAGCTGCGGGGCTGGCTCCAGAAGGGATCGTCCAGCGCGACACTGCTGCCCGCCCCGTTGAGGACGACGTCGACCCGCGCACCGTTCGCGATCGTCACCGCGCCGGCGACCGAGACCCGGTCGTGACTGCCCGCGTCGGTGCCGTTGGCGCCGAGTTCCCAGCGCAGCACCGAGGACGATCCGTAGCCCAGCGTGCCACCGAAGCTCTGGGTGCCCACGCCGTTTCCCGGTCGATGCGTGCCATCGAGGGCGGTCGGGCCACCCACCGTTCCCGAGCCGCCCAGGGTCGCTCCGGGGGCCAAGCTGACGGGGCTGGCGGCGGAAATCGAGCCTTCGACGAGGACCGTGCCCGACTGGATCGAGGTCGCGCCGCTGTAGGCATTCGCTCCGGCGAGGGCCAGCGTCCCGGTGCCGGTCTTGGTCAGGTGGCTGATTCCGCCGTAGGTCGTGTCGGTGATCGTGCCGGTGAAGTTCAGGGTGCGACCGGAAGACACCTCGATCGCCGCGCCGGCGCTGCCGAATTTCACGTGCTCGGCGCTGACCGTCGAGTCGGCGGTGACGCGCAGTCGGTCGGTGGCGTCGTCGAAGCGCCACGAGCCCCAGTCGGTCGCGCCCCCGGAGAGCGTCGCCAGGGTGCCGCCGTGGAGCGTGACGAGACCGACGCCGACATCGCTGGTGAGGCCGCCGTCGGTGGTGAGGGTGCCGCCGGCGTTGACGGTGACGGGCCTTTCCTGGGTGCCGTCCCAGCCGAACAGGCCGTTGGGACCCGAGCGCAGTGTGCCGCCATCGTTCACCGTGATGCCGCTGACGTGGCTGAGGGCGCGGTCGGCGGCTCCGTTGCCGGGCTTGGCGTAGAGCGAGCCGCCATTGACGGTGACGGTGCCGGTGAAGGGGTTCGAGCCGCCGAGTTCGAGCGTGCCGGTGCCGTCCTTCACGATCGAGCCGTCGCCGGAGAGGGTGCCGCGCAGATTCTGGTCGAGCGCGCTGCCGCACTCGAACTGGCCGTTGACGGTGACCGGCATCCAGTGGTCGCCGTTGTTGAGGCGGCCGTCGCCGGCGAGCTTCAGCGCGCCCCAAAGGACCTGGATCTCGGCATTGTGGGAGTTGTTCGGGTGAGTCAGCTCCACCGTTCCGCCGCCGTTGACGAAGAGGATGCCCTGGATCGGGTTGCTGACCATCGGCGCGGTCTGCAGGGTGTTGCCGGCCGCGGGGCTGTTGACCGGCGTGGCGAGGGTCAGGGTGGTGCCGGCCCAGGCGTTGAGGAAGCCACCACTCGGGCCGATGAGAATGCCGCGGTTGGGGTCGTCGAGGGTCATGGTGCGGGTCGTCTCGAGGATCCCCCGGTTGAGCTGCAACCAGGCGCCACCGTAGTAGGTCGGATTGCCGCCGAGGTTGGTCTCGCTGCCGATCCGGAGTGTGCCGAAGCGCCCGTCGCCGATGATTGTCGCGCCGAGGTAGCCGGTGTTGTCCCCGTTCAGGGTCACCGGCTGGCCCACGTAGTGCATCCCGCCACCGCCCACGCCACCGGCGATCTCGGAATCGATGTCCAGCGGACTCGACCCGCCGCGAACGAGATTCTCGGTGAAGGGCTCGACGGTGATGCGGCCGGCAAGGGTCTGCACGCCGCCGCCGTCGCCGAACGCGCCGATCGTCGCGCCGCTCAGGCGCAGGTCGTCGACCGTCGTGGTCCGGGCGCCGGTGGCGTCGAGGTGGAGGCTGCCGCCGGTGATGGCCAGCGACCTGCCCGGAAAGTTCACCGGGTTGGCGTTTCGCGGCGTGCGCAGCAGCAGGGTGCCGGTCTCGTAGTCGCGGGTGGGACCCGGCACCGAGCCGAACTCCCAGGCGCCGGAGACGAAGCCGGAGGCACCCCACGGATCGCTGGCCCACAGCGTGGCGACTGCGTCGTGGGGGCCGATGCGGTAGTTCGCCGCGACCTGTCCGTCCTCGAGCGCGACGCCCTGGACGCGCAGGTCGTGATACTCGATGTGGGCCAGATCGTCGCCGCTCCACTGGGAGCGGCCGAGCCAGACGTTGACGTCGTTGATCGCCGCGGAGTCGAAGGGGACCTCGAGCGTCCGGATCCGGTCGCCGTCGCGGAACCACTTCACTTTCGCCCCCGCCGGGGTGTCGGCGAAGGTGATCGCGTAGTGGTGCATCCCGCCGGCGGTGGTGGCGAGGTTGGAGTCGGCGACCTGGTGGGAGCCCCCGACGCCCGCGATCAGGCGCTGGTCGTCCAGGCTGCCGGTCGAGGTGCAGGCACTGAGGCCGATCACGTCCGAGGCGTCGGTGGCCCCGCTTGCCGGGCTGCCGGGCGTGCCGGTGATCTCGCCCGCCTCGCCGAGGCCGTCGCCTGCCTGGGTGATGCGGCCGAACTCGATGACCCGCATCCAGTTCCTCGCCGAGAGCGGGGTCGCCCAGATCTCGATGGTGAAGTCCGGCATCGACGAGAACAGGCCGTTGGGAAGGTCGATGTAGGCCGCGATGGAGTTGGCGGCGGTGTTCCCGTCGGTGCCGCCGGGGAGGCGGAGGCCGGTGCCGGTGAAGGTGGCGCCCTGTCCGCGCACGATGGCCGGCGCGCCGCCGACCTCACTGGTGACCGTCGTCCCTGCGGGCGCCGCGCCGGCCGCCCGGTTGAACTGCCAGCGCTGGACGATCGGATAGAGGTTCGAGCCCCAGAGCACCCGCGGGTTCCGGTCCGCCACCCCCTGGGCGGCCGTGCTGATGAGATAGGCGTTGTCGCCGCCGGCGCCCGCCGTTCCTCCGAGACAGGAGCCATCGCCCTGGAGCCGGACGCCGTTGAGCCAGGTGTTCGGGCTCGAGAAGTAGCCCTGCGATCCGCCCCCGCAGTAGTTGTGGAGCATGATCGTCTTCGGATCCTGGTGGCCGTCGCGATGGTCGCAGCCGTAGTTGTGGCCGCCGGACTCGTGGGCGACGACGTTGTTCCAGAAGTTCGTCGGACCGTAGGCGGCGTAGCGTCCGGGTTGCTGGGCGACGGCGGCGGAAGTCTCGCCGGCCACCGGCTCGCAGATGAAGGCGACGAGGTCGGCGCCGCTCGCGTCGGCGGCCGCGGAAACGTCGTCGAGTTCCCCGTCACCGGGGTTGGCCATCCAGTTGATGTAGCCTCCGAGCGTGGACCGTCCGGCTTGTCCGAAGGTCTTGTGGTAGCCGCAGATGCGCATCCGTGCGCCGGTGCCGCTCTGCTCGTGGATCCAGTTGGATGCGGCGACGGCGTTGGCGGTGAGTACCTCGGCGTTCTCGTCGCCGCCGACGCTGTCGGTGTAGGAGTTGTCGAAGGCGATCAGGATGTCGGCCTCGGCCGCCGCGGACGAGGTTCCCGGCAGGGCGAGGATCGCGAGGATGACGAGGATGCGGCTCATCAGTGCGAGGGGTCCGGGTTGCCGCACCGACCCGCGACGTAGGTGGCGGGATCGATCGCCTTGACGATCAGCTCTCCCGGTTCGCGCGGGTCGGCCTGGAGGTAGAGCCCGTCGTCCGGCGAGATCACGGTGAAGGCCTCGCGTCCCTCCTTGAAGGCGAGCGTCACCTGGGAGTTGTGCCGGCCCGCCAGTCGACCGGCGAAGGTTCCGGAGCGGCCCGATGGCGCGAGCTCCGCGCGTGCGATCTCGAAGGTGAGCTCGCGGCCGTCCAGGGCGGGCAGCGTGAGACGGCGGAGCGGCTGACCCTTCGCGCGGGCCCGCTGCACCGTGCTGTCGGCCGTTTCATTGCGATAGACGAGTTGGCGGCGGTGGATCCGGTCGTTCTCCTCGATCATCCGCAGCGCCTCCTCGGGATGATGGGCGATCCGCTGGATGACGTGGAAGTCGGTGCCGTCGCCCTCGGTCCACTCGTGGATCGCAGTGGCCCGCGCCACCGGCAGGGGTCGGCGGAGCGGGACGGCCGGCGGTGCGGACGCGGCGGCGACCGGGTGCTTGCGGGCTCCGGGAGGAGGGGGCACATCGGCGGCGCCCCGCTCATCGACCGTGGGTGGGATGACGAGCAAGGTCGTGGCGATCGCGATGAGGAGCGGGACGGCGACTCCGACGAGCCGCGGTGCGCGGAGTTTTCTGGGTTTCATCACAGGGTGTTTCCGTGGCGACAAAGGGGGGCGCCTCGCCGGATCCGGGGTGGTGGGCCGCTCAAAGGTGAGCGTGGAAGCAGGCTGCCGTCCACCGATTTGGCGTCGTCCCGCAGGGCTCCCTCACGGTGAACCGGATGGAAGATCAGGGTCTGCCACATGGTGTCAAGCGGACCGCGCGAGTCCACTCGCGCTGCACCGGACCGACGGGGCGCGAGTGGACTCGCGCGGTCCGTGCCATCCGTTGGACCCAGATCGTCGGTGGAAGCGAGCCATCCCCGAGACCCCACCGGGTGGGAGTTGGGGAGTGGCTTCCGCATGCCCCTTGCCGGTGCGCGCTCCACTTGGTAGGCGTCGTCCGTCGTCCCGGCCCCCGGGAGCGATCCAGTCTTCCGCAAGTGCCATGTTTCCCTCGCCCCGAGTCGTGACCCGTTCCTCGCTTGGCGTCCTGTTCCTTGCCGGGTTTTCCTGCTGGAGCCCGTGCGCCGGGGCGGAAGCGCCGGCCGAGCGGAAACCCCGCGTGATCGTGACCACCGACGGCGAGGCGGACGACCGCTGCTCGATGGTTCGCTTCCTTCTCACCTGCAACGAGTTCGAGGTGGAGGGCATCGTCAACAGCAGTTCCCAGTTCCACTGGGAGGGGGGCGAGGGGTGGCACGCCTTCCACCCGGCGTCCTGGGTGAAGGACTACATCGGGCTCTATGCGGAGGTGCACCCGAACCTGTTGCAACACGATCCAGGCTATCCGTCGCCCGAGTACCTGCTGAGCCGGTGGAAGGTCGGCAACATCAGCGCCATCGGCGAGGACGAGCTTCGGACCGAGGGCGCGGAGTGGATCGCCCAGGTGCTCCTGGACGAGAGCGATCCCCGGCCCGTCTGGGTGCAGGCCTGGGGCGGGTGCAACACGATCGCCCGCGCGCTGCGGATCGTCGAGGAGGATCACCCGGCCCGCATGCGGGAGGTCGCCGGCAGGCTTCGCCTGTTCCTGATCTGGGAGCAGGACGCGACCTACCAGGAGTACATCCGCCCCCATTGGGAGCGCTTCGACATTCCGACGATCATCTCGGACCAGTTCGACTGCATGGCCTACATCTGGCCGAAGGTCCTGCCCGAGGAAACGAAGGTCTACTTCGAGGCG
>Ga0207814_100639_pt1 | contig 16374 bp, 9 predicted proteins | sample TtaePargueraPR_7_FD_187755 | JGI IMG/M metagenome (GOLD analysis project Ga0207814, IMG submission 187755) | Aerobic enrichment media microbial communities from Bioluminiscent Bay, La Parguera, Puerto Rico - Tt and P1 (2) (SPAdes) | ecosystem: Environmental > Aquatic > Marine > Unclassified ... | reverse complement strand
TTTATTAAAAATTACATCAATAAAAACGGCGCGGAACTTTCAGGCCGCACAATCGCTATCGAAAAAATAAAGTACAATTATTTTACATCTACCTTGCGGGTGTTTAATATGGCCATGTACGAACAGAACAATACCGATGTTTTTGTTGGTTTCGATACGCTTTTCCTCAATCTGAAACCGTTGCGTATTCTTAAACACGAAATAAATGTGCAGCAATTTCAACTGGTAAATCCTTATTCGCAGGTTATTCAAACCGATACGGTATTTAATTTTTCCGATATCATTGAGTTTTTTGATACGGAAGAAACAGAGGTCGACGAAGATACCACGCAGGCAAAACCGTACCGTTTGAACCTGAATTTACTGGAGATAAAGAACGGAACAGTAAGTTACACCGATACCAAACTCAATCATAACGTTGCAATGGAAGACATAAGTTTTCTGATTCCGCAAATATATTGGGGGGGCGAAGAAAGTACGGCCGATCTGGCTTTTAATGTTGGTCGCGGAGGTAGCATCAGCACCACTTTCGATTATAATTCGAAAACGGGTGATTTTTGGGGCGATATAAAACTAAACAAACTGGTGCTTGATATTGCTCTGCCATATATTCAGGAATACATGCAGTTTAATAAAATGAAAGGAACGCTTGATGCCAGTGTAAACTTTAATGGCAATGAAAACGATCTTACAAACTTTACGATGAGCGGAAATGCAGAAGTTGATAGCCTGATGTTTACTGATCCGAACGATAGAAACGTGTTGGGAGCAGCAAAGACCACACTGGATTTAAGCCATTCGAAACCCCTGTTGTACGAAGCTGAAATTGGGAAAATCGAAATAACCCGGCCTTATGTATATTTTGCTTTGATCGACTCTTTGTCCAACTTCGAAAAAATGATGGTGCCGGTGGAGGCTGAAACAGTTGCTGACACGACTGAAAGCGAAGAAAACGAACCTTACGATATTATAATCGATAAACTTGTGATTGATGATGGGCTTATCGATTTTAGCGATCAACGTTTGCAGGAGGTTTTTAACTACGAACTGTCGCAGGTGCATGTCGATATGGATTCGCTCTCACTAAACAGCAACTGGCTGGAGATTAATTCGAATATGAAACTGAATAAACGAGGCAACCTGGAAGCTGAACTGGGCTTGAATCCTTACGATCCGTTTCAGCATATTGAGCTGAATTATGTGTTGTCCGATTTTCAGTTGCCCGATATTAATATTTACTCGAAACACTACGCCGGACTGCCCATTTTATTTGGCGATATGTATTACCGCAACAAAACATCCATCATTAATAAACAGCTGAACAGCGAAAACGAACTGGTGATCCGTAATGTTGAAATGGGCCGAAAATCGGGAGGATTGTACGATATTCCAATAAAGCTTGCCTTATTCATTCTGAAAGACAAAAATGGTGATGTAAACCTCGATATTCCGGTAACCGGCGATTTGTCGGATCCGAAAACCGATGTGGGAAAAATTGTATGGAACACTTTTAAAGGATTTATGGGAAAGATAGCATCCTCTCCATTTAGGGCACTTGGTAATTTGTTGGGTGCCGATCCAAAAGAACTGGAAGAAATTACGCTGGCATACAGCGATACCACATTAACGCGCAAACAACATCGTTCGCTCGATTTATTGCTGGAGTTGGAACAACAAAAACCGGGGCTGCTGATTGAGATGCAATATATGAACGACCGGAAGTTGGAACGTATCGATGCTGCTGCACAACTTGTTCAAGATAATTACACCAAAGAAACAGGTAAGAACCCAAGAAGAAACAACAAAGAATACCTCGAATATTTGAAAAATGAAACACAACGCGATTCGCTGGTGATGCAGGATTACGAACGCCTGCTTGCTCCCGAAACAAAGGTTGACAGCGTAATCATTTCCCGCGAAAACAATCGTATACAAATGGTAAATAGTTATTTGCACGAACATAACGACTCAACTACGATTCGTGTGCTGGAATACGACGAAGATGAAGTGCTGAATATTGGCAGCCGTCCACAATTCAAAATTTCATATAAACTGGCAGAAGATGAGGCTCCCCTGGATGATTCTCAAAGTGGTCAGTAGATTGATTACCTGTTTGATGAAATAAATGAAGGATCGTCCCGAAAATGCGGAACGATCCTTTTTTATTGTAAATGCTTAAATCTTCTTTCCAATATAAAACACGTAGCCATAAAGATCCTTGTACTTATGGTACAATTCTTCTTCGTGTCGTTGGTTGGCAATAAAATCCTCGGCAGCATTGTTACCGGCGTGTTCTTTTAGGAAAGTTTCCTGTGCCCTGATTTGTGGCGTATAAAAATGCTCGAGCCAGCAGTTGTCGGGTAAAATAAACGATGCCACGGGTACATAACCGGCTTGCTGCAATTGTGCCACTTTATTCGGAATAGTATCGATGCCGGGATAAGCGTCCATCCAGAAATCCTGTATTTCCTGAGGACGCTCCTCAGTGAACCACGATGCTTCACTCACGGCTACGTATCCTCCCGGTTTCAGAAACGCTTTCCACTCGCGCAGGCCACGTTCAAAACCAATGTTGTAAATGGCACCTTCCGACCAGATTAAATCCAATTCTTCCGCCTGAAAAGGCAGCTGATCCATCGAACCAACAATCCCTTTTACGCGCTCCTGCAGATTGTGCTTCTGTGCATTTTTGTTAAACAGGTCGATAAAAGTGGGGAAGAGGTCGAGCCCCTTTATTTGTCCCGGTGTATGTTGCGCAAAAATCATGGTTTGCCCGCCGGTACCACAGCCCAGATCAGCAATCTTTGCTTCTTTGTCAAGCTTGTCAATAAAACTCAAAGCTTTAATGGTTACTTCCGGGCTTCCCGGCCCCTGGCGTTCGAGGTGAGAGAAATATTCGCAAATTAAACCTAAATCGAATTCGTGTATAGATGAATTATCGTTACTCATTTTTTTAATATTGTGCCAAAAACCACGTTATCTAATGCTTTTAGGTTTTAGGCGGTTTCGAATAAAAAGATATAAAAAATACCACTGACAGGAAACTGTCAGCGATTAACGAATGGATAACCAAAGGCCGGTTGCCAAAGGTTATTTACTTCACGGAATCCAAATTAATTTTAAACATGCAAAAGTTTTACAGGTATAAAATTAGTTATTTTCGCAAAATAGTAAACAACGCTCAACATTTTTCAAACTTATATGTTGGACTGAGACTGTTTGGATAGTAAGATGATTTAGAAAATGAAGAAAAGTATTTATAGTTTGTTTAGCGGCATTATTGCCCTGTTTTTTGTATTGAATGTTAACGCCCAGGAGCACAACAATCATGATGATCATGAGCACCACGACCATACACACGGACACAAAACCGAAATAGGAATTGGAAATTCTCTCGTGTATTTTTTCGGAGAAGAAGAGCTTAGTTATGGTTTGCATATTCACGTAGTCAGAAATATCGGTCATTCGAATTTTGGAATGGGACTGGCTTATGAGCGTATTTTTGATGAACACCACCACAATACAATTGGTATTGTTGGTAGTTATACACCTGTCGACCGGCTTCATTTTGCCTTAACGCCCGGAATTGCTTTTGAAGGTGAAGACTGGGAGGAGAAAAACTTCGCCCTGCACTTCGAAACAGCCTACGATTTCCAGGTCGGTAATATCCACATGGGGCCAATGGTAGAGCTGGGTTATAATTTCGAGCACGTGCATTTAAGTATGGGATTGCACATCGGATTTGGCCTGTAATAGCCATTATCCCCAAAACAGGGGATGCAAAATTCTGAAAATATTAAATTCGTTGCCGGTAATATGCTGGCAATCTTTCTTTTATGTGGTATGTAAGTGCTGCCTGTCCGATCTGTGGCAGCACCTGATTTCACTACAATAGGGGATTGTGCACCCTTTTGTATCCCTCTATTTTTGCGAACGCTACTTTGATAGAATTCGTGAAAACAATGAGGGTAAAAACAATTTCTGGAAATAATTTTTTTAAAAATATCCTGCTGAGCTTGTCGGTGGTTTTGCTTTTGCAGCAAAATGTTTGGGCGCAATCTGCCGAAAAGGTGGAGCTCGCCGGAATTGTTCAAACGGCTGACGGCGAAACATTGCCGGGAGTGAATCTGGTTCTTAATCCAGGCAATAAAGGAGTAACCTCCGATATCAACGGGGAATTCACTTTTCAATATATTTCATCCGGTACTTATCAGTTGCAGGTGAGCTGCATCGGTTTTCAATCGCTCAACCGGAAAGTGCAGGTAATAGACGGAAAGTCGCCTGACTTACAGCTGGTTTTGGAGCCTGAAAATTACATGATCAACGATGTGGTGGTGAGTGGAAAATCGGCCACACGGCGTGTAATCGAGCAGGCTTACCAGGTTTCTTCGGTATCTACCAAAGAATTGTTCAACAGCACCAGCGATGCAAAATCGGTGTTGGATCGAATTCCGGGTGTTCGAATTCAGGAAGAAGGAGGACTGGGCTCTGACCTGAGTTTTACGCTAAACGGTTTTTCAGGTGACCAGGTGAAGTTTTTTATGGACGGAATTCCGATGGATAACGCCGGATCGATGACGCTGGGTGATCTGCCGGTAAATATGATAGAACGTATTGACGTGTACAAAGGGGTTGTGCCGGTTTGGCTGGGCACGGATGCATTGGGCGGAGCTGTAAATATTGTGACCAACCGCACCAATAATTACCTCGATGCATCGTATGCTTACGGATCGTTTAACACCCACCGGACGTCGTTGAATGGCGCTTATACCAACGAAGAAACAGGATTTACCTTCCGCGGCAATTTGTTTTACAATTATTCCGACAACGATTATAAAGTATGGGCGCGTATTGTGGAAAACAATACGGTTGTGGATACGGCCTGGGTGCGTCGTTTTCACGATCGTTACCGCTCCGGTTCGTTAAAACTGGAAACCGGACTGGTGGATAAAACATTTGCCGACCAGTTACTTTTTGGAGTTATGCTTTCGGCAAACGACAAGCAGGTGCAGCACGGCGCTACCATGAACACCGTTTATGGCGGTATCGTTCGGAACAGCCAATCGCTGATGCCAACATTGCGCTACAATAAAAAAGATTTGCTGACCGAAGGACTGGATGTAAGCCTGTACAGTGCCCTGAACCGGAGCCGGTCGGAAGTGATCGACACGCTGCAAGGTGTGCGATACAACTGGCTGGGAGAACAATCGATAATTTATACTTCGAATGGTGAGCGGTCGACTGATGGGGAGTTTTACCGCACTTTCACCACACTTGACGAAACTGATTTTAATACCCAGCTAAATGCCGGTTATGCATTGAGTACCCGCAGTTCGCTGGCATTAAATTATTCATTGAATTATTTTCACCGAAAAGCACATGACACGGAGCACCCCGACGAGCCGGCCAACCGTTTTCCTAAAGACCTGAGCAAACAGGTGCTTGGTCTGGCTTACAAATTCGATTTGAATAATAAATGGAGTACCACGCTGTTTGGGAAAATGTATCACATCCATGCCGCTACCTCAAAACTGTTCGATTTTGCATTGGAAACCCAGCGTGTTGAGGCGGTGGATAACAAACAGTTCAACTTTGGCTACGGACTGGCAACCAGCTATTTTGTGATGCCGGAATTGCAGCTGAAATTCTCGTACGAGCATACTGCCCGAATGCCCATGCCCGAAGAAATTTTTGGCGATGGTTTGTTTGTGGAGGCCAATCCCGATCTGGGGCCGGAGCAAAGCGATAATATTAACCTGGGAGCAGCCTTTAGCACACAAAAATTGGGTAACCATCATTTGTCCGTCGGAAGTAGTTTGATCTACCGCGAGGCAAAAGACCTGATCTATACCGTTGTTACGGTTTCCAGCCCACAAACACGTTACGATAACCTCAGCGACACGCGAGTGCTGGGAGTAGAAGGAAATCTGCAATATGCCTGGAAAGACGTTTTCCACGCCGGAGCCAACGTAACTTACCAGGATATTACCGATCGTGCAAAGCTGATCTATAACGAGTCGTACACCGGATCGGGCTGGCAAACTAATTACCACTATGGTTTTCGTTTGCCGAATAAACCATATCTGTTTGCCAATTTTAATGCAGGAGCAACGGCCAAAAATGTGCTGTTTGACGGTTCAACGTTAAACGTCAACTACTTTGTAAATTTTGTGGAGAAATACTTTTTAACCTGGACTGAACTCGGAGCCGGCAGCGACAAGTATATCATTCCGCGCCAGGTTTCACACGATATCGAACTCAGCTATTCGCTAAAAAGCGGCAAATACAACATTGCCGCCGAATGCCGCAATTTGTTCGATACAAAACTTTACGATAAATATTACTTACAAAAACCCGGACGCTCGTTTAGCATCAAGCTTCGGTACACGATTTAGAATATTCAATAAAAATTCAAAAAATATGAAAAGAGTAAAACTATTACCCCTATTAACCATGACTGCTTTACTGGCAGTAGGAACGCTGTTGTTTAGCGCTTGTAGCGATGAGAACGAAGTGCCGGAAGTGATTACCGGCGATGCAAATTATGCTTTAAGCCTGGCTTACCAGGGCACCGACGGAAATTACACTTATTACACCGTATTGTTCGAAGATGTAATGAGCGGAAGCCTTTCGGCCGTTGGTCAGGGCATCGATCATTTGGGGTATTATACCTACAATCAGGTGGACGATCGTATTTATGCCACCGGTGGTTTTGAGTTGACCGATATTATTGCACTGGAAAAAAATACCGATGGCGAACTGGTGGAAACCGGAGGAAACTCGTCGTTTGGCAACAGCCTGCAGGATGTTGTGGAAGCTGAAGACGGAATGTTAGTGTCCATTGAAATGGCATCATCATCGGATGTGATTACACTGCACCGTATTGATGCTGAAACAGTAACTGCCGAAAGCTCTGTAAGTACTGCAGTTTCTGAAATTACAGATCAATCCGGCCCGTCTTATTCGGGAATGGTACAAAGTGGCGATTTCCTGTTTGTAAGTTTTTACATCAGCGACCCAACCACTTATGCCACCGCCCACACCGATGTGGCTCAGGTAGCTGTTTTTAGCTATCCCGGTTTGCAGTTTGTAAAAGTTATTGAAGACGATCGTACCGGCCCGGTTGGTGGTTTTGGTGCCAATTCGGGATTGATAAAGGACGAACTCGGAAATGTGTATGCCTTGTCGCATACCAATCCTGCCAATGGTTTCAGCCAGTTCACAAAAGATCCGGCAATTTTGCGTATTAACAGTGGCGACAGCGAATTCGACACGAATTACATCTTCGATTTTAATACAGTTACCGACAGTCTGACCACCGCGCACCTGGTTTACCTGGGTAACAACAAAGTTTTTGTTGAAATGAATACCGCAAAACGAAGCGAGCAGTCGTCATGGGCAGACGGTCCGTTAAAACCGGCAGTTCTTGATCTTTCGGCAAAAACAATTGATTATATCAGTGGAGTGCCGGAGCATTCAGGATTGGGTCGTAAACTGGCATCAACAAGTTTATACGATGGCCAGCACATTTACATGGTTGTTCCTGAAGATGTAAATTCATATGTCTATCAAATCGATCCGGTAAATTACACAGCAACAAAAGGTGCCGAAGTGCAGGCCAATTTCACGGCCGGATTCTTTAAATTTTAAATTGTTTCTAAAAACACTTGTAGTTCATAAACTGATCTCCGTGTTCCGCTATGTGGGGCATGGAGATCCCTTTTTAAAATTCATGCGAATCAAAAGTTGAACAACATTATAAGGTAAAACCCTTGATTTTACCTCAAAGCCTAAAGGATGATCAAGGATTTTCTCGCTTTCTTCCTTCAGCATCGAGGTGAAAAATGGAGAAAATTAGCTATCAATTACGAGCTCAACTTTTGATTCGAAACATTAAAAAATTACTGCAAAGCATGCAAAACTGGAAAGCGCTTGTTCGAAAGTTACATCTCTGGCTGGGTTTAGGCTCAGGCCTAATTGTTTTTATTGTGAGTATAACCGGCTGCATATATGTTTTTCAAAACGAAATAATGAAAGCCGTGGAACCGTGGCGAAGGGTTGAAGCAAAAGACCAGGCTTTTGTACCACCAAGTCAACTTGTGGATACCGCTTCGTATTATATGCCGGGGAAAACACCGTCGGGGCTCACGTACGAAGACGAAACGGGCGCAGCTGCTGTGGGGTTTTATTATACCGAAAATGGTGAGCGCGATTTTGGCGTGGTATTCCTCAATCCTTATTCAGGGGAAATGCTGCACAAAAAGGAAGGAGTTTTGCATGGTGGTTTTAATTTCTTTCAGTTCATCATAAAAGGACACCGCTTCCTGTGGCTCCCGCCGGCAATCGGGAAACCGGTGGTGGGAATCGGAGTGCTGCTGTTTGTGGTATTGCTGATTACCGGAATTATTATGTGGTGGCCGGTGAAATGGAACGCCAAAAACCGCGAAAGGAGTTTCCGTATAAAATGGTCGGCAGGGTGGAAACGGCTGAACCTCGACCTGCACAATGTTCCCGGGTTTTATGCAGCCTTGTTTTTACTGATCATCGCCTGCACCGGTTTGGTGTGGAGTTTTAAGTGGTTCGAACAGGGCGTTTATTATGTGGCATCGGGAGGGGAGAGCAAAGCCGCTCACGAGCATCCGCACTCTATTGTTCAGCCGGCTTCTTCGGTAACTGCTGACAGCATCCCGGCCATCGACAGGGCTTTTTACCTGGCACTGGAACAATACCCGGATCCGAAACGCATTTATATGACCCCGCAATTGCGCGAGGCCGACGATGCCATTGAAGTGGTTTTGTATAAACATCAGGGGCGCTATTATCATCACGATGAGTATTTTTTCGATCGTTACACTTTAAAACTGCTGGAGGTGGAAAAATACGATGAGGCTAGGTTTGCCGATAAGCTCGATCATATGAATTACGATTTGCATACCGGGGCAATCTGGGGGCTGCCCGGAAAAATACTCGTTTTTATACTGGGACTGGTGAGTGCCAGCTTGCCGGTTACCGGTTTTTTTGTGTGGTACAACAAACGCAGAAAAAGTAGTCGCCAAGCGCGTTTATTGCAGTCAAAATTGTAAATATGTTTTTTAAAAATCTCTTTTCGCATCAGGTAGAATCGGCACCGCTTATGGTTTTGTACGGCACAAAATCGGGCAATTCAAAAACTGTGGCGGAAGAACTGGCGAAGCAGCTGCACCGGCAAAATATTGAGCACCGGGTGAGCAACATATCAAAATTTAAACCGCAACAATTAAAAGATGTGGAGGGCGCGTTGCTGGTGGTAAGCACGCACGACGATGGTGAGCCGCCGGTAAAAGCAAGGAAGTTTTACAGGCAGTTACAGGCAGCTGATATGCCTGGATTGGAACAACTGCAGTTTGCCGTTTGTGCTTTGGGTGATTCAAGTTACGACAGCTTTTGCGAGGCCGGAAAAACCCTTGAGAAACTGTTGAAGGAGCTTGGAGCAAAAGAAATGTTGACTCGAAAAGACTGCGACGAAGAGTTTGCACAGCCGGCTGTGGAGTGGATAAAAGAGGTGCTGACCCGGTTAAAAAAGGGAGAGGAATTGACAGATGAGATCGAATTGGAAAGCTCAAAATGGTACAACGGCACCTTAAAGCAGCGTGAGGTATTATCGGTAGATGCCGAAAACAATTCCACTTACCACCTGGAAATTGATTGCCCGGAAGCAGCCGGAAATTATAAAAGCGGCGATCTGCTGGATGTAATTCCTGAAAATCCTGCAGATCTGGTTCTGGCGCTTTGCGAAAAGTTAGAGACACCACAACTGGCAGCTGCTTTTGCAACAGAAAAAGAAATTACACGCGTAAATCGGCAGTTGATAAAGGCTTATACCGAAGCGACATTAAATGAATCGCTGGCTGAATTGCTTACTCAAAATGAGGCACTGAATACCTATCTGAAAAATGCAAATGTGCTTGATCTGCTTAACGATTTTCCGGCAGAAATTTCCGGCGAAGAGTTGCTTTCGTTGTTGCCTCCAATCCGCATCCGGCAGTTTTCGATAAGCAGCGTGCCAAATGCCGAAACACCAATTGGTCTGATGGTAAAAACCGTACGTTTTCAGTTCAACGGGAAAAAACATTTGGGAGCAGTTTCCAGCTGGTTAAACGAAATTAGTACGCCGGGTAGTCCAATTCGTTTTCGCCTGGCAGCAAATCCCGACTTTTATTTGCCGCCCGATAGAAATACTCCGATTTTGATGATCGCCGCCGGAACAGGAGTAGCACCATTCCGTGCCTTTATGAACGAAATGGAGCAACAGCATTTTCCGGCAAACGCCTGGTTGCTTTGGGGCGAACAGTTGCATCATCACGAAAATCGCTATTACTCCGAATTCAGCTCAATAAGTCAACAGCACGCCAACTTTTTGTTTGAAGCAGTGGAATCGCGTAACCCGCAAAAACCAATGTATGTGCAGGATTTGTTACTGAAAAAACACCACGAAGTTTCGGCATTTATAGAGCATGGTGCACATGTTTATGTCTGCGGCTCAAAAGCAATGGGCGAGGGCGTTGAAAAAGCCCTGCAGCAAATCTTTCCGGATTCCGCAGCCTGGGAAATTTTTAAATCCTCCGGGCGGTATCACTGGAGTTGTTATTGAGTGGAAAGTTGGGAGTCGGAAGTTGGAAAACCGAAGAGATGGCCAACTCGTAACTAGCAACTTGTGTCTTGCAGCTTCTTTAATCCTTCATCCTTCATCCTTCATCCTCTCACCTGGCTTGCCCCAGCTTAAAGAAATAAATCTTAAAAAGTAGCGGGTAAATCAATCATATACTTTTCTATTAAACAACTTATAGTTAAATTGCAATACAAGCCCGGATTACAAATCAATCCTACGCTATAAATAGAGAAGAAAAATGGAATTTATAGATGCACTCAAATATGGAGCTATTGGATTATGCGCAATCCTTTTTGCTCTTTCAACCAAATTGCTGTTAAAGGAACAAGACCGCAATGATGATGCGCGTCAGCCCATTTTAAACACCATTAAATGGTTTCTGGTTGTCTCCTTTTTAATGGCGGTGTTTTTTGGTATAACCGAGTTTCTGAAACCGGATAAAACAAATGCGACGCTGGAAAATGCGATAACAAAGGTATGGGAATCTCATTATTCAGAATATACTACTGATACAACATTACTGTTAAAAGCACAGCGGGTAAAAGAAGGTGACAACGAATGGGAGGGAACGGCAGATCCGGCCAAAGTGTGTGAAGATATTATTTCGGAACTGGAAATGTGCATGAACGAGCGATCGAGCATTGAATTTGAATTTTACACCTATGTTATTCGTTTAAAAAAGGAGATTAATGATAAAGGAGGAACCATAAATGTTGATTTTAATCCCGACAATAACAAAAAGGATGTTTATGAAATTCTCGAATTCATATTTATAAACCTCGAATTAACCGCTAATCAGAGTTTAAAGGACGATGAAGTGCGTTCATTGTGGAAACAATACAAACGATCGTGGTCGACTAAAAATTTTAAGTTTATCGATTATTGGGATGTTGCACAATTGGTACGCGAATACCTGGATAAGTTTTACCCAAACGAATAGACTATCTCCCCAAAAAAATCTTGTTGCCTTTCGATAATAAGAAGTTGAAATGTTTCATTTCTGACATATCCGGACGAGTTTCACGGCGCCGTCCCCCTTGGCGAAGGGCGATTTAGAGGGATTGATCTTTTTACTTGAGAATACCTGAATGCGTAAATGCAAAAATGCGTTATTAAAAACTCAATGCCCAGTGACTAATGACTAACGACTCGCAGCTCGTAACTCGTAGCTTTCTTTAATCCTTTCACTCATCTTGCCACAGTAGTTCCTCCCTCGCAATGACAGTTCCGGTTTATATCCCCGTCAGCAAATGCCCAGTGCCCAATGCCCAGTGACTAATGACCAATGACTAGCGACTCGTAGCTCGAAGCTCGTAGCTTTCTTTAATCCTTCCTCCTTTTGCCTTTTGCCCCCGACGCTTCGGTCGGGATTTCGTCCGGCAGAACCGTCCTCAACTTTTACCTTTTTACTTTTGCCTTTCTCCTTTCTCCTTTTTCCTTGATTCATCCTTCATCCTTTATCAATAATCTTTCATAACCCTGTAACCAACAACAACTTCGTGCGTCTTTAAAATATCCGGTCCATTCATCTCCGGAAAACTAAAGCTATTGAAAACATGATTAAAAACTTATTGAAACACAGCTTGCGGGCGCTGAAAAAGCAAAAAGGATACGTTGCCATCAATATTCTGGGTTTGGCCATTGGTATTGCCTGCAGTATTATTATCGCACTCTTTATTATTCACGAGTTAAGTTACGACCAGTATCACCAGAACAAAGACCGCATTTACCGGGTAAACTTAGACGGTAAGATTGGCGAACAGGAAGTAAATGCCTCGTATTCGGCATTCATACTGGGGCCAACAATGGCCGATGAATTCCCCGAGGTGGAAAAATTCTGCCGCTTAAATAACTGGGGCGAAGCCGTTGTAAAAAGGGAAGATATCGCTTTTGTGATCGACGATTTTGCCGAGGTGGATTCTACCTTTTTCCAGCTGTTCTCCATTCCTTTGCTTCGGGGCGACAGCAAAACCGTGCTGAATGAACCCCATACCATGGTGCTGTCGGAATCTACCGCTAAAAAGATCTTTGGCAACGAAGATCCGATAAATAAAATGGTGCGGGTAAACACGGGGCAAGATCCTTACCGCATAACCGGAGTAATGGCCGATTTCCCCGAGGAAACGCATTTAAATGCCAACATCCTCACGTCGTTTATGACCAACAACAGAGCCGACGATCCCGAATGGATGAACAACAGTTTCTCCACTTATGTATTGCTAAAACCCAATACCTCGCCCGAGAGTGTGGAGGCACGTTTCCCGGGATTGATTGAAAAATACGTTGGGCCGCGGGTGCAGGAACTATTGGGAATAATGCTCGAGGATTTTCTGGCGCAGGGCAACCGTTACAATTATCACCTGCAGCCATTAACAAAAATACACCTTATGCCCGAGGTCGAGCACGAAGTAAAACCGGCCACCGACCCAAAATATCTGGTTATTTTCAGCAGTGTGGCTATTCTTATCATCGTTATTGCCTCCATAAATTTTATGAATCTTTCCACAGCACAGGCCACAAAACGCGCCAAAGAAATTGGAGTGAAAAAGGTGAGCGGATCATCAAAAGGAATGCTTATTCTGCAGTTTCTTACCGATTCTACCTTGATTTCGTTTATCGCACTTATCCTGGCTGTGGCCATTGTTTTTGTGTCGCTGCCGTTTTTTAACGATGTTTTCGATACACAGGTGCGCTTTAATATCATCGAACATTTCTACTACATTCCTCTGCTTATACTTTTTGCCTTGTTTGTGGGTTTTGTTGCAGGTGCTTACCCGGCCTTTTATCTTTCGTCGTTTAATCCCAATACGGTCTTGCGCGGAAAACTTCGTGACGGGGCAAAAAACGGAAAACTACGCCGCATCCTGGTGTCGGTGCAGTTTCTTATTTCCATTATTCTTATTGTGGGAACCATTATTATGTACCGCCAGCTAACCTACATGGTAAATAAAGATGTTGGTTTTGGGAAAGACCGCTTAATGGTTATTCAAAGTGCCGGATCGGTTGGCGACCAGGTAAAAGCCTTTAAACAGGAAATTCTGAAAATACCGGGTGTACAGAATGTTTCGGCATCGACGGCTGTTCCGGGGCACAACAATAACAACAACGGTTATATGCTCGAAGGCCACGACGGGCAAACCTACCTGATGCAAACCGCTTATGTCGATTACGATTTTCTGGAAACCTATGGCATGGAACTAAACAAAGGCCGCTTTTTCGACCGCGGGTTTGGTGCCGATAACGAAGCTTGTGTGGTGAACCAGAAAACCATTGATGAGTTTGGTATCGGCGATTACACCCAAACCCGTTTTATTGTTCCGTTTTCCGATGAGGGTGATAAAAAATTTATGCCCATTATCGGGGTGTGTAACGATTTCCATTTTAAATCGCTGCACGACCGTATAGGCCCTTATGTAATGCGCTTTAAGGAAGCCGACAATAACTGGGGGTATATTTCGGTGAAATTTAATACCGATGCTCCGGCCTCGGCCATTAACCAGATTGAAGAAAGCTGGAAACGATTTGCGGCCAACAACCCGATGCGTTACTTTTTTATGGACGAAGATTTTGCGCACATGTATAAATCCGAAAGGCAAAACGCCAAACTATCGGTGGTATTTGCCATTCTGGGGATTTTTATTGCCGCACTCGGTTTGTTCGGACTCACCTCGTTTACCGTTGAGCAACGCACCAAAGAAGTGGGGGTACGCAAAGCACTGGGAGCTTCGGGTTACAGTATTTTTTACCTTATTTCGAAAGAGATCGTTATCCTGGTTTGTGTGTCAACACTGGTAGCCAGTCCGCTAATTTACTGGGTGGCCAGCAACTGGCTGCATAACTATTATTACCGCATCCACCTCGGTGTGCTCGAGTTTATTGTTGGTTTTATTGCCGCCATTTCCATAGCGCTGCTTACCATTAGTTATAAAACACTGCAAACACTGCGGATTAACCCGGCGCATACCTTGAGGTATGAGTAGGGATTGAGGGATTGAAGGATTGAAGGACTGAATTTTGGAATGCGTAAATGCTTTAATGTAAAAATGCTTTAATAAAAACACACAACAAGTGACCAATGACCAATGACCAATGACTCGTAACGAGTATCTCGTAACTCGTAACTCGTGGCTCGCAGCTTTCTTTAATCTTTCATCCTTAATCGATAATCCTTTGAAATATTTTTTTGCACCGTGGCTTTAGCCCGGTGTATTTTTGTGAGAACAAGAAAGGCTTTAGCCATTAATATTCTCATTAAAGGCTAAAGCCTGCACGCGATTTTCTCCTATATCACCGCCCTGAAGGACGGTGCAAAAAAATCTGTCAGCACGCGAATCCTTACACGAGGAAAAGATTGCTTCTCCGCCAGCTGGCGGAGAAGTAATCTGTTTAACCACCCCGTCTGCGAAAGGATATTTTTTATTCATGACAGTGTTTAATGTCGCTGCCACCCCTCCTGAGACCTTAGATTTGAGGTATTAATTCCCAATGAAATAGAATGGATTAATTTTGAGTATAAACCATAAACATTAAAAAAGAAAGGAAACCAGACAGTAAACTATCTCCTGGGGTAAGCAACAAACTTATCCTCCTATTTAGACTTTCTGGTTTTCTTGAAATAAAGACCTATATAAGAATTTAGCCTTTTGCAATTAAGGTTTTTAGGATTATTTCAAGTTTCCCTTCTTTTCATGTTTGCTAAATTCAAAGTTATGAAGAAGATTTTTATTGGCGTTGATGTTAGTAAGTTAAAATTAGATTTTTGCAATTATCAGGATGGACAGTTCTGCAAGGAAGAAGTTGTGACCAATCACAGTTCTGCAATAAAAAGCCACCTGGAATCCATCTTAAAGGATACCTCGAAAGAAAAGGTTTTAATATGCGCCGAATATACGGGGCAATATATCTATCCGCTATCATGCGTTTGCAAGGATCTTGAGCTTGATTTGTGGATAGAAAACCCGGTGCAAATCAAGTTTAGATCAGGGATGCAAAGAGGGAAAAATGACAAACTTGATGCCCGAAAAATAGCCATCTATGCGCAGAGGTTTGAGGATCAGGCAAGTTTGTTCTCAATGCCCGAAGACGCAATCCAGAACCTAAAACAATTGGTAAGTGAACGAGATATGCTTGTTTGCGACAGGGCCAAATATAAGGGGCAATTGACCGACCAAAGGGATTTTATGAATCAACAAATCTATACAAAGAAACATAAGCGCTTGTCTCAGCTGATACAAAACCTAAACCAAGCAATAAAACAAATAGAAGATCAAATACAGTCCATTATCGATAATGATGAAACCTTGTCTAAACAGCACTACTTACTTTGCTCTATTGATGGCGTTGGAGAAAGAACTTCATTAAAAATGATATTGGAAACAAATGCATTCAGGGATTTTAAAGATCCTCGAAAATTTTGCTGCCATGCCGGGGTGGCTCCATTTTCATACACTTCGGGGAGTAGTGTTCGCTCAAAACGTAAAGTTTCAAAACGAGCAGATAAAAGCATTAAAGCTCTTTTACATATGGCTGCACTTTCTGCAAGTAAAACAAACGGAGATTTAGGTCATTACTATAACAGAAAAGTAGCAGAAGGTAAAAATAAAATGACTGTGTTAAATGCAATTAGGGCTAAACTAGTTCTGAGAATGTTCGCAGTGATAAAAAATGAAAAAATGTATATACAAAATTACATTAATCCCTTGTCTGTTTCATAAGAATAGGAGGGG
>Ga0207814_100637_pt1 | contig 16383 bp, 15 predicted proteins | sample TtaePargueraPR_7_FD_187755 | JGI IMG/M metagenome (GOLD analysis project Ga0207814, IMG submission 187755) | Aerobic enrichment media microbial communities from Bioluminiscent Bay, La Parguera, Puerto Rico - Tt and P1 (2) (SPAdes) | ecosystem: Environmental > Aquatic > Marine > Unclassified ... | reverse complement strand
TGCTGTCGCTGATCTACGGCCAGCTGCAACCCGCCAGCGACAGCGAGGCCGCGTTATTAAGCCAGGCCTTCTGGACACTGTTTGTGGTGCTGCTGTTGATCGCCGGGGTACTGGCGTGGCTGTTCCTGCTCACCCACGACAGTCGTATCGTCGCGCAGATGGAATCCAACCGACAGACTCGCCTGCTGCTGAACGAGATCGAAGCACACAAGGAAACCGACCGCGCGCTACAGGCGGCCAAGGAACAGGCTGACCGGGCCAACAGCGCCAAGAGCCGTTACCTGTCGGGTATCAGTCACGAATTGCGCACACCGCTGCAGTCCATCCTCGGCTACGCGCAGCTGCTCAACCAGCAGCAGGATATTCCGGAGAAACACCGCAACGGCCTTCGCATCATCAAGCGCAGCGGTGAATACCTCACGGACCTGATCGAGGGCCTGCTGGATATCTCCAAGATCGAGGCGGGCCGGCTGGATATCTATCGCAACCAGGTGCGCCTGCCGGAATTGCTGGAACAGATGGTGGAGATGTTCCGCCCCCAGGCGGAGGCAAAAGGCATCCGCTTTTTCTGCCATGTGCACAACCCGCTGCCCTCCACGGTCATTGCCGACGAAAAGCGCCTGCGCCAGATCCTGATCAACCTGTTGTCCAACGCCATCAAGTACACTCGCGCGGGCCAGGTGGATTTCCATATCCGCTATCGCAACCAGGTGGCGGAGTTCACCATCGTCGACACGGGTGTCGGCATCCACCCGGACGACCAGGCGCGCATCCTCAAGCCGTTTGAGCGGGTGCGCAACGGCGCCAGCCCGGTGGCCACCGGTACCGGGCTGGGACTCACCATTGCCTACCTGCTCACGGAAATCATGGGTGGTGAGCTGCGCCTGCACAGCGAGCCGGGCAAGGGCAGTCGCTTTACCGTATCGCTGCTGCTTTCCTGGGTGGATTCCGATCATCGGCGGGAAATGCCGGAGCGCCGTATCAGCGGTTATCTGGGCGCGCGCCGCAGTGTGATGGTGGTGGATGACGAGCCGATTCACCGCGGTCTTATCGGCGACCTGCTTACCCCGCTGGGGTTTTCGATGATGGAAGCACAGAGTGCGGAGGACTGCCTGGCGCTGGTGCAGCAACAACAACCGGATCTGTTTCTGCTGGATGTGACCATGCCCGGGATGGACGGATTGCAGCTCGCGGAAAAGCTGCGGGCACAGGGAATTTCCGCACCTCTGGTCATGCTCTCCGCCGACGCCCACGAGCGACATCTGAAGCCGGGTGACAGCGAACCGGCCCATCACGATGCCTATCTGGTCAAACCTCTGGTCACCCAGAAACTGTTCGACACCATGGCCCGCCTGCTGGATCTGGAGTGGGTGTACGCCAGGGACCAGGCGACGAACAAACTACAAACGCTGACCGCCGCTCCGGACAACGTCCACAACGGCGTTTCCGCTGATGCGCTGCCGGATCACCCACTGCTGGCAGAATTGCTGGCCTATGCGCGCATCGGCTACCGCAGCGGCGTACACCGGACGCTGGACCGTATGGCTGCGGAGTCGGTGGTGTCAGCCAGTCGCATTGAGGAGTTCCGCCAGCTGGCGGACACCATGCGCTTCGAGCAGTTGAGCGAGGCCCTGGAAATCAAGGAGTGTGAATGAATACCCACGAGGATATTGCGAGTCCTACACCGGCGGCAGCGGATGCACATGCCGGCGATATCGTGCTGGTGGTGGACGATTCGCCGGACACCCTGAGCCTGATCAACGATACCCTGGAACAGGCGGGCATTGATGTGCTGGTGGCGCTGGACGGCAGCCAGGCACTGAACATTGCCCGCCGCCTGCGCCCGGACATGATTCTGCTGGATGCGGTAATGCCGGGGCTGGACGGGTTTGAAACCTGCCGTCTGTTGAAAGCAGATCCGGCGCTGGCGTCGATTCCGGTAATCTTTATGACGGGGCTGACGGACTCGGAAAATATTGTGCGCGGGCTGGAGAGTGGCGGGGTGGATTATCTGACCAAGCCGATCCAGCCGAATGAGTTGCTGGCGCGGATGAGGGTACATCTGAGTAATGCGCGCCTGACGTCGAGTGCGCACCAGGCTCTGGATTCTACCGGGCAGTTTCTGTTTACGGTGGATGCGTCGGGGCGGATGCACTGGGCGACGCCGCAGACGTATGCGCTGTTGAGCAGTGCGGGCGCGCTGGAGACGGGTCTGCAGCAGGCGATGGTGGCGGAACTGCAGGTGTGGTTGTCACGCAATCCGGGTGCGGGGCACAAGTTGAAGCTGGAGGGGTTGCACCAGCCGTTGGCGGTGGTGTTTATCGAGCGGCGGGATGGGTCGACGTTTTTGTTGAAGCTGGTGGATGATGGGGGGCCGGCGGGGGAGGATGTTCTGCGGGAGAAGTTGTCGCTCACCCGGCGTGAATCTGAGGTGTTGTTCTGGATTGCGAATGGCAAGACGAATCGGGAGATCGGGGAGATTCTGGATGTGAGTCCTCGTACAGTGAACAAGCATCTTGAGGGGGTTTTCTCGAAGCTTGGGGTGGAGAATCGGACTGCTGCTGCGGGGATTGCCATTCGGGCGTTGAATCCCGACTCCTGAGGTTTGGGGTCTTGTGGATTCTCCTTTCCAATCGTGGCGGCAAACCACCGGGTAACGGCTTTCAGGACCGCCACAAGTACATCCCTGTAGGCTGCGTCGGCGACATCCCTGTCGCCGACGCTCCTGAAAGCCGTTACCCGGCGCTTTGCCTTAGCATCAAGATAGGTACTTCGTAGCTTTTGGTGACTATCTACTAACTTCCTAGTCCTGCGTATCTTCTTTTTTCTGCCCGACTTTCCGGATCAGAAAAACCGTTACCGCACTTACGGCCAGTGCCATTATTAACCACAGCATGTGATGCAATTCGTGTACAACGCCTGCCGGTGCGTGGCCTTCGTGGGCCTGGCTGAACAGGCTCAGTGTGCTTGCAATGATGGCGATAAACGTCAGAATCCGTTGTTTCATTGTCATTTTTTCCTCTACTGCTTGATCTGTTTTCTGCTTAAACGATTGCGGGGATTGCCTTTTCTTCCAGCATGCCTTCGCGCACGATGAACTGAATGATGTCTTTCAGGCCTTTCTGTACCTTAAGGTTGGAGAAAACGAAGGGGCGGTCGCCGCGCATTTTTTTGGCGTCGCGGTCCATGACCTCGAGAGATGCGCCGACCAGTGGGGCGAGGTCGATTTTGTTGATGATGAGCAGGTCGGAGCGGGTGATGCCGGGGCCGCCTTTTCTGGGAATTTTATCGCCGGCGGAGACGTCGATGACATAAATCGTGAGGTCGGAGAGTTCGGGACTGAAGGTGGCGCTGAGGTTGTCGCCGCCGCTTTCTACGAAGACGACGTCGAGGTCGCCGTGGCGGGCGATGAGTTCGTCGATGGCCGCGAGGTTCATGGAGGCGTCTTCGCGGATGGCGGTGTGGGGGCAGCCGCCGGTTTCGACGCCGAGGATGCGGTCGGCGCTGAGGGCTTCGTGGCGGGTGAGGAACTGGGCATCTTCCTGGGTGTAGATGTCGTTGGTGACGACGGCAATGTCGTAGTGATCGCGCATGGCGCTGCAGAGTTCGCGCAGCAGTGCGGTTTTGCCGGAGCCGACCGGGCCGCCGATGCCGACGCGCAGGGTCTGTTTTCTGGCTGTGGTCATGATGTTTCCCCCGAATACTTTCTTACGATCTGAATAACCGGCTGTATTGATGTTCGTGTTTGGCACTGGCAATGGCCAAAGCGGGCAGGCCGGCGCCGAGTTCGCTGTCCTGCAGTTGCTGTGCACGGGCGATGGCGGCGGGTACCTGTTGCTGGATTTCACCAATCAGCTGTTGCGCCTGGGTCTGCCCCAGCGGTACCAGTTTGGTGGCGGCGGCGACCTGGTTTTCGAGCCACGCCCACACCAGCCCCAGTGCGCTGGCGTCTTCGTTTAATTGCCAGTGGTGGGCGGCGATAGCGAAGGCGGCGACGAAGCTGACTTCGCCGCGTGCGAGCGGCTGTTCGATCTGCAGTTGCGCCAGCAGGCGGATCAGGGCGTTGCCGGTGGCGGTATCGGTGAGGCGCAGCTCGCGGGTTTCGCGGCAGGCCAGGGTATAGTGATTCCAGTACTGCAGTTGCTCCGCATCGCGCTCTGTCAGTGCGCGGTGGCAGCGCAGCAGGATCGGGCAGTCCACCTGGGCGAGGGATTCGCGCAGCTGCAGGCTCAACCAGTCTCGCGTCTGCTCGAGGCTTTTCACCCAGCCGGCATCGATGGCGTACTCCAATCCCTGGGAAAAGGCGTAGCCGCCCACCGGCAGGCTGGCGCTGGAGAGTTGCAGCAGGCGCAGCAGCGCGGCGTCAGTGGTGGTGATGCTCATGACTGTGATCGTGCGCGTGCGAATGGCTGTGTGAATGACCGTGAGCGTGCCCCGCACTGTAGGCGCCGGACTCGGGAACAAACACCGCCTGTTCCCGGGTCAGGCTCAGCCCGAGCAATTCCAACATTTCTTCCAGCACATGGTCTGGGGTAATGCGCAACCAGCGTTCGCCCTCGTGTTCCCCACTGGCAATCTGCAACTTCACATGACGATTGCCGAGGTGATAGCAGGCACGGCTGAAGGTAAACCCGTCTTCGCAGCGGGCGGTGGTCACCGGCTCCTCGGCGCCGACAACCTCGACAAGCTTTCCGCACTGGCTCAGCAGTATCTCCCCCACCTGCAGTGGCTTGCCGCGCTCGAGGAATATCCGCACTTCGCTGCCGTCACTGGTGTGCGCACGCAGGCGGCCGCGGTCGCGCTGCAGGTGGTCCAGCACCAGCTGGTACTGCGCGACATTTTCGCCGCTAAAGCCGCTGTCACTTCCCAGGCGTTGGTAGATTTCCAGAATCAAAAGTAATTCCTCTTTTTCAGAACAGGCAGTAGCGCTGTGCCAGTGGCAGCTCCGTGGCGGGCTCGCAGGTGAGCAGTTCGCCGTCGGCACGCACCTCGTAGGTCTGAGGGTCCACGGTCACATCCGGCTGCCAGTCGTTCAGCAGCATGTCTTTCTTGCGGATACTGCGAGTATTCTTACAGGCCACCAGATTGCGCTGCAGACCCAGCTTTTGCGCCAGGCTATTTTCCACTGCGGCGCGGGATACAAAGGTCACCGAGGTTTTTGCCGCAGCCAGGCCGTGGGCGCCGAACATGGGGCGGTAGTGCACCGGTTGCGGGGTTGGGATGGAGGCGTTGGGGTCGCCCATGGGGGCGGCGGCGATCATGCCGCCTTTTAAAATCATCGACGGCTTGATGCCGAAGAAGGCCGGCTTCCACAGCACCAGGTCGGCCAGCTTGCCCACTTCGATGGAACCGACTTCATGGGCAACACCGTGGGTGATAGCGGGGTTGATGGTGTATTTGGCGATATAGCGGCGCGCGCGGAAATTATCCGCACCGGCGGTGTCACCGAGGGTGTCTTCCGGCAGGTTGCCGCGCTGCACTTTCATCTTGTGCGCCGTCTGCCAGGTGCGGGTAATCACTTCCCCCACGCGCCCCATCGCCTGGGAATCCGAGGCGATCATGCTGAAGGCACCGAGGTCGTGGAAGATGTCTTCCGCGGCAATGGTTTCCTTGCGGATGCGGGAGTCGGCAAAGGCGATGTCTTCCGGGATGCTGGTGTCCAGGTGGTGGCACACCATCAGCATATCCAGATGTTCGTCGACGGTGTTCACCGTGTAAGGTCGGGTGGGATTGGTGGACGACGGCAGCACATTTTCTGAGGCACAGGCCTTGATGATATCCGGTGCGTGTCCACCGCCGGCACCCTCGGTGTGGTAGGTGTGGATCGCGCGGCCCTTGAAGGCGCCGAGGGTATCGTCGACAAAGCCGGATTCATTCAGGGTGTCGGTGTGAATCGCCACCTGCACATCGTACTTTTCCGCCACGGTCAGGCAGCAGTCGATCGCCGCGGGGGTGGTGCCCCAGTCCTCGTGCAGTTTCAGCCCGCAGGCGCCAGCTTCCAGCTGTTCTTCGAGGGCTTGCGGCAGGCTGGCATTGCCCTTGCCGAGAAAACCAAAATTCATCGGCAGGCTGTCGGTGGCCTGCAGCATCTTGTGAATGTTCCACGGGCCCGGCGTACAGGTAGTGGCATTGGTGCCGGTGGCGGGGCCGGTGCCACCGCCGATCATGGTGGTCACCCCGGACATCAGCGCCTCTTCAATCTGCTGCGGGCAGATAAAATGGATATGCGCGTCGATACCGCCGGCGGTCAGAATCGATCCCTCACCGGCAATGATTTCGGTACCGGGGCCGATGGTGATATCCACCCCGTCCTGCACATCCGGATTACCGGCCTTGCCGATGCCGGCAATGCGACCGTCCTTAACCGCCACGTCCGCCTTGACCACGCCCCAATGATCAAGAATCAGCGCATTGGTGATCACCAGGTCGGGGGTGTCGCTGGACGGGCGCTGGCTCTGGCCCATACCATCGCGGATCACCTTGCCGCCACCGAATTTCACTTCATCGCCGTAGCGGGTGAAATCTTTTTCCACCTGCAACCAGAGCTCGGTATCCGCCAGCCGCACGCGGTCGCCGGTGGTGGGGCCGAACATCTGCGCATAACTCTCTCTATCCATATGGGCTCTGTCCATCCGGCTCACAATAGCGACTCCCCAGCTTCGTCCAGTGGTCCCATCACCTCGCCGCGAAAACCGTAGACTTCCCGCTTGCCGGCATAGGCCACCAGTTCCACCTCGCGCCCCTGCCCCGGCTCAAAGCGCACCGCGGTACCGGAGGCAATATTCAGGTGAAAACCGCGCGCCTGCGCGCGCTCGAAACGCAACGCCGGATTCACCTCAAAAAAATGGTAGTGGGAACCTACCTGCACCGGCCGATCGCCAGTATTTTCTACCCGCAGGGTGCGGGTCTCGCGGCCGGGATTGAGTTCGATATCACCCATGCCAGTTGCGACCTGAATTTCTCCTGGGATCATATTTATCTATGCCTCAACTGATGGGGTTATGCACGGTCACCAGCTTGGTGCCATCCGGGAATGTGGCTTCCACCTGCACCTCGTGGATCAGTTCCGGCACACCGTCCATGACCTGATCAGCATTCAGGATTTCGCGCCCGTAGCCCATCAGTTCCGCCACACTTTTTCCATCCCGCGCGCCCTCCATGATCTCCATGGTGATCAGCGCCACCGCCTCCGGATAATTCAGCTTCAACCCGCGCGCCAGCCGGCGCTCTGCCAGCAGCGCGGCAGTGAACACCAGCAGCTTGTCTTTTTCTCTCGGCAGCAATTCCATGTAAAAACCCGCAAAACAAAGTTCAGTTCAGGTACGCCAGATACGCGGCGCGCAGGGCGAGCGTCCCAGTAAGATCGGGCGCAGCAGCTCCCACAATTCCGTCAGCAGGCCGCGCACCTCAAACGCACAGTCCCCGAGCGCACGTACCGCGAGTATTTCTCCCACCAGGGTAATGCCGGCAACACAACGTGGCTCGTGTGCGGCAATCAATACCCGGCAACACTCAATAACATCGTCATCGAATGTGTTGTCGAAAGGCCCCATGACCATCAGCCCATTGACCGGCAAGCCCTGCAGACCGGCGCGCGCATTCAGAATGTCGTCACCGACCAAATGCAGGGACTCCACCAGCAACGGCACGCCTTCGCGGAAAATTTCCAGTCGCTGCCGCAACTGTCCGCCGGCAAAGATTTCACCGCGCGCGGGCAACCCCAGTGAAGTCACCTCCCACGCCGCAAAACGCGCGCCGCGCGCCAGCTCCACCCGCGTGTGCATGGCCCCATTGGCGCCGGGGAAAGCAATATTCTCCAGCGGCAACCACTCCAGACTCGCCCCCGCCGCCACCCGCAGCGTCGTATTCTGGCTCTGCAACAAACCATCGCGTCGCGCGCGGTACACACGCCCTGCCCCGGTCGTCGTCACCAGCGCCGCCGCGCCTTCCTGTACCTCTACCCGTATATCCAGCCGGTCCCCGGATACCAGCCCACCCGGCGGGTGCAGCAGATACACATGCGCCAGATCCCGGCCCTCCGGATAAAACGGCTTCTGCACATACAGCGGCCCGTTGTGCCGGTTGCGCGCCAGGCGGCAACCGCGCGCACTGCGCGCAAACTGCAACTCCAGATCCGCATGCCAGCGGCCCGCCTCAGTGGCGCCCGCCGAAGCGGCAACGGAAATATCGGGAACTGCGAGCTGATTCATCAAACACTGGCCAATTGCGCCCGCTGGCAACAGATAAACGCCAACAGGTTGGATTCAAGGCCAATGGAAACAAGATTCAGATGTGAGGGGTATGCGTCAATTGACGTAGTGCCGCGCAGCCTGATTCATAGAACGCGGCCTGAAACCAACACGCAAAACCCGTACACTCAGGGATAACGAAGAAATAACAATCAATAACCTTACGGAAAAGGAGCACCCCATGGCCCTCACGCCCTCCACCATGATTCCCCTCGGCACGCCCATGCCCGCCTTCAAGCTCCCCGACCCCACAGGCACCCTCGTCAGCAGCGATGACTATGCCGGCAAGCCCCTGCTGGTCATGTTCATCTGCAACCATTGCCCCTTTGTCAAGCACATCGCCGCCGGCCTGTCGGAATTCGCCGAACAATACATGCCCGCCGGCCTCGGCATCGTCGCCATCAACAGCAACGACTTCGCCAGCTACCCCGAGGACAGCCCGGAAAAAATGCAGGAAGAAGTGGCCGCGCGCGGCTATCGCTTCGCGTACCTGGTGGATGAAGACCAGTCCGTGGCCAGGGCGTTTGACGCTGCCTGTACCCCGGACTTTTTTCTGTTTGATGGGGAAGGAAAACTGGCGTACCGCGGCCAGTTCGATGACAGCCGGCCGGGGAATGGTGAGCCGGTGAACGGGAAAGATTTGCGCGCGGCTGTGGATAAGGTACTGGCGGGAGAAAAGCCGGCGGAAGATCAGGTGCCGTCGGTCGGTTGCAATATCAAGTGGAAGTAAAGTGCTAACGAAGTGAGTACGTCGAATTGAAGGTGGCGATACCGGGTACAAGTTTGTGAAACCTTCCGCGAGAGGGACCTCGCGGAAGAGCCCCCATGGATGGGTTCACGGCGTGTTTCACAAACTTGTACCCGGTAGCGCCACCGCCACTGAAGGCGAATAAAACTTTCGCCCGACCTACGAAGCACTCTTCAAGAAAGCCAACATCCACCGCGCCACCGCGCTGGTGTGAATATCGTTGGTGAGGGAGTCCTTACCCTTCTCCACCATATCCTCCCCAAATACTTCTTTGCGCAACTCCATCAACCCCTTGGAATAGGGCTTGGTGAACTCCGGGTGCGCCTGCATCGTCAGCATGTGCTCACCCACCTGCAACAATGCATAGGGGCAGAAATCACTGGAGGCAATCACCTTCGTGCCCGGCGCCGGCGTCACCACCTGATCCTGGTGACTCACCAGCAGACTGAAATTCTCCTGCGGCTCCACCATCCACGCCGGCGTCTCCTGCACCTCATAACTGTGCACCCCCACACCCCAGCCCTTCTCCGACTTGCGCGTCTCACCACCCAGCGCATGGGCAATCAACTGATGGCCAAAACAGATCCCCAGCGTCGGCTTCTCCCGCTTGTGCAACTCCCGCACAAACGCCATCAACGGCGCAATCCACGGCTGGTCGTCGTAAACCCCCGTCTTGCTGCCCGTAATCAGGTAGGCATCTACCTCATCGATGTCGTCCGGATAGTGCCCGTGCTGCACCTCATAGGTAACAAACTCCAGAGCAGGATCCTCGCGCTTCAGCAGATCCGCAAACATCTCCGGGTACTCACCGAACTCCCCCACCAGCTGCGGGCGCACATCATCGGTCTTCAGGACACCAATCTTCATAACCGCTCCACTCTATCGACTCTCCGCGACCACACCGCGGCGATCAAACCATCTAAATTTGTGATCACATTATTGCGCCAACACCCGGGCCCGGCAACCTGCGACAGGCTGACACCCGAATAAACGCAAAAATATTGCGCAATGAAACTCCCGGCTAGACTGGAAGTGTTGTGTCTTACCCCTTTGAAGTTCAAGGAGCGAACCTATGAACGCAGCCAGGAAAGCAGCCAAGAAGGCCGCCTCACTTACTGCCGTGGCACTCATCGCTGCCCTTGGCGCCAGCCAGAGTCTCGCCGACTACGAGCAGGGCGATGTGATCGTCCGCATTGGCTGGGGCCTCGTCGACCCGGACGACGACTCCGACTGGCTGCGCATCGACAACACCGTCTATCTGGAAGACAGCCGCGTGTATGTCGACGACGGCGACAGCGCCACCTTTACCGCCACCTGGATGTTCGCCGACCACTTTGGCCTCGGCCTGCTGGCGGCCCTGCCGTTCGAGCACGATCTGGACGTCGCCGGCCTGCCGGACCCCGACACCGGGGGCTTGCTCGGCAAGGTGGAACTGGGCAGCATCGAGCACCTGCCCCCCACCCTTACCGTGCAGTGGTTCCCGGTGTGCAAGGAGTCCTGGGTACAGCCCTACGTGGGCTTTGGTGTGAACTTCACCACCTTTATGGACGAAGACATCAGCCCCGTGGCGCAGAAGTACTTTGAGGACGAACTCGGCGCGCTGAGCAGTGCCGACCTCGATCTGGACGACTCCTGGGGACTCGCCGGCGAGCTGGGCGTCGACATCATGTTCGGCCGCGACAGCAACTGGCTGTTCAACGCCGCAGTCTGGTATCTCGACATCGACACCGACGCCACCATCGACTTCCGCACCCGGGGCGACTACTTCACCCGCATCAAAACCGATGTGGATATCGACCCTTGGGTCTACTCCGTGGGCCTCGGTTACAAATTCTGAGCCACGGTCGGAACACGGGCCCCCGGGGCCCGTGTTCCGACACTCCTCCCTTCTCCCACTCCGCACAGACAGGCGCTCGACAGAGAGACGGCATTAGGCGCCGCGAAACTGGCAGCATCTCCTCCATTGCACCGATAATTGGGCGGAACATTGCCCGAAAATTGCCTATCCCGATCATAATGACCGGTTTCTCCGCCTGGAAAGGCACATCCATCATTTTTCATGTATGATTTTGCGCCACTTGATCAATATTTGGCCGACAGGCGAGCCACAGGAGAAATAATGACAACTTCGACGTCTTCAAGTGACATCCAGCCTGCCGAGCCCGGCAAGAAAACGGCGTTTACCCGCTTCCTAGATACCGTCGAGTGGCTGGGCAACCTGCTTCCCCACCCCATCACCCTGTTCGCCATGTTCGCTGTGGGTGTGGTGATCCTGAGTGGTGTTGCCTCTTTCTTCGGCCTCTCTGTTGAGGACCCGCGCCCCGTTGGCGCCGCCGGCCGCGCCGCCGACGGTGTCATCCACGTGGTCAACCTGCTGTCCGGTGAGGGCCTAAGGACCATCGTCACCACACTGGTCACCAACTTTACCGGCTTCGCGCCCCTGGGCACGGTGCTGGTGGCGCTGCTGGGTGTGGGCATTGCCGAGCACTCCGGCCTGCTGTCCGCCGCGGTGCGCGGCATGGTGCTGAAGGCGTCCAAGCGCACGGTCACCGTCATCGTGGTGTTCGCCGGCATCATCTCCAACACCGCCTCCGAGCTGGGCTATGTGGTGCTGATCCCGCTGGCGGCAATGATCTTCCACTCCCTCGGCCGCCATCCGCTGGCGGGCCTGGCCGCGGCCTTCGCCGGTGTCTCCGGCGGTTACAGCGCCAACCTGCTGCTCGGCACGGTGGATCCGCTGCTGTCCGGCATCACCGAATCCGCCGCGCATATGATCGACCCCAACTATGTAGTGGGCCCGGAGGTGAACTGGTACTTCATGATCGTCAGTACCTTCCTAATCACCGCCCTGGGCAGCTGGGTGACCATGTCCATCGTCGAACCCAAGCTGGGCAAATACGACAACAGCGAAGCCTCCGTGGACCTGTCCCAAGACAAGATGACCCAGCTCACCGCCGAAGAGAAGCGCGGCCTGAAGTTCGCTGGCCTCGCGGTACTTGCGGTCAGCGGTCTGCTGGCACTCACTATCGTTCCCGAGTGGGGCGTGCTGCGCAATCAGGAGACCGGTGAGGTCGCCGGCTCGCCCTTCCTGAAAGGTATCGTGGCGCTGATCGTGGTGTTCTTTGCGATTCCCGGCTTCGTCTACGGCAAAACCGTGGGCACCATGAACAACGACCGCGATGTGATCAATGCCATGTCCAAGAGCATGGGCACCATGGGCATGTACATCGTACTGGTGTTCTTCGCCGCGCAGTTTGTGGCCTTCTTCAAGATGACCAACCTGGGCACCATCTTCGCCGTACTGGGGGCGGAAGCCCTACAGAGCATCGGCCTGACCGGCCCGATCCTGTTCGTGTTCTTCATCATGATGTGCGGCATCGTAAACCTGAGCCTGGGCAGCGCCTCGGCGCAGTGGGCGGTGACCGCGCCGATCTTCGTGCCCATGCTGATGCTGCTGGGCTACGCACCGGAAGTGATCCAGGCGGCTTACCGGATCGGCGACTCGGTGACCAATATCATCACGCCGATGATGAGTTACTTTGGCCTGATCGTGTCCTTCGCCACCCGCTACAAGAAAGACCTGGGGATGGGCACCCTGATCGCCACCATGATCCCCTACTCGATCTTCTTCTTTATCGGCTGGACTGCGCTGTTCTTCCTGTGGGTGTTTGTCGCCGGAATGCCGGTTGGACCCGGAGCGGCCACTTACTTCACCATGTAAGACAAGCCCAAGCCTGTTAAAAAAACCGCGCCCCTCCGGCGCGGTTTTTTTGTGCCCGGAATAATCAGAAATCCTGTCGCAGCCCCTTCCAATTTGGCTACCACACCGTACAATCGGCCAGACCAAATAAAATAACGGTATGACAGGAAAGCTCCGACGCTTTCCCGATGAAGGAGTAGAATGTGAACAAGAATAAATTGCAGGCCGCCCTGCTCTCACTGCTGCTGGGCGCCAGTGCCGCCCACGCCCAGAACCCGCTCGATTTCGGTAGCGACATCAAGACCGCCGACCCCTCCGCCCACGTGTGGGAAGACGGCAAAATGTACCTGTACACCTCCCACGACGAGGAGTGTCAGGAAGACTTCTGGATGAAGAACTGGCATGTGTTCTCTTCCGACAACCTGGTGGACTGGACCGACCACGGTGCGGTGCTGTCGGTGGACGACCTCAGCTGGGCGGACAACTACGCCTGGGCGCCGGATGCGGCTTACAAGAACGGCAAATACTACCTGGTATTTCCCGCCGGCACCGGCCACAAGGACCGGGTGAATCCGGAGAAGAGCACCAAGTGGATGGGCATCGGCATCGCCGAGAGCGACTCCCCCACCGGCCCGTTCAAGGACGTCATCGACGGCCCGCTGTGGCGCACCCCCTACGCCAACGACCCGGCGCTGTTCATGGACGACGACGGCAAGGCCTACCTGTATTTCCACGGTACCAAGTTCGACTACCACGTAGTGGAGATGGCCGACGATATGCGCAGCATCAAGGGCGATTTCCAGAAAATGGATATGGGTGGCTACGAACCCAAGATGGAAGGCCCCTGGGTATTCAAGCGCGGCGACAAATACTATTTCACCATGCCGGAAAACAACCGCGAGCTGGCCTATTACATGTCCGATTCACCCACGGGTCCGTGGGAGTACAAGGGCATATTTATGGAGCAGGAGCACGAGAGCAACAACCACCATTCCATCGTCGAGTACAAAGGCCAGTGGCTGCTGTTTTATCACCGCTGGCTGAAGTCACCGGTGTCCAGCTGCGAGAAGCGCCAGCGCTACTCCACCGCCGAATACCTCCACTTCAATGAAGACGGCACCATCCAGAAAGTCGAACGCACCGAGGAAGGTGTGGCGGATTTCGCCGAGCGGGTGAAGAGCACCATCGCCCACAAGGATTGATTCTTGCAGCAGTGCATGGTTACCTCAGTGGTGGCCATGTACTGCAACACAGGAACTCCTTGTGAATAATAACCCGATCAGAAAGCCCCTCCTCGCCCTCGCCATATCTCTCGCACCCGCGTTCGCCTTTGTACCCACGGCACAGGCAGCCGATGTGGACAAGCAGTTGAAGCAGACCGAAGACAAGGTCATCGAGTGGCGCCGCCACCTGCACCAGAACCCGGAGCTGGGCAACCGCGAATTCGAGACTGCCAAGTACATCACCCGCCACCTCAAATCCCTCGGCATGGAAGTGGAAACCGGTATCGCCCACACCGGTGTGGTCGCCCTCCTCAAGGGCGGCAAGCCCGGCCCTACGGTTGCCCTGCGCGCGGATATGGACGCACTGCCGGTGACCGAGCAGGTAGACCTTCCCTTCGCCTCCAAGGTCAAGACGGAATACAACGGTGAGGAAGTGGGCGTGATGCACGCCTGCGGCCACGACACCCATGTCGCCATGCTGATGGGAGCCGCACAGGTACTTGCGGGAATGCGCGATGAACTCGCCGGCAACGTGCTGTTTATCTTCCAGCCCGCAGAAGAAGGGGCACCGGACGGCGAGGAAGGCGGTGCGGAACTGATGCTGAAAGAAGGCCTGTTCAAGAAGTACAAACCGGACGTGGCCTTTGGCCAGCACGTGACCTCCAGCCTGCCCGCAGGCGTGATCGGCTACCGCTCCGGCCCGCTGATGGCCAGCTCCGATGAGTTCCGCATCAATGTGAAAGGCCGCCAGACCCACGGCTCCCGCCCCTGGGGCGGCGTCGACCCGATCACCGCCGCCGCGCAGATCGTGATGGGCACCCAGACCCTGGTCAGCCGCCAGATCGATATCACCAAGGAACCCGCTGTGGTTTCCTTCGGCGTGATCGACGGCGGCGTGCGCAACAACATCATCCCCGACAGCGTCTACCTGAACGGCACCATCCGCAATTTCGACATGGACAACCGCCAGGAGATTTTCAAACGATTGAAAGTGACCGCGGAGAAGATCGCCGAAAGCAGCGGTGCAACCGCGGAAGTGGAAATCCTCGAGGGCTACCCGGTGACCGTCAACAACCCGGAACTGACCGAAGCCGCCATCCCCGCACTGAAAGCGGCGGCTGGCGACAAGAGCGTCATAGTGATCCCGAAAATCACCGGCGCAGAGGACTTTTCCTTCTTCGCCAATGAGATTCCCGGGTTTTACTACTTCCTCGGCGTAACCCCGAAAGGCACCGACCCGGCCACCGCCGCCAGCAACCATTCACCGCGTTTTTATGTGGATGAAAGTGCGCTGGCGATTGGCACCAGGGCGATTACCCAGCTGGCACTGGATTACCTGAGCGGACAGGAAAATAACTAACGAAGCAGAGAAGCACGAACCGAAGGCAAAGTGCTGGGGGTTCGTTTTCGAAAGCGTCGGCGACAGGGACGTCGCCGACGCAGCCTACATGGATGTACTCGTGGCGGTTTCGAAAACGAACATCCAGCGCTTTACCGCCACCGGGCTCACACAAAACGAACCGCTATAAAGCAGGAACTAATCAGGCAGTTTCCGTGCGACGCTGTGGCCGGCGGCGACGGTTGCCATTGCCGCTGTTGTTCGGCTTGTTACCGTTGGCAGAAGCCGCGCCACTGCGACGGTTGCCGTTGCCGCGGTTACCATTTCCACGAGCGTCTTCACCGCGATTGCCACCACCAGACGCGTTGCCGTTGCGGTTGCCACTGCGGTTACCCGCACCGCCGTTACCACCACCATTGCCACCGCGTCGCGCTGCCGGCTTGGCACCGCCGCCGCGGCGCACCTGGTTGCCCTTGCCCGGCTTGCCACCGGAGGCGGGCAACTGGTGATCCGGCTCGAAGCCCTCGATCTCTTCGCGCTCGATCGGCTTCTGGATCAGCTTCTCGATATCCCACAGCTGCTTGGCTTCATCCGCAGAAACCAGAGACACCGCCTGGCCGGAGGCACCCGCGCGACCGGTACGGCCGATACGGTGTACGTAATCCTCGGGCACGTTCGGCAGATCGAAGTTCACCACCTGCGGCAGCTGGTCGATATCGATACCGCGGGCGGCGATATCCGTCGCCACCAGAATCTGCCCCTTGCCGGCCTTGAAATCCGCCAGCGCCTTGGTGCGCGCATTCTGGCTCTTGTTGCCGTGAATCGCCGCCGCCGGAATGCGGCTCTGCTCCAGCTGCTTGGCCAGGCGGTTGGCACCGTGCTTGGTGCGGCTGAACACCAGCGCCTGGTGCCAGCCGTTTTCCTTGATCAGGTGGCACAGCAAAGACGCCTTGCGGGACTTATCCACCGGGTGCAGCTTCTGGACCACAGTCTTGGTGGTACTGTTGCGCGGAGCCACGTCGATTTCCACCGGATCGTTCACCAGGCCCTTGGCCAGGCTGCGGATTTCCGGAGAGAAGGTCGCGGAGAACAGCAGGTTCTGACGCTTGGGCGGCAGCACCTTC
>Ga0207814_100636_pt1 | contig 16387 bp, 14 predicted proteins | sample TtaePargueraPR_7_FD_187755 | JGI IMG/M metagenome (GOLD analysis project Ga0207814, IMG submission 187755) | Aerobic enrichment media microbial communities from Bioluminiscent Bay, La Parguera, Puerto Rico - Tt and P1 (2) (SPAdes) | ecosystem: Environmental > Aquatic > Marine > Unclassified ... | reverse complement strand
ATGGATCCGGAAGATCCCGCCGTACAGCCGGCGGAAGTACTTCCGGATCTTCTCCTCGTCGTCGACGAAGAGGATCGCGTACTTCTGGTAATCGTAGTCTTGGGCGGGGTCGTTCATGGTTCGGTGGAAACGGTCGGGGAGTCGGCTTCCTCGAAGGCCTCTTCATCCTCGGGATCGGGAGGCGGGAAAAACAGCGTGAATTGCGTGAACTTGCCGGGCTGGCTCTCGACCTCGATGTGGCCGCGGTGGCGCTCGATGATCTGGTGCGTGATGCTCAGGCCGAGCCCCATCCCCTTGCCGACGTCCTTCGAGGTGTAGAAGGGATCGTAGATCTTGCTGACCAGCTCCGGCGGGATGCCGACGCCGTTGTCGCGGACCGTCAGCTCCCAGCCGCCGGCCGCCGGGCGCAGGCGGCACTCGATTCTCCCGGGCTCGCCGGGATCGTCCTGGAGGCGCTGCTTGACCGCGTCGATCGCGTTCTGGAACAGGTTGACCAGCACCTGGACGAGCTGGTTGCCGTTCGCGGAAAGGGGCGCCTCGTCCGGGCCCTCGACGCTCAGTTCGACCTCCGACCCCAGCTGGTGGCTGATCATCCGCCGCGCCTGCCGGAGCGTCTCGGCAAGGTCGGCCGGACCGCCCTCGACCTGGTCGTCTCGGGTGAACTGCCGCAGGTCGGCGACGATCGTGGACACCCGGCTGATCCCCTCGCGGATGTCGCCGAGGATTTCCGCGTAGTCCTCCTGCTCGTCCTCGGGCAGCATCCGGCGGAAGGACTCGAGCGCGTGGATCGCCGCGGTGGAGAAGTTCAGCGGGTTGTTGATCTCGTGGATGATCCCCGCGCTCATCCGGCCGAGGGCGGAGAGCTTCTCGTTGCGGATCAGCAGCACCTCGTTCTCCTTGAGCTGCTGGAGGGCGTTCTCGAGGTCGCGGTTGAGGTCGGCCAGCTCGCGGCGGATCCGCGCCATCGCCAACTGGTTGCGGAGCCGGAGGATCAGCTCGGTGCTCGAGAACGGCTTGGTCAGGAAGTCGCTGGCCCCCGCCTCCAGCGCGGTCATCTTGGTGTTCTCGTCGGCCCGCGCCGTCAGCATCACCACCGGCATCTCGCGGGTCCCGTGGTTGCCGCGGATCTCGCGGCAGACCTCGACCCCGTCCTTTTCCGGCATCATGTGGTCGATCAGGGCCAGCACCGGCAGCCGCTGCTTGGCCAGCTCGATCGCCTCGGCCCCGTCCCGGGCCTCGATCACCTCGGCGTTCTCGTCGCGCAGCTGCATCACCAGGAAGGCCCGCATGTCGGGCTCGTCGTCGGCCACCAGCACCAGCGGCCGCGTGCCGTCGTTCCGCAGCGGGAAGGCCGGGGCCGGCGTGCCGACCGAGCGGCCGTTGCGCGCCGGCTCCCGGTGGTCGGGCGGGCGGGCCCCGGCGAGGGCCGCACGGCGGTGCATCTGCTCGATGTGCTGGCCGGTCTCGGCCCCGTCGGCGGACTCGGGGGCGGCCTCGACCATCGCCGGCTCGACCGGCAGGTGGATGATGAAGGCGGTCCCCTTGCCGACCTCGCTCTCGGCCTGGATCCGCCCGCCCATCGCCTCGACCAGGGTGTTGACCAGCGCCAGCCCGATCCCCGCTCCCTGGAACTTCCGCGTCGACGAGGAGTCGACCTGCCAGAAGCGCTCGAAGATCCGCGGCAGCACGTTGGCGGGAATCCCCACGCCGGTGTCGCGGACCTCCAGCCGCAGCTCGCCGTCCGACTCCTCGGCGGTGACGTCGATGCGCCCACCCGACGGCGTGAACTTGATGGCGTTGATCGTCAGGTTCAGCAGCACCTTCTCCAGCTTGTCGCGGTCGAGCATCAGCTGGCCCGACGGGCACTCGGCGTTCCACTCCAGGGCCACCCCGCCCTGGTCCGAGAGGTGCCGCATCGAGCGCATCAACCCGTCGACCATGTCGGACACGACGGTCGGTCGCAGCCGCAGGTCGGCGTGGCCGGTGTCGAAGCGGACCAGGTCGAGCAGGTCGTCGATCAGCTTGAGCAGGCGCAGGCCGTTGTGTTCGACCATCCCCACCATCTCCCCGACGGTCTCGTCGGGATGGTCGTGGAGCCGCTGCTGCAGGCGCTCGTTGAGGCCGATGATCACCGTGAGCGGCGTCCTCAGCTCGTGGCTGATGTTGGCGAAGAAGCGGGTCTTGGCCTCGTCGAGGGCACTGAGCTGCTGGTTCTTCTGCTCCAGCTGCTCCCGGCCCTCCTCGACCTCGCGCCGGAGCACGAACTCACGGAACCGCAGCCGCTCGTAGAAGTAGCTTCCCGCGAGGACGAAGGTGCCGGTGACGAAGAGGAAGTAGCTGTTGTTGAAGAGCATCATCGGCGACGGCGACCCCGGCGCCGCCGCGACCGCCACGCCGTAGCAGACGAAGCAGGCGATGATCATCACCAGCGAGTTCAGGAAGGTCCAGCGCAGCAGCAGCGAGAGACCGACCAGCACCAGGTTGAGGCCCGCGTAGTAGGCCGAGTCGCCACCCCCGGTCAGGGCGATCATCCAGCAGATCCCGAGGGTCGGCAGCAGCGCGACCAGCTGGGCCACCGCGACCCGGCCGAGCGGGTTGGCCAGGCGGCCCAGCGCCACGAAGACCCCGCAGAGCAGCAACGTCGTGACCATCCGGATCAGCAGGAAGTCCCACGCCAGGTCGCGGAAGACGATCCAGTCGAGCAGCGTCCCCGCAAGCATGAACAGGGCCGCCAGGGCGGCGGCGCGGCGCGCGTTGTCCACCGCCACCTCGCCCTCGTACTCGCGGAAGGCGGCCTCGAGCGCCGGGTCGTCGGCCGGCTCGCGGTCCGGGTCTGTCGCGTCCTCAGCCATCGGCCATCTCGATCTCCAGGAACAGGTTCACGCCTGTCGCGTCCGGCCGGACCTCGGTCCGCTCCACCGGCAGGTGCGCCGGAACCAGGTCGAGCATGTCGTCCTCCCCGCGGTAGATCAGGTTCCACTCCATCAGGTACTCCATCCACGCCTTGCGCGGATTGGAGTCGGACACGTTGGTCACGATCACCAGCCCCCCGGGCTTGGCGATCGAGCAGAAGAAGTCGACCAGGCGCTTGCCGACGCGCTGGGAGAGGTAGTCGAACAGGCCGGCGCAGTAGACCACGTCGTAGCCGCCGAACTCCGGGTCGACCCCGCCCGAGGCCGCGGTCTTGAGCAACTGGTGGACCGACCGCGGGAAGTAGCGCAGGCGGGTCTCCCGCCCCGCCTCCTGCCGGCCCTTCTCGAGCCGCTCGCGGGTGTAGGCCAGGGTCTCCTCGTTGAAGTCCAGCAGGTCGATCTCGGCCAGGTCGGCGGTCTCGTGCTCGCGGATGAAGCGCAGCACCTCCTCGGCCGGTCCGCAGGCCAGGTTGAAGAAGCGCACCGCCCTCCCGCCGTGGCGGCGCCGGATCTGCTCGTCCATCGTCCGGACCAGGTAATCGATGCGGTTGCGGTGCGCCACCACCGGCTCGGTGTTGAGCATCGCGAAGTTGAGGAGCTTGGCGAAGGACGAGGCCCCCTCGTAGGGGTCGCGCAGCATCATGTTCACCATCTCGTAGTCGCCCGCGTAGCCGAGCGGCTTGGTGTAGGTGCGGTAGAGGAAGGGCGAACACAGCACCACCGGATGGAGCGCCCGCCGGACGTACGACTTGTGCGACGGGACCGCCGACTCCTCGATCTGCCCGGCCACGGCCTCGAAGTGCTCCATCGCCGGAACCACCTCCTCGACCACCCGCCCCTGGATCTTGTCGAAAATGTCCCGCTCGATCTCGTCGCGGCGCCGGGTCGCCGTGGTGCGGATGCCGACGTCGATCCCGCTCATCCACGACTGCACGCCGGTCAGCGCGTTCGACATGTCCGCCACCACCACCTTGAACGGATCCTCGACCTGGTTGGCCGCGCGCCACTCGCTCATGAACGAGTCGAACTGCGCGCCGAGGTCGGAGTCGCCCGAAATGCCCGAGAGGAAGTCGACCTCCTGCCAGCCGTCCTCGAGCGTCGCCTCGCAAACCAGCACCAGGCCGGTGTTCAGCAGGTTGCTGACGACCGCCTTGCCCTGGTAGATCAGGCGCTTGTTGGTCAGGATGCGGAAGTCCGAAAGGACCTCGGAGAGCTGGAGGATGCTGTACGGGTTGTAGACCTCGAAGACGACGGAATAGCGGCGCAGCCGGAGCATGTTCGCCTGGACCTCGAGGCCCTGGCTGTTCCGGCACTTGATGACACTCTGAGACTGCTCGCTCGTGATCTGCATATCCTGTGGGTTCCTCTAACGCGGGTCGTCGCTCGAACGGTCCGGGGGGAACTCACCAGGGGGGATGACTCCAACGACAGGCAGAGTGGGTTGCCTCATAGCACGACTCCGAAAAAATCCTTCATCACCTGGCGGTAAACGTCACGCTTGAATCCCGGCAGCCACTCGAGGTCGAACTCCTCCGGCAGGATCCACCGGTGGCACGCGAACTCCCGCGGGCGCTGGTTGACGTCGACCGCCGGCGCCCCGCTCCGCAAGCGGCAAAGGTAGTAGGCCTGCTCCTGCCCCTGGCAGCCGTGCTTGCGGACCTTCTTGCGACGCACGTCCTCCGGGTAGAGGTAGCGATAGCCGGAGCGACGCTCCAGCACCTCGTAGTGCCGCGCCTCCAGGCCGATCTCCTCGCGCACCTCGCGGAACAACGCCTCCTCCTCCGTCTCGCCCGGATCCACCCCGCCCTGCGGAAACTGCCACGCGCCCGGAACGGTCCAGCGCTCGCAGATGAGCAGCAGACCTTCCTCACGCGTCATCAGCGCCGCGACGTTCGGTCGGAAGCGTACCACGCCCCCCAATCAACCGAACCCAAGCAAATATCTCAATATTTAAGTTTTCTAAAATGACGCAAGGCCGCCCTCGCCTTCCGCGTTCCGCTGGTGTCTCTTACCATCATGAAGCGGATTCTCCTGTTGCTCCTCGCGTTTGCCCTGGCCGGACCGGCCGGCGCCCAGTTCAACAACCCCAACGCTCCGGACGCCGCCGACGACGGAAGCTCCGACGAGCGGGTGGAGTCCAATGTCCAGGACGACGAAGGCCCCCGCCGGTTCTGGCAGGCCAGCCTTCCGGGCGGCCACTACATGGTGGCGCTCGACCGGATCTCGATGATCAGCATGCACGAGTACCTGCTCGACGGGAACCTGATCGTCCGCGAGATGACGGTCGACACCTCGGGGCGGGCGCTCGCCCGCTTCTACCACATCGAGCCGGTGACCGAGTCGATGAACCGCAACGAGCTCACCCGCATCGCCGACCGCGGGCGCGAGCTGCTCGACCGCGCCGGTCAGCGGGCCGGGACCGAAGCCCACAACATGGCCCAGAAGCAGTACCCGACGACCACCCACGCCGGCACCGTCGAGTACCGCATCCTCGACCTGAGGGACCTCGACGCCCTCTACGCGAGCGTCAAGCGCGCCTGGGAGACCGGCAAGGGACGCAAGGTCACCCTCAAGTGAGCCCTACTCGGCCCCTTCCGGGCTCGGCTCCGCCGGCACCGGGTCGCCTCCGAGCACGTCGAGCAGCCCGCGCACGCCCTTGACGACATCCTCGCCCTGGCGGATCACCTCCTCGCCCTGGCGGATGACCTCGCCGGCCTCCTCGACGAGGTTGCCCTCGCCGTCGAGCAGGCGGCCGCCCTGCCGCAGCAGGTCGGTGCCCTGGTCGATCACCACCCGGCCCTGCTCGATCTGACTGAGCAGGTCCTCGCTCGCCACCTGGCGGGTGAACTTGAGCACCCGCTCCCCGGTTTCCGGGAGGATCTCGAACATCCGCAGGCCGGCCGCGGCGATCAGGCGCGAGCTCAGGTCCTCCTCCGGGTCGTCGACCGTCCCGGTGATCCGCAGCGGCGTCCACAGCAGGCCCCGCTCGCCGGGGAGGAAGACCTTCGTCTCGGCTCCCGGGATCGACGCCAGGGTGCCCGGCGTCAGGCCCACCCGGAAGCGCCCGTCGAGGTTCTTCTCCGGGTCGACCCTCAGCTGGCCCTCGACCCGCATCAGGCCCTCGCTGCCGACCCGGATGTCGCTCAGCGCCAGCGCGCCGTCCTCCCAGTGGAAGTCGACGCTGCCCTCGCTCAGCGCCAGCCGGCGAAAGCGCGGGTTGCCTCCGTAGGCCCCCAGGTGATCGAGGACGGGCAGGCCGGTGAGCACCCCGTTCAGCAGCCGCAGCGTGCCGCGGACCGCCAGGCTCCCGTCGCGCTGCACCAGCGAGAAGTCGCTCTCCAGCTCACCCTCCACCCGCTGTTTCCAATCCTCGGGCAGCACCTCGTCCGCCCGAACGTCGCGCAGCTCGCCGTCGAAAGCCATCCCCTCGCCCGCCAGCGAGGCCTCGCCGGCCAGTTCCAGGTGACCCCGCTGGTAGAGGTCGAAGCGGGACTCGGTGAGGAACACCGAGCGGTCGTGGTAGCGGAGGCGCCCCTTGCGCAGGGCCAGTTCCGGGACGAACTCCCAGGGAAACCGCACCGTGCCGCCCCCGGCCTCGACCTCGTAGCTGCCTTGCCTCCCCTCCGGCACCACCGACCATCGCGTGCCGGAGAATGAAGCATCGCCGGCGTCGAGCCGCAGGACCAGCGACGAATTCCCGATCTCGAGACCGGTCAAGCGCACCTCGTTCGGCAGCAGCCCCTCGTACCACGCCTCCCGCCGCGGCAGGGGATCGCTCGGCGGCGCCTCGGCCTCCGGCCTCGCCTCCCCCGCGGACCCGCGCAGGTCGAGCACCACCTCGATCTCCCGGATCGCGGCCTCACGCAGCTCCACCACCCGTTGGCGCACCTTGCCCAGGCCGATGTCGATCTGCAGGCCCTCCGCGTCGATGCGCTCGACCAAGCCGTCTCCCTCGGCCTCGAATCGTTCGGTCGTCACCCGCGTGCCGTCCCAGTCGAAGCGCCCGAAGCGCGCGTCCACCCCCAGCGACTTGCCGGCCTCGGCCGACAACATCCGGCGGAAGTCCTCGCTGTGCAGCCACGAGCGCAGCCACAACCACCCCCCGGCCATCGCGACCAGCGCGAGCGCGAGCAGCGCCCCGGTCCCCCTGAGCCACCAGGAACCTCTCGATGGGGCCTTGCCCCGGCGTCTTCTCGACCGTCGACTCATTGCGGGAAGCATGGGCCAATTCCGCCCCGCGGCAAGCCGCTTGCACCCGCCGCGTCCCTCCCTACACTGCCTCTCATGCAGGAGGAAATCACGCTCAAGCGCGAGGTCGAGGCGATCCAGATCCCCAGCGGCGACGGCATCACGCTGCCCGCCGGCACCCCCGTGTTCATCACCCAGCGGCTGGGCGGCACCTTCACCGTGGCCACCTCCGCCGGCCTCGCCCGGATCTCCTCGAGCGACTCCGACGCCCTCGGCGTGGACCTCGGCAAGGAACAGGAAAAGCAGGCCGAGACCGAGCGACTCAAGGACGCCCCGGTCGAGGAGCAGGTGTGGGCCCAGCTCAAGAGCGTCTACGACCCGGAGATCCCGGTCGACATCGTCAACCTCGGACTGGTCTACGACTGCTCGGTCAGCGACGAGGACGGCAAGACGGTCGTCGGGGTGAAGATGACGCTGACCGCACCGGGCTGCGGCATGGGACCGGTAATCGCCGCCGACGCCCAGTCGAAGATCATGACCATCGAGGGGGTCGACGACGCGCGGGTCGAACTCGTCTGGGATCCCGCCTGGAACCAGGACATGATCTCCGAGGAGGGGAAGATGAAGCTCGGGATGGTCTGAGGACCCGGCCGCGCGGTCGATGAACCCCTCGCGCCTGTTCACCGCCGCGGCGCTGGCGCTCATCCTCGCCGCCCTCGCCCTTGCGATGGTCGGCCACCTGCTTCACGCGCTGATCCTCCTCGCCACCGTGGTCGTCGGCGGCCTGGTCGTCGCCTTCGTCGCCTGGCGGCACTAATCCCGAGACGGCAGGACCTGCCGAACCTGGGGGCTTGCCGGGCGGGCCCCGGCGTGGATTGGCATGAGAACCACGGCGATCTTTCGCTGGCGGGAGCCGGGCCCAGGCCCTAGCCTTGTGCCATGAAACCGGTCGGGTGGCTGGCGCTCGGCGTCCTCCTCGTGGTCGTGGGGATCGAGGAGTTCCGCTTGCAGGGGATGCGCGCCCGGATCCGCGAACTCGAAGCCCGACCGGAACCGGTCGAAGTACCGTCCGCGGGCGGCGCGGGTGCCCGCGCGACCGACCGCACGGCAGCCACCTCCCCGCGTCGCGAGCGATCCGCCCGACCGACCGCCGACGGCGAAGAGCCAGAGGGCGGGGCCGGAATGGGCGGCACCCTGCGCAAGATGGCGGAGAACCCGGTCAGCCGCGCGATGATGAACCAGGGGGTCAAGGCCATGACTTCGGTGTGGTATGCCGACCTGATCGAGCAGTTCGCGCTGAGCGAGGAGGAGGGCGACTACTTTCTCTCGCTGAAGGCCTCGATGCTTGCCGACCAGCAGCAGTTCGGCATCCGGATGATGGGGGCCAAGGACGCGGCCGAGCGACAGGCGATCGTGGACGAGATGAACCAGTCCAAGGAGGACCACCGGGAAGCGGTCAGGACCTTCCTCAACCACGACGAGGACTTCGCCACCTACGAGGCCTTCGAGGACCGCCTGCCCGAACGCCAGCAACTCGACGGCTTGCGCACCTCGCTGGCGGGAGCCGGCGCCCCGCTGCGCGAGGACCAGGAGGCCGGCTTGGTCGAGGCGATGTACCGGGCGCGCCAGGAACAGCCGCAGGCCACCGACTGGAACGGCACCGGCGGGCTCGAGGCCATCGCCGACGGCAACGCCCGCGCCCGCTTCGAGAGCGAGTGGGAACAGAGCTCCCGACGCGTGGCCGGCGAGGTGGGCGGGGTGCTCGACGACGCGCAGATGGAGGCCTTTCGGACCTACCAGCAGCAACTCAAGGAGATGCAGCTCATGGGACTGGAGATGGCGGAGAAGATGTTCCGGGCCGATCCCGCGGAAGGCGCGGAGTAGCCCCTCACCCGGCGCCCCAGCCGCCGCCGCCGGGGGTCTCGATCACCACCCGCTCGCCGGCCGCCGCGTCGTAGGTGCAGCAGCCGGGCAGGGTTTCCCGGCCCACCGGCGTCACTCGCAGCTGGCGCCCCGGCTGCCCGTCCCCGCCCCCCTCCATCCCCCGCGGCGCGCTGGTCCGTCGCTGGGTCAGGAACGACACCGTCAGCGGCTCGAGGAACTCGATCTCTCGCCGCACCCCGTCGCCCCCGCGGAAGCGCCCGGCGCCTCCGGAGCCTTCGCGGATGCCGTGCGCCCACACCCGGATCGGGTAGCGGTGTTCCAGCACCTCGGGATCGGTCAGCGCGGTGTTGGTCATGTGGACATGCCGCCCCGAGGCGCCGTCGAATCCCGGGCCCGCCCCGGCCCCGCCGGCGATCGTCTCGTAGTAACCGAAGCGCTCGTTGCCGAACAGGAAGTTGTTCATGGTCCCCGGGCCGTTCGCCGCCAGGCCCAGTGCCTCGAGCAGGGTGTCGGCGACACGCTGGCTGGTCTCGACGTTGCCTCCGACCACCGCCGGGGCAGGATCCCGGCCGAAGTCCGGGTTCAGGAAGCCCGCGGGCAGCACGATCTCCACCGGCTCGAGCAGGCCCTCGTTGAGCGTCACGTCCTCGTCGATCCACAGCCGCAGCGCATACAGCGTCACGCTGCGGACGATCGCCGGCGTCGCGTTGAGGTTGCCGGGGTGCACCGCGCCGCTGCCGCTGAAGTCGATCCGCATGCACCCCCCGCCGAACTCCACTGAAACGGCCAGGGGCGAGCCGTCATCGAGCGCCGAGACCACCCGCCCGCCGCCTGCCACCCGGGAGAGCCGGCGCCTCATCATCGCGGCCGAGCGGGAGACGATGCCCTCCAGCTCCCCGCGCACCACCCCCGCCCCGTGCTGCCGGGCCAACTGCTCGAGCGCCCGCCTCCCCTGGTGGCAGGCCGCCAGCTGCGCCTCCACGTCCGCGAGATTGTCCCCCGGCCGGCGCGAGGGGTACGACGCTTCCCGTAGCAAGGAGTCGAGACCCTCCCAGTCGGGCGCCCCCTGGCGGACCAGCAGCCGCGGCTCGATCACCACGCCTTCCTCCTCCAGGCTCCGGGCGTCCGCCGGCATCGAACCCGGGGCACGGCCCCCGATCTCGGCGTGGTGCGCCCGGTTGGCGACGTAGCCGATCAAGCCTCCCTGCCCGTCGTGGACTGGCGCGATGACCGTGACGTCGGGCAGGTGCGAGCCACCCGCCGCCGGATGGTTGGTGACCGCCACGTCCCCGGGATCCAGCGGCAGCCGCGCCACCGTCTCCCGCACGCACACGCCGAGGGCGCCGAGGTGCACCGGCACGTGCGGCGCGCTCGCCACCAGTCGTCCCTCCGGGTCGAGGAGGGCGCAGGAGAAGTCGAGCCGCTCTTTGACGTTGGTCGACAGGGCGGTCCGCCGCAGCGCCCCCCCCATCGCCGCCAGCATGCCCTCGAAGCGGCTTCGGAACAGCCCGGCGCGAACCGCCCCCGTCTCCTCGATCGCGGCGCCGCCATCTCCCGGCCGATCCAGTCGCAGGGTGCCCCGCGAGCCGCGACGCAGGGTCCAGCCGGCAGGCACCACGCAGGTCGAGAAGCGGTCCTGCATCAACAACGGACCCCGCTCGCCGACCCCGCCGAAGGTCTCCGCCGCCACCGGTTCCGCCGCGGCCTCGACCACCACCCGCAGCCGCACCACCTCAATCGCCTTCGCCGCCGCGGGCTCGTAGCCGAACAGGCGCCGGTAGGCCTCGCCGAAGCGCTCGACCAGACCTGCCGTCGTCCCGTCCGGCGACTCCACCTCGATCGTCGAGTCCTGTCCGACGAGCCGCAGCGAGGCGATCCAGCGGACCTGCGAGGCGTCGATCGCCCGCGAAGCGTCGTCGACCAGCTCCCGCCAGGTTGCCTCCACCCGAGCCGCGGCGAGCGGCTCGAGCATCTGCCGCACCCGCTGCTCCTGCCGCACCGCGCGCTCGAGACCCCAGGCGCTCAGCAGACCCGCGTCCGCCGGCACCAGCACCGTCCGCACGCCCAGCCGCTCGGCGATCGCGCAGCCGTGCTGCGGCCCCGCGCCACCGAAGGCCAGCAGCGCATGGTCGCCCACCGCGACCCCCTCGCGCACGCTCACCGAGCGGATCGCCTCGGCCATCGTCTCGATGCCGATCGCGCGGATGCCCTCGAGCAGTCGCCGTTCGTCGTCGACCGCCTCGCCCTCCGCCCGCATCGCGTCGGTCAGCTCCCGCAGGCGGATTCGCGACGCCTGCGGGTCGAGCGGGATCCCGGCCTTGTCCGGATCCATCAGCCCGAGCAGGAGGTTGACGTCGGTCAGGGTCAGCGGTCCGCCCCGTCCGTAGCACGCGGGCCCCGGGTCGGAACCCGCGCTTTGCGGGCCCACCCGCAACCGCCCCTCATGCCAGCGGCAGATCGAACCGCCCCCCGCCGCCACGGTTTCGATCCGCAGCGCCGGAGCGACCACCCGCGCCGGTCCGATCTGCTGCTCCTCCCGGTAGGCGAAGGGGCCGTCGATGCGCGCCACGTCGGTGCTCGTGCCGCCCATGTCGAAGGTCAGCACCTTCGGAAAGCCCGCGGCGCGGGCCAGTTCGGCGGCCCCGATCAACCCTCCGGCCGGCCCCGAGAGCAGCGAGTCCTTCGGCTGGTAGCTCCCCGCCGGCACCAGGCCGCCGGCGCTGGTCATCAGCCACGGTTCGCGGCCCGCCATCGGCGCCGCCACCCGCGCCACGAAGCGCCGCATCACCGGCGCGAGGAAGGCGTCGGCGACCGCCGTCTCCGCCCGCGGCAGCAGCCGGATCAGCGGCGCCACCTCCGAGGACAGCGTCACCTCCTCGAAGCCCTCCTCCCTCAGCCACGCCCCGACGCTCCGTTCGTGCCGCGGCGAGCGCCACGCGTGGAGCAGGGCCACGGCCGCCACCCGCACGCCGTCCCGAACCAGCGATCGCGCCCGCTCCCTCACCTCGAGCTCGTCGAGCGGCTCGAGCTCGGAGCCATCCTCGGCCAGCCGTCCACGAAGCCCGCACACCCGCTCGGCGAGCGGATGGACCGCGGGCTGCCGCAGCCCGAACAATGCCTCGCGCCGCTGGTCCCGGCACCGCAGGAGGTCCTCGAAGCCCCGGCTGGTGAACAAGGCCAAGCGCGCCCCCTTGTGCTCGAGAAGCGCGTTGGTGCCACGGGTCGTCGCGACCCGGAAGTCGCATTCCGGCAGGGCCTCCCTGCCGGGGGTGGCGGTCAGCAGCCGGGCGGCGACCACCGGCGCCTCATCCCCGCTCGAGAGCTCCACCACCTCCGCCCCCTGCCAGCCGGGAATCCGCAGCCGGCCGTCGCGATGCGACGCCACCCGCGCTCCCTGCGACGTGGTCCAGCCCTCGAGGAACCCGTCGGGCAAGGACTCCCCGAGGATCACCCAGGACGACTCCCCGCCGGCTTCGAGCCGCAGCCGCATGCGCCCGTCCGACAGCACCTTGCAGCGCCGCTCCGAGCCATCCGGCCCGCAGCCCCACGCGTCGGTGAAGGTGCCTCCGGTGTCGACCCGGATCCGCCAGGTCCCTCTCATGCCGCGTCCTTCGACGGGAGCCGCTTCAGCAGTTCGCCCAGCACCTTGTCGAAGGCCATGCCCTCGAGGTCCGGCGACGCGCTCGAGGTCACGAAGCGCGGCACCTCGCCGCCCGGAATCCCCAGCCACGCATCCAGCTTCGACGGCTCGAAGCCCGGGTGACGGTCGGCCCGGTGGTACTGCAACGCGAAAGGCACGGCCCGCAGCTCGTAGCCGTTGCGCTGGGCGTTGTCCGACGCCCTCATGAGCGCCTCCCACGCGTCCTTCAGCCGGTCCGGCGCCGTGTCGATCACGAACACCACGCCGTCGGCCTCCCGCAGCATCAACTCCTCCGCGGCGTTGTACGGGACCTTGCCCTGCAGCGTCTGCACCAGGATGTGAAGTCGCCGGCCGTCGCCAAGGCGATCCGCGTCAAGCCACTGCGCGCGATGACAGACGATGTCCCCGCAACGGTGGGGCCGCGGAGGTTCGGCACCGTGGCGCGCCGACACCGCCTCGAGGATCTCCAGCTTGCCCGATCCGGGAGCCCCGGCGATCGCCAGCTTCACGAAGACCTCGCGACCGTCCGGCGAGCACCTCATCGGAATCCCCGATCGATCACATCCGCCCCAACTCGCGGGCCACGATCATCAGCGTTTCCCGCACGCCGGGGGCAAAGCTGCCGTCGCTCTGGACGGCCAGCAGCACCCGGCCCTCGCGGATGAACTCGACCGGCGCGGAACCGACCGTCAGCTTCACCTGCCCGTCGCCGAAGCCGAGGCCGCCGAGGACCCGGCGGACGTTGTCGATCACGCCCACCTCCGCGTCGGCCACCCGGGCGAGGTTCCGGATCCCGGGAAGCGAGCGCGAGCGCTGCAGGATCTCGCCCTCGCTGAGCTCGCGGTCCACCCCGAAGATCGCCCGCAGCTCGAGCTGGCGGATCGAGGAGGAGTCGGAGCCGAAGGAGGACGGGGCCGGCGCGGCGGCAGCCGCCGCCGGGGTCGACGAGACCGGCGTCGCCGCGGGCTGGGCCGGCGGGACCGCGGGCGGAGTCGCGGCCGGGGCCGGGTCGCCGAAGGGCGGCGGGCCCGGCTTTTCCTCCTCCTTCTTCTCCGCCGCCACGTCCTGGCCGAACGGGGACTCCGTGGAGGCCGCCGGCGAGGGCGTTCCCTCGAAGGGCGAACCGCCGAATCCGGCGACCGGTGGCTGGTAGTCGAAGGGCGACTTGCCCGACCCGGAGGCGAACGGCTCACTCCCCTTGTCCGGCCCGGATCCGGCCGCCGCGGAGTCGTCGTCCGACGAGAAGGGCGACTTCGCATCCGAACCTCCGGCGAACGGATTGTTCGGCGTTTCGTCCACCGAGAACGGGCTCTTGCCGGACGGACCGGAGGCGAAGCCCTCCTGGGGTTCGAAGATTCCTTTGTCTTTGCTCATCGTGAAACGGGTCGTGGAAGTGATCGGGAGAGTCGCCAAAAGGCCTTGCGTCGGCTTACGGGAATCGACCCGCGAAGTCGAGCATTCAACCTCCAAACCTGCGGCGTCCTATCCTTCGGCAGCCAGGCGACGCAGCTTGCGCTTGAGGCTGAGCTTGGTCGCCGGCGACACGCGGTCGATGAACAGGACGCCGTTGAGGTGATCGGTCTCGTGCTGGATCGCGCGCGCGAGCAGTCCGTCGGTCTCGAGCTCGAGCACGCTCCCGTCGAGCTGCGGCAGGCGCGCGCGCAGCGAGGCCGGACGGTTCACGTCGGCCCGCACGTCGCGGATGCTCAGGCAGCCCTCGGTGTCCTTCTCCTTCACCTCGCCGAGCTCGAGCTCCGGATTGATGAAGACCAGCGGCATGAGGTCCGCCAACTCCCGGTCCTCGCCGTCGACCCGCAGCACGCTCACGCACTCGGGGTCGTGGGCCACGTCCACCACCGCCAGCCGCAGCGGCACGCCGACCTGGGGGGCGGCCAGACCCACCCCGTTGGCGTCGTACATCGTCTCCAGCATGTCGTCGACCAGCTGGCGCAGCCGCTCGTCCGGCTCCTCCACCGGCTTGCATCGCTGGCGCAGGACCGGGTGACCGTATTGGACGATTTCAAGTATCATTCGTTGCTTTCTCCGGGCACCCGGATGCGGGCGGGCACGTCCTTAACTTCGAAGCCCGCACGGGTCAACGCATCCCAGACCATCACCAGTTGTTCGACCGTCAGCTCCTTGTCGGCCTCCAACTCCAGCTTTCTCCCGGGGTTCTCCTTCACGAAGGCGGTCAGGTAGGCGTCGAGCAGCTTCACGTTGGGAACCGTCAGGGTGTCGAGCTGGATCCGCCCCTCGGCATCGATCGCCAGCACCGAGCGGTCGTCGACCACCGACTCCGAGGGCACCTCGTGCACGGTCGGCAGCGCGACCCTCAGGACCTGGCGCTTCTTCTTCTCCTCGGAGGAGACGATGAAGAAGATCAGCACGATGAACAGGATGTCGATCAGGGGGACGATCGGCACCTGCCTCAGCCGGCTTGCGGGGCGTTCGAACTGCATCGCGGGTCAGTCGCGGGGCGGCAGGGCCGGCTCACCTCCCGGGCGCGGCGTGCGCTCGCAGACGTGCGCCAGTTTCGTCAGCAGGACCTCGAGCCTCGACGCGTAGGTGTCGATCTTCCGCTGGAAGTAGCCCTGGGCGATGATCGCCGGGACCGCGATCGCCAGCCCCACGATCGTCGTCTTGAGCGCGCCGCCGATGCCGAAGCCGATCCTCACCCAGTCGGAGTCGCCCTGCAGGCCGTCGAAGACCACCACCAGGCCGGAGGCGGTCCCCAGCAGCCCGAGCAGCGGGGCGACCGCGATGACCACGTCGATCGAGGTCATCCCCGCCTGCATCCTCACGATCTCCTCGCGCGCCATCGCCTGGACGGCCTCGGCGATCTCCGACTGCGAACGGCCGCGCTGCCGGACCGCCACTGCGCACAGCCGGGCGAGCGCGCTCTCGCCCCGGTCGAACTCGCGCAGCACCGGCTCGGACCTCATGTCCTGCACGGTGCTCCCGAAGTCGTCGACCTTCTCGGCCAGCTCCGTCGGGACGATGCGCGGCCGGCGCAGCGAGAGGAACTTGAACAGGATCGCCGCCATCCCGGCCACCGAGGTGATGCCGAGCAGGATCATGAAGAAACCGCCCTCGTGGAAGAAGGAACGGACCTGGTCGATCAGTCCGGGCTCGGAGGCGGCAAGGAGGGGAAGGGCAGGAAACGCCATGGGCATCGGGCTCAGAAGATGAAGTTATACAGGAGCTCCAGCGGCTCGCCGTCCAGCTCGCGTTTGATCGCCGCGGGCATCTTCGGCAGGTCGGCCTCGCGGATCGCCCCCATCGTCAGCCCGCGCTGGATCCGGCTGCCGCCGACCTCGTCGAGCGCGCTCACCGAGCGCACCCGGCCGTCGCCGTCGAGCACGATCTGGATCCTCAGCACCCCGGGCAGCAGCACGTCGCGGTTCGCGAACATCTTCCGCTGCCAGGCCTTCTCGATCGCGCGGCACAGCGACGCATGGTAGCGGCCGAGCTCGCTGTCCTCGACGTCGAGCGCCGAGGTCCCGCGCCGCGAGATGGAACCCTTCAGGCGGGTCTTCTGCTGGTTCCCGCGGAACCCGGGAGAGCCGGGGCCCGTCTTGGGCTTCGGCTGCTCGACCACTTCCGGCACTTCCTCGCGCGGGGTCGGCTTCGGTTCCTCCTCGACCTGCTCCATCGGCACCGGCCGATCAACCGGCAGCGGCCCCTCGAGCAGCCGGTCCGGCGGCGGCTGGGTCTCCTCGACCCGGGTCTCGCCCTCGCCTTCGGCCGGTGGGTCGAGCGGCGG
>Ga0207814_100635_pt1 | contig 16407 bp, 13 predicted proteins | sample TtaePargueraPR_7_FD_187755 | JGI IMG/M metagenome (GOLD analysis project Ga0207814, IMG submission 187755) | Aerobic enrichment media microbial communities from Bioluminiscent Bay, La Parguera, Puerto Rico - Tt and P1 (2) (SPAdes) | ecosystem: Environmental > Aquatic > Marine > Unclassified ... | reverse complement strand
CGCTGGCAGAAATATTGAACCCGAACCCTCCACCGAATCAAAAAGACCAGCCTCAAATGAGGCTGGTCTCATGACTGTCAAACTGTGGGACAGCAGTGGGCCTGAGCCCTCCCTTTTAACGTTCAGACAAACCGTACGGCTCAGAAGCTGTAAGTCATCTTGCCATACACAAAACGGCCGCGAGGATCGTGCTGGCTGGAGACGTAGCCGTAGAGATCCGAATCACCATCGCCAATCGCGAACGGCGGTTCCTCGTCCAGTGCGTTGTCGGCGCCGAGGCTCAGTACCATATTTTCAAACCCGGTGTAGCGGGCCTGCAGGTTCAGGGTCATGAACGAATCGACAATGCGGGAGCGGTTGCTGTCGTAATCCAGAGTTCCATCGAAATCGATGTCTGGCGTATCTTCGAATTCACCGATGTAATTGACTCCGACAGTGAAGGCGACGGTATCTCGGGTCCAGTCGGCGGAAGCTGCCCAGCGGTGCTCCGGATACTCGTACTCGCCGGCCAGGTCCCGGTTCAGGAAACTCTCGCCGGAGGAATCCAGCTCCACCCGCTCAAACTCGGCCAGATAGGAATAATCCAGACGCAGCCCCAGGTCGCCACCTGCCACGGTGAGTGCGGAGTACACCATGCTCAGGTCGATCCCCGATACCGTCTGCTCGCCGATATTGATAAAGCCGCTGTTGATCGCTTGCAGCGACCCGAGAGATTCACCGGGCAGTGGCGCGGAGCGCACACACACGGTGCTGTTCTGGTCGTTGCAGAACTGGCTGTACAGATAGCCGAAGGGAACCTCGTCGATTTTTCCCTCCTGGGAGATGCGCCAAACATCCAGCGACAGCTGCATGTTGTCCACCGGTTTGATCACTGCCCCCAGGTTGATCGATTCGGATTCCTCCGCTTCCAGGTCCGGGTTGCCGGAGAAGACGATGTTGTAATCGGTGCTCGCGCAGTAGGCGTCGTTGATGGCGCAGCCATAGGTGTCGGTAAAGAACAGCGACTCCTCCGAAGGACCCAGGCCGATCTGTGCCAATGAGGGTGCGCGGAAGCCGGTGCCCCAGGAGGCGCGCAGCGACAGCTGCTCACTGGCAGTCCACAACAGGTTGGCCATGGGGTTGGTGGTGCTGCCGAAGTCACTGTAATCGTCGAAGCGGCCAGCCAGTGTCAGATCCAGATTGGCGGGGAGGGGGATGGCAAATTCCACAATCGCGGAACTGATATCGCGACTGGCGGCGGCGGACACCGACTCGGTACCGAAGATCAGGCCGCGCTGGAACTGGTCATCGGGAATGTCCGAGGCCTTCTCTTGGCGGTGCTCCAGACCCGCCGCCATGGCGATGGCACCATTGCTGGTAGCAAACAGTTCGCCGCTGATGGTGAAGTCCACACTGCGCAACTCCGATTTGCCCTGGCGCACCAGGCTGGTGGTGATGGCGTCGATGACGGATTGCGGGTTCTGCACACCGCCAAACGGGTTGTAGCGGCCCGCATCAATTTCTTCCTGCAGCAGATCGGTGCGCACCCAGCCCTGGGAGCGGTCGCCACTTTGCGTGGATTCGCTGCGCGAGCGCTGCACCGACGCCTCCCAGTCCCAGTCGGCAATGGTGCCGCGCAGTCCGAAAACACCCCGCAGGTTGTCGGTCTCGATATCCCACTGGCGCGCGCCCGCATCGACGGTGCGGTAGCGACCAACACCGATGCTGCTGGCGCCGGCAAAGGGATTGTCCGGGTGCGTGATCGGCACCGTCAGTCCGGCGTCTTCGTCCAGCGGCGTCGGTGCGCCCTGGGCGATGGACGTATTGTGCTGCACCGCCAGCTCGGTGAAAAACTCGAGATTGTCGTTCAGCTGGGTGTGGCCGAGCATCAGCACACCGGTGCGCTCGGATTCCGGGGTGAGCAGTGTCCAGGGGCCGTAGTCGTAGACGCAGGTCTGGCCGAAGGCGTCGCCTTCCGGGCAGTTGGGATCGATGGTGGTCTCGCCGTCGACGATAAAGCGACCGGGGTAGCCGCGCGACGAACGGAAATCCATGCCGCCGCGGAAGGACTGGTCCGCGGTATCCAGGCCGCGTCGCTCCACACTGGCGAGGGTGGAATTGGTCTGGTGATCGAAGATCACAGTGAGGTTGGAATCGTCACCGTTGATCCCCCACACCGCGGATACCGACTGCTCGTCGTAGCCATCGGCGCCGCCGTAATCCACAGCGATCTCCGTACCTTCGAAGTCCTTGCGCAGCACCAGGTTGACCACGCCGGCAACGGCGTCCGAGCCGTAAATGGCCGAGGCACCGTCTTTCAGAATCTCCACGCGCTCAACCGCGGCCACCGGAATGGTATTGATATCGACAAAGTTCGTGGTGATGCTCTCGGCGAAGGCACTGATGGCCACACGCTTGCCGTTCACCAGCACCAGCGTGGCATCCGCGCCCATACCGCGCAGGCTGACCGCGGCGGCGCCGTTGGCGGTGGAGTCCTGGTTATTGCCACGGGTGGAGAAGGTGCCGTTACCGGCCGCCGGATTTTTCTCGAACATCTGCTGCAGGTTGGTGTAACCCGCTTTTTCCAGGGCTTCGCGATCCATTACCTGAATCGGCGTCGCGGTTTCAAATTCGGCATTGCGCTGGATGCGCGAGCCGACAACGGCGACTTCTTCGATCGCACTTTCCTCGGCGGCGAATAGAACCTGCGGTGCGGTTGCGGTGGCTGCGGCCAGGATGGCGCTGGATAAAACATTGCGGCGTGATAATAGTCTTTTCATGGTGATTGCCCGTCCATTTGCTGTATTTATTATTGAATGACCAAAACGGCGAAGCCATTCAGGTGCCCGGGCAACATAACAACGGTTATTTTTTGTGGCAATAATTTTGCGGTGTAATGAATATTTTTGGTATGTGGTTCGAATTAATGCTTCAAAATTAGTGTGATGTACTTTTCGTTAACAGGGCGGTTCAGGCGACACGGGCGAAACCTTTCACTGACTACGGTGATAAACCGGTTGGGGCCATCGTCGCGGATAGGTGTAAAATTCCGCCTCTTCAGCCGCAGCATGTATCTGGCGATGACTTCCAATTCCTACACCCGTCTGCGCGAGCGCGAGCTCGCCAAATCCACCAAACCCTTTCAGGCCAAAGGCAAAAGCGTAACGCGTTGTCCCGATTGCCAGATGGGCGCCTTTGCCTGCATGTGCGGCTGGCGCCCGCAGGCGAAAAGTGCCGTGGACTTTGTGCTACTGATGCACCGCAAGGAATTGTTCAAACCCACCAACACCGGACGGCTGATCGTCGATGTGTTTCCCGATACCCCGGCATTCCTGTGGAACCGCCTGGAAGTACCCGAGGGGTTGCAGGAAATCCTCGATGATCCGGAAAGAGACTGTTACGTGGTCTTTCCCGCCGATGGCACCGAAAACTGCGCCAGGGAAACCGTCCGCGCACTGCCAGCCAGTAACCGTAAGACCACGCTGATCCTGCTGGACGGGACCTGGAAGCAGTGCAGCCGGATGATCGGCCTGAGCCGTTGGCTGGACAAGGTGCCATGCCTCAGCCTGCCGGAAACCCTGGTGCGCTCCTATTCCGTACGGGACTCCGGCAGAAGCCATCGCTTCTCAACTGCCGAAGCGGCGATCAGTTGCCTGCTGCTGGCGCAGGAGGCGCAGCCGGCGGAAACGCTGCGGCATTATTTTTCCGTGTTTAACCAGCACTACCTGGCTACCCGAGGCTGTTGCGAGGTTGAAGAGGGGGAGAGCCACGAGTATTTACGAAGCCTGACATCGACATGACGGACGACACTCTTTAATCATTGCACATGCCGGATGCAAAGGTGCCGGAGGGGAGGGGTGGATATTTGTGCCGGCGGATGCACTGGAGAGCTGACCTATAATAAAGGGCGCCAGTCGAGGTGGAGGAAGAGCCCTCTGAAGCGTTGCACGGCAAAACACCGACCGTGAACGCGACACTCGAGCTCAATTTCCGGAGCCCATAAAGCATGACGCATAGCCAGCCCAGAGATCGTTACCGGCAGCGCGCCGTGGCGCTGCTGACCAAACATGCGAAAGGCGCGGTGATCAGCCCGGCATTCGCGGAGCTCGGCCTCGACGTAGTGACTTCCGACGCCTTCGATACCGACAATCTGGGAACCTTTACCGGAGAAATTCCACGCGCACTGGCGCCGCGGGACTGCGCCGCGCGCAAGGCACGGCTGGCGTGCGAGCTGACCGGCCTGGAACTTGGGCTTGGCAGCGAAGGCAGTTTCGGCGGCGGGCCAATGCCGGGGTTTGTGAACTGGGATGATGAAATCCTGGTGCTCTACGACGCAAGCCAGGATCTGGAAATCACCGCGTATGCCTCGGGCCCGGTCGGCCTCGATCATATTACTTCCCGCTCGTTGCAGGAATTGTGCGAGTGGGTGGAGCGTTTCCCGGCGGAGCAGGCGTGGATACTGCGTCTGCCGGATGGCATACACAAGGGGCTTCGCGGGACGGAATCGCTGCGGACACTACTGGCCGGCAATGGTCTGCTGTCCAAAGGGGAATTAACCGAGGAAATACGCCTCGAGCCGGACCTGCGTGCCATGCACTGCCCGGAGAGGCGCATTTACATTCAGCAGGCGGCAGAGCAGTTGTGCCAGCGATTGCAGTCCGCGTGTCCGGCGTGTGTTGCTCCGGATTTCTGGCAGACGGCGGTGGAGCGGGGCCTGCCCTGTGCCTGGTGCCGTGAGCCAACCGGGCTCGCCAAAATACTCGTCAAAGAATGCCGACAGTGCGGCTTTACCGAACGCCAGCCGGTGGCGCAGGCGCATGCTGACCCGGGTCAGTGTCAGCGGTGCAATCCATGACGCATCCACAGCCGGCCAGGAGCGGCCGCGCGCCGCTTGGGCGGATCATCAGTGGGCAGGGTCAGAACACCGTGCTTATGAGATACGCCGTATACCCCGCATAGGACATCAGCAACAGAGCGCCTTCAATGCGGTTGATGCGGCCAGGTCCTCTGAAGCCGTAGCTGAAGAAAAACAGTGCCAGGGTCAGTGCCGCCATGACCAGCATGTCGCGGTTCAGAACCTCCGGCTCAATTGCCAGCGGATGAATCGTCCCGGCGATACCCACAACCGCGAGGGTATTGAACAGGTTGGAGCCGAGGATATTGCCGAGGGCGATGTCGTGTTCGCGTTTGCGTGCGGCGATGATCGACGAAGCCAGCTCCGGAAGGGAGGTACCTACTGCCACGATCGTCAGGCCGATGATCAGGTCGCTGACCCCGAAGGCCAGCGCGATTTCCACGGCCCCCCATACCAGGATGCGGGAACTCAGAATCAGCAGCGCAAGCCCCACGAACAGCCACAGCATGGCGCGACCAATGGGCATGGCATGGACTTCCAGTTCCTGTGCCATCTCGTGTTCCAGCGCATCGCCTTTTTTCCGCAGCCCCTGCCAGATGGTCCAGCCCATCAAGCCGGCAAAAACCGACAGCAGCACGATGGCGTCACCGCGGCTTATTGCGCCATCCAGGAGCTGCCAGGCCGCCAGCGCGGTAACCAGCATGAGGATCGGCAGCTCCTTGCGCAGTACCTGGGAGTGAACCGCGATGGGACTGATCAAGGCCGTGATGCCCAATATCAGCGCGATGTTGGTGATGTTGGAGCCGTAGGCGTTGCCCAGGGCAATCCCGGGGTTGCCCTGGGCGGACGCGAGCGCGGAAACGACCATTTCCGGCGCAGAGGTGCCGAAGCCCACGATCACCATACCGATCAACAGTGGCGGCATCCCGAAGTGGCGTGCGGTGGCGGCGGAGCCCTCGACAAAACGGTCGGCGCTCCAAACCAGCAAAACCAACCCAAAGACAACGGCGATATAGGGCAGAATCATAAAAATCGGAGCTCCGCGATGAGTGATGTATGGGCCAGGCCGCGTATGTCGAGCGTACTTCGAAGCGGGTATCTGGCGCAGCCAGGAAATGTGCTTGCAAACAGCCGCCAGCGTAGCAGCCTGAGCGCTCTGCTCAAGCAAGGCCGCGGGCAAGAGCAGCGATGCCTGTTTTGCCTGCTGTGCGCTCCGGTTGAGAAAAACCTATTGACGATCGGTTTTTTGAGCCTTTAGACTGCCTGTCAATCTGAGCACTCTACTGGATGGGCGAAGCGATATGCGGCTGGGCGATCTCGAAAAGCAGGTTCTCCAATACCTTTGGGACGTGAAGTCCGCAGATGCCAAGCAGGTGCATACGCAGCTCAGCAAGTCCCGCGGTGGCTCGCTCAACACCATCCAGAGCACCCTCGATCGGCTGTTCAAGAAGGGGCTGCTGGCGCGGGAGAAGCAGGGGCATGCGTTCCAGTATCGCCCCGCGGTGGAACGCTATGCTTTTATCGGTCAGCTAATCCAGGACGTTACCCGGGAATTTGTCGACGACGACAACGGCCTGGTGGCGGCCTTTACGTCCATTTCATCCGAGCTGAGCGAGTCCCAGCTCGAGCAGCTCGAGCAGCTCATCGAGACACAGAAAGCGAAGCGCCAGCAGGGTGGTGCCGCATGATACTGGGGCAGGCGGCGCTGTGGCTGAATCTGCTCACTATCGCAGCCCTGTGCCTGTTTGTGGGTATCCTGCTTGTCTCCGCTGCCTTTACGGTTATTACCCGTGTTCCCCTGTTTTCTGTACGCCTGTCCGCCAGAGCGCGGCGAGTCCTGCTGTGGAGCGCGGTATCGCTGCCGTGGCTGGCGGCAGGGGCCGCGGCAACGGTACTGGTGTTCCCCGGCGTACTCGGTGAGCGGGCGGCGAGTCTTGCCCACTGGCACCATATTCATGCCTTCAATATTTTCAGCTGGCACGGCCTGTCCGCACTGGGCTTTCTGGCGCTCACCGCCGTGGTGCTGGTTCGCAGTATTCATCGCGCCTACCGGCATCTGGCGCAGCTCCGGCTTCTGCTTCAGGTCTGCGAGTATGAAGCGGGCGACACCACCATTATCCGTTCTCCCCGCGCGCAGGCGTTCACCAGCGGGCTGTTGCGGCCGCGGGGGTTCTATACCAGCGGCTTGCGCGATGGTGTATCTGCCGATGAGTTCGCCGTGGTGCGACTGCACGAAGAGGCCCACGTCCGACGTCGGGATCCGCTCAAGAAGCTGCTGTTCGCGCTGCTCGCCGGTTTTTTCCCCGGCGCCCAGCGCAATTACCTGAACCGCCAGATGATGCTGTGCATGGAGCAGTGTGCAGATGAGCAGGTCTCTCGTCAGGGGTGGAGCGAGACCTTTATCGCCCAGACCCTGCTCAAGGTGACCCGACTGTCCAATGGCCTGCCATTGAGTGGGCTGCAGGCGGGTAATGCTGGCTCTCCACTGTGCTGCCACTTTGCGCTGGACCAGCTGGATGCCCGTATTCTCTACCTGCTGGCTGACAACAAGGGGCGTTCATGCCCGACGATCCTGATTGGCATCCTGTTTCTGCTTCTGGCCGCCAGCTGTCTGTTTTCGGTGGATGCGCTCCACCACATTATCGAAACCCTGTTCTCTCACTAAGGAAGTAACGTGCGCGAAAACTTACGGAGATCCATGCATAAAAAACCGATTTCGAGTCGGTTTTTTGCGCCGAAAGCGGGAGCCATGTTGGTGCTCTGCCTGTGCACCAGTATCAGCTGGGCGCAGGAAGCCCCGACCTATCGCGGGCTCACTTTTGAGCACGCCATCCGGCAAAGCCTGCAGAACCACCCGGAGCTGGCCGGGTACGACTACCAGCTGGAAGCGGCCAGCGCGCTGGCGGCACACGCTGGGGTCGGTCCGCGTCCACAGCTGGGCCTGGAGGTCGAAGATGTTGCCGGTACCGGAGATTTCAGTGGTGTCGAAAGCGCACAGACCACATTGGGTATCAGCTGGCTGCTACAGGGCGAGGTGATCGACAAGCGGGTGCAAGCCGCGCGCAGCAAAACTTCGGTGATCGAGACCCGGCGCCAGATCCTGGAGCTGGAAGTCGCGGCGGATACCGCGCGCTATTTCCTTGAGGCCATGGCCCAGCAGGAGCGGATGGCACTGGCGCGCAGCGCGCTGGAACAGGCGCGGGATGCGCTGGTGGACATCCGCCGCCAGGTCATCGCCGGCAAGGTGCCGCAGGCGGATGCCTCACGGGCGGAGGCCGAACTGGAGCGGCGCACCCTCGCGGTGGAGGATATCGAGCACGAGCTGGAAATTGCCAAACACCAGCTGGCGGCACAGTGGGGCGAGCGCACACCGCTGTTCAATGCCATCGAGGGTTCGCTTTCCACGCCGGTGCCACCCATCGATATCGCGCAGCTGCGCAGTGAGGTGGCGGGCAACCCGAATCTGGCGATCTTCCTCAGTCGCGAACGGGTGGCCGAGGCGGAAATCGCGCTGGCGCGGGCGGAGGCCGGTATCCAGTGGAAAATCGATGCCGGTATCCGGCGGCTGGAAGCGGCGGACGACTACAGCCTGGTGGCCGGTGTGTCGATCCCGCTCGGCAGCCGCGACCGCAATAAGAGCAAAGTCGCTGCACTGATGGCGGAGCAGAATCGTTACCGCGCGGAGATGAATGCCAAATCCATCGAGCTGGAAACCCGGGTCTATGTCATGGCCCAGCAACTGCTGCATGCGCGCCATGTGGCGGGTGCCCTGGTTGGAAGGATCATCCCCAGCCTGGAGCGCGCGCTGTCAGACACCGGCGCGGCTTACCGCCAGGGGAAGTACAGCTATTACGAACTGGCGGCGGCACAGCAGGATCTGATCGAGGCGCGCCTGTCCTACCTGGAAGCCCAGTACCGGGCACACCTGAACCTGATTGAAATTGAAAAGCTCACCGGCCTGTCCCTGGCGGCGATAAGCGAGAACGTGAAATGAAACCTGTGATTTTTTCCAGTCTGATCCTGGCCATGCTGCTGTCCCTGGGGATGGGTTACAGCGGCGACGTGCAGGCATCCGGTGCGGCCGCAGAAGAAGGGGAGCCGGAACCGGAGAAAGGCCCCCACCGCGGCCGCATGCTGCGCGAGGACGACTTCGCGGTGGAGCTCGGTATTTTCGAGACCGGGGTACCGCCGGAGTTCCGCGTCTGGGTGACCGAGGACGGCGAGCCGGTGGACCCGAACCGGGTGGACCTCAAGGTGGTACTGACCCGCTTGGGCGGCGTGGAAGACCATATCCGTTTCGCCCCACAGGCGGATTTCCTGCGCGGCGACACCGTCATCTACGAACCGCACTCGTTTGTGGTCACCCTCACCGCCAGGTACAACGGCAGGGATTACCGCTGGCAGTACGACAATTTCGAGGGCCGCACCCGTATCGAAGCGAGCATCGCGGAAGCGATGGATATCACTACCGGCATTGCCGGCCCCGCGGTACTCAAGGAGACCGGCAAGGCTTACGGCCGCCTGGTGATGAATCCCGAGCGGGTGCGCCTGATCAGCGCGCGCTTTGACGGCACCGTGGAGTCGGTCAAGGTCGGCCTGGGCGAACGGGTCGGCAAGGGCCAGCCACTGATTGCCATCAACAGCAACGAAAACCTGAAAACCTACACCATCAACTCCCCCATCGAAGGCGTGGTGCTGCAGCGCCAGGCCAATCCTGGTGAGCAGACCGAGGGGCGCACGCTGCTGACCATTGCCGACAGCAATGCGCTGCTCGCCGAGCTGGATGTGTTCCCGGCGATGCGCGCGCACATCAAACACGGTGCCCCGGTGTCGCTGACGGTGCGCGGGCTGGATGCGCAGCTGGAAGGCGAAGTGCGCCAGATCGATACGATGATCCGTCCGAACCAGTCCAGTGTGGTGCGCATTGCACTCAACAATCCGCCGGCGTCACTCGCTCCCGGTGCGTTTGTTGCCGGCGATATCCAGGTGGCAGAGTTCGAGGTGCCGCTGGCGGTGAAGCGCTCCGGGCTGCAGGCATTCCGCGATTTCACCGTGGTGTACGCCAAGGTAGGCGACCAGTACGAGGTGCGGATGCTGGAGCTGGGCCGCGAGGCGGGTGAGTGGGTGGAAGTGCTCGGCGGGCTGGAGCCCGGTACCGAGTATGTCACCGACAACAGCTACATCATCAAGGCCGACATCGAGAAGTCCGGCGCTTCCCACGATCACTAAGGATTCACCATGCTTGAGTACTTGATCCGGACCTCGATCCACAATCGCATGCTGGTCCTGGCCGTGGTGGCGCTGCTGTGCGGCCTCGGTCTCTGGAACTTTACCCGGTTGCCAATCGACGCCGTGCCGGACATCACCAACGTGCAGGTGATGATCAATACCGAGGCCCCCGGTTACACGCCACTGGAAGTGGAGCAGCGAGTGACCTTTCCGGTGGAAACCGCGATGGCCGGACTGCCGAGCCTGGCGTACACCCGCTCCGTATCCCGCTATGGCCTGTCCCAGGTGACGGTTATTTTCGAAGACGGAACCGATATCTATTTCGCACGCCAGCTGGTCAACGAGCGCCTCGCCAGCGCGCGCAGCGCGCTGCCATCCGGGCTTGAGCCAGAGCTGGGGCCGATCGCCACCGGTCTCGGCGAAATTTTCATGTTTACCGTGGACGCCGAACCCGGGGCCACCAATGCCGACGGTTCCACTGTTACCCCCACCGACCTGCGCACCGTGCACGACTGGATCATCCGCCCGCAACTGCTGCGGGTGCCCGGGGTGGTCGAGGTCAATCCGATTGGCGGCTTCAAGCGGGAAATCCTGGTCGCTATCGAGCCGGAAAACCTGTTGGCGCTCGGCCTGACCCAGGAAGACCTGATCCGCGCTATTGAAGCCAACAATCAGAACCGGGGTGTCGGCTTCATCCAGCACAGTGGCGCCCAGTGGCTATTGCGGGTGCCTGGCCAGGCGGAAACCGTGGAGACCCTGAAGGACTTTCTGGTAGCGGAAGTGGACGGCGTGCCGGTGCGCCTCGGCGACGTCGCCCAAATTGGCGAGGGGCGCGAGATGCGCACCGGCGCGGCCACCCAGAATGGGCGCGAAGTGGTGATGAGCACCGTGTTCATGCTGGTGGGTGAGAACAGCCGCACCGTCGCCCACGCCGTGGGGGAAAAGCTGGAAGAGGTCAAAGCCAGCCTACCGCCGGGTATTACCGCTACCGCCGTCTACGACCGCACCGGGCTGGTGGACAAGACCCTGCGCACCGTGCGCACCAACCTGTTGGAAGGCGCGCTGCTGGTCATCGTCATCCTGTTCCTGCTGCTCGGCAATGTGCGCGCGGCCATCCTCACCGCGCTGGTGATTCCCATCGCCATGCTGATGACCGTCACCGGCATGGTGCAGACGCGGGTCAGCGCCAACCTGATGAGCCTGGGGGCACTGGACTTCGGCCTGCTGGTGGACGGGGCCATCATTATCGTGGAGAACTGCCTGCGCCGGCTGAGTCAGGCCGCGCGCGCCAATGGTGAACTCGACGTGAAGGAGCGCCTGGAGCTGGTCTACCAGTCCACCCGCGAGGTGATCCGCCCGGCCATGTTCGGGGTGTTCATCATCACCGCGGTGTACCTGCCGATCTTCGCCCTGTCCGGGGTGGAGGGCAAAATGTTCCACCCGATGGCGACCACGGTGGTGATCGCGCTGCTCTCGGCGATGGTGCTGTCGGTCACCTTTGTGCCCGCGTGTATCGCGCTATTGTTCCGCAAACCCGTGGTGGAGAGGGAGAACCGCGCGCTCAACAAGCTCGGCGAGTGGTATCGCCCGGTGCTGGAATTTGCTATCCGCAGCCGCGCGCTGGTGGTGGCGGTTGCCGCGGCGCTGGTGCTGGTATTCGGTTACGCCGCCACCCGCCTCGGTAGCGAGTTCGTGCCGAACCTGGATGAAGGCGATATCGCCATGCACGCGCTGCGCATTCCCGGCACCTCCCTGGATCAGGCCATTGCCTTGCAGGAGTCTCTTGAACAACGGATCAAGGAACTGCCGGAAGTGGAGCGGGTGTTTGCCAAGATCGGCACCGCGGAAGTGGCGACCGATGCGGTACCGCCTAGCGTGGCCGACAACTTCATTATCCTCAAGCCGCGGGAGCAGTGGCCGGACCCGAGCAAGTCCAAAGAAGAACTGGTCAATGAGCTGGCGGAACTTGTGGAGCCGATTCCCGGCAACCGCTACGAGTTTTTGCAGCCGATCCAGATGCGCTTCAACGAGTTACTCGCCGGGGTGCGCGCCGAGCTGGCGATCAAGGTATTCGGTGACGACTTCGAGCAACTTGAACAATTGGGGAGTGCCATAGAGGCGGCCATCGGCAATGTGGACGGCATTGCGGATATCCAGCTGGAGCAGACCACAGGTTTGCCGATGCTGACGATTGTGCCCGACCGCGCTGCGCTGGCGCAGTACGGCATGGATGTGAATACGGTGCAGGACCAGCTGGCGACCGCCTTGGGTGGATCGGTGGCGGGGCGTTTCTACGAGGGCGACCGCCGCACCGATATTGTGGTGCGCCTGCCAGAAGTGCTGCGTGAAGATGTGGATGCCCTGACCAAGCTGCCGGTGCATCGCGCCAATGGCGATTATGTGCCGCTGGAGGAGGTGGCCAGTCTGGAACTGGTGAACGGCATCAACCAGGTATTTCGCGAGAACGGCAAGCGCCGCGTGGTGGTGACCGCAAACGTGCGCGGCCGCGACCTCGGCAGCTTCGTAGCCGACGTGCAACAGGCCATTTCAGAAAACGTCGAAATACCCGCGGGTTACTGGGTGGAGTACGGCGGGACCTATCAGACATTGCAATCCGCGGCCCAACGACTGTCGGTGGTGGTGCCGGTGACCCTTGCGCTGATCCTGGGCCTGCTGTTGCTCGCGCTCGGTTCCGCGCGCGATGCCGGCATCATCTTCACCGGCGTGCCGCTGGCGCTGACCGGTGGCGTGCTGGCGCTGATGTTGCGGGATATTCCATTTTCGATCTCCGCGGCGGTGGGCTTTATCGCCCTGTCGGGTATCGCCATCCTGAACGGACTGGTGATGGTTTCCTTTATCCGCGACCTGCGCCACCAGGGCTACACCGTCGACAAGGCCATTATCGAGGGCGCGCTGATCCGCCTGCGCCCGGTGCTCACCACCGCGCTGGTGGCGTCACTGGGCTTCGTGCCCATGGCACTCAATACCGGCATCGGCTCCGAGGTGCAGCGCCCGCTGGCCACGGTGGTGATCGGCGGCATTATTTCCTCGACGATATTGACCCTGGTGGTATTGCCGGCCCTGTACCGCATGCTGCATGGCAAAGAAGCGGAGCAGGAGACGACTGAGGCCACGGGCGTAAACAATCCAATGGGGCAGGCTTAACCACTATCCCAACAACGAAATCGCCGCCCCAATCACACAGTGGGGGGGCGGCCGACAACGAGCACGCTACGAACAACTAACCGGAGGTACTTGAAGTGTTCAATCGAAGTAAATGGGTGCTGGGCATACTGGCACTCGGAATTGGCATGCTGGTTTCTATGCCGCTATTTGCCCACGGCGTCGACGACGCCACCAAGGCGTTTCTGGCGGGAAATGAAGGGGTATCCATCATCCCGTTCCTCTATATTGGGGCCAAGCACATGGTGACCGGATACGACCACCTGCTGTTTCTGGTGGGGGTGATTTTCTTCCTGTACCGCTCCAAGGATGTGCTGATCTACGTCAGCTTTTTTACCCTCGGCCACAGCCTGACGCTGCTGTTCGGGGTGCTAAATGATACCCACGTCAACGCCTACCTGATTGACGCGATCATCGGCCTTTCCATCGTCTACAAGGGTTTCGACAACCTCGGCGGCTTCAAGCGTATGCTGGGCTACCAGCCCAATACCAAGGCGGCGGTGCTGATCTTCGGCCTGTTCCACGGCTTCGGCCTCGCTACCAAGCTGCAGGAGTTCGAGTTTTCCGAAGACGGACTGGTGGCTAATATTCTCGCGTTCAACGTGGGCGTGGAGCTCGGCCAGTTTATGGCGCTGGCGTTTATCCTGCTCGCCATCAACTACTGGCGCCGTTTCGACAGCTTCCTGCGCTTCTCCACCGCCACCAATGCACTGTTGATGAGCGGCGGCATGATGCTGTTCGGCTTCCAGATGACCGGCTACTTCGTTGGCTGAAGATTTTTTTCCACAGATTACAGACGAAATATTGAGAGGTACTACCATGCAACAGAATGAATTGCCGGTGCAGTCGGCGAAAACCCTGATCAAGGCGACCCTGGCCGCCGCGGTACTGGCCGCGATCACCCTGACTACCGTTATCCTGCCAGCGGAATACAACGTCGACCCCTCCGGCATCGGCGGAGCACTGGGGCTGACCGAACTCAATACTGAAGAGGTCGCGGCCGCAGTACCGGCGCCGGTACAACGCGAAGGACAGGAATTCGAGTATCGCACCGACAGCATCACCATCGAAGTTCCTGCAGGCAAAGGCCTTGAGTACAAACTTCACCTCGCCAAACACGGCCATATGGAATACGAGTGGACCGCGGAAAACGGCCAGCTGTTCTTTGACTTCCACGGCGAGCCCACCGGCGACACCACTGGCTATTTTGAAAGTTTCGCCATCGCCACCGCCGACGAGATGCGCGGATCCCTGACCACGCCGTTCGACGGTTCCCATGGCTGGTACTGGAAAAACAAAGGCGACCAGCCCGTGACCATTACCCTCAAGACCAAAGGCTTCTACGACATTATTGGCCTAAAACAATAACCAGATTAACCACTGAAAACCGTATTTATCCAAAGGAGAACGACATGAAAAAAATGATTCGCATCGCCGGTGTAATGACCGCTCTGCTTTTTTCCGCCGGCGTGTTTGCACACGGTGAGCACGGCCACGACACGGCTACCGTTTCCATGGTGGAAGCCAAGGGGCTGGCGAGCCAGGAAGTGGAGCGACTGATCAAGGAAGGCAAGATCGACAAGACCTGGGCCGGCCAGCCGCTGAGCGCTTCCATGGCGCGTGTAAACAACCAGCGCCAGTGGGTTGTGACCACTACCGCCGACACCGACAAGGGCGCACAGGAACTGCAACTGTTCCTCAGCACCGAAGGCTATTTTCTGTCCTACGGTGTGGTAGAAAAATAATTATCTTTTCGCCCGCTTGAGGGGCCTCATACCTGTTCGGGAATGAGGCCCTTCAGCGTGAATTCAGGGATGAACGGCCTTGGGGCCATGCAGGTGAACAATCATGTTGATGCTTGCGAAAATCCTACTGGCGGCCAGTGTTATCGCCTTTGCGTCATGGCTCGCTGAAAAGCGACCTGAACTCGCCGGCTTCATCATCGCGCTTCCCCTGGCATCACTGCTGGCGCTGGCATTTTCTTACGCCGAATACCGCGACTCGGAAGCGTCCATCCAGTTTGCCCGCAGCATTCTGGTGGGGGTGCCCGCTTCCTATCTGTTCTTTCTGCCCTTCTTTCTCGCCAAGAAATACGATTTCGGGTTTGTAGTGTCTTATGTGATGGGACTTGGGTTGTTGATTGTCGGGTTTTTTATTCATCAGTTTGTGATGAAAAAATTCTTCGGCTAAATACGTGGATCTCTGCAAAACTCAACGACCGCAGCGCGGGGAATCTCGGCCTGCTCACACAAGATAGGTGTAAATCAGGCCGACGGCTGCGCAGGCGCCGATCACTCTAATGATGTCTATTTTGTACTTCCACAGCGCGATAAATGCCGCCACCGAGATCAGTGCATAGAACCACTCAACGCCGCCGGAAAATGGTGCGGCCTCGGTGGCGCGCGGGAAAATCACGTACCAACCGAAAAAGAGTGCCAGGTTCAGGATTACTCCCACCACCGCGGCGGTGATGCCAGTCAGTGGCGCGGTAAATTTCCGATTGCCATGGGTGGATTCCACCAGCGGGGCGCCCGCGAGGATGAAGACGAAACTTGGCAGGAAGGTGAAAAAAGTGGCGACCGATGCGCCCGCGAAACCGGCCAGCAGCAGGGCGTCAGGCCCAAAAATTTCCTTGCCCCAGGCGCCGACAAAACCGACGAAAGACACCACCATGATGAGCGGTCCTGGCGTAGTCTCACCCAGTGCCAGGCCGTCGATCATCTGTGTGCCGGTCAGCCATTGATAGTGTTCGACCCCGCCCTGATAGACGTAGGGCAGCACCGCATAGGCGCCACCGAAAGTGACGAGCGCGGCCTTGGTGAAGAATGTTCCCATGTCCTGCAACACCGGTTGGCTCAGCAACGACATCGCTGCCGTCCAGATTGCCAATGCGGCCGCCAGCAGGATGAGTAAATAAGGCCAGCGAAAACGGGTATGGGCCATGGGTGGTGTGTCATCATCGATAAGCGCAGGGCCGTGAGAAGTGCCAGCGGCGTCATGGCCACCGCCCACCGCAAACTTGTCTGGCGCTACCTTTCCGCCGATGAAACCTAGGGTGCCTGCGGCCAATACAATGTATGGAAATGGCACCTGGAAGAAAAAAATGGCGATAAAGGACAGCGCCGCGAACGCCCACAGAAGGTTGTTCTTCAGGGCGCGCG
>Ga0207814_100633_pt1 | contig 16479 bp, 10 predicted proteins | sample TtaePargueraPR_7_FD_187755 | JGI IMG/M metagenome (GOLD analysis project Ga0207814, IMG submission 187755) | Aerobic enrichment media microbial communities from Bioluminiscent Bay, La Parguera, Puerto Rico - Tt and P1 (2) (SPAdes) | ecosystem: Environmental > Aquatic > Marine > Unclassified ... | reverse complement strand
CCGGCAGGTTGGCGGTCTCCGCCAGCCAGTAGTTCATCTGGAGGTTGATGTTCGAATGGTAGTCACTGAACCAGGCGGGCTTGTTGTTGTCGTTCCAGACCCCCTGCAGGTTGGCCGGGAGGGTGCCCGGCCGGGAGCTGCCGATCAGCAGGTAGCGGCCGTAGTGGAAGAGCAGCGCCTCGAGCTCGGGGTCGAGGCAGGGGCGGGGCAGCTCCTTGGCGCCGTCGCGGTATCGCTGGATGCGGCGGTTGATCGGCAGCGCCGCGACCCCGGGATCACTCTTTCCGAGCTCCAGGGCGACGCGGTCGAACAGTCTCCGATGGTCGCTTTCATGGAACGCGAGCAAGGAATCCCACCCGTCCAAGTTTGCCTTCCCGAGCCGTTTCTCCACCTCGGAGGCCGGGTCGCCCTTCATCCATCCGGCCTTCGGGTCCATCACGTAGTTCGTGTCGGCGGCGAGCAGGACGAGGGCCTCGTCGCAGTCGCCCAGCCGGAGGCCCCGGCCTTCCCGCGTGACCGTCCCGCCCCGGGTCACGACCTTCACGCGGGCCTCGTACGTCAGGCCGTTCGAGAGCGTGCCGGTGAGACGGAGGTCGTTTCCGGAAAAGGCGAGCCGCTCGGCGTCGCCGTGGGATCCCCCGAGTTCGAGGAGGCCGTCGACAGCGCCATCGCGGTCGGCCGTGAGACGCCACGCGAGCACCTGGTCGGGAAACGAGACGAAGGCCTCTCGGCTGTGGCCGGTTCCGTCCTGCTTCCAACTTGCGGTGTGCAGGGCGCGGCCGAGGTCGAGCTCGCGGCGGAAGCCGGCGACCTCGCCCCCGTCCATCGTGAAGCTCAGCTCGCCCATGCTCTGGAAGGCGCCGAAACAGCCCTCGCCGGGCCGCTTTTCCTCGTGCTCGTAGGCCCCGGTCGGGTTCTCGTCGCCGGTCCAGAGCGAGTCGACGGTGAACTGGATGACGTCGCGTCCCGGGGCGCTCATCATGACCGCGCCGAGCGAGCCGTTGCCGAGCGGCAGCCCCTGGCTTTCCCAGTGGCGGGCGGGTTGGTCGAAGTGGAAGCGCAGCGGCTGCGCCCCGGGCAGCGGGGCGAGAGCGGCGGCGAGGCAGAGGGCGAGGGGCTTGAGCATGGTGGGTTGGGTCAGTGCCAGTGTTGCCGGCGTTCAGCGCGAAGGTCGAAGAAGCCGTAGGCGGCGACCACGACGAAACAGCAGAGGGGCACGATGTAGGAGAAGGCCGGGCCCCTGGTGTCGACCAGCCAGGCCTGGAGGAGGGGGAACAGCGCGCCGCCGAGGATCGCCATCACCAGGCCCGCTCCACCGAGCTTGGTGTCGTCGCCCAGGCCGTGGAGCGCGATGCCATAGATGGTCGGGAACATCAGCGACATGCAGGCGGAGACGCCGATCAGGCAGAGGACCGCAGCGAAGCCGGGAGCGGAGATGATGACTGCGCAGAAGACGATCGCGAGGGCGGCCAGCGCCGAGAGCATGGTGCTCGGGCGGATGACCCACATCAGGCCCGTGCAGATGAAGCGGAACACCAGGAAGGTGATCATGGCGCCGAGGTGGTACTTCCCGGCGATGTCGTCGCCCGTCATCGCTGCGGGGTTCTCCACCCCGAACTTCTCGAGCACCGAGCGCAGCGTCGCGGCATCCCTCCCGGTTTCCACCAGGTCGCTGATGTAGTGGATCGTGAAGGTCCACACACAGATCTGGGCGGCGACGTAGAAGAACTGGGCGACGACTCCGAAGGTGTAATGCTTGTTGCGGAGCAGGCGGGCCAAGGTCGGTCCGAAATCGATGCGGCCGGTGGCGTCGGAGGCTCGCGGCATCCGGACGATGGCGATGGCGATCCACAGGACCAGCAGGCAGGCCGCCATGCCGAGGTAGGGGCCCATCACGGCGGCGAGTTCGCCCGACTTCAGCGAGCGCAGCGCCTCGGGATCCATGGCCGTCCGCTCGGCATCGCTCAGCGGGTTGATCTTCGGCAGGATGAACCAGGCGGCGAGGACGATGCCGATGTTGCTACCGACGGGGTTGAAGGCCTGGGCGAGGTTGAGTCGCCGGGTGGCGGACTCCTCCGGGCCGAGGGAGCAGACGAAGGGGTTGCAGCTCGTCTCGAGGATCGACAGGCCGCCGGCGAGCACGAAGATCGCGGCGAGGAAACTCCCGAACTGCATCGACAGGCTCGCGGGGTAGAACAAGAACGAGCCGAGCACGAACAGACCGAGGCCAACCAGCACGCCGGTCTTGTAAGTGAAGCGCTTGATGATCAGCGCGGCGGGGATCGCCAGGCAGAAGTAGGCGCCGTAGAACGAGAACTGCACCAGCGACGACTGGAAGTTGGTCATGGTGAAGATCCGGCTGAACACCTTGACCAGCGGGTCGGTCATGTTGTTGGCCAGCCCCCATGCCGCGAAGCAGGTGGTCAGGAGGATGAAGGGCAGGAGTGTTCCGCGGGGGAACATCGACGCCTTGGAGTCGGAACTCGGGCTGCTCATGGGTTTTTCGATGCTTGGGTTAGGACTTCGGGCATGGCCTTGATGACTCCCAATCCCGTGTTCGTCGATGTCGGAGCGGGCCATCCGCTTCGGCGATTCGGGGTCGGCGCGCGCCGACATCCTTGATCCGGGCCTGTCGCTCGCTCCGGTGGGCTCCGATCGGGCGAAGATTGCCGGTGTGGCGGCGTCGGGCGCTCGCCGGTGACAGGGAGAGTCCCGGGAGCGGCAAGCCTTCGCAAGTGCTGCCGACGTTTCCGTGCTTCATGGGTAGGGGTCGGACGGGGTCTCCTGCCGTCGCCTCATGCTAGGCGATCCGCCTCCGGGGAAAATGGAGTGAATTGACGAGTTGATGGATATTTCTGATCATCACGGCCTGCATGGAAGCCGAGCCACCGCCGTTCATCTCGCCGGACATCCTCGAGGGGAAGTACCTGTTCCTCGACCTCGATCCGCCGGGCGGTCCGGAGCTGACGCCGGTGTGCGCGGGGCGCGAGCTCTGCTCGCCGCACTACCGGGTCGCGAGGCGGGGATTCGACTACCACGCGGTGGAACTCGTGATCGGGGGCAGCTGGACGCTGCGGCACAGGGGGCGCACCGAGCGGCTGAGGCCGGGGGCGTTGTTCGCCTACGGGCCCGGAACCGACTACTCCCTGGAGGCGTCGGAGGGCCGTGAATTGATCAAGTACTTCGTCGCCTTCCGCGGAACCCTGGCCGAACGCTGGATGGGCCGCTGCGGCCTCGACGACTGCCGGGTGCTCTACATCCAGCAGGTCCGCTGGATCCAGGACCTGTTCGACCAGCTCGTCGACTGCAGCCGGCTCGGGCGCGAGCCGGCACGCGACCTGGCCGGGCGCCTGACCGAGCTGATCCTGCGGCGGATCCTGTGCGACGCCCGGCCGGTCGACGAGCGGCGATCGGAGTCGCTGCGGACCTTCGCCCGCTGCCGCTCGGTCATTCACGAGTCGTACCTCGAGCTCCGCTCGGTGGCCGAGGTCGCCGCGCGCTGCCACGTCGACCCCGCCTACCTCGCGCGGCTGTTCCAGCGCTTCTCGAGCGAGCGGCCGTTGCAGCTGCTGACCCGGCTCAAGACCCAGCACGCGGCCGACCTCATCATGCGGCGCGGCCACAGCGTCAAGGCGGCCGCGCAGGCGGTCGGCTTTCCCGACCCCTACCACTTCTCGCGCGTCTTCAAGCGGATGCATGGCGTCGCCCCGGGGGGCATTCTCCGGCAGTGAGGGGGGTCATCGCGGGTCCCAGCCATCCTCGCCCGAGAGAATGCCGCGGACGCTGTAGGCCCGGGCCTCGGAGTCGGAAAGCTGCCGCGCCCACTTCACCCGCGAGCCCGGGTCGGCGCCGGCGCCGGTGCTACGATGCTCGACGTAGCGGGCGGTCTCCTCGTTGGTGGCCTTGCCCCAGTTGTGCCAGCCGGCCGGGCGGATGTTCCCGTCGAGCTCGCAGCGGATGAAGGCGGTGGCGGCGTGGGGACGCCAGGGGCGGCCGAGGTAGACGCCGCGCTCGACCTCGGGCGCGGTGGTGATCCGGCAGTCGAGGAAGACGAAGCCGTGGGGCTGCCCGGCCGGCGTGCTGGCGGCGGTGATGTAGCCGTCGGCCCGGCAATGGATGTGGCAGCGGTCGAAGACCGCCATCCCGGCGGCGTAGATGAAGTCGACGTGGCCGGTGATCTCGCAGTCGCGGAAGTAGGAGCGGCCGATGCTCCCGCGACCGGAATCCGGCCGCAGGGTGTCCTGCCAGCCGAGGAAGCGGCAGTGGTGGAAGGCGATGCGGTCACCGGTGGTGTAGCAGGCCAGCGCCTGCACGCGGTCCTCGCGCGTGGTGGTGTTCTCGAAGGTGAGGTAGCGGGCGGTGATGTCGGAGGCGCGGATCAGCACGGTCGCGCTGTCCGGGGTGGAGAGGCTCTTGCCGGGATGGGCGGGATCCGGCGTTTTCACGTTGGTGCCCATGCGGATCACCGTGGCCTCGGTCTCGCCGGGCTCGCCCATCAGTTGGATGAAGTCCTTCCCGGCCGGGATCTCGACGTGCTCCCTGTAGGTGCCGGGCTTGATCAGAATGCGGAACTGGCGATCCGCGGTGGCGTCCCCCGGGGCGGCGTCGATGGCCGATTGCACGGTGGTATGGCTGCCCGAGCCGTCGAAGGCGACGACGGCGTCAAAGTCCTTCTCGCCGGACTCCGGGTTCGGGTTTCTGGGTTCGGAGAGGATGCGCGAGGAGAGCGCCGGCACGGACTTGCCGAGTTCCTCGGCGACGATCCGGCCGACGGGAACGTAGCCGGCCGAGTTGAGGTGGGTGCCGTCGTAGTCGCCGTTCGGCTTGATCGGGCTGATCCGGCGGACACCGTCCCGGCCCATCTTCTCGCACAGCGCCTTGCTCCGGTCGTGCAGTTCGATCAGCGGGACCTTCTTCTCGCGGGCGATCTCGCGGACGGCCTCCGCCCACGGGGTCAGGCTTGAGATGATCCGGTCGGGGTTTTCCCGGTCCTTGAACTCGCGTCGCACCAGTGGCGTGACCAGGACCGGCGTGGCGCCCGCGGCGCGGGTTTCGGCGACGTAGCGGTTCAGGTACTCGCGGTACTGCTCGATCGTCGTCGAGCGCCCGGGCTTGCCGGGCTGGTCGTTGTGGCCGAACTGGATCAGGTAGTAGTCGCCCCCCAGTTCGAGCGCCGCCTGCCAGCGTCCCTCCCTGACGAAGCTCATCGAGCTGCGTCCGCCCCGCGAGGTGTTGGTGAGTTCCACGTCGTCGGCGAGAAACTGCCGGAACCCGAGACCCCATCCGGCGTTGTCGGTGACGGTGGAGTCGCCGACCAGCACGATGTGGACCGATGCCGGAGCGGCCCGCAGCACCGCGGCGCTCAGGAGCGAAAGGATCAGGGTCGGCCATTTCATGGGTAGGCGAGAATACCGAGCGTTCGTCGCTCCCGTTCACCGGCTGGCTTGCAGAATGGATTGAAAATCCTGCAACAAGCGGGAGCGGCGGCGGGTCCGCTGACAGCGAGGGGAGGCGGCCCGCGTTGGGAAGGCATGGGAAACCGGCAAGCGATGGGACTTCGGAGGGGCGGGAGGCGAATGGTCGGCCTGGTGGCCGGCGGCCTGGTGTCGTGGGCGACCGCGGCCGCCGATCCGGTCACCGCCGACCGGATCGCGGGGCTGCCGGAGGAAGAAAGGCCGGCGTGGGAGGCCTACTGGGACCGCTCGGAGCGCCGACGGGCGGACGACGAGTCGGCGATCCAGCGGGAATTGCGGCAGTTGGGGGAAGGGGCGCGCTGGAGGCCGGCGCCGAAGGGGCGGATGCTGCCGCGGGGCGCGGGGCGGCCCGACGAGGCCTGGCATCGCTCGGCAGGGGCCCGGGAGGTGGCCGGCAACATCCTGTCCTTCCAGACGCCGGCCGGCGGATGGAGCAAGAACGTGGCGATCGGGGCGGCGCCGCGCGAGCCGGGCATGGGCTTCGGCGAGAGCCGCGCGCACTACCGCGGCACCTTCGACAACCACGCGACCACCGCGCCGCTCGAACTGCTCGGGCGGATCGCCTCGGCGCAGGACTGGGAGCCCGCCCGCAAGGGCTTTCTCAAGGGTCTGGGCTACGTACTGGAGGCCCAGTATCCGAACGGCGGCTGGCCCCAGGTCTACCCGCTCGAGGGTGGCTACCACGACAACGTGACCTTCAACGACGGGGCCATGATCCACGTGCTCCGCTTCCTCCACGAGGTGGCCGACGGCCGCTTCCCCTTCGTCGGCGGGGACGACCGGGAGCGGGCCCGCGAGGCCATCGAGCGCGGTCGGCGGTGCCTCCTCGACTGCCAGGTCGAGGAGCGGGGCGAGCTCAAGGTCTGGTGCGCGCAGCACGACCCCTTGACGCTTCGCCCCGCCCGGGCCCGGAGTTACGAGTGGGCCTCGCTGAGTGGCGGGGAGAGTGCCGGGATCCTGCTCTACCTGATGGAACGGGCCCCGCGGACCGCGGAGCTGCGGCGCGCCGTCGGCGCGGGGCACGACTGGTTCGAGCGCCATGCGATCTATGGCAAGCGGTTCCGCGGCCGGCAGCTCGAGCTGGTCGACGAGGAGGGAGCCGGACCGATTTGGGCACGCTTCTACGAGCTCGGGACGGGGCGGCCGATGTTCGTCGCCCGCGACGCCGAGAAGGCGGTCTACTCGGTGGAGGAACTCCCGCCGAGCTCGAACGGCTACGCGTGGTACACCGGCTCGGGGAAGGACGTCCTGCGACGCTACCCGCGCTGGCGGGAGGGTGACTGAGGGGGCGTTCCCGTCAGCGGGCCGAGACCGTGACCCGGAGCGGCGAGCGACGGGCCTCGGCGAAGGCGGCGACGTACTCCTTCCAGGCCGCGAGGTCGGCGATGTGGCCGGCCTTGTCCCACGCGAAGCCGGTCCAGTAGTCGACCGCGCCGTCCTCCGGCACCCGGGCGAGAGCGAGCTGGTTGAGCTCGTCCTCGGTGTGCTCGACCAGGGAGCCGGGATCGACGATCACCGCGAGTCCCTGGTTCCCGCCGTTCTTCGCGACCGCCTCCCACTTCAGCAGCCAGCCCTCGTCGGGTTCGGCGGCGAGCTCCTCCCCCGGGACCTTCTTGAGGCCGACGCCGATGACCAGCTCGCGCTGCTGGCCGGGGCGGGTGAACTGCTTGTAGGTGCTGCGGACGTGGTTGAGCTGGGAGCCGGCGTCGAGCGAGACCCGCTTGGTCTCGCTCACGGCGATGCCGTCGACGCGGAACGGCTCGTATTCCAGCTCGAAGAGCACGCGGATCGGGCCGTTCGCGAGCACCCGGGAGTCGACGAAGTTCCGCGAGGTCCACAGGCGCTCCGAGGACCACAGGCCGTTGCCGCCGCATCCGCGGGTGGGGCCGGCGGAGTAGAGGTCGGCGCCCTCGCCGCGGTCGTCGTGGTAGTCGTCGGAAAGGTACCAGTCGTTGATCACCATCCGGGGGGTGCGCTTCGACCAGATGTCGATGGTGCTGCTGGTCAGCGGCTCGCCCTCCCAGGTTTCCAGGGCGGCGCCGTAGGTGCGGTGGGCGATCCGGTCGTTCTCCCACGCGAAGTCGTCGAAGCGCTCCCGGTTGAAGCGACCGAAGGCCTTGAACTGGTCCTTGGTGAAGATCTGCTTGTCGCCGGCGCTGACGGTGAAGGTCTTGGTCTCGCCCGCATCGAAGTCCGCCTGGAACACCACGATGTCGGCGCGGCGGTAGGCGTCGCCGTCGGTGTCGACGGCCTGGCACACGAGCTCGGTGCCGGCGGCATCGCGGACATGGATTGTGTTGAGCTCGGTGGCCCCGAGCGGCTCGAGCTGGGCGGCGGTGAGCTCGAGGGTTTCGGATGCCCGCGCGAGGTCGAGCGGGTTGGTCGCGGAGACGGTGAGTTCGGCGGCGGTCGCCGACGGGGCCAGCGGGCTGGTCGCGAGCAGGGCAAGCAGGGTGGGTCGGGCTTTCATGGGGGCAGTCGGTAATGGGACCGGAGAAGCCTGCGTCCCCGAGCAGCGGGCGACAAGGGGAGAAGCCGGATCCGCGGTCACCGTCGCCGATTCTGCCGACGGCCGGGAAGGCGGGATCCTGCAAAATGGGTTGAATTATCGGCAGAACCCGGCCTCTGGGCGGGCCCTGGCCGCCGCCGCCGGAAATCCTCATTGATGCCGATGCCGGCCGCGGCGCAGGGTTTCGTCACGACCGAAGAGCCGGCCCGGGCCGTGCGTCGTCGCCTGGCCCCATGAAACTCGCGCTTCCCAGCATCTTCCTGTCCGCGCTCGTCGCCGAGTCCGCCATTCCCGCCTTCCCGGGTGCCGAGGGCTTCGGGGCCCATGCTCGCGGCGGCCGTGGCGGCGACGTGTACGTGGTCACCAACCTCGATTCCTCCGGCGAGGGCTCGCTGTTCGAGGGGCTCACCACCCTCCCGGAGGAGGGAAGGACCATCGTCTTCGAGGTGAGCGGCCAGATCCACCTCGCCGGGGGGATCAAGACCCGGATCACCGGCAACCGCCTGACGGTCGCCGGACAGACCGCGCCCGGCGACGGCATCCTGCTGAGGGACGGGACGCTGCGGATCTCGGGCGACGACATCGTCATCCGTCACCTGCGAATCCGTCACGGCCGGAACGGCTCGGGCGGCGACTGCCTCAACCTCGACTCGGAGTGCGAGAACGCGCTCCTCGACCACGTGTCGCTCCAGTTCGGCAAGGACGAGAACATGTCGTCGTTCAAGCGCCCGCCCGAGAACGTGACGCTGCAGTGGTCGCTCAACGCCTGGGGGCTCGAGACCCACTCCTGCGGCGGCCTGTGGGACCAGAACCACGCGACCTGCCACCACTCGCTGTGGGCGCACAACCACACCCGCAACCCGAAGGCGCGTCCCAGCGGCCTGCTCGAGTGGACCAACAACGTGGTGTTCGACTGGGACATCGGATTCATCATGGGCGACTCGGCGACGCCGGCCTCGTGGAAGGCCAACGTGATCGGCAACTACTTCATCTGTCCGCCCGGCAACCTCCGCGGCACGCCGCTCGAGAAGGCCCGCCTCGACCGCAACGGGGTGCCCAACTTCTCGGTGCACGTGGCCGACAACCTCCACGACCACGACGGCGACCGCCGGCTCGACGGGGAGGACCGCGGCTGGGACATCGTACGGGGAGAGCCGTACGACGAGCGCCGCAATCCCGAGGGGAACTACATCCGCCTCGAGCGGCCCGCCGAGGGATCCGGGGCCCTGGCCATCGACGGCCCCCGGCTGGCCTACAAGAAGGTGGTGTCGGACGCGGGCGCCCTGCGGCTCGATGCCGGGCATGACGGCCCGTTGCGCGACGGGCCCGACACCCGCCTGTTCGAGAACCTCACCGCGCTTCGTGCCAACCACATCAAGCGGGCGAGCGAGTTGGAGGGGGTCGGCAACGGGGGATTCGGCAGTTTCCGCCCGTCGAGGGGCCTGCCCGACCGGGACCGGGACGGGATGCCGGATGCCTACGAGCTCGCCCTCGGCTGGGATCCCACCGCGATGGATCACAACACCCCGGTGCGCGGCGACAGCTACCTTCCGAAGGCCAGCCCGGATGGCTACACGCGACTCGAGGAATACCTGCATTTCAAGAGCGTGCCCCACCGGTTGGTGGTGGCGCGGCGGGGGGTGACGGTGGACGTCGACCTGAGCCGCTACACCTCCGGTTTCGTGAAGTCGCCGGTGTTCGAGGTCCGCGGGGCCGTGGGCGGCGCCGTCGAGCAGGCGGGAGAGGGTGGCCGGCGGGTCCGCTTCCGGCCCGATCGTATCGGCCGGGCGGGCTTCGAGTTCACCGTCCGCGACGCCGATGGGGATGCCTGGACGCGGCCGTTCGCGATCTGCGTGGTGGAGGCCGGCTAGATCCGTCGAGGTTACGGCATCATGGGGGAAGGAAATGCTGGCAATCGCCGGCAGAACGGGGCATTATGCTGAAACTGATAATCATCAGTCCGCAAGCTGTTGCGGTCTCCCTACCCCCCCAACACCCGTGAAAAAGAAGGCAAGCTCCGTGCCGTCCGTGCGGCGGCGAGGCAGGGCCCGGCTATGGATCGCCGATCAGCTGATCCAACCGGTTCCGGACGAGTTCGCGGCTTTCGGACCGGACCGGTCCGGGTCAGAGGCTGCCTCGGAGGACTGGCTGCGATGCGAGCGCCGCTTCCTGAGGCTCGCGACGCGACGGCAGAAGTCCGCCTGAGGCCCGCTACTCGTAGTTCCACTTCAGCAGCCAGGGATCGTCGGTCTCCTTCTGGGCGGCCTTGAGCTGTTCCTTCATCGACGCCAGCTGGGCGGCGAGCTGGGGGTCGTCGGCGAGGTTGCGCGACTCCGTGGGATCCTCCTCGAGGTCGTAGAGCTCGAAGCTCGGCCGGTGGACGTAGGAGTCGACCGTGCGCTTCCCGTAGGGCGCGTCCGGCCCCTTCTGGTACTGCGCCTGCCAGGTCGAGGCGGCCCAGAGGTCGCTGGCGAAGGGGTAGGGCAGCGGGGCGGCGATGTTCCAGATGAGCTTGAAGCGCCGGTCGCGCACCGCCCGCATCGGGTAGTACATCTGGATCTCGTGGAAGGTGTGGGAGGCGATGACCTGGTTCCAGCCCCCGGCGTGCTCCTTGCCCAGCACGCCGAGCCACGAGCGTCCGTGGTATTTCTTGAAGGCGGGACCGTGGTTCTCGCCCCGGCCGGGCTTCGGCACCGGCAGCCGCTTCCTCGGCGCCCGGCGGTCGGCGTCGTAGCCGCCCGCCGCGTCCAGCAGCGAGGGGGTGATGTCGACGTGGGAGATCATCGCGTCGCAGGCGACGCCGGTGTTCTCCACGCCCGGCATCCGGACCACGAAGGGCACCTTGAGGCCGGCCTCGTAGACGGTGGTCTTGGCGCCGGGGAAGGCCATGCCGTGGTCGGCGGTGAAGACGATCATCGTGTCGTCGTAGTGGCCGGACGCCTTCAGCGCGGCGACCAGCGCCCCGAGCGCCTGGTCGGTGCGGGTCACGCTCTGGTAGTACTGCGCCAGCTCGGCCCGGCACTCCGGGGTGTCGGGCAGGAAGCCGGGGACGACGACCTCGGCGGGGTCGTAGACCTGCTCCTCGGTGCCCGGATAGCTCTTGCCCGCGGGGGGGTTGCCGAAACGGTTCGGCTTGAGCTTCTGGGGCGCGGTGGGTTCCTCGCCGTTGCCGCGGTGCGGGTCGTTGGTCCAGAAGCAGAGGAAGAACGGCTGGTCGGACTTCTCCTCGAACAGCGGGCGGCAGGCCTCCACCCATGCCGGCGTGTTGTGGGGGCCGCGGGCGCCGAGGTAGTGGTCGAAGTGATAGACCGCCTCGGGGGCGACATGGAGCTTGCCGATGTGGGCCGTGCGATAGCCCGCGGCCTTCAGCTGCAGCGGCAGGCTGAGCGCGGCGCAGGAGCGGAAGGTCTCGAACTTGTGGTAGGCGTGGGTGTGGCCGAACTGCCCGTTGGCGTGGTTGTGCAGCCCGGTCAGGATCACCGAGCGGCTGGCCGAGCAGGAGGCGGTGGTGGCGAAGGCCTCCGTGAAGCGGGTGCCCTCCGCCGCCAGCTGGTCGAGGTGGGGGGTCCGGATGACCGGCGAGCCGTAGCAGCCGGCCACCGGGCTCTGGTCGTCGGTGACGAAGAGGACGATGTTGGGCCGGGTCGCGGACGCGACGGCGGTGACGGCGAGCAGGAGAAGGAGCGTCCTCGGGATCATTCCTCGAGCTTCTGGATCTCGATCTTGCGGAACTCGCAGGGGTGGCTTTCCGACTGCAGGGAGATCCAGCCGGAGGCCAGGTCGTCGCCGCCCTGAAGCTCGATCAGCGGCTTGGCGTCGCCGTCGTTCCCGTCGAGCTTCGCGTTCCCGTACTCCATCGCCAGCTTGCCGTTGATGTAGTGCCGGACCACCTTGCCGCCGCGCACTTCGGCCTCGGCCTTGACCCACTCGCCGAGGGGCAGGGTGGGGGGCGTGGCGCCGATGCAGTGGTTGCGGTTCTCCTGTCCGTCGAGGGTGACGTAGGTGCCGGGGGTGCAGAGGTTGCCGGTCGTCTTGACGCCGTTGGGCGCGCCGAGGAGCTGGAACTCGAGGGACACCGGGAAGTTCTGCTCGCGGCCCATGGTCCCGGGTTCCTGGCAGTGGAGCATGATGCCCGAGTTGGCGAGGGCCCAGCCCGGGCCGTCCTTGATCTGCTCGCCGATGAAGCGGTACTCGAGGCGGATCCGGTAGTTCGACAGCTTCTCCTTGTAGAAGAGGTGGCCGAAGGCGTCGCCCCAGGCCTCGTAGTTCGAGTAGTCGACCGCGATCGCCCCGTCGCGGACCACGAAGGTCTTCTTCGGGTCCTTGCCAAGCTCGTGGCCGCGAAGCTTCGGCGTCCAGCCGGTGAGGTCCTTGCCGTTGAAGATCGGGGTCCATCCCTCGTCCTCGGCTTGCAGCGGGAGGAGCAGGGCGGCGGCGAGTGGGAGCAGCGCTTTCATGTGGGGCAGGAGACGGAGGCGGGGAGGGCGATGTTTCACTTCAGCCCTCGGGGTTCTTGCGGGCGACGGCCGGGGCGATCCGGTCGATGCGCCGGAGGACCTCCCCGTCGAGCGGCGGGACGTCGAGCACCGCCAGCGAGTCGTCGAACTGGGCGACGGTGCGGGCGCCGATGATGGCCGAGGTCACCGCCGGCCGGTCGAGCACCCAGCGCAGCGCCAGGTGGTGGAGCGGGAGGCCGTGCTCGGAGGCGAGTTGGTGCAGGGCGCGGATGGTGTTGAGCTGCGCCTCGACCTGGTCGGCCTGCAGGAAGCCGTCCGCCCGGGCCGCGCGCGAGCCGGCGGGCAGCCCCTCGAGGTACTTGCCGGTCAGCTGGCCCTGCGCCAGCGGGCTGAAGACGACCGAGCCCATGCCGTGCTCCGCCAGCCAGTCGTGGATGCCCTTCGCCTCCGGCCAGCGGTTGAGGATCGAGTAGGGCGGCTGGTAGACCGGGCAGCGGACGCCCTGCTCCGCCAGCAGTCGGACGGCCTTCTTCAGCTTCTTGAGGGGGTACTTCGAGAGGCCGACGTAGAGCGCCTTGCCGGAGTGGACCGCGCTGGCCAGCGCGGAGACGGTCTCCTCGAGCGGGGTTTCGGGGTCCGGCCGGTGGGAATAGAAGACATCGACGTAGTCGAGCCGCAGCCGCCGCAGCGACTGGTCGAGCGAGGCCAGCAGGTGCTTGCGCGAGCCCCACTCGCCGTAGGGGCCGTCCCACATCAGGTGGCCGGCCTTGCTGGAGATCACGAGCTCGTCGCGATGCGCGGCGAAGTCCTCGGCCAGGGTGCGGCCGACATTCTCCTCGGCGCTGCCCGGCGGCGGGCCGTAGTTGTTCGCCAGGTCGATGTGGGTGAGGCCGCGGTCGAAGGCCCGCCGGAGGATCGCGCGGGCCTCGTGCTGGTCGTCGACGTGACCGAAGTTGTGCCAGCAGCCGAGCGAGATCGCGGGCAGCATCAGGCCGGAGTCACCGCAGCGCCGGTAGGGCATGCGGCCGTCGTAGCGGAGCGGGTCGGCGGAGTACATGGGGATGGATTGGGGAAGGGGCTCAGGTCCCGCTCCGCAGCGCCCGGAGACGCTCGATCATGGGCGGATGGGAGTAGTCGAGCAGCACCCGCAGCGGGTGCGGCGTGAGGTTCGAGAGGTTCTTGGCGGAGAGCTTTTTCAGCGCGCGGGCGAGGGGCGCCGGGCTTTCCATGACCCGCGCGGCGTAGGCGTCGGCCTCGAATTCGTGGCGACGCGACCAGGCGTTCGACAGGATCCCGAGCAGCCGGCTGGCCGGGCTGAACAGGATCCCGAAGAGCACGAGGCCGACGTGGACCGGGAAGCCCGCGACCCCGAAGGCCTCGAAGAGCTGGCTGGCGAAGGCGCCGCCCGGCCGGATGCAGAGTCCGAGGAGCCAGAACAGCAGGGCCCCCTGGAGGATCGCGACGGCCAGGCGCTGGAGGATGTGGCGGCACTTGAAGTGGCCGATCTCGTGGGCGAGCACCGCGACCAGCTCGTCCTGTTCCTGCTCCTCGACGAGGGTGTCGTAGAGCGCGATCTTCTTGGTCCTGCCGAAGCCGGTGAAGTAGGCGTTGGCCTTGGTCGAGCGCTTCGAGCCGTCCATCACCGAGATCTCGCCGAGCGGGAACCCGCACTTCCCGGCCATCCGCTCGATCGCCTCGCGCAGCGCCCCGTCCTCCATCGGAGTGAACTTGTTGAACAGCGGCAGGATCACGGCCGGGGCGAGCCACATCAGGACCAGCTGCACCGCGGTGAAGAACAGCCACGCCCACAGCCAGGCGAGGCCGACGTGGCTGAAGATCCAGAGGATTCCCGCGGCGAGGGGCAGGCCGAGCACGGCCGCCAGCAGCAGTGACTTCACCTGGTCGGCGACGAAGGTGGCCGGGCTGGTCTTGTTGAAGCCGAAGCGCTCCTCGATGACGAAGGTCGAGTGGACCGAGAGCGGGAGCTGGATCAGCCAGTGGCCGAGGTAGAGCAGCGACAGGAACAACAGCCCGACGGCGATCTCGGAGTCGAACACCGAGCGGGCGAGGCCGTCGAGCCAGCCGAATCCGCCGAGGAACCAGAACACCAGCAGCGAGAACAGGGACACCAGCGACTCGACGATGCCGAAGCGGGCCGACTCCCGGGTGTAGTCCTGCGAGCGGGCGTAGCGCTCGGCGTCGAAGACGTCGGCGAACTCCCGCGGGAGCTCCGGGGAGAGGGCCTTGAGGTTGAGGAGCGTGGCGACGAAATCGAGGTTCCAGACCAGCAGCAGGGCGATCAGGATGACGAGTCCGACGGTGTTGATTTCCATGGGCGACCGGAGCATGCACCGCATCCCGGACAGGGCAAGTGCCGGCTCGCCGGAGCCCCCGCGGAACCGCCGGTGGGTGCCGGGATTCACCGGGATGAACGGCGGTGGCGGGCGGTGCCGCTCTCCGGACGGGCCCCGGATTGAACGTTGCCGAGGGCCACAGGTCGAACTAGCGTAGGCCCACTTCAAGGTGCAGCGGACCCTCACATTCATCACCATCGGACTGTTCGGCGCGGGCGCGCTGTCGGGCCAGGAAGTCGCGGTCGCCGATACCCGGGCGCCCGCGGTCGCCCCGCAGGCGCTGGGCGGGGCGGACGACGCGTCGATCTTCGGGCGCAAGAACGCCCGGACGATCAGCCTGCTGATTCCGGCCCCGCGGGGCCAGATCGTCGATCGCGAGGGGGCGCCCTTCGCCCAGAACCGGGTGGCCTACCAGCTGGCGGTCCAGTTCGAGCAGTTCCAGACCGAGGACGAGGCGGCGATCGTCGCCTGGGGCCGCGAGCGGGTGGCGCTGGCCAAGACCTTGTACGAGGGGATCCTCGAGCCGAGCGACGCGGAGCTCTACCACCACTACCGGCACCGCCGCTGGCTGCCGCTCTACATTTCCAGCCACATCGGGGCGGAGAAGAAGCAGGAGATCGAACCCCGCCTCAAGCGCGGGCTGATCCTGCAGCCGGTCTACCAGCGATTCTATCCGGAGGGGAGCGTCGCCGCCCACATCATCGGCTACACCGGCATCGCCGGCCGGCTCGACACCGGGCCGATCAACCTCAACGAGCCGCTGTGGGAGCTGACCGAGGGCAAGTCGGGCCTGGAGAAGGCCTACGAGCAGGACCTGAGCGGCAAGCCGGCCCAGCTGAGGATGATCTACAACGAGCAGGGCCAGAAGCTCGAGCACGAGCAGAACGGCCAGCCGCGCCCGGGGGGCACGGTGGTGACCACGCTCAACATGCGCTGGCAGAAGCACGCCGAGAAGGTCCTGCGCGACCACTCCCGGCGCGGCGCGATGGTGGTCGTCGACGTCGCCACCGGCGAGGTGCTGGCGATGGCCTCGCGGCCCAGCTTCGACCTGAACCTGTGGATCCCGCGGATCGGCGAGGAGGAGTTCAAGGAACTCAACGAGAGCGAGGAGCGCCCGCTCTACGGCCGGGCCTACCAGGGGCAGTACCCGCCCGCGTCGGGCTTCAAGCCGATCGTGGCGCTGGCCGCCCTCAACGACCGCACGATCAGCCGCGACTCCACGGTCAACTGCCCGGCCTTCGTCCAGTACGGCAACCACAAGCTGTGGAACTGGTCGCGCTCCGCCTACGGTCCGCTGTCGGTGATCCCGGCGATCAAGTGGTCGAACAACCCGTGGTTCGCGCAGGTCGGCAACCGGGTCGGCTCCAGCTCGTTCCTCGCGCTGGCGCGCCGGCTCGGCTACGGCACGACCACCGGCCTCCCCCTCGAGGGCGAGAGCCCGGGACTGATCCCGACCGCGCAGTGGGTGCGCCAGGCCTACAAGCGCCCGATCACCGAGGGCGATGCCGCCAACTGGTCGATCGGCCAGGGCGCGGTGCTCGCCACTCCGCTGCAGGTCGCCCAGGCCATGGCCGGGATCGCCAACGGCGGCGTGCTGCCGAAGCTCCACCTGGTGATGCAGGTCCAGGACCCCTACGGCCGGGTGATCCGGACCGCGCAACCGGAGCGGCGCAACTGGCTGGGGG
>Ga0207814_100631_pt1 | contig 16507 bp, 14 predicted proteins | sample TtaePargueraPR_7_FD_187755 | JGI IMG/M metagenome (GOLD analysis project Ga0207814, IMG submission 187755) | Aerobic enrichment media microbial communities from Bioluminiscent Bay, La Parguera, Puerto Rico - Tt and P1 (2) (SPAdes) | ecosystem: Environmental > Aquatic > Marine > Unclassified ... | reverse complement strand
GCCTTCGCGGCTGCCGCGATATCCGGCGGCGATCCGATCAAGACCGGCTTCCAGGGCTTCGGCTACGACATCCGGACCGCGCTGCTGCCGTTCCTGTTCATCTTCAACACGGAGCTGCTGCTGATCGACGTCACGCTGTGGAAAGCGGTGTTCGTGTTCATCGTGGCCACTGTCGCGATGCTGCTGTTTGCCGCCGCCACGCAGGGCTACTTCCTGACCCGCAACCGGATCTGGGAAACCGTGGCGCTGCTGCTCATCGCCTTCACGCTGTTCCGACCCGGCTTCTGGCTCGACCAGATCGACCCGCCCTATGAGGAGCGGCCCGGTTCGGAAGTCGTGGAGATCGCCGGCTCGCGGCCGGCCGATGCGCAATTGCGGGTGACCATCGAAGGCCCGGACTTCGACAATCCCGACGACATCGACACGCTGACGGTGATCGTTCCACTCGGTCCGGCCGGTGACGGCGAAACGCGGCTGGAGGACGCCGGCCTGCTGATGATGGTCGAGGACGGCAAGGCGGTGCTCGAGGAGCCGTTCCCTGGCACCCCGTTCTCCGAAACCCTGCAGGGCTTCGAATTCTACGGCGACGAGCCGGTCGTGATTTCGGAGGTGGAACTGCCCAAGGAGCGGATGGCCAAGGAGGTGTTCTACCTGCCGGCGCTGGTGCTTTTGGCGATCGTCATCCTTCTGCAGCGCCGGCGTCAGACGGTTCCGGCATTCTGAACGCGGGATCAGGGAGTAAGGAATGTTCTCGACAATTCTCGTACCGATCGATCTCGCGGAGCCGGAAAGCTCCGGACGGGCGCTGGAGGCGGCGATCCGCATGGCCCGCGACTACGACGCGACCATGCATGTCGTCACCGTCGTGCCGGACGTCGGCATGTCGGTCGTCGGCGGCTATTTCCCGAAGGGGTTCGAGCAGCAGGCGCTGGACGAGACCAAGACGCGACTGAAGGCGTTTCTGGAAGATATCATCCCCGATGACGTGAAGGCGAAGGGCCATGTGGCCCATGGCGGCATCTACCAGCAGATACTCGCGATCGCGGACACTCTGGGCGCCGACATCATCGTGATGGCCTCGCATCGCCCGGCGATGCGTGACTACCTGCTCGGCCCCAACGCGGCGCGCGTGGTCCGCCACGCCAGGCAATCGGTGCTGGTGGTGCGCAATCCGGTGTAGCGGTTGCTCACCCGGAGGCCTTTCCTGACGTCTTCTCTTGCGTGTCCGGCGATCCCTCCGGCGGATAGGTCAGCGTGTCGGTCAGTTCGCCGCGCAATCCGGCCTCGAATTCCGGGAAGGGCAGCGAACCGGTATCGCGCCACTGCCGGACCCGGTTCTCTGCCTTTGCCGGTGCTTCCGGATCGGCGGCCTCGTCGCGGCGCAGGTAGACCGTGCGTGACGGGAAAGCGATGGCGCTGCCGTTTTCGGCGACGATATCGAGAATGCGCAGCAGAAGGTCCTCGCGAACGGCCATATAGGTGTCCCAGGAATCGGCGCGCACATAGGCGAAAAGCTCGATCTCGATGGCACTGTCGGCGAACGCGAACAGGCGCGCGCGGGCCGGTTCCGGCAGCACCTTCGGATGTGCGATGAACAGGGCACGAAGGTCGGCAAGAATGCAGCGCAACTGGTCCGGCGTCGTCTCGTAGCGCAGGCCGAGCCGCATGCGCAGCAGCATCTGGTCGCGGCTGCCGAAATTCTCGATCTTGGCGGCGGCGAATTCGTGATTGGGAATGGTGATCAGTGTACGTTCCAGCCCGCGCAGGCGGCTGGAGCGAAGACCGACCGCCTCAAGCGTGCCCAGATGATCGCCGATACGGCAGAAGTCGCCGACGCGTACGGCCCGGTCGGTCAGCAGGATCGCCCCTCCCAGCAGGTTCTGTAGCGAACTCTGTGCGGCGAGGGCAACGGCGATGCCGCCGACGCCGAGTCCGGTGATGATGCCACTGACCGGGACCCCGAGACGCTGCAAGGCAAGTACCAGCAGGCCGACGGCGACGAGCAGTGACAAAACCCGGAAGAACAGGCCGACGGCGGTCAGGTCCGCGGCGCGTTCACGCAGGTTGGCCACCGAAATGAACATCTGCTCGGCAATCCGTACGGCGAGGAAACCGAACAGGATCGCGCCGATGGTGAAAATCGCGGTCCAGAGGAATTCCAGGATCTGGAGCATCGGGCCGCGAACCCGCAGCTCGCGGTCGACGGCCCAGTCGAGCCCGTAGGAAATCGCCATCAGGGCGACGGGAAAGATCATTTGCGCCAAGGCCCCGCGCACCGGGCCGGCCCGGCCTCGTCTTGCGCCCCGGCTCAGCCAGTATGCGCCGGCGGCGACGGCAATGGCGAGGATATGGATCAGGATAGCGGCGGCGAGCTTCCAGGCGGGAACGAACAGGAGTTCGACGCGCGCCCAGTCCGGCGTCGACAGCTGATCCTGCTCACCCAGCATGCGCGTCAGGAGCGGGCCGACACCGACACGGAACACCTGGTAGACGTCGATCGGCAGATAGCCGGGCTGCTTCGGCAGGTCGCGGATGGCGTTGTAATATTGCGGTGCGTTGATCACAGTGTCGCGGCTGAAGCGGAAGCCGCGCGGGGCATCCGGATCGTCGTTCAGCGCCAGGACGATCTCCGTTTCGGGGACGATCCAGCGTTCGATCCCGTGTTTCTCGACTTCGGCGGCGCCGGGAATCCAGTCGAGCGGAACGGGGTCGATGCGGCTGAGCACCTCGTAGAGCATCAGCAGGGCATCGACCCCGACATCGGCCTGCAGTCCGCTCGGCATGTCGTCTATGGCGAGGAGCCGCACGCCATGCTGCAGCAGGAGGTCGTCCAGCTGTTCGGAGGGAACATCGCCCCGGGCGCGGAAGGCGCTTTCGACTTCGTCGTTCAGGGACTGGATGGTCGCGCGGGGGCTTTCCATCGCCGGCGGGCGCAGCGGATGGTCGGCGGACTGTGCGACTGCGAGGGTGGCAAGACCGAAAACGACGGCTGCGGCGGCAAAAAACCTGAACATCGGTCCAGACAGGCTCCGGGAATGGCGGTGCGTTCCGGGAACCTTATCAGGCTAACTTTCAGGTTGCATGCCGCAGGGGCGATCCGTGCGGCGCTACCGTTCGAGCCGGTCGTAGAACCACTGCGCCAGCCGTGACCAGACCTCGTCCTTGAGCGCGGCATCCTCGTAACCGTGGTCGATGTTCGGGTTGTCGTTGATCTCGATGACGAATACGCCGTCGGCATTCTGCTTGATATCGACGCCGTAGAGCCCTTCGCCGATCAGGCGGGCGGCGCGCACGCCGGCATCGAGCACGTCTTCGGGCACCTGCTCAAACGGGAACGCCTTGGCGTCGCCCTGAATGGCCGAGCCGTCGGCGCGATGCTTGACGATCTGCCAGTGCTTGTGGGCCATCAGGTACTGGCAGGCGAACAGCGGCTCGCCGCTGAGCACCCCGATGCGCCAGTCGAACTCGGTCTGCATGAATTTCTGCGCAATCAGCAGATCGGTTTCCCGGAACAGGCGCCTGGCAAGTTCGCGGAACTCCTTGGGCTCCTTCACCTTGTGGACGCCGCGGCTGAAGGAACCGTCGGGAATCTTGACGACCAGCGGATAGCCGAGCTGGGCCTCCGCGGCGGCCAGTTCCTCGAGATTGGCGACGACGACGGTGGGCGGCACCGGTACGCCGTTGGCGGTCAGCAGTTCCTTCAGAAAAACCTTGTTGGTGCAGCGGATCATCGAGACCGGATCGTCGATGACCGGCATTCCCTCCTGCATCGCGCGGCGGGCGAAACGATAGGTGTGGTTGTCTATCGAGGTCGTCTCGCGGATGAACAGCGCGTCATAGCCGGCGAGCTGGTGAAAGTTCTTCTTTGTGATCGGCACCACATCGATGTCGTGTTTCTCGGCGATGCGGGTGAACAGCCGGATCGACGCCGGGGTCGACGGCGCCAGGGCCTCCTTGGGGTCGTGCAGCACCGCGAGCGTGTATTTCAGGCTCGGCCGTGCCCTTGGCGTGCGCCAGTCGCGCAGGGTGTGACGGTGCAGGGCGTCCCTGAACGTTTCCTGCTGCGCGGAATCGAGTTTTGTCAGCGGGCGCGGGCGCATTCGTTTTATGGACAACCATTGCCCGGGGGCGACCGCCACCTCGATGATCGGGCAGCGGAACCAGTCGAAGAGCAGGCGTGCGAAGCGTTCGTAGCGTCCGTCCTCGACGATCCCCATGCTGACGAGAAGCTGGAACTCCTCCTCCGGCTTGTGCCTGGCGGAGCGTGCGCAGCGGTTCAGCTCTTCTTCCAGTTCGGGGATGGCGTGGCCGTAGAGATCGCGTCCGGCCAGGTCGAGCATCGCCTCGACGGTCGGCAGCACCCTGTGGCCGCGCGCCTCGGCGAGCAACGAGCAGAAGTAGCCGCGGCTCTGGTAGGCGTAGGATCGCGAAAGATTGATTATTTTCGGCCGCCCGGTCTCGAAAAGCTGCGGGCGGGCGAGATATTCGCGTGCGGTGATGACCTTGTGCGGGGTGTCGGCGTTCGGGAAATCCTTGAGATTGTCGACGAGGATGACCCAACCCGAATAGAGCGGTTTCTTCATGCTCTGGACGTCCGACCCCTCCTTTCAGGGGCATCCCCGGGCGGTGACCGGGGCTCAGCGCGGATGGCCGCGGATATCTACTCCGTTTGCGCGGCGGAGCAAGAGCCTTTGAGGGGGCGATTGCGGTAAATTGAGGGCGGGCTTACGCGGCCGTAAACGACCGCTTCAAGCGGATCGCGTCGCAGCCGTCGGGGTAGTAGTCGGGCTTGCGCTCGAACTCGGCATATCCGAGCGAAAGATAGCGCTGGTGGAGCCTGCTGTTGTCGGCCCTGACCTCGGTTATGACTCCGAGCCCGCGTTCACGTGCGGCATTTTCCATAGCCTCGAACAGCATCCGCCCGACGGTGCCGCCCTGGGTTTCGGGATCGACGGCGAGTGAGTAAAACCGCAGAAAACGCGAGGTCGACCGGGTCAGCCCGAGGGCATAGCCGATCACGCGTCCGTCGCGCGTTCCCACCAGCAGTTCGGCGCGCGGGCTGGCTATATGCCGGCGAAACTGACGGGGTGACATCGGTTCGTAGGCCGGCGGAACGAAGACGGCGGTCTCGATTTCGACGAGCCGGTCGAGATCGCCGGGCAATGCGGAGCGGATTTTCTCACTCATGTCGTCGGATCCTGGCAGCCGCGGGCACCTGTGGACACAGAATTCGGCGTTGCCGACCTCATTGCGTGCGGAAACGTGACGTAGCGTCCATCTGGGGAAACGGCATTTCCGGCGCCTGTACTTGGCGCACGAAATCGAACGCGGCGCAATTCCTGACAATACGGTCGCGTGACGAGGGTGACATGGCTGTCATGCCGAATATATGCTGCCCCTAATCCGTCGCACGACGGACGAATAAAAATCAACGGAGGTAACAGATGGCCTATCGCAATCTGGCTGTCGCGGCGGGGCTTGCCGTCGCACTCGGCGTGGTGGGGACCGCGCAGGCCGAGACGTTCAAGTATGCGTTTCAGGGAGAACTGAAGGGACTCGATCCCTACAGCCTCAACGAGACGTTCACGCTCGGCACGCTCGGTAACGTCTATGAAGGCCTGACCCGCCGCGGCCCGGAGCTCGATATCCAGCCGGCGCTTGCCGAAAGCTGGGAAGTGGTCGAGCCGACCCGCTGGCGCTTCCACCTGCGCAAGGGTGTGAAGTTCCATAACGGCAACGACTTCACCGCCGACGACGTGGTGTTCTCCGCCGAGCGCGTGCGTTCGGAGGCGTCCGACCTCAAGACCCGCATCGAGCCGGACGTGAAGGTCGAGAAGGTCGACGACTACACCGTCGACTTCGTCCTGCAGAGCCCGAACCCGATCCTGCACTACGAGTGGGACACCTGGGCGATCATGGACAAGGAATGGGCCGAGGCGAACGACACCGTTCAGGTGATGTCCGCATCGGACGAGACCCCGAACTACGCGTCGCTGAACGCCAACGGCACCGGGCCGTTCAAGATCACCAATCACGAGACGGGCGTGAAGACCACCTTCCAGGAAAACCCGGACTGGTGGGATTACGGCAACAAGAACTTCAACATCGACACGGTCGAATTCACCCCGATCGGCTCCGACGCGACCCGCGTCGCGGCGCTGCTGTCGGGCGAACTCGACATGGTCTATCCGGTACCGGTACAGGATCTGGCCCGCGTCGATTCCAATGACGGCACGGTGGCGCTGACCGGCCCGGAACTCAGGACGATCTTCCTGGGCTTCGACCAGATGCGCGACGAGCTGCTCTACTCGAACATCAAGGGCAAGAACCCGTTCAAGGACCAGAAGGTCCGCAAGGCGTTCTTCCAGGCGATCGACATCGAGGCGATCAAGCAGAAGGTGATGCGCGGCCTGTCGACGCCGTCCGCGATCATGATCTCGCCGTTCCTGTTCGCCCTGGCCGACGAGTTCGAGCGCTATCCATATGATCCGGATGCGGCCAAGGCGCTGCTCACCGAAGCCGGCTATCCGGACGGCTTCGAGGTCGGCATGGACTGCCCGAACGACCGCTACGTGAACGACGAGGCGATCTGCCAGGCCGTTGCTGCCATGCTCGCCAGGATCGGCGTCACCGTCGATCTGAACGCCCAGCCCAAGGCGAAGTACTTCGCCAAGGTGCTGCAGTCGGGCGGCTACGACACGTCGTTCTTCCTGCTCGGCTGGACGCCCGGCTCGCTGGACTCCTGGAACGTGCTGAACAACCTCATCCAGTGCCGTGATGCGGAAGGCAACGGCGGCACGTTCAACCTTGGCGGCTACTGCAACGAAGAGCTCGATGCGATCACCGACAAGGTGCTGGTCGAGAACGATCCGGACAAGCGCAATCAGCTGATTGCCGATGCCTACAGGATCCATCTGGACGAGGTCGGCCACATCCCGCTGCACCAGCAGGGCTTGGCCTGGGGCGTCTCGGATGACTTCGAGCTGGTCCAGCGCGGCGACAATCAGTTCATGTTCTACTACGTGAACAAGAACTGACGTCGCGTTTGTGAAAACAGGCGGGGGGCCGTTCGCGGCCTCCCGCCGATCTCTGCGGCTGTGCCCCCCCGATGACAGCATTCATCATCCGCCGGTTCCTGCAGGCCGTCCTGGTCATGCTGGTGGTCGTGGCGATCGCCTTCCTGATGTTCCGTTTCGTCGGCGACCCCATCAATCAGATGGTCGGTCTGGAGACGACGACCGAGGAACGCGAGGCGCTGCGTGAACGGCTCGGCCTGAACGATCCGATCATCGTACAGTTCGCCAATTTCGTCTGGAACGCGGCCCAGTTCAATTTCGGGATTTCCTATCAGTTCAAGCAGCCCGTGTCGGGGATGATCCTCGAGCGGTTGCCGGCGACGCTGGAACTGTCGATCGTCTCGGCGATCTTCGCGTTGCTGGTCGGCATGCCAATGGGCGTTTACACCGGCATCCGGCGCAATCACTGGATGTCGAAGCTGTTTCTCACCGTGTCGCTGGTCGGCATCTCGCTGCCACCATTCCTGATCGGCATCCTGCTGATCTATATCTTCGCGGTATATCTGCAGATACTACCGAGTTTCGGGCGCGGCCAGGTTGTCGATCTCGGTTTCTGGACGACCGGATTCCTGACCGCTTCGGGGCTGAAGGCGCTGATCCTGCCGGCGATCACGCTGGCCTTGTACCAGCTGACCCTTATTATGCGCCTGGTGCGCGCCGAGATGCTCGAGGTGCTGCGAACCGACTACGTAAAGTTCGCGCGGGCGCGCGGACTGAGCGAACGGGCCATCAATTTCGGGCACGCGCTGAAGAACACGCTGATACCGGTCATCACCGTGACGGGTCTCCAGCTCGGCTCGATCATCGCCTTTGCGATCATCACCGAGACCGTCTTCCAGTGGCCGGGGATGGGGCTTTTGTTCCTGCAGTCGGTGCAGAACGTCGATATCCCGATCATGGCGGCCTATCTGATGCTGATCGCGTTCCTGTTCGTCGTGATCAATCTCGTCGTCGATCTCCTCTACACGGTCGTCGACCCGCGCGTCCGCATCGACGGGGGGGCGCCGATATGAGCCTCGGGGCGAGCCGATGACGACAGGTCCGGAAACCCGCGCCGAATTCCTGTCGCGACCGCACGGCTTTGCGACGCGGATGCTCGACAGCGACATCCTGCATTCGTTCAAGCAGTCGAAGCTGACGATGCTGGCGGCGCTCGTGACCTTCATCTTCATCTTCGGCGCGGCCTTCGCCCCGTGGGTCGCGCCGCACAATCCCTTCGACCTCGCGTCGCTGAACCTGCTCGATTCGCTGCTGCCGCCGGCCTGGGAAGAGGGCGGGGATCCGCGTTTCCTGCTCGGCACCGACGATCAGGGTCGCGACATCCTCTCCGGGATCATCTACGGAACGCGCGCGTCACTGGCTGTCGGCTTCGCCAGCGTGATTTTCGCCGCGACGCTGGGCATCTCGCTCGGGCTGATGTCCGGCTATTTCGGCGGCACCTTCGGCACCGTCATTATGCGGATCGCCGATATCCAGTTGACCTTTCCCGCGATCCTGATCGCGCTTCTGATCGACGGGACGGTGCACGGCATCTTCGACAACGTGACGCGGGCCGATACGGCCTATTGGGTGCTGATCCTGTCGATCGGCCTGTCGTTCTGGGTGCAGTATGCCCGAACGGTGCGCGCGTCGACGCTGGTGGAACGCAACAAGGAATATGTCCAGGCGGCCCGGCTGATCGGTATCCCGCCGTTCCTGATCATGCTGCGCCACGTGCTGCCGAACGTGATGGGACCGGTGCTGGTCATCGGCACCATCAACCTGGCGCTTGCCATCATCCTGGAGGCGACGCTGTCGTTCCTGGGCGTCGGTCTGCCGCCAACGCAGCCCTCGCTCGGTACGCTGATCGATATCGGCCAGGACTTCCTGTTCTCGGGTGAATGGTGGATCACCATCTTCCCCGGCCTCGCGCTTGCGATCCTGGTTCTCGCCGTCAACCTGCTGGGCGACTGGCTGCGCGATGCGCTCAATCCGAAACTCAGGTGAGGTTGGCAAGGACATGAGCGAACCTCTCCTCCGGGTACGCGATCTCGTCGTCGAGTTCCCGACGCGACGCGGCATCCTGACGGCGGTCGACAAGGTGTCGTTCGACATCGCGCCCGGCGAGGTGTTGGGCGTCGTGGGCGAATCCGGCGCCGGCAAGTCGCTGACCGGGGCGGCCATCATCAACCTGCTTGAGCCGCCCGGCCGCATCGGCGGCGGCGAGGTGATCCTGCAGGGCCAGCGCATCGACAACCTGCCGATGGAAAAGGTCCGCAAGATCCGCGGCAGCCGGATCGGCATGGTGTTCCAGGACCCGCTGACCAGCCTCAATCCGCTCTACACGATCGGCCGTCAGCTCACCGAGACGATCCAGACACATATGAAGCTGTCGGATGCGGACGCGCTGGCGCGGGCGATCGAGCTTCTGACCGAGGTCGGCATTCCGGCGCCTGAAACGCGCATCGAGTCCTATCCGCACCAGTTCTCCGGCGGGATGCGCCAGCGCGTGGTGATCGCACTGGCGCTTGCGGCAAATCCGGTTCTGGTGATCGCCGACGAGCCGACGACGGCGCTTGATGTATCGGTGCAGGCGCAGATCATCCGGCTCCTGAAGAAGATGTGCGCCGAGCACGGCGCCGCCGTGATGCTGATCACGCACGATATGGGCGTGATCGCCGAGACCGCCGACCGGGTCGCGGTGATGTATGCGGGACGGATCGCCGAGATCGGCCCGGTGCGCGAAGTCATCAAGCACGCCCGCCACCCCTATACGGAAGGGCTGATGGCCTCGATCCCCTCGCTCGGCCACGACTCGGAGCGGCTGCAGCAGATCGAAGGCTCGATGCCCCGGCTGACGGCCATTCCGGACGGCTGCGCCTTCCATCCGCGCTGCCCCAAGGCGTTCGACCGCTGCATGAAGGAGCGTCCCGAGCTGATCGACGCGGAAACGACGCGGGCCGCCTGCTGGCTCTACGACAAAGCGGAGGCTGCCACATGAGCCAGCCGGAACTCCTCGAGGTCCAAGGCCTCACCCGCTATTTCGACGTCTCCAAGCCCCTGCTCAACCGGGTCGTCGAACGCGTTCCGCGCCAGTATCTGCGGGCCGTGCACGACGTGAATTTCTCCATCGGCGCCGGCGAGACCTTCGCGCTTGTCGGCGAGTCCGGCTGCGGCAAGTCGACGGTGGCGCGCATGGTGGCGGGGCTCATTCCGCCCAGCAAGGGCGCGATCCGTTTCGACGGCATCGACCGGGCCGCGGCACGGTCCTCGGCGGAGGAGCGCAAGCTCAGGCGCCGCTTCCAGATGATCTTCCAGGACCCGTTCGCCAGCCTCAATCCGCGCTGGCGGGTCGACCGGATCATCTCCGAGCCGATCCGCGCCTTCGGCCTCGCCGCCGATGCGCAGGAAATCGAGCATCGGGTCGGCGAGCTTCTGAAGCTGGTCAAGCTCGATCCCGCCGACGGGGCCAAGTTTCCGCACGAGTTCTCCGGCGGCCAGCGCCAGCGCATCGCGATCGCCCGGGCGCTGTCGAACAGGCCGGAATTCATCATCTGCGACGAGCCGACCTCGGCGCTCGACGTGTCCGTCCAGGCGCAGATCCTGAACCTGATGCGCGATCTGCAGGACGAGTTCGGCCTGACCTACCTGTTCATCAGCCACAATCTGGCGGTCGTCCGTCACATGGCGACACGGATCGGCGTGATGTATCTGGGCAAGCTGTGCGAAGTGGCGCCGTCGCATGAACTGTTCTCTGATCCGCGCCATCCCTATACGCGGATGCTTCTCGACGCGGTGCCCGACATCGACATGACCGGGCGGGCGCGGACGCCGGTGAAGGGCGAGGTGCCCAATCCGATCAATCCGCCGTCGGGCTGCGCATTTCACCCGCGCTGCCCGCACGCGTTCGACCGCTGCAGGAGCGAGGAGCCGCTGCTCGAGATCGTCGGCGAGCGCCATGGCGCATCCTGCCATGCTGTTGCCGAAGGTCGCATATAGATTCGGCCGAATCAGGAGCGCAGCCCCATGTCGATGACCGATCGCGTCACGCCCTATCTCGACGACCTCGTGGCGATCCGCCGCGACCTGCACGCGCATCCGGAAATCGCCTTTCAGGAAAAGCGGACGGCCGATCTCGTCGCCAGGACGCTCAAGGGTTTCGGCGTCGACGAGGTGCATACGGGCATCGGCCGGACCGGCGTCGTCGGCGTCGTGCGCGGCAACGGCGGGCCCGGCGGCGGCTCCAACCGGGCGATCGGCCTGCGTGCCGACATGGACGCGCTGCCGATCAGGGAGAAGAACGAATTCGCGCACCGCTCGAAGACCGACGGCCGGATGCATGCCTGCGGGCATGACGGACATACGACCATGCTGCTGGGCGCTGCCCGCTATCTGGCCGAACACCGCGACTTCGACGGCACCGTCTACCTGATCTTCCAGCCGGCGGAAGAAAACGGCGGCGGCGGCAAGGTGATGATCGACGACGGCCTGTTCGACCGCTTCGACTGCCAGGCGGTCTACGGCATGCACAATATGCCCGGCATGCCGCTCGGCACGATTGCGACACGGCCCGGGCCTCTGCTGGCGGCTTCCGACGTGTTCAGCATCCACATCCGGGGCACCGGCGGCCACGGTGCGATGCCGCATGTGGCGCGCGATCCCGTGGTGATCGGCGCGCATATCGTCACCGCCCTGCAGTCGATCGCCAGCCGACGGGTCGATCCGATCGACTCCGCCGTCGTGACGGTGACTCAGTTCCATGCCGGAGACGCGATCAACGTGATCGCCGACGAGGCGAAGCTGTCGGGGACCTGCCGCAGCTTCGTGCCGGAGGTGCGCGAGCTGATCGAAGCCGAGATGCGGCGCATCGCCGGCAGTATCGCCGCCTCATTCGACGCAACCGCCGAGCTGCGCTACGGGCACGGCTATCCGGCAACCGTGAACGCGGAGGCGGAAACCGAAATCGCGGCGGGCGCGGCCGAACAGGTGGTCGGCATGGCGAATGTCTCGCGGGACGTTTCGCCGTTCATGGGGGCGGAGGACTTCGCCTACATGCTGAAGGCGCGGCCGGGCTGTTTCGTCCTTCTGGGCAACGGCATGCCCGGCGAAAAGGGCGGTGCGATGCTGCACTCGCCGGATTACGACTTCAACGACGAGGCGATATCCTACGGCGTCGGCTACTGGACGTCGCTCGTCGAGACCGTGCTGCCGAAGGCGGCCTGAAGGACAAGGCACGATAACGATGCGGCCCGCCGAGGGCGCATCCGGAGATACGAACAAACGGGAGATCCGGGAATGTCTTACACCGATCGCGTCAAACCCTACATGGACGAGCTTGTGTCGATCCGCCGCGACCTGCACGCTAATCCAGAGCTCGGCTTCGAGGAGCAGCGCACTTCGGAGATCGTGGCAGACAAGCTGCGCGAATACGGCGTTGACGAGGTCCATACCGGCATCGCCAAGACCGGCGTCGTCGGCGTGGTGCGCGGCACGGGCGGTGCCGGCGGCGGTTCCAACCGGGCGATCGGCCTGCGCGCCGACATGGATGCGCTGCCGATCTTCGAGAAGAACGGCTTCGAGCACCGCTCCAAGAACGACGGCAAGATGCACGCCTGCGGGCATGACGGCCACACCACCATGCTGCTGGGCGCCGCCCGCTATCTGGCCGATCACCGCAATTTCGACGGCACCGTCTACCTGATCTTCCAGCCGGCCGAGGAAGGCCGCGGTGGGGGCAAGGTAATGATCGAGGACGGCCTGTTCGAGCGGTTCAACTGCCAGACCGTCTACGGCATGCACAATATGCCGGGCCTGCCGCTCGGCACTATCTCGATGCGCAACGGTCCCTGCATGGCGGCGGCCGACGAGTTCAAGATCACGGTGAAGGGCAAGGGCGGCCATGGCGCCATGCCGAACGTGTCGCGCGATCCCGTGGTGATCGGCTCGCACATCGTCACCGCCCTGCAGTCGATCGCCAGCCGGCGCGTGGACCCGATCAAGGAGGCCGTCGTCTCGGTGACCCAGTTCCACGCGGGCGATGCCTTCAACGTCATTCCCGAGGAAGCCGTGTTGAGCGGCACCTGCCGCAGCTTCCTGCCCGACGTGCGCGATCTCATCGAATCGGAACTGAAGCGGATCGCGTCCAATACGGCGCTGGCGTTCGACGCGACCGCCGACATCCAGTTCATGCGCAACTACCCGCCGACGATCAACACCGCCGAGGAAACCGAGATCGCCGCCGGCGCGGCGCGGCAGGTGGTCGGCGACGCCCAGGTGTCTACGACGGGCGATCCGAAGATGGGCGCGGAAGACTTCTCCTACATGCTGGAGGAACGTCCCGGCGCCTACATCTGGCTGGGCAATGGCATGCCCGGCGAGAAGGGCGGCGCCAACGTGCATACGCCGCAGTACGACTTCAACGACGACGCCATTCCCTACGGCGTCGGTTTCTGGGCGTCGCTGGTCGAAAAGGTTTTGCCGAAGGCGGCGTAGGGGTTCGGTCGAGGCGGCGGGGCGAAGGCCCCGCCGCTGCCGGCGGTGCCATATCCGCAGCGCTTTCGTTGAGGGCCGCCGGAGACCGCGAACGGTGCCTAGTGCACGGAAACCGGCTCGAGCCGTGCCAGCTTGTCCGGGTTGCGGACGATGAACACGTCCGTCAGGCGGCCCACCTCGTCATAGGCGAAGGAAACGGCGGCCATCGTCGCGCCGTCCCGGCGCAGGACGAAACCGCGCGAGCCGTTGATGTTCGCGCGCGTCCATTCGGCGCCGACCCAGAACCGCACGAGCGCCTTTCCGACGAATTCCAGCACTTCGGCACGGCCGCGCAGCACGCGCTGCAGGGCCGGCACCTTGCCGCCGCCGTCGGCGGCGAGCGCGATGTCGTCGGACAACAGATCGGCCAGACGCCGGGTCGCGCCGGTCGTCACGGCGGTCTGGAAGGCGGCGAGCAACTGTTCCTGCCGCTCGACCGGAGTGACGTGACGCACCCGGGCCGCCTCGATATTGGCGCGTGCGCGCGACACCAGCTTGCGGCAGGTCGCCTCGCGGATGCCGAGCGTCTCCGCGGTTTCCGAATACGACTGGTCGAAGATCTCGTGCAGCAGATAGGCCGCGCGCTCCTTCGGCGTCAGCCGTTCCAGCATCATCAGGAAGGCCATCGACAGGGACGAGGCAGTCAGCGCCGCGTCCTCCGCCTCGGCGGCGACGGCGGTCTGCACGGGTTCGGGCAGCCAGGCGCCGACATAGTCGACGCGCTTGCGGTGGGCGGAGCGCAGCAGGTCGAGACAGCGGCGCGAGCAGGTGGTCGTCAGCCAGGCGGACGGATTGAGGATCGCGTCGCGGTCGGCCGCCGACCATTTGAGCCAGGTGTCCTGGACCGCGTCCTCGGCATCGGCGAGCGAGCCGAGGATGCGGTAGGCGAGCCCCAGGAGGCCGGCGCGCGCCGTTTCGAAGACATCCGCGTGGTTGGGACCGCTCATGTCAGTGCGTCGATACCTGGATCCGGTTCCACAGGTTGATCATCGCGATCGTCGCGGTGAGTGCGCCGATCTGCTCGTCGGAGAAGTGCTCGCGCAGGCCGGCCCTCAGCGCCGACAGATCGGTCTTCTCGTCGAGGCTGGTCAGCGCCTCGGTCCAGGCGAACGCTGCCTTCTCGCGGTCGTCGAAGTCGTTGACGTGGCGCCAGACGATGACGCGGTCGAGGCGTTCGTTGGTCTCTCCGTCCTCGCGGGCTTCCCGCGTGTGCATCTTCACGCAGAAGGCGCAGCCGTTGATCTGGGAAGCGCGCAGCAGGACGAGATGCTGGAGTTTTTTATCCAGTCCGTGGGTGTCGATCACGGGATGTACGGCGGCCATCGCCTGCAGCACGTCGGGAATGGCCTGCTGATAATCGAGCGTGGTTGCGTTGCTCATGATGTGCTCCTTCGTCATGGATCTGAACCCATGACGATCGAGGCGCGGCATTTGTGACGCGGCGGGTCGGAATCTACCTGCCGGAGCGTTCGAGGACCTGCATCAGCTCGGCGATCTTTTCGCGCTGTTCTTCCTTGTCGCCGCTGGTGATCGCGTGCTCGACACAGTGGGCGACGTGGTCGCGCAGCACTTCCTCCTCGACACGCTTCAGGGCGGCGCGGACGGCTGCGACCTGTGTGACGATATCGATGCAATAGCGGTCGTCGGCGACCATGCGCGCGATGCCGCGCACCTGGCCCTCAATTCGGCCGAGGCGCTTTTCAACCGCTTTCTTGGCTTGATCCTGCATACTTGCCAAATACCCCCTGGGGGTATATTGGTCAAGTCGAAACAGATACCCTGTGGGGGTATAGAGGCGACTAGTCGGAACGAGGCACTGAATGTCTACCGGTCACGCGCACGATACGCATGAGCATCAGCATGGCGAAAGCTGCGGGCATGCCGCCCCGGCGGGTGTGAAGGATCCCGTCTGCGGCATGATGGTCGACCCGGCGAGCGCCGTGCACAGCCACGAGCATGGAGGCGACACCTACTATTTCTGCAGTGCGCGGTGTCATGAGAAGTTCGTCGCCGATCCCGGCGCGTACCTCAACGAGACCGATCCGGTGTGCGGCATGTCGGTGAACCCGAAGACCGCCAAGCACACGGAGAACTACGACGGCACGACCTACTATTTCTGCAATCCGAAGTGCCGCGAGAAGTTCATCGCCGACCCGGAGAAGTACCTCTCCGACGATCGGCCGGAGGAGCCGGTCGTCGAGGGGGCTATTTATACCTGCCCGATGCACCCGGAGATCCAGCAGGAAGGGCCGGGAACCTGCCCGATCTGCGGTATGGCGCTCGAGCCGATGATGGTGACGGCGGACTCGGCGCCCAATCCCGAACTCGTCGATTTCACCCGCCGGTTCTGGATCGGCCTGGTGCTGACGCTTCCCGTCTTCATCCTCGAAATGGGCGGACATGTCCTCGGTCTGCACATCCTCGATACGCAGACGTCGAACTGGGTTCAGCTCGTGCTCGCCACGCCCGTCGTGCTGTGGTGCGGCTGGCCGTTCTTTGAGCGCGGCTGGCAGTCGCTGGTCACCTGGAACCTCAACATGTTCACGCTGATCGCCATGGGCACAGGCGTCGCCTGGGTTTATTCGGTCGTCGCAACCGTCGCGCCCGGCCTGTTCCCGGCCACGTTCCGGGGGGCGGACGGGACCGTCGCGGTTTATTTCGAGGCCGCTGCCGTGATCACCGTGCTGGTGCTGCTCGGCCAGGTGCTGGAACTGCGTGCGCGCGAGCGCACGAGCGGCGCCATCAAGGCGCTTTTGAACCTTGCGCCGAAGACCGCGCGACGCATCGCCGATGACGGATCCGAGGACGAGGTGTCGCTCGACGATATCGCCCTCGGCGACCGGCTGCGGGTGCGGCCGGGCGAAAAGGTGCCGGTGGACGGGGAAGTCGTCGACGGGCGTTCGGCGGTGGACGAATCCATG
>Ga0207814_100630_pt1 | contig 16557 bp, 16 predicted proteins | sample TtaePargueraPR_7_FD_187755 | JGI IMG/M metagenome (GOLD analysis project Ga0207814, IMG submission 187755) | Aerobic enrichment media microbial communities from Bioluminiscent Bay, La Parguera, Puerto Rico - Tt and P1 (2) (SPAdes) | ecosystem: Environmental > Aquatic > Marine > Unclassified ... | reverse complement strand
CCGCGTGCCAGCCACTGGCGTCCTGGTTGTGGTGGTGGTAACCCAGCTCCAGGTTGAAAGATTTTTCTTTGCTGAGGTCTTCCTCCCCCTCCAGATAGCGGGCTTCCGCCAGATGCGGGCCCTCGGCAAACAGCTCTTCGGCCACTGGCGCGCGCTCGGCGTGGGTGGCGCCAAAGCTCAGGTGCTGGTGCTCAGCAAGGAAATACTGCAGCGCGCCGGACAGGCCGGCGAGGTTGAAGTCCTGAGTGTCACCCATCTCAGGGTCGATGGTCACCTGCTCGACACGGCCACCCAGGTCCAGGTGCCAGTCACCCCAGGCGCGCTCTTTCATGGTGAACAGGCCGATGCTCCGGGTGTTGCTGGGCTGAATGAAGGCTTCGTCGCCAATCGCGGCAAAGTCCTTGTCGCTCAGCTGCAGGCCGTAAGCGCCGCGCCACTCGCCGCCATCGTCATGGGTCAGTTCCACGCGGCTTTCCCAGGCCTGGTTGGTAAAGCGGGTGCCGGGCTCGCCGGCATCCAGCTCGACGTGTTCATAGTCGTTGTAGCCGAGGCGCAGGCTCAGCTTGTCCCAGTATTCATCGTTGAAGCGGTGCTCGCCCTTCAGGTCGTAGCGGGTCTGTACCAGGGCGATACGTACCGCATCTTCGCCCTGTTCCGCATGCTCGTGTTCTTCCTCGAGGGCATGCTCCTCTTCTTCGAGGTGCTCCTCTTCGTGATGATGCTCATGGGTGCCGAGCGGGATACCGTAGTTGTTCTCAATACGGTTCACGGAGAAGCCGAGGAAGCCGGTGTCGGTGACCCAGGACAGACCGGCGCTGGCACTCTTGGCGCGGGCATTGGTGTTGCCCACAAAGCCGTCGGTGTTGAACTCCTCTTCTTCGTGATGCTCTTCACCTGCATGTTCTTCGTGGTCATGCTCTTCGTGTGCGTGATCGTCATGCTCACGGATGGCGAGGCCGGGGATCTGGGTGTCGTCGTTGTCGCGGTAGACACCGTCCAGGTACCAGGCTAGGTTGCCGGCGCCGCCGGACAGGCGGAAGATGCCGGCGTCCTGGCTGTTGGCGGTGTCGTGGCGCATTTCAACCGCGCCCTCCATTGCCTCGGGTACCTCGGTGGGGATGCGGCCGTCCAGTACGTTCACCACACCACCAATGGCGCCGCTGCCGTAGCGCAGGGTCGCGGGGCCGCGCAATATCTCGATACGCTCGGCCAGCAGGGGTTCCACGCTTACCGAGTGGTCGGAGCTGGTGTTAGAGGCATCGGCCACGTCCAGGTTGTCGCTCAGAACCTTCACCCGGTTGGCGCTCTGGCCGCGGATGACGGGCAAGCCCACGCCGCTACCGAAGGAGGCGTTGGCGACGCCCAGCTGGCTGTTCAGGGTCTGGCCCAGGGTGCCGGCGGCCTCCTGGCGCAGTGCTTCGCCGGAAAGCACGGATACCGGCGCCGCCACCGCGTCGGCCGGTTTGGCCAGGGGCGAGACGGTGACATTCACCTCCTCGATGGATTCTTTGGTTTTGGTGGCCTGAGCGGAAGCGCCAGCAGCCACGGCAGAAGACGCAACAGAAGTTAACGCGCAGGCAACGGCCAGCGCCAGAGTGTTTACTCGGTACATTTCGAATTATTCCTGTCAATCACAGGCAGCGGCCACCCAAAAAGGCCGGTGCCCGAATACACATGCGTTATTAGGCCGCTACCCGGGCAGGAAGCCAGAGTGAGCAGCGGCAGAGATCAGCTGAGAGACAGGGGGGCGGGCGGGCCGCGGGCGGTCTGGCGTTCCGGCTGGCAGTCGAGCGCCACCGGGGCCTGCTGCTCGATATACAGCGGCGCCAGGTCCGGGGATTCGAAGGTGAATTCACTGCCCACGGGCGCGGGCGTGTGGTTGTGGGACAGGTCACACATGGCGTGGGCCCTGTCATCAATGTGAATATGCTCCGCCAGCACCGGCTGCGCGAGCATCAGCGCGAACAGCAGTACAAGGCTGACCCAGACAGGGGTCTTGTGGCGGGGGTACATAGTCATGGGGCGTATGATATTTGATCTTTGCGATGAATCAAGTTTCATCTGACACTATCGCCCAAATTCCGGGGCATTTGGGCGTATAATTCGCGCCTTCTGTCTTAGCGGGGCCTTTTCACGCCCCAACCGTCATCAAGGATGTAAAGCCCATGCGCACCGCCAGCGTCACTCGCGACACCCTGGAAACCAAGATCAAGGTCAGCCTCAACCTCGACGGCAAAGGCACCGGCAAATTCGACACCGGCGTACCCTTCCTCGAGCACATGATGGACCAGATCGCCCGCCACGGCATGATCGACCTGGACATCACCTGTGACGGCGACATCCACATCGACGACCACCACACCGTCGAAGACATCGGCATCACCCTCGGCAAGGCCATCACCCAGGCCGTTGGCGACAAGAAAGGCATGACCCGCTACGGCCACAGCTACGTCCCCCTGGACGAGGCCCTCAGCCGCGTGGTCATCGACTTCTCCGGCCGCCCGGGGCTGACCATGAACGTGCCCTTCACCCAGAAGCGCATCGGCAACTTCGACACCGAGCTGTTCTACGAATTCTTCCAGGGCTTCGTCAACCACGCCCTGGTCACCCTGCACATCGACTGCATCCGCGGCTTCAACGCCCACCACCAGATCGAGACCGTGTTCAAGGCCTTCGGTCGCGCCCTGCGCATGGCCCTGACCCCGGATCCACGCATGGAAGGCGCCATGCCCTCCACCAAAGGCGTACTGTAAGGTCGCAGGAGAGCGTAGCACCATGCAAAAGATCGTCGTCCTCGACTACGGCATGGGCAACCTCCACTCGGTTGCCAGCGCCCTGCAGAAAGTCGCCCCCGGTGATGAAGTTATCCTCGCCACCACCCCGGAGCAGGCCCAGGGCGCCGACCGCCTGATCGTTCCCGGCGTCGGTGCCATCCGCGACTGTATGGAAGGCTTTGTCCGCCCCGGCTTCGTGCCCCTGCTCAATCAGTGCATCGAATCCGGTATGCCCATCCTCGGCATCTGTGTCGGTATGCAGATCATGATGGCCAGCAGTGAAGAAAACGGCGGTGTCGACTGCCTCGGTATTTTCCCGCAGCCGGTCAGGTTCTTCGGTAAAGACCTGTACGAAAATGGTCAGCACCTGAAAGTCCCGCATATGGGCTGGAACCGCGTACAGCAGAAAATTGACCACCCGATGTGGAAGGGCATTGAAAGCGGCAGCCGTTTTTATTTTGTGCACAGCTACTATGTGCCTGCAGAGGCCAATGACGTTGTGGCTGGTGAGACCGACTACGGCGTGCAGTTTGCCTCCGCGGTCACCAGAAACAATATCTTCGCCACCCAGTTCCACCCGGAAAAAAGTGCAGATGCAGGCATGCAGCTGCTGAAGAATTTTGTCGGCTGGAACGGCGCCGCGTAAAAAGTACGGCTATCGAAGTAAATAATTGAATGCGAAGGCAGAGTGCCGGGTATGCGTTTTCAGAAGCGTCGGCAACAGGGATGTTGCCGACGCAGTGTACAGGGATGTATTCACAACGGTTCTGAAAACGCATACCCGGTGCTCTGCCGCCACCGGGCCTGAAAAAATCGGGACCCCGAAACAGGAAGTTAATCAAAATGATCGTAATCCCAGCCATTGATCTGAAAGACGGCGAATGCGTGCGCCTGCGCCAGGGCGAGATGGAAGACGCTACCGTCTTTTCCGACGACCCCGTCGCCACCGCCGAACACTGGCTCAGCCAGGGCGCCAAGCGCCTGCACATCGTCGACCTCAACGGCGCCTTTGCCGGCAATCCCGTCAACGGCGACGCCGTCAACGCCATCGCTCGCCAGTTTCCACAATTCCCCATCCAGATCGGCGGCGGCATCCGCGACCTGAAAACCATCGAATGGTATCTGGACGCTGGCGTCTCCTGGACCATCATCGGCACCGCTGCGGTGAAAAATCCGAAACTTGTGCGCGAAGCCTGCCGTGAATTCGAAGGCCACGTTATCGTCGGCCTGGATGCCAAAGACGGATTGGTAGCCACCGAAGGCTGGGCCGAAGTCTCCGACGTGCAGGCCAGCGAGCTCGCCAAAGAATTCCAGGATTGCGGTGTCAGCGCCATCGTCTATACCGACATTGCCCGTGACGGCATGATGCAGGGGGTCAACCTCGAATCCACCATGGATCTCGCCCGCGCCGTGCAGATCCCCATCATCGCTTCCGGTGGTGTCAGCAGTATCGAGGACATCGAGCAGTTACTGCAGGCTGGCGATGACAAGACCGAAATCTTCGGTGCCATCACCGGTCGCGCCATCTATGAAGACAAGCTTGACCTGCGCGCCGCACAGGCGCTGTGCGACAACTGGACCAAATAATTAAGATTAGGTAAGCGGAAGTATTCAATGGGCCTCGCAAAACGCATTATCCCCTGTCTCGATGTCGACGCCGGCCGTGTGGTCAAGGGCGTCAACTTTGTCGATATCCGCGATGCCGGTGACCCGGTGGAAATCGCGCGCCGCTACAACGAAGCCGGCGCCGACGAAGTTACCTTCCTCGATATCACCGCCACCCACGAAGGCCGCGACACCACCCTGCATACCGTGGAGAAAATGGCCTCGCAGGTGTTCATTCCGTTGACCGTTGGCGGCGGCGTGCGCGAGCTTCAGGATATCCGCAATCTGCTGAACGCCGGCGCCGACAAAACCGCCATCAACTCCGCTGCCGTATTCAATCCCGACTTCGTGCGCGAGGCCGCCGACCGTTTTGGCAGTCAGTGCATCGTTGTCGCCATCGATGCCAAACAGGTGGGAGAGGGCAAGTGGGAAATTTTCACCCACGGCGGCCGCAAGCCCACCGGTATCGACGCGGTGGAATGGGCAAAAAAAATGGACAGCTACGGCGCCGGTGAAATTCTGCTGACCAGCATGGACAGGGACGGCACCAAGAACGGATTTGATCTGGCCCTGACTCGCGCCATCTCCGATGCGGTATCCGTACCGGTGATCGCCTCCGGCGGTGTCGGCAATCTGCAACACCTGGCCGATGGTGTGCTGAAAGGCGGCGCCGATGCGGTGCTGGCCGCCAGTATTTTTCACTTTGGCGAATACACCGTGGGTGAGGCCAAGCAGTTTATGCAGGATGCCGGTATCGAAATGCGGCTGTGATCTGGCCGCAGTACCTCTCAAACCACATTACCTTGATGTGACTGGATTCTCAGGTCTGGTTGCGAACTGGCGTTATTTCAATTGTCGGCAAAAGTAGTGCTATAAATGTAGTTCCCGGATACGGTCAGGGTCTACATGAATTACCTACGATTCAATTCGCGCGATTTCGCGGCAGCCGATCGGCGCACTGCGCTGGCGGAAACCTATGCGCCGCTGTGCGGACTGGAAGTGGATGTCAGCGGCGATCGACTGGATGTGGATGTCAGGGTGCGCGGGCTTGCGCAAATCGTGGTGAGCGACTCCTATCTGGTCGATCACACCGCCTGGCGCACTGCCACCCATGTCGCCGATGGTGACGACTCCATGATGCTGGTGATTCCGCGCCAGGGCGTGCTGGGCATCGCCTCCGGAACCAGAGACGAAAGAATCTGTGGGCCTGGTCAGTTATTCCTTTTACCCCAGGAAGACCCCTGGATCAGCCGCAGCGAGAGCGCCCTCTTTGTCACCAGTATCGGTCTGCCGCGGAGTTATCTGCAGAGCAGGATTTCTGCGCCAGACAAGGTTATCGGCAAAAGTTTTCAGCCCTCCGACACCAACGCCTACCGGCTGTTGACCGGCTATCTCGAAAACCTGTACCGCACCGGTGAGATCCTCTCGGGGCCCGTGGCCAAGCTGGCGGAGCTGCAGATCATGGATCTCGCCGCACTGGTTCTCGGCGTCAATGAGGAGTGTGAAATCATCGCCGGCGACCGCGGCGTCAAACAGGCCAGGTACCAGGCCATGCGCAACTATATCCGGCTGCGCATGTTCGATGCGGACCTGAGCGCCGATGTGGTTGCCCGCCACTTCAATATTTCCCCGCAATATCTCCGCAAGATCTTCAGTGAGTTCAACCTGACCTTTACCGATTACCTCAATGCCGTGCGTCTGGACTGGGTGTACCAGAACCTGGCCAATCCCACCCACTCCCGAAACTATATCTCCACACTGGCCTACCGCGCCGGATTCAGCAATCTTGCCTGGTTCAACCGCGCCTTCAAGCGGCGCTTCGGTCGCTCCCCGTCAGAAATCAGGGAAGTAACCCTGATCGCCTCGTCTGACCATTGAGAGTCGCAGATAAAACGCGCATCAGGCGCGGATAGTATTGGCGCAAAAATCGGTTTGGCGATTCAATGTCCTGACGCCCCGGAAAACGGGATTGCAGACGATTTTAGGAATAACAAAGCGCCAATGGATTGGTGTGGGCAGTGGGGTTTCGTGGTAGCCGTGCTGGATTGATTGTAATTTCCGGTTTCCGGGGCGTTCGGATTTATTCGTTGGTCGATTCCGGCGACGACTTCGTCGGAAGCGCTACGGGCGCATTCAATACATGCCGTTGTAGCGAATAGCATCAGGGTGTGTGACCTGCATAGGCTTTACTGTAAAGGCAGCTTGAAGTGCTCCTTTGCATTGATGGTGGCACCACCCAGCCCGGCGCTCCAATGGAGTGGAGTGAGTTGTTCGACAAAAGGATTTGTCGATTCCGGGTGTAGGGCTGCCTTATATTTACGCCGAATTTTCAGCGCCGGTTTCCCTCCCCGGCGTTTTCTTTTTCTGTTCCCTCTCAGAATTTATGCGCGTTACGCCAGCGTCTTGCGCGCAGGCTCCCGAACGGCCGCACGTTGCCGGTGTATTTCTTGAGGGGGTTGAGGAAGTGTTCGACGGCTTTTTGCGCCTCTTCGCGGCAGGCGAAGGGACCGAAGGTCTTGCCGCCGCGCACGGTGAAATACCAGTCGTCATCCAGTTTGAAGAAGCGATCTGCGCGAGGGGGGATGAATTTTCCGTTTTCGCCACGACGATACTGCTGCATGACAACCTCGCTACCTCTGTCGTTACCACATTTACCACAATCGCCGCGGGATCTTCAGCGGCGAACAACCGCACCCGTCACCGGACATAGCCCAGTATACGGGTGTCGTTTTCGGTACTCACCGGAATTTACAGATCCTCTGCGCGAATGCGCGCCACCTGATCCTTGGCCCTGGGGGCACTGCTCTCTTCGTTGCCGCTCGGTGTGCGGCGCACATACAGGTTGAGTCCCTTCAGTACGTTCAGGGCTTCGAACACCTGATTGTCCCGGCTGTACCAGTCGTCCTGTTCCGCTTTGGCACGCTTGCGGTCTTCCGAGCCGCTCTCTTCGCCGCCGTTACCGTTGCCCAAGTGTCCGGCGAGGTCCGCTTCGGTGGTGCGGGCGCGGCCGTCCAGGCGGGTGACCTGCACCCGCTCTACGGTAATGTCCGGTTTGATGCCCTGGGCCTGGATCGAGCGGCCTTTGGGGGTGAAATAGAGGGCAGTGGTGAGTTTGATCGCGCGATCCTCGTTGATCGGGATCACTGTCTGTACCGAACCCTTGCCGAAGCTGTCGGTGCCCATCACCACCGCACGGCGGTGATCCTGCAATGCACCGGCCACGATCTCCGCCGCCGAGGCGGAACCGTCGTTGATCAGTACCACCAGCGGTGCGCCATTGGTGACGTCGCCGGAGCTGGCGGTGTAGCGCAGATTGGAGGATTCATTGCGGCCCTCGGTGTAGACCACCAGGCCTTCCTCGAGAAACGCGTCCACCACTTCCACGGAGGACTGCAGAACGCCGCCGGGGTTGTTGCGCAGGTCGACCACCAGGCCTTTCAGCTCACCTTCCTTCTTGAGCTTTTTCATCGCCCGCATCAGGTCGCCACCGGTATCCATCTGGAACTGGCTGATGCGCAGGTAGCCGTAACCTTCTTCCAGCATCTCGCCGCGCACGCTGTACACACGCACCTTGTCCCGCTTGACGGTGACATCGAAGGGTTCCTTGTGGCCCTTGCGACCGATGGTCAGGGTCACCGCGGAGCCCACCGGGCCGCGCATTTTCTCCACCGCTTCGTCGAGGCTCACCCCGCGCATGGATTTGCCGGACAGGCGCAGGATGACATCCCCGGCGCGCAGTCCGGCGCGCTCGGCGGGTGTGCCGTCCATGGGCGTGATGATGGTGATGTAGTCGTCCTCGATGCCCACTTCAATGCCGAGGCCGGCGAACTCACCGGTGGTATTGGCCTGCAGGTCGTCGAACGATCGGCTGTCGAGATACGCGGAGTGCGGGTCCAGCCCCTGCAGCATGCCCTTGATGGCGTATTCCAGCAGGGTGCTGTCGTCCACTTCGTTAACGTAGCCCTGGCGGATCTGTTCGAAGACCTTGGCGAAGCTGCGCAGGTCTTCCAGCGGCAGGCGGGATTCGGCTTCCAGCGATGCGCGCTCGGCGCTATCGCTTTGACCGCCCTGGCTGAGTCCCATCAGCGGCAGTGCGGTGAGAGCTGCGGCACCGATCACGCGGGCCACCATTTTCGGGGTGAACATAGTCTGCACGTCCTTGGCATTTATCGTTACTGTCCAAGGAGAATTGTAGACCCGGCACTCCTGCGGGGTTTGAACTTGGCGGGGAACTAGACCGGCGCGTGTGCGGAGAGAAGGTAAAGTGCAAGAAGATCTGTGCTAGGGCAGGGCACTTGAGCGACGCCTCAGCCCCGGCACCAGATGGTCGGATCCTGCGGTTTGCCGCGGTGGCGGATTTCAAAATAGAGGCCCGGCTGGCTGATGCCGCCGGTATTGCCGACCTTGGCAATGGTATCGCCGCGCTCCACCCACTCGCCGATGGCGCGGTTCAGCGACTGGTTGTGGCCGTACAGGCTCATGTAGCCGTCGCCGTGGTCGAGGATGATCAGCATGCCCTGGCCACGCAGGTAGTCCGCAAATACCACCCGGCCGCGGTGAATGGCCCTGACCGGCGTCCCTTCGTTGGCGCGCAGCGTCACGCCGGTCCAGGTAATGCCGTTGGCGCGGCGCTGGCCGAAGGCATTGGCGCGGCGGCCACTGGTGGGCCACTGCATACGGCCGCGCTGTTTGGCAAAGGGCATCTGGTCGCTGGGGTTGATCAGGCTGGCGATGGCTCGGCCCACTTCGTCCACCAGCCGTTGCAGGCGGCTGCGGTCGCTGTGTAGCTGGTCCAGTTCCCCGCTTTTGCTGGCGAGCTGTTGTGCCAGTTTGTCGAGGGTGCGCTGGCGGCTGCGCTGGGCGCTCACCAGGTCGCGGCGCTTCTGCTCCAGCAGGTCGCGTTCGCGTGCCAGGGTGTCCTGTTCGCGCTGGATGCCGGTGCTGACGGTGGAGAGCTGTTCGAGGGTGGCAACGTAGTCGCCGATCACGCGGCTGCGTTGTTTGAGGAAGTAGTCGTGGTAGCGGAGCTGGCGGGCGATGTGCTGGGGATCTTGCTGGTTGAGGAGCAGTTTGATCTGCTCCTGGCGACCGAGTCGGTAAGCGGCGGCGACTTCCTGCTCGACCCGCCGCTGCATACTTCGCCGGGAGCCCTCCAGCTGCTTTTCCTCTTTCTGTAATTCCTGCAGTTTCTCGCCGCGACTTTGCATGTCGGACTTGATCTTGTCGATGCGCTGCAGCAGTTCCGAGATGTCTTTCTCGTTGGACTCCAGGTCCTTGAGCAGCTGGTCGCGCTCGCTCTTCACCTGGTTCAGTTCCTGCTGCAGGGACTCGATACGCTGCTTGATCTCCGCCAGCCGCGCCTGCTGCTCTTCGTCCTCCGCCTGCGCAAAGCAGGCGGGAACCAACAGCAGTGACGACAGCAGGGCTGCAATGACAATCGCCGAAATTTTCATAAAGACGGTGCTACCTCGCCATTGTCTCTGTCTTTGAGTCTCTGAGTATCCGTCCGGATCAGTTCAGTTTTACCAGCGGTTCGCCACTCATCTCCACCGGCTGGGGAATGCCCATCAGTGCCAGCATGGTCGGGGCCACATCCGCCAGGCTGCCGCCATCGCGCATGCTCACCTTGCGGTCGCCCACATACACAAACGGCACCGGCAGGGTGGAGTGCTGGGTGCTCACCTGGCCGGAGCCGGCGTCGAACATCTCTTCGACGTTGCCGTGGTCGGCGGTGATCAGCACTTCGCCACCGGCGGCCAGCGCGGCCCTGGTCACGCGGTCCACACACACATCCAGGGCTTCCACCGCCTTTACCGCGGCCTCGAACACACCGGTATGGCCCACCATGTCGCCATTGGCGTAGTTGCAGATGATGGCGTCGAACTTGCCACTCTCGATGGCTTCCACCAGCTTGTCGGTCACTTCCGGTGCGCTCATCTCCGGCTGCAGGTCGTAGGTGGCCACGTCCGGGGATTTGATCAGGATGCGCTCCTCGCCATTGTAGGGCGCTTCGCGGCCGCCGCTAAAGAAGAAGGTCACATGTGCGTACTTTTCTGTCTCGGCAATGCGCAATTGGGTCTTGTGCTGGCTTTCCAGGTACTCGCCGAAGGTGTTTACCAGGTTTTCCGGCGGGAAGGCACAGCTGGCGTCGATGTCGGCGGCGTATTCGGTGGTCATCACGAAATCCGCCAGTTTCGGGGTAACCGCGCGCGCAAAGCCGTCGAAGTTCGGGTCGGTAAAGGCGCGGGTCAGCTGGCGCGCGCGATCCGGGCGGAAATTCATGAAGATCATGGCATCGCCGTCGTTGACCGGGGCGGCGTCGCCGATGCGGGTGGGGGCCACAAACTCGTCGTTCTCGTCACGGGCGTAGGCGGCCTCGAGGGCGGCGAGGGCGCTGTCTGCGTGCTGCGCGGCCTTGCCCTGGGTGATCAGGTCGTACACCGGCTGCACGCGATCCCAGCGGTTGTCGCGGTCCATGGCAAAGTAGCGGCCGGCGATGCTGGCAATGCGCGCGGTACCGAGGGCGTCGCACACCTGGGTGAGGCGCGCCAGCGGGGCTTCCGCGCTGCGCGGTGCGGTGTCGCGGCCATCGGTGAAGGCGTGAATGTACACGGCTTTGGCACCGCGCTGGGCGGCCAGGGTGGCCATGGCGACGATGTGGTCATCGTGGCTGTGTACGCCGCCCTCGGAGGCCAGGCCCATGATGTGCACGGCGCCATCGTTGGCGATGGCCTTGTCGACCGCGGCGGTATAGGCCGGATTCTTGAAGAAGTCCCCGTCCTTGATCGCCTTGTTGATGCGGGTGAAGTTCTGGTACACCACGCGGCCCGCACCCAGGGTCATATGGCCCACTTCGGAATTGCCCATCTGTCCTTCCGGCAGGCCCACCGCCATCCCGGAGGTGGCGATCAGGGTCTTGGGCCGCGTCGCCCACAGGTTGTCCCATACCGGGGCGTTCGCCGCCGCAATGGCGTTGTGCTCGGTGTGCTCACTGTGGCCGAAACCGTCCAGAATCAGCAGTACCACGGGGCGTTTGGGCGAAGACTCGGATGCCATGGGAGTGGAATTCCTTTGTTGGGTTGATGGAAGATCGTTCGGCGTCATTGCCGGGAGGCGAAACTCCTGGGGTCTCGGAAGGGCAAAGTACCGCAGGTGGCGGATTTTAACCTGTTTGCGCCGCCCAGGTCAGGTATTAACCCTCTATCGGCCCGATTGGCTGCGGAAATTGCCGATTATTTGGTGGTCACGCTGGTGTATACTCCGCCACCTTCGAGTGGCCCGATTGCAGCGTTTCTGCAGGGGCCGCACCGGGGCCAGACTGAGAAGTCCGGTCATATCAGAACAACTATTTGTGAAATTTCGGGGGCGAAGTGGACTTTTTCGTCTTTATCAGCGAGCAGTGGCTGCTGGTGAGTGTGTTGGTGGCGCTGGTCTATGTACTGGCGATCAGTGAGCGAACCAAAGCGGGCAAACCCGCCTCGGCCCACGAGGCCACCCAGTTGATCAACACCCACGGGGCCAGAGTGATCGACCTGCGCGACCGCGCCGAGTTCACCGCCGGGCATATTGTGGATGCCATCCACATTCCCCACGGTGAGATCGACAAGCGCATTGGCGAGCTGGCACCCTATAAAGAGAAGACCCTGATCCTGGCAGACAAGATCGGCCAGCACGCGGGACCGGTGGGTCGCCAGCTGAAAAAGGCCGGCTACACCGTGCGCCGCCTGGAAGGTGGCATGTCCGAGTGGTCGAACCAGAAGTTGCCCCTGGTCAAGGGCTGACCCGGCCCGAGAGGCGACCTGTAACGCAAAGAGGTTATCCGGTTGTGAAAGAAGTCGTTATCTACACCACCCGCTTCTGCCCCTTCTGCGTGCGCGCGAAATACCTGCTGGACAACAAGAATGTCCCCTACACGGAAATCTCCGTGGACGGTGATCGCGCACTGCGCGCAGAAATGACCGCCAAGGCCGGGCGCCACACGGTGCCGCAGATCTGGATCGGCGACCACCATGTGGGCGGCTGCGACGAGCTGATGGCCATCGAGCGCAGCGGCGAGCTGGACCAGCTGCTGGCGTAAGCACCGGGCAGTCCAATAAATTTCCACAAAGTGCCTTGAAAGGAGTTTTCGAGGCCCCCATAAGTAAGACCCATACAGGGAGTCTTTCTTTCAGGGAAGGCAGTCAATAATTCAAATTTTTACGACAGGCAGTGACATGGCTGAAGAACAAAACGGCGCAGCAGTGAACGGCGACGCGCAACAAGTACAATTCGCAATGCAGCGCATCTACCTGAAAGACCTCTCTTTCGAGACCCCGATGGGCGCAGAGGTTTTCAAGAAGCAGTGGAAACCCCAGGTCAATCAGGAACTGAACACCAAGACAGCCAAGATCGACGAAGATCTGTACGAAGTGGCGCTGACCCTGACCATCACCGTCAAAGTGGAAGACGAGACAGCCTTCCTGGTGGAAGTGCAGCAGGCCGGCCTGTTCGGCATCAAGGGTCTGGAAGGTCAGCAACTGGCCCAGGCACTGAACACCGCCTGCCCGACCATCCTGTTTCCCTATGCGCGCGAAGTCATCGACAATGTCGTCACCAAGGGCTCCTTCCCCGCCCTGATGCTGCCGCCGATCAACTTCGACGCCCTGTTCGCCGCTGCCCTGCAGCAGGCACAACAGCAGGCCGAGCAAGGCGAAGCCAAGTCCGACGCGTAAGTCTCGGCACTTGCAGAAAAAGGCTCCTTCGGGACACTGCTGTCCCACAGTTTGACAGTCATGAGACCAGCCTCATTTGAGGCTGGTCTTTTTGATTCGGTGGAGGGTTCGGGTTCAATATTTCTGCCAGCGCTCGTCTCTCAAACAAGTTTAGCTGCAGCACCCTCAACATCCTCTGTACTGTCCAACCTTGCTTGGCGCTATGGCGTGCATACGCGACCAGCAGGTAGACAATCAGTGCAATCCATATCTGCGTCAGCACAGCGTTTCTTGATGTGCCAACAAAGGCTTTGATCTTGAGGTTTTGCTTGATGGCCTTGAAGAACAGCTCGACCTTCCAGCGATCCTTATAAATGGCTGCAATAGTGGCTGCTGACAGTCTTAGATTGTTGGTCAAGAATTCATATCGCTTGCTCGTTTCGGGGTCACGATAACCAATTCGGCGTAGTCGGGGCGCTCCACGCTTGATGGCGTGTGCGCTACTGAGTTCGATAATCTGGTCGCTGGTGACACCGGTCTGCTTATCAACCGTTTTGCGCTCAAGAACACGGTAGACGGCCTTGGCCCGGAGGCGGGTTACAAAGCTAACCCGTTGTTTTGTAAGGCTTCCGAACCACTGATAGTCCACATAGCCCTTATCAAAGGCGACGATGCTTCCTTTGGGGAAAGAGAACTTTCGCCCCTCAACCATGTCATTTTCATTGCCGTCACTCAGGGCAACAAACTCTGGAATATCGGTCGAGTGGTTCAGGCCAACGCTGAGCTTTACGTTGGCTGCATCATCGCGATGGGCAGCCCAGGGAAAGACTTTCAACGACAGCTCCAAGGCGCTGGCATCCAGTGAGTAGAGTGGGTTTTTGAAGCGAAACTTGTGCTTTCCTGGCTGATTCTTACAGCGCCCCAGAAGCTTATAGAACAAGGCCTCATATAGTTCAGCTGGCTGCTTTTCGTTTAACCGAGCCAATGTCGTTCGAGCAATGGGTTGGGCCCCCAGGTGATACAGCTTGTGCTGCTGGGCCTCAAGGTTGGATTGGATATCCCGCAGGCTTTGTCGTCCAGAGAGCTGGGACATCGCCATGCCGATAAACTGATCCCAGCGACTGGCAGAGCGCAGTTTTTGGCCAACATGGTGCTGCTTGGCCAGAGACTCAAAGTCATGTCTCGAAAGTGGCTTAAGCAGTTGGTGAAAAGCGGTGTTATGATGTGACAAAGCCTGAACCTCCCTGATTACGTTGTTTTCTTCGCAGAATCATTGTAACCAGATTGGTTCAGGCTTTTTCAGTTATCCCAAACTGTGGGACAGTCATGTCCTTCGGGAGCCTTTTTTGTGTCTGAGGTAATGTCTTGTGGTTTCTGAGCTTGTTAACTTGCTCAAAACCTTGATGCGAAGGCACTGCTGCCGGGTACAACTTGCGAGACCTTCAAAAACAGGATGTTTTTGCAGAGCCCCCAGGGATGGGTGCACGGCGTGTCTCGCAAGTTGTACCCGGCAGCAGTGCCGCCACCAAACCGGATAAAAGCATGCATTGGGACTTCCCCGAACCCTATATCCACACGGTCCGTGTCGAGGCCGAGCACGTCGACGGCCTGCACCACGCCAACAACGCCGAATATGTGCGCTGGTGTGAGCGCGCCGCCTGGCTGCACAGCATTGAATTGGGGCTGGATGTCACCAACTACCAGTCCATGGACCGCGGAATGGCCATTCGCCAGGCCGAGTACGACTATATACTGGCGGCCAGAGAGGGCGATGAGCTGCTGATCGGCACCTGGCTCACCATGGTCGATGGCCGCCTCAACATGACCCGCAGGTTCCAGATCTACCGCGCCAGCGACCGGGCCCTGGTGCTCCGTGCCAGCTGGCAGATGGTGTGCATCGAACTCTCCAGCGGCAAGCCCAAGCGCATGCCACAGACCTTCAAGGACATCTACTGCCCCGCCGTGGTCACAGCCGGGGGCGAATAGCAGCCAGCCAAAGCCACCAACCGCACGGGAGTGCCTGCATGAGCGACGCGATCACCCTTACCAAGAACACCGGCGCCCTCAGCGGCAAAACCATCTTCATCACCGGCGCCAGCCGCGGTATCGGCCGCGCCATCGCCCTCAAGTGCGCCGCCGACGGCGCCAACATCGCCATCGCCGCCAAGTCCGCCGAGCCCCATCCCAAACTGCCCGGCACCATCTTCAGCGTTGCCGAAGAGATCGAGGCCGCCGGCGGCAAGGCCCTGCCCATGCAGGTGGACGTGCGCGACGAGGACCAGGTAGCCGACGCGATGAAGAAAACCGCCGACACCTTCGGCGGCATCGACGGCGTCATCAACAACGCCGGCGCCATCAACTTGACGAACGTCGAGGCCACACCACCCAAGCGCTACGACCTGATGATGGACGTCAACGCCCGCGCCGTGTACCTCACTGCACACCTGGCCATCCCCTACCTCAAGCAGTCCGACTGCGGGCACATCCTCAGTCTGTCGCCGCCGCTGAACCTCGAGCCCCGCTGGCTCGGACCTTTTGCGCCCTACGCACTGTCCAAGTTCGGCATGACCATTCTGAGCATGGGGCTGGCGGAAGAACTGCGCAAAACCAGCATCAGCGTCGCCACCCTGTGGCCGCGCACCCTGGTGGCCACCGCGGCCATCGAATTTGCCGTCGGCAACCGGGAGATGTTCGAGCAGAGCCGCAAGCCCATGGTGATGGCGGACGCCGCCTACGAGGTGCTGATCACCGACAACAAGGGCCTCAACGGTGCCCAGCTGATCGATGAAGAGCTACTGCACGAACGCGGGGTGGAAGATTTCACCCAATATGCGCACAATCCCGCCAAGGCCGGTGAGCTGGCAGTGGATCTGTTTCTCGATCCCTGACCGCGCTTGCCGGGACGTTCTGGCAGTGAGAGGTAGACGGGGGAACGGTGGACAAGAGCGATCTGGAAGACTTTCGCGGTGCGATGGGCGCCCTGGGTGATGTAAAACCACTGGCCCCGAAGCAGCGCGCCAGCGTGTTGAACAAACCGGACAAAGACCCCCTCAACCAGCGCGCCCGCCGCGAGGCCGCCACCGCCCAGACCTACCGGGAGCTCAACCCGCTGGGTGGCGAGTTTGTCGAGCCGGTAGAACCCTTTGACCCTATCGAATTCAAACGCGACGGCGTTCAGAACGGCGTCTACCGCAATCTCCGCCTGGGCAAGTACACCGTGGATGCGCGCCTGGACCTGCATAACCACACCGTGGAAATGGCCCGCAGCGCCCTGTACCAGTTTGTGCGGGACTGCGTGGAGGCGGATGTGCGCTGTGCCCTGATCACCCACGGCAAGGGCGAGGGGCGCAAAACCCCGGCGATGCTGAAAAGCTGCGTGAACGCCTGGCTGCCGCAACTGGACGAAGTGCTCGCGTTTCACAGCGCGCAGAAGCAGCACGGCGGCCTCGGCGCCACCTATATCCTGCTGCGCAAAAGCGAGCGCAAAC
>Ga0207814_100629_pt1 | contig 16558 bp, 8 predicted proteins | sample TtaePargueraPR_7_FD_187755 | JGI IMG/M metagenome (GOLD analysis project Ga0207814, IMG submission 187755) | Aerobic enrichment media microbial communities from Bioluminiscent Bay, La Parguera, Puerto Rico - Tt and P1 (2) (SPAdes) | ecosystem: Environmental > Aquatic > Marine > Unclassified ... | reverse complement strand
CGGAACGACTCCGCCGCGGCGGTCGCCAGCCGGACGGTCACCACCCTCGCGCAGGTCGAGTGGTCGAGGCTGAACGAGTGGATCCCGGCACCGGGCACCGTCTAGCTGTCCCAATACAAGTCTCCGGCAGCGGGGCGTTGCGGGGTCCTTCGACAGGCTGCTTGGGGCACGAAAAAGGGCCGGACGGTTTCCCGTCCGGCCCTGCGATTCGCGTGGAGGCAACGATTACATCATGCCGCCCATGCCGTGGTCGTGGCCGTGGCCACCGCCGGCGGGCTCGTCCTCCTTGATCTCGGTGACCACGCACTCGGTGGTCAGCAGCAGGCCGGCGATCGAGGCCGCGTTCTGCAGCGCCGAGCGGGTCACCTTGGTCGGGTCGACAACGCCCGAGGCGATGAGGTCCTCGTACTTGTCGGTGGCGACGTTGTAGCCCTCGCTGCCCTTGCCGTTCTTGACGCGCTCGACGATGAGCGCGCCCTCGCGGCCGGCGTTGGCGGCGAGCTGGCGGAGCGGCGACTCGACGGCGCGCGCGACGATGTCGGCGCCGGTCGACTCGTCACCCTCGAGCTTGAGCTCGCCGGTGAGGGCCTGGGCGCGGATCAGCGCGGTGCCACCGCCGGCGACGATGCCTTCCTCCACCGCGGCGCGGGTGGCGTGCAGGGCGTCCTCGACGCGGGCCTTCTTCTCCTTCATCTCGGTCTCGGTCGCGGCACCGACGTTGATCACGGCCACGCCGCCGGCGAGCTTGGCGAGGCGCTCCTGGAGCTTCTCGCGGTCGTAGTCGCTGGTGGTGTCCTCGATCTGCTTGCGGATCTGGTTGACCCGGCCGGTGATGGCGTCGGAGGTGCCGGCGCCCTCGACGATGGTCGTGGCTTCCTTCGAGATGGTGACGCGCTTGGCCTCACCGAGGTCCTCGAGGCCGACGGACTCGAGCTTGATCCCGAGGTCCTCGGTGATCACCCGGCCGCCGGTGAGGATCGCGATGTCCTCGAGCATCGCCTTGCGGCGGTCGCCGAAGCCCGGGGCCTTGACGGCCGCGATGTTGAGGATGCCGCGGAGCTTGTTGACCACCAGGGTGGCGAGGGCCTCGCCCTCGACGTCCTCGGCGATCACCAGCAGCGGGCGGCTGGTCTTGGCGACCTTCTCGAGCAGCGGAAGCAGGTCCTTGAGGTTGGTGATCTTCTTCTCGTGGATGAGCAGGTAGGCGTTGTCGAGGACGGCCTCCATGCTCTCCGCGTCGGTGACGAAGTACGGCGAGAGATAGCCCTTGTCGAACTGCATCCCCTCGACCACGTCGAGGGTGGTCTCGATGCCCTTGGCCTCCTCGACGGTGATGGTGCCGTCCTTGCCGACCTTGTCCATCGCCTCGGCGATGATGTTGCCGATGGTGTCGTCCCAGTTGGCCGAGACGGTGGCGACCTGGGCGATCTCCTTGGTGTCGGAGACCTCCTTGGAGATCTCGGCCAGCTTGGCGACGATCGCCTCGGTGGCCTTCATGATGCCGCGCTGGAGGCTGATCGGGTTGGCGCCGGCGGTCACGTTGCGGAGGCCTTCCTTGTAGATGGCCTCGGCAAGCACGGTCGCCGTGGTGGTGCCGTCACCGGCGATGTCCGAGGTCTTGCTCGAGACCTCGCGGATGAGCTGGGCGCCCATGTTCTCGTAGGGGTCCTCGAGCTCGATCTCCTTGGCGACCGAGACACCGTCCTTGGTGATGGTCGGGGAGCCGAACTTCTTGTCGAGGATCACGTTGCGGCCGGCCGGGCCGAGGGTGGCCTTGACGGCCTTGGCGAGCTTCTCCACGCCGCGCAGCAGGGCGTGGCGGGCGTCTTCGTCGAATTGCAGTTGTTTGGCCATGACTTTGGTTGAGTGATTTGGTGATTAAGGAATCAGGTTAGTTGGGGCTTCGCGGTCGGGCTGAATCGGCGAGGCGAACCTCAATGTCCAATCTCCCGATCTCGAAGATCCCGTCAGTGTCAGCTGACAACGCCGAGGATGTCGGACTCGGAAACGATGAGCATTTCCTCGCCGTCGATCTTCACGTCGGTGCCGCCGTACTTGGAGATGAGGACCTTGTCCCCGACCTTGACGGTGAACTCGATGGTCTTGCCGTCCTCGTCCTTGCCGCCGGTGCCGAGGCTGATGACTTCCGCTTCCTGCGGCTTCTCCTTGGCGGTGTCCGGGAGGACGATGCCGCCGGCGGACATCGCTTCGGCGTCGATGCGCTTCACGAGGACGCGTTGACCGAGGGGTTTGATGTTGGCCATGTGTTTGGTTGCTGTTGTTGGTTTGGTTGTTGGTTGGAAAACCGGCCCGCCGCGGGCGACGGGCCGGAGAGGGGCATGGGGGCCGGATCAGTTGTCGACCACCTCGGCGTCGACCACCTTGCCCTTGGCGGGCTTGGGCTCGGACGATTCGCCTTCGGAGGGCTCCGGGCCCTGGACGTCGGGGCCGGCACCGGCGGCACCACCGGCCGCGGCCTGGGCCTGCTGGGCGGCGTTGGCGAGCTCGGCGAGCGCCGACTCGAGGGTGCTGGTCGCACCCTTGATCTGGTCGAGGTCGTCGCTCTTGAGGGCGTCCTTGAGGGCGTCGACCTTGGCCTGGATGCCGGACTTGAGTTCGGCGGGTGCCTCGGCCGGCATCTCGGCGAGCTGCTTCTCGACCTGGTAGACGAGGTTCTCGGCCTTGTTCTTGGTGTCGACCGCCTCGGCGCGCTTCTTGTCCTCCTCGGCATGGGCCTCGGCGTCCTGCTTGGCCTTCTCGATCTCGTCCTCGGACAGGCCCGAGGATCCCTGGATCGAGATTTTCTGCTCCTTGCCGGACTGCTTGTCCTTGGCCGAGACGTGGAGGATGCCGTTGGCGTCGATGTCGAAGGTCACCTCGATCTGCGGCTCGCCGCGGCGGGCCGCCGCGATGCCGTCGAGGCGGAAGTTGCCGAGCAGCTTGTTGTCGTTGAACAGCGGGCGCTCGCCCTGGCAGATGCGGATGTCGACCGCCGGCTGGTTGTCGGAGGCGGTCGAGAAGATCTGCGACTTCTTGGCCGGGATCGTGGTGTTGCGCTCGATCATCGGCGTGGCGCGCGAGCCCTCGGTCTCGATCGAGAGCGTCAGCGGGGTGACGTCGAGCAGCAGCACGTCCTTGACGTCGCCCTGCAGCACGCCGCCCTGGATCGAGGCGCCGATGGCGACCACCTCGTCGGGGTTGACGCCGCGGTGCGGGTCCTTGCCGGCGAGCGCCTTGGCGGTCTCGACGACCTTCGGCATGCGGGTCATGCCGCCGACCAGCACCAGCTCGTCGATCGTCGAGGTGTCGATACCGGCTTCCTTGAGGCAGTCGGTCACCGGCTTCTTGGTGCGGTCGAAGAGCCCGTCGGTGAGCTGCTCGAGCTTGGCCCGGCTGAGGCTGAGCTGGATGTGCTTCGGGCCGCTCTGGTCGGCGGTGATGAAGGGCAGGCTGATGTCGTAGCTCTGCGACGAGGAGAGGGCGATCTTCGCCTTCTCGGCCTCCTCCTTGATGCGCTGGAGCGCGTCGGGCTGGCTCGAGAGGTCGATGCCCTGGTCCTTCTTGAACTCGTCGATGATCCACTGGATGATCGAGTTGTCCCAGTCGTCGCCGCCGAGCTGGGTGTCGCCGTCGGTGGCGAGCACCTCGAAGACGCCGTCGCCGATCTCCAGCACGGAGATGTCGAAGGTGCCACCGCCGAGGTCGTAGACGGCGATCTTCTCGTCGGACTTCTTGTCGAGTCCGTAGGCGAGGGCCGCGGCGGTCGGCTCGTTGATGATGCGGCGGACGTTGAGTCCGGCGATCTCGCCCGCGGCCTTGGTGGCGTTCCGCTGGGAGTCGTTGAAGTAGGCCGGCACGGTGATCACCGCGTCGGTGATGGTCTCGCCGAGCTTGGCCTCGGCGTCGGACTTGAGCTTGCCGAGGACCATCGCCGAGATCTCCTGCGGCGAGTAGGTCTTGGTTTCGCCGCCGACCTCGACCTCGATGTGGGCGTCGCCGTTGGAGGCCTCGACGATCCGGTAGGGCATCTTCTTGTCGGCCTCGGAGAGCTCCGAGAACTTGCGGCCGATCAGGCGCTTGGCCGAGAAGATGGTGTTCTTGGGGTTGGTCACCGCCTGGCGCTTGGCGGCCTGGCCGACCAGGCGCTCGCCGGACTTGGTGAAGGCGACGACGGAGGGCGTCGTGCGGGCGCCCTCCGAGTTTTCGAGGACCGCCGGCTCACCGCCCTCCATGATGGCCATGCAGGAGTTGGTGGTGCCGAGGTCGATACCGAGAATTTTTGGCATTGGTTCGAGAGGTTGGGATGTTTCGAGAGTGGTTCGCTGGGAGCCAGGTTTGCTGCCAAGCCTCTTCGCAGGCCGCGGGCCAAGCACCTGTGGGATTACGCAAGGCGTTGAAGGCCAGTTAAAAATGGAAGCCGGGGGCAGTTGGAGACTCAACCGGGAAGCGTCGATCGGGACAGTTTGGCCCGCCCGCACCGGCCAAGATGTCGCACCGCGTCAAACGGACCGCGCGATGCCACTCGCCGCAAAACGAGGGGGCCCGGGAGGAGGGTCCAGGGCCCCCTCATTTTGAGCCAGGCGGGGCTTGTACGAATCGGGTGTTTGAATTAGGCGGGCTGGATGGCTCGCAAGAAGACGCGCAATGAGGAATATGCCGGAGGGTTTCCTGCCGGCATGGAAGCATTCGAGAAACTGCCCGATCCGCGCGATGGACGGGCCAAGCGCCATTACTTCGGAGAGGTGATCTTCATCGCCTTGGCGGCGATGGTCTGTGGGATGGACGACTTCGAGGATTTCGAACGCTTCGCCCAGATGCGCGAGAAGTGGCTTCGCGAGCGATTGAGACTGCCGGGCGGCCTGCCCAGCGACGACACTTTCCGCCGCATCTTCACCGCGCTGGATCCGGAGCGCTTCAACGAATGCTTCATCGAGTTCAGCGCGGCGTTGAGCGAGCGGCTCGGCAGGGAGCTCGTCGCGGTGGACGGCAAGACGCTGCGTGGCAGCTTCCAAGCATCCGACAAGAGCGACGCGCTGCATCTCATCAGCGCGTGGGCGGCGGGCGGCGGCCTGACCCTCGGGCAGCTGCTGGTTGATTCGAAGAGCAACGAGATCACCGCCGTGCCCAAACTCCTGCGCCAAATCGACGTGAAAGGCTGTGTGGTGAGCCTCGACGCGCTGGGTTGCCAGAAGAAGATCGCGATCGCCATCCGCCACGCCGAGGCCGACTACCTGCTGGCGCTCAAGGGCAACCGCGCCGTGCTGCACGAGGAAGTCCGCAGTCTGTTTGAAGATCCCGAAGCCCTCGCGTGTGCCCGGCGCGACGATCATGTCGTCTCGCGTTGCAGTGACTTCGACAAAGGCCACGGGCGCACCGAGGAGCGCTACCTCACCGTCACCGATCAACTCGACTGGCTCGATGAGGCCGAGCGTCGCTCATGGCTGGACCTGCGCAGCGTGGTGCACCTCCACTCGGTGCGCCATCTGGCCGATGGCACCAGCACCCACCAGGACCGCTACTACCTGACGAGCCTGCCACCCGACGCCGAACTGTTGCTCAAGCTCGCCCGCACCCACTGGAGCATCGAGAACCAATGCCACTGGGTAATGGATGTCGTCTACGGCGAGGATCTTTCGAGGGCCCGCAAAGGCCATGCCGCACGCAACCTCTCCTTGCTTCGCCGTCTCAGCCACAACCTGCTGAAGAACGACAACACCGTCCGCGACTCGATCGTCGGCAAGCGCAAGAGGGCCTGCCTCTCCACCGAAAAACTCGAAACCTTCCTGAAACTAAGGAATCCAAAATGAGGGGGCCCTGGAGGAGGGTCGAATTCGGATTGCCAAGCTGGGGGGAGGCCCCTAGGGTCGCCGCCCCTTGCAGGGCAGGTGCCGGAGTGGTCGAACGGGCGCGCCTGGAAAGCGCGTGTGGCGGCAACGTCACCGAGGGTTCGAATCCCTCCCTGTCCGCCAGACCCCGTCCCCGGCATGTCCGGGGACGGGGTCTGGCGTTTGAGGCGGGGGCAGTCCCGACCGCAGCGAAGCGAAGGTGGGTTTGAATTCAGTCGCCGACCGCCGCGGCGACCTCATCCGGCGAGCGGCGCGAGCGAAACTCGACTGGCCGGAACGGAGTGGAGGCAATCCCTCCCTGTTCGCCACATGGCCGCGACCTCACCGTGCTTTGGCGGGGGCGGGATGGCCGTAGGCGCCGAACTCGGCGAAGTTCAGCGCGCCGATCTTGCCGGTGCTCTTGACCCGGAGGTAGCGGTGGCCATCCATCGTCGGGATGAACTGCTCCCAGAGATTCGAGCAGTGGTCGCCACCCTTGTGGTACCACGACACCTCGCGACGTTCACAGAGCACGACGTGACGAGTGAAGTCCGGATCGTTCGAGGCCTGAACCTCGAGGTGGCTCCGGGCGTGCTCCTGGAACATGTCCTGACGGGGCAGGATGGTGATCTTGTCAATGATGTAGGCGGCCCCCAGGTCGACCATCCACCAGCCTTCTCCATCGCCGCCGGGGCGGGTGTGCCAGAAGGTTCGCGGGTTTCCGTCGACCGCGGCTGCGGCCGCGTTCGTGTCGCCCAATTCCGACGAGGCACGGCACGGCTTGCCCTGGGCCAGATTCTCGTGACCGTAGGTCTCGACGAGGCGATGGCGCCAGGGCGGTTGCAGGCCGGCCCGATCCATGATGGACCGCGCCTCCGGCGGCCACTCGTCATTCTCGACGAGCGTGTGATTCTGCGCCCTGCGGTCCGGCGGACGGTCCGAGAAGTTGCCGGTGACCGTGACCTGCCCCTTGATGAAGAAGGGCCGTTTCGCCTGTGAGTAGCGGCTGACGTTCCGTGTCCAAAGTTCCTTGTAGGAATGATTGTCGGGGTAGTACTCCATGTTGACGTTGCGATTGGCGTACAGGGAGTAGTTCTCCGTCACCACGCTGTCGGGGTAGCGCCCGTGGAGGTAGAGGTGGCCGCCGTCACCGATTCCCCACTTTTCGCCGGCGAAGGCGCGCGAGACCTTGTTGGCCTTGTATTCGATGCGGCCGATGCGGGGATGGATGAAGGGATTGTCGCCGATGCGGGCGTGGATGGCGGTGTAGGCGATGTCGGAAACGTCGTTGTGGTGAACCTTGCACTGCCAGGCGGCGAAGACGTTGATGCCGGTGGCCTGCCAGTAGTCCCGCCCGGTGTTGCGCACGATGTTGTTGCGGATGATGACATCGGTGCAGACGCTCGCCGGGGGGCACTCGCGCTGGTCGAGCCACCAGCGACCGACGGTGATGCCCGCGCCGGTGGTGTCGTGGCAGAGGTTGCCTTCGATCAGCACCCGATTGCACCCCTCGTAGAGTTGGATCCCGCATGAGGCCATGTGGCGCAGGGTGCAGCCGACGATCTCGATGTCGTCGGCGTGATCCAGGATGACCTGGCCGGGAAACTCGCTGGTGTAGGTCTTGAAGATCTCCGCCTGGCTGAGTCCCAGGTAGTGGTCCTTGCGTGCGCTCCAGTTGCCGTGCTGGAAGGTGACTCCCTCGAATCGCAGGTGGTGGGCCGGCTCCATCGGCGAGCCGTCGATGCGGACCAGCCCCTCGACACGCGGGGCATAGACTTCAGCCTGGTCGAGGTCGCCATCACGCTGGAAGGGATAGTAGAATACGAGGTCGCGCTTCTGGTCGAGATACCATTCACCCGGCTCATCGAGTTCCTCGAGAGCGTTGACGATGAAGAACTCCGTCTTCGGCTGGATGCGCTTCCAACTGCTGGCCTTGTAGAAGTCGGGCTGCCGCAGCCGGATGATGGCCTCCTCGTCCGAGTCGCCGGGGAGCAAGGCGGCCACCGGGACGTCCGCCGTCTTGAACCACTCCAGCCACAGGATCCGCAGGTCCTGAGGGTTCGAGTAGTCCTTGATGTCCGACCTGCGGACGGGGATCCCGTCACGGAACCAGGGCGTTTCCGGGTCGTCCCACCACTCCGTGCGGCTGCTGCTGCGGGGGGTGTGGCTGCGGGCCAACTCGGCGCGCACGCCATTGACGTAGAGTTGGGCGAAGTAGTCGGCGAATCCGTCGTCGGAAAGCGTTTGCAGGGTGTAGAACCTCGGATGAAGCGCCGGGGCGCGATCGGGATCCTTGGGTGCCTTCAGTGGGATCGCCTTGCGCCCGGGCACCTGCGCGACGAAATACGGCTTGTCCTCGACCCTCTGCCAGTTGGTGACCATTCGACCACCGCAGAGCACCGGCTGTTCCCCTTCGGCCGCCCGGTAGATCACACGGTGTCCGTTGGAGCCGGAATCGCGGGCGTCGAAGAGCAGGGTGTCGTCCAACTGGTAGCGACCGCCGCGAAGGTGGACGACCAGGTCCTCCTTCATGTCGCGGTTGAGCTTCTTCGTCCGGATCAGGTCGCGGGCCTTGACGATCGTCTGCAATGGGGATCGCTCGCCCATGCCGTCGTGGCCGTCGTCGCCATTCACCGGGTCCACGAACAAGTCCATGCCGGCCGAACTTCCGGCGAAGCAGCCAAGGCTGAAGGCCAGCATGGCGACGACCCGGGCGGGCTGGCTCCGATGGGGCGGGTTCGAGAGTGCTGGGAGGTGTCTCATGGGAGATCCGGCAGGGTGTCAGGAGCCGAGGTTGAAGAGAAAGAGCAGCGATCCGATCACGGCCAGGACGACTCCGAGGTTGATCGCGAAGCCGACGCCATCGACACGGTTCCACTTGCGGAACTGCCACATCGACCGAGCGCCGAAGAGCTTGTGATGATCGAACCGGTTGGGAGCTGCGTTGGACAAGGCGACCTCGCGGTCGTCCTCGTCCGGCGTGGCGGCGAGCGGCGTCAGCAGGCGGGCCGCGAGGCGGTCGGCGGCTTCGGTTTCCTCCACCGAGCGCCGGGTCATGAGACTGACGATGATCAGGAGACCGAAGGGTGTCCCGATGCGGAACAGGACCCGAAGGGTCTCGTTGAGCGAGTAGCTGTTCTTGGTGAGGTCGATCCCGAGGTGGTCGATCCCGAGCAGGAACAGGTTGAGGCTGCCGCTGCCCTGGTAGAAGGCCGTGCCATCGGCTTGCTCGACCTTCTCAAGGCCGCGGGTCCAGAAGATCGCTCTGGCCGGGAGGACGGTGCGGCGTGACCAGGGCTTGCCGAGTTCGACAGGAGAGGGGGGAGTGCGGCCTGCGCGCTCCTCCGGCGGGAGCGCTTCGAAGTGCGTGATCTCCGCCTGGCGGGCATCGACGTCCTCCTGGGTGGCGCGCGAGTAGTCGGCGGTCAGGACGCGGGCCTCGGTGGTCCTGGTCAGGGCGGGATCGGTGCGCAGGCCCGGGAAGAGCGCGGGCAGGCCCATGGGCAGCACGAAGAAGAGCAGAAGGCAGAGGCCGATCTGGAAGTAGACGGCGAGGCGGTTCGTGCGCTTCCAGAGCACTCCCAGCCACATGGCCGCGGCGAACAGGCTGCCAAACTCCCACCACAGCTTGAGCACCTCGAAGACGCTGTCATTGGCAAGCGACAGGGAGGCTCCGCCGATGAGCACCAGCACGCCGAGAATTCGGCCGACGGTGAGGTAGTGGCGGTTGGATCGGCCGGGTACGAGCGGCCGGTAGATGTTGTGCGTGAACAGGCTGGAGGCCGTGATCATGAACATGTCCGCGGTGGACATGAGGGCGGCCATCAGTGAGGCGATCATCAAACCGACCAGTCCGATGCCCAGTGGGGCGAGGAGCTTGAGGGAGGCGTAGCCCCAGAGCGCATCCGGGTCGGTGACTTCACGGGCGAAGAGTAGCACCAGGAAGAGCGCCGTGACGCCCCAGAGCACGGTGGTGAAGCGTTTCAGATAGATGCCGAAGGTCATGCCGAAGCGGGCCGAGTATTCGTCTTTCGAGGAACTCGGAGTGACGAAGGTGTTGGCCTGGGCGGTGGCGTTGATGAGACCCATGAGCGCGATGGCGGCGATGTAGTACCAGGTGAAATCCGCGGTGGCCGGGGATCCGAAGATCTGGAAGAAGGACTGGGACTTCTGCTCGTGCAGGGTGCGGAAGGCGTCCATCGTCCCCGAGCCTCCATGCCGGGCGTTCACCGCCTTGATTGAGAACGGAATCAGGATCACCGACAGTAGCAGGATGAAGACGCCCTGGATCATGTCGCTGATGAAGGCGGCCTCCAGCCCCCCGGTCACCGCGTAGAGGCACACCACGATGACCATCGACCAGATCAGGAGCGGGGGATTGACGTAGGAGAACTGGCGGCGTGGTTGTTCGATCTGGAGTTCCCCGAGTGCTTCCCGCTCGGCGGCGCCCAGGCTCTCGAAATCCCGCTGCTGGAGTGCGTGCATGCGCTCGGCCCGCATCGACTCGGCGTGCTCGGCGACGGTCAGGGAAGCCTGATCCTTCGGCGTCATGGCCTGCACCGTCTTGACCATCATGATGAAGGAGAGCGAGAGGATCACGCACAGGCCGATGCCCATGAGCAGCGCGTAGATGCCGCCGATCACGCGCGAGCCGTATCGCTCAGCATAGTAGTCGGCCAGGGTGAGGCTGCGCATCCGCCGGTACCACACCGCAGTGAACCAGAAGAACGGGGTGGCGAAGAGCATCATCAGGGCCGACCACACCCCGGCCGCTCCGTTGTTGTAGGTGGTGGTCGCCACCGTCGGGCCGGTGTCCGAGGAGGTGGCCTGGCCGAAGTTGGCGAAGACCTGGATGAGCTTGCCGAAGCGGCGTCCGCCGAGGAAGAAGTCCTCCTCCTTCCGGATCCTGCGCATCGACCACAGGCCGATGCCGATCATCGCCAGGAAGTAGGCGGCGATGACGACGACATCGGCGACGGCGAGGCCCATGAAAGCGAGGACGAGAGCATGCATGCCGGCTCGTGCGAGTCAGTCCGCAGAGTGCGTGCGGGTGGGCACGGGGGCAAGCGCGGCGTAGCGGGCCACCGAGGCGCCCATCCCGGGAACCGGCTCCATCCCCTTGTCCGTCACGTAGCGGCAGTAGGTGGCGCGATAGAGGCTCGAGCACTCCGGGCGCTGCGAGAGCTCGCGCCACTCGGCCCACGCCCGCCGGAAGTCGGCCAAGGCTCGGGCGATTCGCTGCTCTTGGACCTCGCCGCTACGGCTGCCCTGCTCGCCGAGCAGGATGACGGTCCATCCGGCACAGACGACTTCCTGGAAGATCCGGCCGTAGCGACACGAGGTCCGCAGGAAGGCGAGTCGCTCCGGGTCATCGTGCTCAATGGTCTCCGCCAGCCTCTCGATCTGCCGCCAGATATCCAGCGCCTCGTTCTGCTCGGCGAGGGTTGCCTCGGCATTGCCCCCCTCAAGGACCGCATTGACGGTGCGGGTCATCGGCGGGCACTCGGGCTCGAAGCCGCCGAGGAACTCGTCGCGGGTCCACTCGGTGTCGATGTCACCCCGGCTTCCGGTTACTCCGAGGAGCACCGCCCGGGTCGATAGCCTGAGGATCCGGCTCATGGCGGGCCGGTGAGTGGGCGTGAATCCGAGGTCGGCCAACACTTGGTCGATCAGGGCAGCGGTGGGCTCGCCCGGGCTCTTTGACCACAAGGCCAGGACTCGGGCGTTGATGTCGCACCAGAGCTCGTCGGCGATGTACGGGCCCATCCAGCCGCCGCCGCGCGACCAGGTGAAGAGGCCGGCATAGGTGTCCTTGTCGATGAGGTCCCGCAGGCAGCGCGTCGCGCCGGGTGGCATCAGGTGGGCATCCTCCTCGAATCCGTCGATCACACCGGCAGCGATGAAGTTGGGAAAGGCACCCTTGCCCTCATACTCCCGCTGGCATTGCACCTCGACGACCTGGCGGTGGATTCCCAAGCCAAGCGGGGGACTGAACCGGTGGGTGCGGTGGTAGTCGCCGACGCAATGCTTGATCGCGAAGAAGAGATTGGGGTGCGGTTCGATCCGGGCCGAGGTCTCGGCATACTGGTCGGCGTCCTCGTCGATCCCGCTCATCCAGGTGCGGTAGACAATGGTCCGGCCGAGCTTCTCGCAGACCTCCTCTCGTAGCAGGTTCAGCAGCACCACATGGCTCTCGACGCCGTGCACGATCGGATCGCCTCCGGTATGATGCGGAAGATCGTGGAGGTAGGTTTCCCCGACCCTGACCACCAGGCCGTCGAGTTCGGGGAACGTGATGAAGATCTCCCTGAGCTGGGCTCGGATGATCTCCCGGGTGAGCGGAAGGCGGAGCTCGGGGGTGAACACGCCCTTGATCCCGATCTCGTCCCGAATCTTCACCTCGGAGGCGATGTCCCGCCCGAAGCGCTCCACCAGTGGCTTTGGCAGCACCACCAAGTCGGTCCAGGCGAGGCATTGGAGTCCGGCATCCTTGGTGGCCTGGAGACGCGCACGGACCTTCTCAGCGTAGGAACTGACCCAGCGGAGACCCTCGTCGTCTCGATCCCACAGTCCGGGAGCGAAGGTCTCCAGCGTGACGCCGGCCTGGACGTGGACGTTGACCGCCTGCCCGGTGAAGCCCCGTTCGCGGAGGAACACGGGATCGAGGTAGCGGCTCTCCAGCGGAGCCTCGCCCGGGTTGTGGTGAACGAAGTCGATCAGGCGAGGGGCAGGATCGACCGGCCGGTGGGCGGCACGGGGGGCATTCGCGGCGGGTGGCATCGGAGAGGAGAAACTCGACGAACGGAGCGACGGCATCACGAGTTCCGGGAGGCACGTCGTCCGGGCACGAGACGGTGAGGCGATTCGAAGGGTTGGCGGCGAGCGGAGTCGCGCTCGCGGCTGCGCAGAACCTCGACGATCCTGTGACGTGGTGGAATTCCGCCGGCTTGTCGATTTGTCCCATCGTGATGGAAAGGCCGGGGAGGCATCAGCGCAGGAATTGGTTCTCGGCGCGCCAGCGGCTGGGAGAAAGTCCCGTATCGCGCGCAAAGACGGTGGAGAAGTGGGCCAGGGTCTTGAAGGAGCAGAAGTCGGCGATCTCTCCGAGCGACTTGTGGGTGAAGCGGAGCTGTGACTTGGCCTCGATCAGCCGCAGACGTTGGATTTCCTGGGCGGGAGTGTTGCCGAAGTGCTGCTCGAAGCTGCGATAGAGCTGGCTGCGGGAAACGCCCGGAGCTGCCTCGAGGACATCGTCCACGGTGATGCCCTCGAGCGCGTGGCGCCGGATGAAGCGCACCGCGTCGCGCAGGGAGGGATCGATCCCGGCTGGCACGCCGGTCGAGTCCCGCTCGACGATCGACGGCGCGGTCAGGCTGACGCCACCCCGGGGAAGGGGCGCGCCATTGAGGTGCTCGATGAGGATCTTGAGGGCCAACTCCCCGACAATTGGGCCAACTCCCCGGAAGCTGCTGATCGGCGGCGATGCGAAGAGGCAGACGTTGTCGTCCGAACGGCTCAGGACCGAGAGCGAGTCCGGCAGGCCCAATCCGAGACGCAAGGCGGAGCGGGCGGTGGTGACGGCCGTGTAGCCGCCGCTGGTGAGGATCCCGCAGGGGAATTCGAGCCCCATCAGCCACTCGTCAAACTCCCTGATCTGGGGAAAGGTGCGACGGGACTCGTAGGTGGCGACGATGCCGACCCCGGGCAGTTCGAAGTTGTCGAAACTCCCCCCGTTCTGCGGTGCGAGTTCACCGAGGTGCCGGTTGACGCGGCGCTGTGCCTCGGTGGTGCTGGCATACACCGTGGCAAGGTTCCGGATTCCCAGGCCCAGGAAGTAGTCCACGCTTGCCTGGGCCAGCGCCCGCGGCTGGATCGCGATCGTCGGAATCTCCGGAGCGAGGCGGTCCGGATGGGTGTTGATCATGGGAATCTCCGGAAGAAGGCGGGCGTGGCGCTCGTAGCGCGCGCGGTCGAGTCCCAGGATCAGCCCGTCGAGTTCGCAGTCCGCAAGCAGCGAGGGGATCTCGTCGTCGCGGGTATAGAGCAGGTCCACGGGGAGAACCCGCTGCCTGGCACCGATCGATGCGGTCCGCATCCCCTCCACCACCTCGTAGGCGTAGAAGTGGAAGGAACGCGGGGCGAGGAGGCCGATGCGCCGAGACTTTCCGGCGCCCGACGGTGCGGAAGACATGATCGTGCCTACATCATCTGGGACGAATAGACAAACGTCGGACATTCCAAAGTGACACCCAGCGGGTAGGTCTTCGTGCTCACGATGAGAAGACCCGCGAACGGAATGCCGATGCAGACGGCGCGCGATTGCCTTGGCCCGGGCGGCTGCACGGGCAGGTCCACCCCGCCGATCCCGCGATGGGGCGGGAGGTCCGGATCGATGGAGGGAAACCCGGGGTTCGCGTTGATTGTCACGATCTCGATGATGGTGCTGCTTTCGCTCCTCGCGGTCGGCCTGCTCAGCTTGTCGTCGGTGAGCCTGCGGTCGGCCTCGAGGGACCAGGCGCTGGCGGAAGCGCGGTCCAACGCCCGGCTGGGCCTGATCATGGCGGTGGGCGAGTTGCAGCGGCAGCTCGGGCCGGACCAGCGCATCACGTCCGAGGCCGGGCTGGCCCACGAGTATGCCGGCAGCCGTTCGCATTGGACGGGGTCCTACCGTTCCTGGCCGGTCACCGAGAAGGATCGTCCGGAGCCCGAGTTCCTGGGCTGGCTGGTCTCCGGCGACCGGGAGGCGCTGGCCGGGGAAGGGGAGGCGGCCGGTGGGCAGGTGGCGGACGAGATGGTCCGCCTGGTCGGGCCGGGAAGCGTGGGCGAGGGGGCCGACCCCTCGGCGACCGTCGAGGCCGGCCTGGTCGAGGCCGGCGACCGCCATCGCTACGCCTGGTGGGTCGGCGACGAGAGCGTCAAGGTCCGCGCTCCGCGCTCCGGCGAGCATCCCGCCACCCCGGTGGAGGCCCGGACCGAGCGGATGAGCGCTCCCCAGGCCGGCCTCGAGCGGCTGGCGGAGTTCGGTGGCCTCGGCCGCGACGACAAGCGGCTCGACCGGGTGGTCTCGTCCCCCTCGCTCGAGCTGTTGGCGGGGACCGCCACCGGAGGCCGCTTCCACGACGTCACGACCGACTCCCTCTCGCTGGTGACGAACGTGCGCAGGGGTGGCTTCCGCAGGGACCTCAGCCTGGCGCTGGAGACTCCCGCCAAGCGCCGGCCCACCGAGGCGCTCTACGAGGTGGACGGAAAGAAGGGGATCACCCTGGGCGGGCTCTGGGACTACTACAACCTCTGGAGGGAGCTCGACTATCCCGCCCGGCCGGCGTCGCACCCCGACGGAGGCACGGTGAGTGCCGGGGTTCCGTTCCTGAAAAGCCAGCGCAATCACCTGCAGGCCGTCAACGATCCCTACTATGCCTATCGGAGACTGACCGTGCTCCGCAACACCTGGGTGGTGTCGCTGATGTCGCGCAAGGAGGGGGACGGCGAGAAGTCGCACCAGCTCTACCTCGTCCTCGATCCGATCCTGACGGTCTGGAACCCCTTCGACGTGGCGATCCAGATCGACCGGCGCGCCTACCAGGGGTTCAAGTACTGGGGAATCCCGTACCGGATGAACCTGACGGCGGGGAGCCAGACGAAGTCGATGAACGTCAACGACATGGTGGGCGGCAGCTTCGTCATGAGCACCCTCTACGGGCGGGTGGAGCCGATCGTCCTGCGTCCCGGCGAGGTGCAGGTGATCTCCCAGGGGACGAGCGACCGGACCCAGGTCGGCAACGCGGGGATGACGGCGGACATTCGCCTGGGCTGGAACTTCGGCAGCGGATTCCGTTTCAAGATCCCGGAGTTCCTCGCCCCGGCCAACGAGTTGGTCCGCTGGGACATGACGCCGCGCGGCGACGGGCACATGCAGGTCGCGCTGGTCGAGTTTCTCCACTACCAGGGAACGCCGGGCGTGACCTATGGCTCCGACTCGGTCTGGGTCGGCGGCCTGATGGTCGACCGCAACCTCGACCTGGGGGATCGGCCGCTGCAGGCGTCCGACGCGCCCGATCACTTCCCGGCGCTGTCGTCGCGTTCCGGCGGCCGCTTCACCGTGGGCTCGATCGAGGAGCGCAAGCGGCCGGTGATGCTCCTCTCGCTCGACATGAAGACCGAGGTGGACCCGATCGACGAGGGCTTGTTCCAGGGTCGCTTCCGACTGAGGCACAACCCGAAGCTGGCCGCCTACGACATCCAGAGCTTCGACAAGACGACCCTGGCGTCGATGCCGCTGCAGATCTCGGTCAAGGAACTGAACAGCTGGAAGGACCCGATCCTCGACGTGGGGGCGACCGGACTCGGCTATGCCGGCGGGGGCTACACCGCGCAGTTCGGGAACTCGCAGATCGTCACCCACTCGATCCCCCGCGAGCCGGTCCACTCGCTGGCGGCCTTCCAGCACGCGGTGGCCAACGGCGAGCCCTACCAGTTCTTCTCCGACCACCAGAACATCGCCCACTACTTCCTCTATCCGTCGATCTCGCACGCGATCGGGAACTCGTTCGCGCCGTCCTTCCTCGCTCCCGAGCAGACCACGGGGCGCCTGAACGGCGGGGCGGCCGCCGACCACTCCTACCTGGCCAACCAGGCCCTGTGGGACGACTGGTTCGTTTCCTCGATCGCCCCGCAGACGAGCAAGTCTTGGACCGAGGCGGGCGCGGCGCGCGAGCAGCGGCAGGTCTTCGAGG
>Ga0207814_100628_pt1 | contig 16564 bp, 13 predicted proteins | sample TtaePargueraPR_7_FD_187755 | JGI IMG/M metagenome (GOLD analysis project Ga0207814, IMG submission 187755) | Aerobic enrichment media microbial communities from Bioluminiscent Bay, La Parguera, Puerto Rico - Tt and P1 (2) (SPAdes) | ecosystem: Environmental > Aquatic > Marine > Unclassified ... | reverse complement strand
AGGGGTCGGTGATGAGTAATACCAAAGAAGAAAACGGCAAGATCACCGAGTATATGGGCAAGCGTGTGTACGACTTCATGCGCTGGCGCAAGCTGGCTGCGGCCATGTCCCTGTTGCTGGTGATTGCTTCCATTGCGGCGCTGGCCATGAACGGCCTCAAGCTTGGGCTCGACTTTACCGGTGGTACCCAGATTGAAGTGGGCTACCAGAATGCGCCGAAAATCGAAGATGTGCGCAGTCAGCTGGAAGAGGCGGGCTTTGAAGGTGCCGCGGTGGTGCGCTTCGGCTCAGACAGCGAGCTGTTGATCAAGCTGCCGCCGGAAGTTGCCGAGAAGCAGACCCAGCAGAACGCGCGGGATGCAGAGGCCACCAACTCCATTGGTGACAAGGTAGTGGGCGTGCTGCGCCAGCACACCGACGGCAAGATCGATCTGCGTCGGGTAGAGATGGTGGGCCCACAGATCGGTGAAGAGCTGCGCGACGACGGTGGCCTGGGGATGCTGTTCGCGCTGGCGGTGGTGATGGCCTATGTGGCGCTGCGCTTCCAGTACAAGTTTGCGATCGGTGCTGTGGTGGCGTTGATTCACGATGTGATCATCGTGCTCGGGTTTTTCGCCATCCTGCGTCTCGACTTCGACCTCACGGTGCTCGCCGCGGTGCTGGCGGTCATCGGTTACTCCATTAACGACACCATCGTGGTCTACGACCGGGTGCGGGAGAACTTCCGCAAGGTGCGCCAGGCGGAGCCCGCGGAGGTGATCAATATCTCCATGAGCCAGACCCTGAGCCGGACCTTCATGACCTCGTTCACCACCTTGCTGGTGCTGTGGGCGCTGCAGTTCTTTGGCGGCGAGCTGATCCACAACTTCTCGCTGGCGCTGATCGTGGGGGTCATCATCGGTACCTTCTCATCCGTGTATGTGGCAGCCAATATCCTGATGGCCATGAACACCACCAAGGAAGACCTGATGCCGCCGGTGAAAGAGGGGGCGGAACTGGAAGAGATGCCCTGACCGATTGCATTCGGCACTATGAGAAAGGCGGGTCTTTACCCGCCTTTTTTATTGCGGCGGAGAAAGGCGTCAATCCAGGGGGGGGGCTGCGAAGTCGTGCGGGTGTCGACGGGGTGGGCGGGTTCGGCAGTGCGCTGGGCAGTAAAATGGCCCGCAGCGAATGCATGTACGGAGATAGCGGCACAGCGTTGTGCCGGGGGGAAGCTGGATAGGGGGAGCCTGCGTTCGGCAGCGGAATCAGTGGCTGCGGGGCAGGCCGGCAGACTCAGCTGCGGGGCTTTTTACCCAGGGTAATGTGACGGGGACCGGAGGTGTTGGTCTGGCCGCTTACGCCCTTGGGCACCTGCTCGATTTTGCCACCGTTGGCGAGGAAGGCCTGCACCTGAGCCTCGATGGATTCGCGGGATTCCGGAGCAGTGGTATCCTTGGCGCGCTTGGAAGCGCTGGAAGCTTTCTTAGCCACAATTATGTCCAATATTTAGCGTGAATTGCGCATTCTACAACAATCTGTGCAAAAAATCACCCGTTGTTTTGCGCGGCTATGATGCTTCAGTTTTGGTTGCCTGTCCCACAGGGGCGGGGGCGGAAAAGCCGGATGGGTCTCCCGCATCCGGCTCGCGCTGGTTGAGTGCCTGTATTCAGGGGCAGGTGCCCCTCTCGTAGTAGTCAGCCCCTGTCTCCGCCAGGGTTGTGGTAACGAAGATATTGTAGAGGCCGAGGTTGTCTCCGGAGCCCAGCGCATAGGCATAGCCACCGCTGGTGGTCGCGCGGCCCGCGGTCACATGGTTGTAGTTGCTCGCGGTGTACTCGCTACAGGCAACCTCGCCGTCTGGTGTTGAGTCACACGCATCGCCGATGCCATCGCCATCGGTGTCATCCTGGCCGGGGTTGGCGGTATTCGGGCAGTTGTCCAGGACGTCCTCGATGCCGTCACTGTCGCTGTCGATGGGCTCTTCGCCACCACCGCCATTGCCGCCGCTGCCGCCGACACAGGCCTGCACCGGGCCGGCGCAACTGCTGTCGCCATCCGCCACCCACTGGCACTGCTCACCCGCGGCCGTTTCGCGCATGGTGAACGCCGAGGTACCGAAGGCGAGGTAGCAGGCAGAGTAGCCCTGGCCCCAGGTGATGTGCCCGGCGTTGATGTGGAAATTGTAATCGCCGGTCTGCCCGGCATCGATCACGAAGCTCACGCTTGTCTGGCTCGACAGGTCTGTAGTGTCCGTGGCCGTGACGGTGACTGTGTTTTCATCACCGGGAAGGTCGCAGCCCTGTGCGGAATAGCGGTTGCCGGTAATTGTCGCAGTGACGTCGCCGCTGGCAAAGCCCACCACCACGCTCGCCAGGTTCTGGTTGGCATCCACCACAGTACCGCTGACCGTGGCGCACTGGCCGTTGACGCTGGCTGCGGTATCGGTCAGCACTGGCGCGGTTGCCGGCGGTTCCGGGCCGACGCGGCCGGTTACGCTGACCGTATCCCCCTGCGCACCTTCGTTGTCGGTGGCGACAACGTCTACCTGGTACAGGCCGTCTTCGAGCGAAGAGGTGGTGGTACTGAAGTAACCGTCAGACGGGGAGGCCTGGGTGCTCAGGGCTTCGACGAACTCGGGGGTACCGGTATCGATGTTGCTCACGGTGATGTCGACGTTGGCCACATTGCCTTCGGCATCCAGCGCCGTGCCGCTGATGGCCAGCAGGCCTGAGGCCTCGGTGGCCTCGAGATTGGTGATCTCGGGCCCGCTGTTGCGGTCCACACGCTGGTTGTTGTCGCGGAAATACTGTCCGAGATAGCGGGCGTAGTTGATGCCATTGCCGCTGATGTAGCCGCCGCTGGCACCCTCGCCACCCGACCAGGAGTGGTCCACATTGTTCAGCCACAACATCGACACGCGGCCATCTTCCCACAGGTGTTCGTCGGCAGTGCGGCTGCCCTCGGCAATGGTATTGGTGGTCGGGAGCTCACTGACACCGTACACACCCGCCATACCGTTGGCATTCTGCTCGTTGTAGCAAAGGTTGACGGTGTTGTCGTTGCGCCCGTGGGCGATGGAGGCGATCTGGGTGTCGAAATGGCTGGCGTAGCTACCGGCGTAGCTATTGCAACGCGCGGTCACGTCCGCCTGCTCGCAGGGGCCGAGGGCGCCGTTGGAGCTGGTGCCAATGCTCGGCCCCGCGCTGATCCCCATGCCCGCAAACACGTCGGGGGCGAGGCAGGCGGTGGTATTGGCAAAACTGGCGCCGGATGAGAGACCGGCGATGTACACCTGGTTCGGGTCGATATTGCGGTTGCTGTCACCGGACAGGGTATTCGCCAGGGTTATCAGGTTCTTGTAGTCGCCGGCGCTGCGGGACTTGGTGCCCTGCCAGTAGGACCAGCAGCTGAATCCCGCCTTGTTCATGGCGTCGGGCACGGCCACTACCATGCCGAACTCCTCTGCGGCATCCTCGAGGTTGGCGGTGAGGTAGTTGTTGATCGGCTGCGAGCAGCCGTGCAGCACGATCAGCAATGCCTTGCCCGAGCCGATGGTGGAGGCGGTATCCGGCGTGTAGATGTTGACGTTGGAGAAGCCGCCGACGGCAACGCCCTGTTGCCAGCTGCCGGCATGGCTGGTTGCCGCGAGGCTGACGCCCGCGACCAGTGTCAGGCCGCGGACGAAACCGCGCCAGGTTCTTTTATTGATCATCGCTATTCACCAATTATTTTTATTTGACAGCCACTCTCACTGCAGGTGGTTGTTTCCAGAGTAGGAGCCGGTCAGAAGGTGGGGAATGCGACTATGGTCGGAGGTTGGTGGGATGGGGTGCCGAAATGTGACGGGAAGCAGAATCTGGTGATGGATCCGGCGCTCCAGTGTGAGCCCGGGCACTTCCCGGACTCACGCGGAGACCTTGTTTGTCGATGGCTGGCGGTTACTCGCTCTTGGGTCTGGCGGAAGCGCGCTGGTTGTTTTCCTGGAAAAAGCGCCCCAGCGCCCGCGCCAGGTTGATGCCATTGGCGTCGATGTGTTTTCCGCTCGCACCTTCACCGCCGGACCAGCTGTGGCCGACCCCGTTCAGGGTCAGCATGCCCACGCGGCCCTGTTGCCAGAGAGCCAGTTCCGCGTTTGCATCACCTTCCTGCAGGGTTTCCGTGCCGGGCGTGCGATCCACTCCATACAGCTCGGCCATTCCCTGTGCATTCTGCTCCAGGTAGCAGGGATCGACGACGCTGTCCTGAGCACCGTGGGCGACGGCGAAAATCTGGGTGCTGAAGTGCTCCTTGTAGGAGCCCGCATAGTCGGCGCAGCGGCGCGCGACGTCGGCGCGCTCGCAGTTGCCCAGAGCGCCGGCGGGGCTGGTGCCGATACTCGGGCCGGCGCTGGCCGCGGCGCCGGCGAACACGTCGGGCGCGAGGCAGGCGGCGGTGTGGGCGAAGGTGGCTCCGGAAGACAGCCCGGCAATGTACACCTGCGCCTGGTCAATTTCGCGCTGCGGTGAAGCTGCCAGGTCTTGCGCCAGCTGCACCAGCAGCTGGTAGTCGCCGTGCTCTCGCTCGCGGGTATCTTCCCAGTAAGCCCAGCAGTTATAGCCAGCCTTGTGTTCCGCGTCCGGTACGGCGACCACCATACCGAACTCCTCGGCGGCGGCTTCCAGGTTTGCGGTCAGGTAGTTGTCGATAGGCTGTACGCAGCCGTGCAGCAGGATCATGAGCGCGCGACCGTCGCCGATTGCCGAATGACTTGCCGGCGTGTAGATGTGGACCTTGCTGAAGCCCCCAACCGCTACATTTTCCTGCCAGCTGCCGGTATTGGCACTGGCTGTGGAGCAGAGTGCGGCGGCGAATACCGCCGCCAACAGACGTCGCAAGGGGGTGGTGATAGGCATCAAAGAGCGCATGGCATATACAACCGTAGTAATGATCGGGACAGCCACCCAGACTAGGAGTCAGCGCTGACCGGGGGAATCAGACTTTGGTCGTAGTTGGAGGCAAGTAGGTGGAGATAACTGGATGCGGCCACAGACGGCCGGGTGGTCAGATTTCTTCAGCGGCCCCTGTCGCAGGTAGCGGCCAGCCACCGAGCTCCCGCCAGCGGTTGACGATGCCACAGAACAGCTCCGCGGTTTTCTCTGCATCGTACTCGGCGGAGTGCGCGGCGTTGTTATCGAACTCGATCCCCGCCACCTGACAGGCCTTGGCCAGCACCGTCTGGCCGTAGGCCAGCCCCGCGAGGGTGGCGGTATCCATGCACGAGAAGGGGTGGAAGGGGTTGCGCTTGAGTCCGCAGCGCTCCACCGCGGCATTGATAAAACCGAGGTCGAAGTGGGCGTTGTGGGCCACCATGATGGCGCGCGTACAGCTGTGGGCCTTGATGGCGCTGCGGATCTTGCGAAACATCTCCGGCAGGGCAATCTCCTCGGGCCAGGCGTCGCGGTCGGGAGACTCCAGGTCTACGCCGATAAAATCCAGCGCGGACTGCTCGATATTGGCGCCTTCAAAGGGCTCGATATGGAAGCTGTGGGTCTCTTCGGCAAACAGCACGCCGTCGTCGTCCATATTCAGGATGACCGCGGACACCTCCAGCAGGGCGTCCGTGCGGGCGTTGAAGCCCGCGGTTTCCAGATCCAGCACCACGGGTAGAAAGCCGCGGAATCGCTGGGCCAGGAGACTTTTGGGGCCGGAGGGCGCTTCAGCTGGGGTCACGAAAAATCCTGGTGTCTGCTTTTGGGTGGTCAAATGTGGTCCGGGTGGCACTGGCGCCAAAGGCCGTCAGGCCAGGCGCCAGTTCAGGGTTTCACCCGCGGCCAGCGGAATCAGCGAGTCCTTTCCCATGGGCAGGCCGGAAGGCAGTGTCCAGGGCTCGCGCACCAGGGTAATGGTACCGCTGTTGCGGGGCAGGCCGTAAAAATCCGGGCCGAATTCGCTGGCAAAACCTTCCAGTCGCTCCAGCTTGCCCGCCTGTTCAAAGGCTTCAGCATAGAGTTCGATGGCGCTGAACGCGGTGTAGCAACCGGCACAGCCACAGGCGGTTTCCTTTTTGCCCTGTGCGTGCGGCGCGGAATCGGTGCCGAGGAAGAACTTCGGACTGCCGCTGGTGGCGGCCTCGATCAGCGCCGACTGGTGGCGGCTGCGCTTGAGGATCGGCAGGCAGTAGTAGTGCGGGCGAATGCCCCCCACCAGCATATGGTTGCGATTGTACAGCAGGTGGTGGGCGGTAATGGTGGCGGCGACGCCGTCCCGCGCCTGGGCGACAAATTCCGCCGCGTGCGCAGTGGTAATGTGCTCGAGCACGATCTTCAGGGTGGGGAAGTCGTCCACCACCCGGCTGAGTATGGTCTCGATGAACACCCGCTCGCGGTCAAAGATATCGATGTCGCTGCTGGTCACCTCTCCGTGCAGCAGCAGCTTCATGCCGCAGGACTGCATGGCTTCCAGTGCCGGGTAGATGTTGGCGATGTCGGTCACACCGGAGTCGGAATTGGTGGTCGCCCCCGCCGGGTAGAGCTTGGCGGCGACCACACCGGCCGCGTGGGCCTCTTGTACGACTTCCGGGGTGGTGTTGTCGGTCAGGTAGATCACCATCAGCGGGGTGAAGTCGGCACCCTCGGGCACCTCCGCCTCGATGCGGGTCCTGTAGGCGAGGGCATTCTCGGCATTGACCACCGGTGGCACCAGGTTGGGCATAATGATAGCGCGCCGGAACTGCTTCGCCGCGTCGCCGACGGTGCGGGCCAGTGCCGTGCCGTCGCGCAAATGAATGTGCCAGTCGTCAGGTGCGCGCAGGGTAATTTGCTGCTTGGAGTCCACCGAATATCTCCTCCCGGATTGATCGCGGCGCCGATGCTACCCGAAGCGCCCATAAAATGCGAAAACTGCGGTGAATGCCTCATCGCTCGCCAGTTTGAATATAAAGTAGTCAGATTGGTTTGGCCGCTTTTTGAGCGATTTCGCGACTCTCCGACTGGTGCTAGTCGTAGACGTTTCTAGGCGCTACAATCGCGCCCCGAAAAAAGGCGGCCGACCCGCAGTTCCTGGGCACACTTCCAAAAATAATTCCCCAGACCGAGACTTTTCACAGGTGCACCCCCTGTCACGGCGGCAGTGTATCTGTAGTGACGGCACCGCCCGTGTATGCGGGCCTACTATACAGAGGATAGTAATGAGCAAGATCGATAAGGTGGTATTGGCGTATTCCGGTGGACTCGATACATCGGTCATCGTGCGCTGGCTGCAGGATACTTACGGTTGTGAGGTCGTTACTTTTACCGCCGATATCGGTCAGGGTGAGGAAGTCGAGCCCGCGCGCGCCAAGGCAGAAGCCCTGGGCGTGAAGGAGATCTACATCGACGATCTGCGCGAAGAGTTTGTTCGCGACTTCGTTTTCCCGATGTTCCGCGCCAACACCATTTATGAAGGTGAGTACCTGCTGGGTACCTCCATCGCCCGCCCGCTGATTGCCAAACGCCTGATCGAGATCGCCAATGAAACCGGCGCTGATGCCATTTCCCACGGCGCTACCGGCAAAGGCAATGACCAGGTGCGTTTTGAACTGGGTGCCTACGCGCTCAAGCCGGGCATCAAGGTGATTGCCCCCTGGCGCGAGTGGGACCTGACGTCCCGCGAGAAGCTGATGCAGTACTGCGAGCAGCACAAGATCCCGGTGGACTTTTCCAACAAGAAGAAAAAGTCCCCGTACTCCATGGACGCCAACCTGCTGCACATCTCCTACGAGGGCGGTGTGCTGGAAGAGCCCTGGGCGGAAGCCGAGGAAGATATGTGGCGCTGGAGTGTGAGCCCGGAAGCGGCTCCGGACAAGCCCACCTATATCACCCTGCAGTACGAGAAAGGCGACCCGGTTGCCATCGATGGCGAGCGCCTGAGTCCGGCTGCCCTGCTGGAAAAACTGAACAAGCTGGGCGGTGCCAACGGTATCGGTCGCCTGGACATCGTCGAAAACCGCTATGTGGGCATGAAATCCCGCGGCTGCTACGAAACCCCCGGCGGCACCATTCTGATGAAGGCGCACCGCGCAATCGAGTCCATCACCCTGGACCGCGAAGTGGCGCACCTGAAAGACGAGCTGATGCCGCGCTACGCCAAGCTGATTTACAACGGTTACTGGTGGTCCCCGGAGCGCGAAATGCTGCAGGCGGCGATCGACCAGTCCCAGTCCGTGGTAAACGGCGAAGTGCGCCTGAAACTGTATAAAGGCAGCGTGTCTGCGGTGGGGCGCCGTTCGGATGACAGCCTGTTTGATGAAAATATCGCCACCTTTGAGGATGACGCCGGCGCGTACGACCAGAAAGACGCCGAAGGCTTTATCAAACTGAATGCCCTGCGCCTGCGGATTGCGGCAGGAAAAGGCAGAGACTTGATCTAAATCAGCCGGAAGCGGCGATTCAAGCGTTTAAATCGTCGCTTCTGTGCCCTCCCGGTCTACCGTGAAGGGTATAGCCGCTATTGTATTGGCGGCGCTCTCGCGCGTGACGGAAACGAATCTTAAAAAGCAACGGAAGTTACACAATGACGACAACGGTGGCAGAGGCCGGCAAGTTGCCGGACTATGACTACAACATCGTGCGCCAGTTCACCATCATGTCGGTGGTCTGGGGCATCGTTGGAATGGGCGTCGGCGTACTGATCGCCGCACAGCTGGCCTGGCCGGCACTGAATGATCTCTGGCAGCCGTTCACGCACTTCGGTCGTCTGCGCCCGCTGCATACCAATGCGGTGATTTTCGCATTCGGTGGCAGCGTACTGTTTGCGACCTCCTATTATGTGGTCCAGCGCACCTGTCAGACCCGCCTGTGGGGTGGCTGGCTGATCCCGTTTACCTTCTGGGGATGGCAGGTTGTCATCATTGCCGCCGCCATTACGCTGCCTCTGGGGTATACATCCAGTAAAGAATACGCAGAGCTGGAATGGCCGATCGATATCCTGATCGCCCTGATCTGGGTTGCCTACGCACTGGTGTTCTTTGGCACCATCGCCAAGCGCCGCACCTCGCATATCTATGTAGCCAACTGGTTCTTCGGTGCCTACATCATCACCATCGCGGTGCTGCATATCGTCAACAGCATGGCAGTGCCGGTCAGCGCCTTGAAATCCTACTCCGCCTACGCGGGTACTACCGATGCGATGATCCAGTGGTGGTACGGCCACAACGCGGTGGGCTTCTTCCTGACCGCCGCCTTCCTCGGCATCATGTACTACTTCGTGCCCAAGCAGGCGGGACGCCCGGTGTATTCCTACCAGCTGTCCATCGTGCACTTCTGGGCCCTGATTTCCATCTATGTATGGGCCGGTGGCCACCACCTGCATTACTCCGCACTGCCGGACTGGACCCAGAGCCTGGCGATGATTATGTCCATCATCCTGCTGGCGCCCTCCTGGGGCGGCATGATCAACGGCATCATGACCCTGTCCGGTGCCTGGCACAAACTGCGCACCGACCCGACTCTGCGCTTCCTGGTGGTCTCCCTGTCCTTCTACGGCATGTCCACGTTTGAAGGTCCGATGATGTCCATCAAGACCGTGAACGCACTGTCCCACAACACCGACTGGACCGTAGGTCACGTGCATTCCGGTGCCCTGGGCTGGGTAGCGATGATCTCCATCGGCGCCCTGTACCACCTGGTCCCGGTACTGTGGCATCGCAAGGAAATGTTCAGCGTCAAGCTGATCAATGCGCATTTCTGGCTCGCCACAATCGGTACCGTGCTGTACATCGCGTCCATGTGGGTGAACGGTATTACCCAGGGCCTGATGTGGCGAGCCTTCAACGCCGACGGCACCCTGACCTACAGCTTCGTGGAAAGCGTGATCGCCAGTAAGCCGGGCTACATCGTGCGCTGGTTGGGCGGTGCCCTGTTCCTGAGCGGTATGTTCCTGATGGCGTACAACGTGTTCCGCACCGTCACTGACGAACCGAAGGAAGGCGAAGTGCGTCACGATGAAAACCTGCCGATCGCGAAGAATGCTTAAGGGGAAACGATCGTGAAGAATCATGACATCGTAGAAAAGAACATCGGCCTGATGATCGTGCTGACCGTAGTCGCGATCAGCTTTGGTGCTCTGGTGGAAATCGTCCCCCAGTTTTTCATTAAAGAAAACAATGAGCCCATTGCCGGCCTGAAGCCGCTGGGCCCGATCGAGCTGGAAGGACGCGACATCTATATCCGCGAAGGCTGTCACGTGTGCCACACCCAGATGGTGCGCCCGCTGCGCGCGGAAGTAGAGCGTTACGGTCATTACTCCATGGCGCAGGAACACGTGTACGAACACCCCTTCCTGTGGGGCTCCAAGCGTACCGGCCCGGACCTGGCGCGTGTGGGCGGCCGCTACTCCGACGAGTGGCACCGCGCGCACCTGTACGATCCGCGCAATGTGGTACCGGAATCCATCATGCCGTCCTACCCCTGGCTGTTCGACAATGTGGTCCACGGCGAGCACACGGCCGCAAAAATGCGCGCAATGCGCGCGGTGGGTGTCCCCTATACCGATGAAGATATCGCGAATGCCAGCAAGCCGTTTATCGGCGGCCGTGTAACCGAGATCGATGCACTGGTGGCCTACCTGCAGCAGCTGGGCACGCTGGTTCAGCAGAAACGATAGGGCAGGGCACAGTTTGGATATCGACATTCTGCGGCAGATCGGTGTGGTGCTTGGCTCCATCGCCTTTCTGGCAATCTGTTGGTGGGCCTTTTCGCCGAAGCGTAAAAAGCGCTTTGAGGAAGACGCCAAATTGCCATTCGCCGACGAGCAACAAACTTCTGACAAGGCCGCTCGCGAGAGCGAAACCAGTACCGGCGAAACGACCGGTGAGAAACAGGAACAGGGGCAGGACAAATGAGTACATTCTGGAGTGTTTGGGTAATTGTGCTCACCCTCGCCAATCTCGCATTGGTAACTTGGGTTCTTTTTGCAAACCGCAAAGTAGCGGTGGACGACCAGGAAGATCCGGAAAACCGCACCACCGGCCACATTTACGATGGCATCGAGGAATACGACAACCCGCTACCCAAATGGTGGTTTCTGCTGTTCGTAATCACACTGGTGTGGTCGGCGCTGTATCTGGCGATCTACCCGGGTATGGGTAACTTCAAAGGGCTGAGTGGCTGGACCTCCGTGGGCGCGCTGAAGTCGGACCAGGCCAAGGCGCAGGCGGAGTTCAAGGAAACCTTCGGTCAGTATGTGGACATGCCGATCGAAAAAATTGCCGAGAGCCGCGAAGCGCTGAAAATGGGTGCGCGAATCTTTGCCAACAACTGTTCCGTGTGTCACGGCGCGGACGGCGGCGGCAACTACGGCTTCCCGAACCTGACCGATAGCGACTGGCTGTACGGCGGCACCCCGGAGAAAATTCTGGAGACCCTGCACAACGGTCGCCAGGGCATGATGCCGCCGCAGGGGCCCATCATCGGTGAGGATGGCGTGAAGAACGTGACCGAATACGTGCTGGCGCTGAGCGGCCAGGAGCACGATGCGGCCATGGCCGAGAAGGGCAGCAAGGTATTCGGTACCGTGTGTATGGCCTGCCACGGTGCAGATGGCAAGGGCAACCAGGCGCTGGGCGCGCCGAACCTGACGGATGATACCTGGCTCTACGGTGGCAGCCGTGAGGAAATCCAGCACACCGTCCGCGGTGGCCGCAGCAACAATATGCCATCACAGAAAGACAAGCTGCGCGAAGACAAGATCCGTCTGGTGGCGGCCTATGTCTACAGCCTGTCACGTCAGGAAGACGTGCAGCAATAAGCCAGTTGCTACACAGGATGAGCGGCGGGATTCCGCCGCTCTGTTCGCAGGGAAGGGCACCGCAGGGAAGAAGAACAAGCCTCATTGCAAAAACTGCAGTTTCCGTCCCGATCCATCTCGGGTGAGTGAGGTTTTGTGAGCGATAGAATTCCAACCCGCGAAGAGCAGGAAGGCGATGGCGAAGTCCGTTATCGCATGCTCTACGAGTCAGAAGACAAGGTCTATATCCGCCATATCCGTGGCGTTTATACCCGGATCCGCAAATACACCGGCCTGCCGCTGTTGCTGGCGTTTTTCTTTATCCCCTGGCTGAATATCGAGGGGCACCAGGCGGTGCACTTCGACCTCCCCGCACGCCAGTTCCATATTTTCTGGACAACCTTCGGTCCCCAGGACGGCTTTCTGCTGGCCTGGCTGTTGATCATTGCCGCCTTTGCCCTGTTTGCCGTTACCACCTGGCTCGGTCGTGTCTGGTGCGGTTTTACCTGCCCGCAAACCGTGTGGACATTGATGTTCATCTGGGCGGAGCGGGTGTGTGAAGGGGATCGCAGCAAGCGCATGAAGCTGGATGCTGCACCCTGGAGCGCGGAGAAGGTATTGCGCAAGGGCGGCACCCACGCCATCTGGCTGATGATCTCACTGGCGACGGCGCTGGCTTTTGTGGGGTACTTCTACGGTATTCGCGATCTGGTGGTGGACCTCGCCACCTTCAGCGCGCATCCACAGGGTGTTTTCTGGGTGGGCTTTTTTACCTTTGCCACTTACATGAACGCCGGTTTCCTGCGCGAGCAGGTGTGCAAGTACATGTGCCCTTACGCGCGCTTCCAGTCGGTCATGTACGACAAGGACACCCTCGCGGTCTACTACGATGCGCGGCGCGGCGAGGCGCGGGGCCCGCGCAAGAAAGGCATTGATTACAAAGCCCAGGGCATGGGTGACTGTATCGACTGTTACTGGTGTGTCCAGGTATGTCCCGTGGATATCGATATCCGCGATGGCATGCAGTACGAGTGCATCAACTGCGGCCTCTGTGTGGATGCCTGTAACAGTGTCATGGACAAGATGGAGTACCCGCGCGGGCTGATCCGCTTCACTTCCGAAGACGAACTGGAAACCGGCAAAACCCAGTTCGCCAGGCCGCGCCTGTTCGGTTACGGGCTGGTGCTGTTGCTGATGTTCGGGCTGTTTTCCCATCAGGTGTTGACCCGCTCCCCGGTGCAGGTGGAAGTGCAGCGGGATCGCGGCGCGCGCATGTACCGGCTTTCCCAGGGCATGGTGCAGAACGTCTATACGGTCAAGATCAACAACATGGACCAGAAACCGCATGAGTTCAGCATCGGCATCGAGGGGAAACCGGAATACGACTACTCGCTGCGCATGCAGAGGGGCATCCAGCTGAAGCCCGGCGAGATATACTCCGTCCCCATCCGGGTGAGTGTGCCGAAAGAACAGCTCAAGGATTACAAGCACGATATCGTGATCGTCATCCAGGCAAAAGACGCGCCGGAGCTCGAAGACCGTCACAAGACGGTATTTATCGGCCCCAAGTAAATGGATGAGAGTCAGTGACACAGAAATTTGACAAGAATGCGCCGGGCCCCTGGTATCGCGAGCCCTGGTTCTGGATGGTCATGGCACCGCTGGTGCTGGTGGTCATCGTATCCGTGACCATGGTCTCGATCGCCGTTCGTTACGGGGATGACGTGGTCAGCGATACCTATTACAAAGACAGCCGTATGTACCACTATAGTGCGGAGCAGGATCAGCGCGCCAAAGCCCTGAACCTGGCCGGCATGCTGCTGTTTTCCCCCGAAGACAAAACCGTCACCCTGGACCTGCGCGGTGATATCGAGTATCCGGAACAACTGCTGCTGACCCTGAGTCACCCGGTGGAGGCGGATCTGGATACGCATATCGTGCTGGAACAGGTCTCCATCGGCCGCTATCGCGGGCAGGTCAATGCGCCGATGCAACACCGCTGGTACCTGCAGGTGATGCCGGAACTGAATCCGGAGCAATTTCGCGATGCCAACTGGCGGCTCAAGGGCGAGATCAATTTCAACCTAGGCAACGGAGTGCCCCTGAAGCCCATCGAGCAGTGAGCCCATGACCGACCCGCTCACACCCCTAGCGCCATCGTCCAGATCCCCCTCCGCGGCGGCGGATCATGTGGACTGCTTTCACTGCGGTTTGCCGGTCGCCGAAGGCAGCCAGTATGCCGTGCAGATCGACGGTGTGCGTCGGCCCATGTGCTGTCCCGGCTGCGAAGCGGTGGCCGGCGCCATCGTGGCCGGGGGGCTGGATAACTTTTATCGCTTCAGGGAGCAGAGCAGCGAACGCCCGGACTCGGGGGTTCAGGATGACCGCTGGAGTGCCTATGACCTGCCGGAAGTGCAGGGCGAGTTTGTGCGCGACTTTGCGGGTGCGGACGCGCGCACGGAGTCGCCAGCGGGGCTCAAGGTCGCCAGCCTTCTGGTCAGCGGAATCACCTGTGCCGCCTGCGTCTGGCTGATCGAGAAACACCTCCTGCGTATCCCCGGTGTGGAGCGCGTTTCGGTCAACGCCAGCACCCACCGCGCCCAGGTGGTGTTCGATCCGCAGCGGGCTCCGCTCAGCCTCCTGTTTTCCTCTCTCGCCGCCATCGGCTACCGTCCCTCGCCCGCCACCGCGGCCAACAGCGAGCGCCTGATCCAACAGGAGCGCCGCGCGTCCATGCGTCGCCTGGGAGTGGCCGGACTCGGCACCATGCAGGTGATGATGTTTGCCATCGCCCTGTATTTCGGTGACAGCAAGGGGATCGACAGTCAGTTCGAGCAGTTTTTCCGCTGGGTCTCACTGGTGGTGGCCACGCCGGTGGTGTGCTACGCGGCCCAGCCGTTCTTTGGCGCGGCCTGGCGTGCGTTGCGTGCAGGGCAGCTGGTGATGGATGTCCCGGTATCGCTTGCCATTGGTCTGGCCTACGGGGCCAGCGTCTACGCCACCGTGTTCGAGACCGGTGAGGTCTATTTCGAATCGGTTTCCATGTTCACCTTTTTCCTGCTGCTGGGGCGTGCGGTGGAGATGCGCGCGCGCCACCGCGCCGGGCTGGCCAGTGGTGGGCTGGCGCAGCTGCTGCCGCTGGCGGCGCTGCGCCTGGGCGATGAGACGGACGCGCAGGAGTCGGTACCAGTAACCGCGCTCAAAGCGGGCGACCGGATACTGCTGCGCCCGGGCGATACCATTCCCGCCGACGGTGTCGTGCTCGACGGCGCCAGTGGGGTGGATGAATCGGTGCTCACCGGCGAGTCTGCCCTGCAGCAGAAAGCGGCGGGCAGCCGGGTATTTGCCGGCAGCGTGAACGGTGACTCCTCACTGACCGTGCGCGTCCATGCCGCCGGCGCGAGCACGCGCCTGTCGGCGATCGAGAAGCTGGTGGAGCAGGCGCAGCTGGACAAGCCGACCCAGGTTGCGCTGGCGGACCGGATCGCGGGGCGGTTTATTGCCGCAGTGCTGTGTATCGCGGTGGCGGCTTTTGTATTCTGGTGGCAACAGGCGCCGGAGCGGGCCTTCTGGGTGGCATTGTCGGTACTGGTAGTCACCTGCCCCTGCGCCCTGTCCCTGGCCACTCCGGCAGCGCTGGCCGCGGCCACCCTGCGGCTGCAGCAGCTTGGATTGCTGGTGGCGCGTGGGCATGTGCTGGAAACCCTGCCGCGGCTTACCCGGGCGATTTTCGACAAGACCGGTACCCTCACCGAGGGCGAACCGCGGCTGCGCGAGATTCGCCGCCTGCGGGAAGGGATAGATGAGTCCGGGGTGCGGGATATCGCCGCCGCTCTGGAGAGCCACAGCAACCACCCGCTGGCGCGGGCTTTCCGCCCCTGGTCCGGCAACCGCCCGGTGCGGGACCTGCGCTCGGTTACCGGCCGCGGGGTCTCCGGCATCTGTGGGGAAACGACCTATCGCCTGGGGCGGCCGGATTTTGTCGCCGAGCTGGCGGTGCACACCCGCCAGGTCCCGGAAGTACCGGCAGAGCCGGGGCAGTGGCTGTTGCTGGGGGATGCCGACGGGCCCGTGGCCTGGCTGTGTCTGGGCGATGAAGTGCGCTCGACGGCGGCCGAATCCATCGCCGACCTGCAACAGCAGGGGCTGGCGACCGAGCTGCTGAGTGGCGACCAGTCCGGCGAGGTGCCGCGACTGGCAGCCGCCACGGGGATCAGTGAGTTTCGCGGCGGCGTGTCGCCGGAGCAGAAGCTGTCGCACCTGCGCGAGCTGCAGGGGCGCGGGCAGCGTTTGCTGATGGTGGGTGATGGGATCAACGACGTGCCGGTACTGTCTGGTGCTGATGTGTCTGTTGCGATGATGTCGGCCGCGGATCTGGCCCAGTCCCGCGCCGATGCGATTCTGTTGCAGGGCGACCTGCGTGCACTGCCGCGGGCCTTTGCTTTGGCGCGCAAGTGCCGCACAATTATTCGCCAGAACCTGACCTGGGCCATTCTCTACAACGTCCTGGCGCTGCCGCTCGCCTTTCTCGGCCTGGTGCCGCCCTGGGCGGCCGCCATCGGCATGTCGCTGAGCTCGCTGCTGGTGGTGGTCAATGCCCTGCGTCTGTCCCGCTGGCAGCCGCATGTCTGAGCCGCCGGCCCGGGCCCTGCCCGGGCCCTTTTGATGAACGTTTTCCGAGGTTTTCGTGGACAGTATTTTCCTGCTGGTTCCCATCGTTATCTTTTTCGTTGCCTGTGCGGTAAAGCTGTTCTTCTGGGCGGTCAACAGCGGCCAGTACGACGACCTGGAGACGGAAGGGCGCCGCATACTGTTTGAAGACGACGAGCCCCGCCGC
>Ga0207814_100627_pt1 | contig 16567 bp, 7 predicted proteins | sample TtaePargueraPR_7_FD_187755 | JGI IMG/M metagenome (GOLD analysis project Ga0207814, IMG submission 187755) | Aerobic enrichment media microbial communities from Bioluminiscent Bay, La Parguera, Puerto Rico - Tt and P1 (2) (SPAdes) | ecosystem: Environmental > Aquatic > Marine > Unclassified ... | reverse complement strand
CGTCGGCTGGGACGCGCAGGAGAGGTTCGCCGAGGGCTTCGTCGGCCAGTTGCGCCAGACGCTGAGCAACATCCGCGAGATCCTGGCGGCCGGCGGCGCGCATCCGCGTCACCTGGTGCGGCTGACCTGGTACGTCACCGATCTCGATGCCTATCGCAACAGCCTGCGCGACATCGGCAAGGCCTACCGCGACGAGATCGGCCCGTACTATCCGGCGATGGCGGTGGTGCAGGTCGTCGGGCTGGTCGAGCCCAAGGCGATGATCGAGATCGAGGCGACGGCCATCATTCCCGACGAAACCTAGTTTCGCTCCCTGTAGTCCGGCAGCTCTTTCGCTTGACGGAAATCGCGCGGGGGGTTGTGCCGATTGTTCCTGCCGGATGTCGGCTCCGGCGCCCGTTTGGCGGGGGCGCCCGCATTCCCCATCGGCACGGGATCCAGATTGCTGCGGGCCGTAGCGGCAGCGTTTACCACAAATTAGGCGGTTGATTGCGAAGGTGGCTGAAATCGCAACCTGAGATCGAAGCGCCCTGTCCAAAGTGCCGAACAGTACCGAAACCCGCGCCGACGGACGCCTGTCGTATCTGCCGGCACTGGCGCTTCTCCTTGCAGGCGCCATCTTCCTGACGGCGCTGTCGCTGCGCGCGCCATCGTCGAATGGACAGTTCGCCCTGTTCTATTCGCCGGGGACCACCCGGACCGAAGCCATTGCCGCCCTGGCGGGTCTCAAGGCCCGATTCGTGCGCCCCGGACAGTTCGACAACATTCTCGTCGCAGCCTTCGAGACGCCCGTCAGCGGCGCGGACCTGCGTGCGAACGGTATCTGGTTCGCCTTCGACCCTCTCGCATTCGGCGGATGCCTCGTGGCCGACGCCGCAATACCTCTCTCGCCTTTCGGAGCCAACTCATGACCGCCCTGACCAATATGCGTGGCTTCGTCGCCCGCTACATGATCGCCCTTTTGTGGCTGCACGTGCCGCTGACCATCGCGACAAGTCTGCTTCTGGGGCAGGACCTGGTGGTCCCCGCCATAGGGTCGGCGATATTTGCCGGCGCGGCGACGGGCGTCTGGATGGTCGACAGGACCGGCAGCGCCGCGCGCCAGACGATCGCGGTCGCGTTGATGCTGCAGATCTCGCTGCTGGTCTACGTGCTCAGCGGCAATCCCTGGCAGATCGACATGCACATGTACTTCTTCGCGGCGCTGGCGATGCTCGCGGCGTTCTGCGACTGGCGGGTCATCGTGGCCGCGACGGTGACGATCGCCGTGCATCATCTCGTGCTGAATTTCGCCCTGCCGCTGGCGGTGTTCCCCGGCGGGGCCGACTTCGGACGCGTCGTCCTGCATGCGGTGATCGTGGTTCTGGAAGCCGCCGTCCTCGTGTGGCTGACGATGCGCCTCGCCTCTGCCCTGAGCCAGTCCGAGGCGGCGATCGAAGCGGCCGAGGCGAGCGCTGCCGACGTGCGCCGGGCCGACGAGGAAATGCGGGCTTCCGAGCAGCAGGCCGCCGTCGAACGCCGGCGTGTCCTCGAAGACCTCGCTAACGGTTTCGAGGCCAGCGTGAGCCGGGTCGCCGAAGCCGTCGCCCAGCAGTCCGTGGCGATGCGTGACAACGCCGAGAATGTCGCCAGCGCCTCGAGCGCCGCCAGCGACCGCAGCCGCGCGGCCGTGGAACGCTCCGGGCAGGCGTCCGCGAGCGTCCAGACCGTCTCGGCGGCGACGACGCAGATGAGCGCCTCGATCACCGAAATCGCCCAGCAGGCGGCGCAGTCGAGCCAGATGGCGACCCAGGCGGTGGAACGGGCCTCGGCGACCGACCAGACCGTCGGCTCGCTTGCCGCCGCCGCCCAGCGCATCGGCGAGGTGGCGACGCTCATCCAGGATATCGCCGAGCAGACCAACCTGCTGGCACTCAACGCCACCATCGAGGCGGCACGGGCTGGCGAGGCCGGACGCGGATTTGCCGTTGTCGCCTCGGAGGTCAAGAATCTTGCCGTGCAGACCGGCAAGGCGACCGAGGATATTGCCAGCCAGATCGCCGAGATCCAGGCCGCGTCCGGCGCGACGACCGAGGAGATCGGCACAATCCGCACCGCCATCGAGGAGATCAGCGGCATGGTCGGCACGATTGCCGCCGCGGTCGAGGAGCAGAGCGTCGCCGTCAGCGAGATCAGCAGCAACACGAACGATGCGGCCAATGGTACGAGCGAGATGTCGGCGGAAATCGAGGAAGTGCTCAAGGCCTCGGACCAGGCGCGCGAATCCGCCGCCGACAATGCCGAGGCGACGCGCAATCTCGACGCGCTGGCAAACGACCTGAAGACGGAGGCCGCCCAGTTCCTGCAGGCTCTGCGCGCCGCCTGAGGGCAGCGCCTTACAGCGCGAAGACGAGCGGACCGAGCACCAGCCCGATGGCGGCGACGATCAGGATCGCGATGACGTCGAGCACCGCACCGGCGCGCAGCATCTGCTGTGCGTCGAGGGACCCGCTGCCGTAGACGATGGCGTTGGGCGGTGTGGCGACCGGCAGCATGAAGCCGAGCGAGGCCGCCAGCGCCACCGGAAGCGCCAGCGCCAGCGGACTGTCGCCCATGCCGACGGCGGCCGCGCCGGCGACCGGCAGGAAGACGGCAGCCATAGCGGTATTGCTGGCCAGTTCGCCGAGATAGACGACGATCGTCATCACGGCGAGGATCATCAGCCATTGCGGCAGCCGCTCCAGGTCGGAGACGATCGCCCCGATCCAGCCGGACAGGCCGGTATCGCCCATCGCCGCGGCGAGCGCCAATCCGCCGCCGAACAGGATCAGCACGTCCCAGCGCAGGTCGCGAAGGTCGTCCCATTCGAGCAGGAAGCGGCCCCCGCCCCGGCGGACCGGCAGCGCGAACATCAGGATCGCGCCGGTGACCGCGATGCCGGCATCGGACAGCGGCAGCGCGGGCAGCCAGATCTCGATCAGCGGGCGGCAGAGCCAGGCCAGCGCCACAGCGACCATGATGGCCGCGACCCATCTTTCCTCCCGCGTCATCGGTCCCGGCGCTTCCAGACCCTGGAAGAGGGAGGCGGAAACGCCGGCGGGAAGCGACGCGGGCACGGCGAACACGATGCGGGTCAGCACCAGCCACGCGGCCGGCAGCAGAACGAGGACGACCGGAATGCCGATCAGCATCCAGTCGGCAAAGCCGATCTCCATGCCGTAGGTGTCTTCCATGAAGCCGGCGAACAGCGCGTTCGGCGGCGTGCCGATCAGCGTGCCCATGCCGCCGATGGTCGCCCCGTAGGCGATGCCCAGCATGACGGCGGCGGAGAACTGCAGGTGTGTCCGCTCCGGCAGGCCCGAGCGTTCCGCGAAGGTCGCGACGATCGACTGGCCGATCGGCAGCATGACCATCGCGGTCGCGGTATTGCTGACCCACATGCTCAGAAAGGCGGTCGCGGCCATGATGCCGCCGACGATTGCCGCCGGGCCGGAGCCGCCGGCCCGCAGCACCGCCCAAGCGAGCCGGCGGTGTAGCTGCCAGCGGGCCATGGCGCGGGCGATGATGAAACCGCCGAGGAACAGGAAGATCAGCGGGTGGGCGTAGGAAACCGCCGTCGTCTCGAGGTCTCCGACGCCGAGCAGCGGGAACAGCGCAAGCGGCAGCAGCGCCGTGACCGGCAGCGGCAACGCCTCGGTCATCCACCAAACCGCCATCAGCACGCCGGCCGCGGCCGCATGCCAGCCGGGGACGCCGAGGCCGGACGGCGGCCCGGCGAGGATCATCACCAGCGCCAGAAGCGGCCCTGCGATCAGGCCGATTCGACGCGCGCGCGGCGAGGTGGTCTCCTTGTGTTCGTCCACGGCGTGTTCGTTCACGGCAGGCCCTGTATTCGCTTCAATCCGTATCCATGCCCGCCTTCAATGCCCACTCCGGCCGGCCCGGGACAACCGCGCAGACAGATATGTGCGCCGGCGCATCGAAACCGTTTACGCAAACAGCCGTTAGCAAACCGCTCGGGTCTCGACGCACTTGAGCGCAATGACGCCGCCGCGTAAGGACTCTCAGATCAGTTTTCCCGGATGCTGCCCGATCGGCGGCCGATTTCAATGATGCAGATCACGTTGCCAGGGGTTTCATATTCGAGGGTGCCACCGGCATGGTGACGGTCGCCGACACCATTCTGATCGTTTCCGGCCTGCTGGTGCTGATCAGCATCGTGCAGCCGCTGGCGCGCCGCTTCAACCTGCCGAGCACGGTGCTGCTGGCGGTCGTCGGTGTGATGATCGGGCTGGTGGCGACCTATCTCGTCCAGACCGGCCGGACGACGGGCCTCGACACCGCTGCCGAACTGGTGCTCGGCGTGCCGATCACCTCGTCGGGCTTCATCTATATCTTCCTGCCCGTGTTGCTGTTCCAGTCGGCGCTGGAAATCGACGTGCGGCGGATGCTGGACGACGCGGTGCCGATCTTCATCCTGGCGGTCGTCGCCGTGGTGGTGTCGACCGGCGTGATCGGGCTGTCGCTGTGGTGGGCGTCCGGCGTGTCGCTGGTGGTCTGCCTGCTGGTCGGTTCGGTCGTGGCGACGACGGACCCGGCCGCGGTGGTGGCGATCTTCCGCGACCTCGGCGCTCCGAGCCGGCTGACGCGGCTGGTGGAGGGCGAAAGCCTCCTCAACGACGCAACCGCGATCGTGCTGTTCACGGTGCTGCTCAGCATCGTGCTGACCGGCGTCGAGCCGAGCGTTGCCGACGCGGGGCGCATGTTCGTCGTGTCGCTGTTCGGCGGCGCGGCGATCGGTTTCGTCGGGGCGCGGCTCGCCATGGCGACGCTGCCGCTGATCCGCGGGTCGCAGGCCGCCGAACTGACGCTCAGCATTGCGGTGCCGTATCTGCTGTTCGTGATCGGCGAGCGCTACATGGAAGTCTCCGGGGTCGTCGCGGTCGTGGTGGCCGGGCTCGTCGTCGGCACGGTCGGCCGCAACCGGCTGGCGCCGGCGTCGTGGAAGTTCCTGTCGGTGGTGTGGGAACAACTGGCGTTTCTGGCCGGCTCGCTGGTGTTCGTGCTGGCCGCGATCGTGGTGCCGCACCTGATGGTCGGCGTCAGCCTGTATGACGTGCTTCTGATCGGCATCGTGGTGGTCGCGGCGCTGGCGGCGCGGGCGCTCGTCCTGTTCGTCCTTATGCCCGCTCTGTCGCCGCTCAATCTCGGCGAACGGATCAGCAGCTCGTACCGGTTCGTGATCCTGTGGGGCGGATTGCGCGGCGCGGTGACACTGGCGCTGGCAATGGCGATTACCGAGAACAGCGCCATCTCGACGGAGGTGCAGCGCTTCGTCGCCATCCTGGCGACCGGCTTCGTGCTGTTCAGCCTGCTGGTCGGCGGCACGACGCTGCGACTGCTGATCCGCATCATGCAGATCGACCGGCTGTCGCCGCTGGACCAGGCGCTGCGCCGGCAGATCCTGTCGCTGTCGCTCGATTCGGTGCGCGATTCGGTTGAGGCAACCGCAACCCGCTACGGCCTCAATCCGTCGATGGTCACCGAAGCGCTGCGGTCCTACCGCCAGCACGTCAAGGACGTGACCGGGACGGAAAGCGTGGAGGACGCCATCCCCGACCGGGACCGCGTCACCATCGGCCTCGTGGCGCTGGTCAACCGGGAACGCGAACTCATTTCCCAGAACGCCAGCGGGGGCGCCATCTCGCTGACCATCACCGAGCGGCTTCTGGCCAATACCGAGCAGATGGCCGATGCGACGCGGAGCGATGGGCGGCTCGGCTACAACAGGGCCGCGCAGCGGCGCCTCGGATTCAGCGTTCCGTTCCGGCTCGGCCATTTCCTGCACCGCCATTTCGGCTTCGACGGCCTTCTGGAACGCGCGGTCGCCGACCGGTTCGAAATGCTGATGGTGAGCCGCATCGTCCTGGAAGAGCTGCAGCGCTACGACGCGGAGAAGCTGCAGGTCGTGCTGGGCGCGCGGCTCTCGGAGATCCTCAAGGACATCCTTGCGATCCGAATGGACGGCACGACGGCGGCGCTCGATGCCCTGCGCCTGCAGTATCCCGAATACGCCGAAGCTATCGAGCGGCGTTTCCTGAGCCAGCTCGCGCTCAGGCTGGAATCGGCGGAGTACGACGCGCTGCGCGACGAGGCGCTGATCGGCCAGGAGCTGCATGGCAATCTCAAGCGGGAGCTGCTGGCGATCCGCACCGCGATCGCCAAGCGGCCGCCACTCGATCTCGGGCTGAACACCCATCTTCTGGTTCAGGAGTTCCCGATGTTCTCCGCCCTTGCCGAGGACGAGCGCATGAAGGTCTGCCTGCTGCTGAAACCGCGGCTGGCGCTGCCCGGCGAGGTGCTCATCCGCAAGGGTAACCGCGGCGCCTCGGTCTATTTCATCTCGTCGGGTGCGGTCGAGGTCGAGACAGGCAGCACGAAGGTCCGGCTGGGGCGGGGCGACTTCTTCGGCGAGATGGCGCTGCTGACCCACAGCCGCCGGCAGGCCGACGTGACCGCGCTCGGCTATTGCCAGCTTCTGGTGCTGGAGGAGACGGAGTTCCGCCACCTTCTGTCGAGCAATCCGTCGATCCGGGAGCGGATCGATCAGGTCGCGCACGAACGCCAGCGCATGAACATCGAGCAGTCCGGCTGAGGCCGGATTGTCTTTTTGCCGATCTGCGTCTAGTCGTGCTGCCTTGGTTCGTAAGGCGGGCGACTTTTTTGACAGGTAGGCAAATGCAGGGGCAGGCGTATCGTCCCGATATCGACGGGCTGCGGGCCATCGCCGTTCTCGTGGTCGTCTTCTTCCACGTAGGATTTGCGCCGTTCAGCGGCGGCTATGTCGGCGTCGACGTCTTCTTCGTGATCAGCGGCTTCCTCATCACCCGGCTGATCCGGGAGCAGATCGGCAAGGGCACGTTCAGCTTCGCCACCTTCTATGCGCGGCGGGCCCGGCGGCTGTTTCCGGCGCTGTTCTTCACGCTCGTAGTGTCCTTCGTGTTCGCCACGATGCTGTTCTCGCCGGACGACCTGGAGCGGTTCGCGCAGTCGGTCATCTTCACGGTGCTGTCGGTGTCGAACTTCCTGTTCTGGCGGGAAAGCGGCTATTTCGATGCCGAGGCCAACGTCAAGCCGCTGCTGCACACCTGGTCGCTGAGCGTCGAGGAGCAATTCTACCTTGTCTGGCCGCTGACAATGGTGGTGCTGGCCTGGCTCGGCAGCAGGCTTGCAGCGCGCGGATATCGTCACGCCCCGGACCGGACGATCCCGGTGTTTCTGGCCGTTGCCGGTCTCATCGCTCTGGCAGCGACGGAACTCCTGCTGCCGGTGGATGCGGCGGCGGCGTTCTACCTCGCGCCGTTCCGGATCACGGAGTTCGCGATCGGCGGGGTGATGGTGTGGCTCGTCGCTTATCGCCCGAAGAACCCGCTGCTGCTGGAGCCGCTGGTGGTCGTCGGCCTGGCGCTGATCGCCTGGCCCGTCTTCGCCTATTCCGAAGAAACGGTGTTTCCCGGGCTGAACGCGCTGCCGCCGTGTCTGGGAACCGCCCTGCTGATCTATGCCGGCACGGCGCGGCACCTCGGCCGGCTTCTGAACAATCGCGCGGCGGTCGGGATCGGGCTGATCTCCTATTCGCTCTATCTCGTCCACTGGCCGATGATTGTGTTCTACACCTACTGGGTGGCACGGCCGCTTGAGCCGGTGGAGCAGTGGGCGATCGTGATCGGTTCGACCGGACTGGCGGCGGCGATGTACTTCCTCGTCGAGACGCCGTTCCGGCGTGGCGCCTCGAAGCCCCGCGCTTGGTCGCCGGCCCGGTTCGGGATGGCCTGCGCGGCTCTTGCGGCCCTGCTGATCGTTCCGGCCGCCAATGCCTGGTCGACGTCGGGCTGGCCATCGCGCCTGCCGCAAGAGGTGCGGGACGCGGTTGCCGGCCTGAAAGAGAAGCGCAACCTGACCTGGGAGCCGGTCAATCCGTTGCGTGAGAAGGTCTCCTTCGCCGATGGCAAGGTGCGTGTTCTGGTCGTCGGCGACTCGCACGGCAAGGATGCGACCAACGCGCTCCTGTTTGCCGACGAAGCGCTCGGCAACAAGCTCGATATCATCAACGTCGGGATCTTCTACCAGTGCCAGCCCTATCTCGGACCGAGGACGGCAACCAACGAGTTGCCACAGCGCCGGATCGACATCTGCAACGAACGCATGCGCGACCTGATCGAAGGCGATCTGTCGAAATCGGCCGATTACATCGTCTTTTCAGCCCGATGGCTCGAATCAGGCGTCGAGAATATCGGCGAGACGATCAGGGCCATTCAGCGGAATACGGATGCGCAGATCGTGATATTCGGACGCACCGCCGAATTCGAGGATGTCCCGGCCCTGCTGACAAGGTTCGGCAGGATGCAAGATTTCGATCGGTATCTTGCGTCGAAAAGAATAGATAACTCTCATATAAACGAGCCCTTGAAAAGGATCGCTGAAGAAAATGGCGCCCGTTATTTGTCTAAAGAAGATATTATCTGCCCGAAAAGAGACTATTGCTACTCGTTCAATGATGGAGAAGACATTCTATTCTACGATTACGGGCACTGGACTTTGGAGGGCGCGCGTTTTTTTGCCAACAAGATGATCGAAGCCGGCACTCTGGATTTTCTGGCGAAGTGATCCCCGGCGCGTGATCAACGCGCTGGCACCGTGTACAAGTCCGGCGGCGGGTGACGATGCGTCACGCGCCAGGCTTTTCTGTCAGGGGAAATCATGCCGGAAGTGAAGAGGATCGGGTTCGTGGGACTTGGCCGGATGGGCTGGCCGATGGCGCGGGAGCTGGTCGGAGCCGGATTCGAGGTCGTCGTCCACGACGTGCAGCACGACCGCACCGGGGCGTTCGTCGAAGAATATTCGGCCGGACGCGCCGAACGGCTCGCCGAAGTGGCGGCCGGCGCTGATGTCGTCGTCACCATGCTGCCGGACTCGGGCATCGTTGGGGCGGTCCTGTTCGGCGACGGCGACAACGTCGCCGATCACCTGACGTCAGGGGCGACCGTGATCGAGATGAGCTCCGGCGTGCCGGACGCCACGATCGGCTTCGGCGTGCGGCTGTCGGAACGGGGCATCGGTCTGATCGACGCGCCGGTGTCGGGCGGCGTCAAGCGTGCCGAAGACGGTTCGCTGGCGATCATGACCGGCGGCACCGATAAAGAGGTCGACCGCTGCCGGCCCGTTCTGGAGGCGATGGGCAGTGTGCTGAAGACCGGCCAGCTCGGCTCCGGGCAGGCGATGAAGTCGCTCAACAACCTGGTGTCGGCCGGAGGCTTCCTGATCGGCATCGAGGCGCTGGCGATCGGCCGCAAGTTCGGCCTCGATCCGGACACCATGGTCGACGTGCTCAATGCCTCGACCGGGTCCAACAACTCGACGCAGAAGAAGTTCAAGCAGTTCGTTCTGTCGGGGCGCTACGATTCCGGCTTTGCGCTGGACCTGATGGTCAAGGACCTCACGATTGCGCTGGGAATCGCCGAACGAAGCGAGGCCGCGGTGCCGTTCGCGGCCCTGTGCCGGGAATTGTGGGCCTCGGCGCGGAACGGTTCCGGCGCCGGCGCCGATCACACCGAAATCGCGCGGTTCAGTGAACGGCTGGCAGGTACGGTGCTGTCGGAGCCGGACAGCAAAAGCGACTGACGCCGATCCATCATGCGGAGCCGGTTGCCGGCTGCTGTTACGGCGGGTCGGAGTTCGCCGGGCGTTGCGCGATCGTGCCGACGGTTAACCTGAATGTCCTGTGCTGTCGCGTTAACCGGCTTTCCTTGCTAGTATTTCGCCATTGCAAAGATCAGACTTCCCGTACGGCACATGGACGGGGCCCATGATTTTGTGCCGTCAAGGGAAGCCGGGAGATGCGTCGAGCCAGGGACGGTGTTGTGGAGTCCGGTGTCGCAGCTTTCCAGAGGCCTCCAAAGGCATGCTGGCGCCCGGTTCGTGGATCGGCGGCTGTCGTGCTCGCCCTGATTCTCGTCGCGACGGGGGGTGGTCCCGGGGCTCCGGATACCGCGTCCGGGGCTGAAACTGACTACCTGACCGTCGAACTCGGACCCGACCAGACGATCCGCCAGGTCGCCCAGGAATACCTAGCCGATGCGGACCTGTGGCCGGAAATCCTGAAAGCCAGCGGCTACGCCTCCATCACCGACATTTCGCCCGGCGCCGCGCTGCGCATTCCGGCGAACGAGATTTCGTCGGCCAACCGCGCCCTGGCGCTGTCGCTCGACCAGATCCAGTCCGCCAATCTCGCCGGCGCCCAGATCTTCGCGCCGCAGGAGATCCGGCTGGCGCTCGATCTCCGCGAGGAAGCACTGCTGCAGCGCCTCGAACGGCAATGGCTGCGGACCCGCTCGCTGGCCGAACAGTCCTATGACCAGGCGACGGACGCACTCGAGAAATCCGAAGCACGCCGCGACAAGGCCGCCGAGGCGCTGGTATCCGACCGGACCGGCAATGTGGAGGGGCAGCGTCCGGAAGACCTCGCCTGGCGCTACCTGCAGCTGCGCGCGGTGCTGATCGAGGAGGAGAAGGTCCGTACGCTGTCGGATTCGACCGCCCAGATCACCTTTCGCGATGCGAGCCGGCTGCGGCTCAACGAAAACTCCAACGCGATCATCCAGCGCATGCGCTACGACCCGCTGTCGCGCAAAGAGGAAGCCAAGGTCAGCCTGGTGGAAGGCGACTTCTACGCGATCCTGTCGTCGGACAAGACCCGCAAGCAGTTCAACGTGGAAATCCCCGAAGTCAACGCGACCATCGATTCCGGCGATTTCTGGGTCAGCAACCGCGACGCGGCGGCGAAGTTCGCCAACTACGACGACAAGGCGGTGCGGATCGAGACCCGCGGCGACGTCATCGATCTCGGCCGCAACGAGGGAACCGTGATCGAGGCCGGCCAGGGAGCCGGCGAGGTACGCCAGGTGCTGCCACCGCCGCAGGCGATCGCGCCGGCCAATGCCGGGATCGTCTACGCGGTCGCGCCGGAGCTGTCCTGGACCGCCGTCGACGGGGCGGCGGGGTACTGGCTGGAGATCGCCGCCGATCAGGGCTTCAACCGGCTGGTGGACAGCCGGTTCGGTCTCGAAAGCCCGGATTTCCGGCCCGATCCGCTGGTGCCCGGCGAATATTTCTGGCGGACCGCGGCGCTCGACGGTTTCGGGCTGCCGGGCGAACGCAGCGCTGCCTCCAGCTTCACCGTCGCCATCGACGAGACGCCGCCATTCCTGCGCATCCAGTCGCCGCCGCCCGGCGCGATCATCCGTGAGGCGCGGGTGCGGATTTCCGGGGAAGTCGAACCCGGCGCGGCGCTGACCGTCGACGGCGAGGCACTGGACCCCGACGCGGCGGGGCGGTTCGAGACGACCGTCACGGCCCGGGAGGGCCAGAACACGGTCATCGCGCTTGCGGTCGATGCGGCCGGCAACGAGATCCGCCGCGAACGCAGCTTCGTCCACATGCCCGACCGGGAGTCGGCGATCCGGTTCGCGGAGGCGCTGCGGCGCGGTCCCGACGGCGGCTTCCTGAGCGACGACCAGACGATATCGCTGCGCGGCACGACCACGGAGAACGCGACGCTGGAGGTGCGGTCCGAGGCCGGTTCGCCGCGCGCGTCCGCCGTGGCCGGCGCCGACGGATCCTTCGAGATCAACGTCCCGCTCGAGGCCGACAGCGAGCGATTCACGATTGCGGTGATCGCGCCGTCCGGGTTCACGACGAGCGAGCAGATCTCCGTCGGCGTCGACCGGGCGCCGCCCGACCTTGCGATCGACGAACTGCCGCCGCGGCTGACCTCCGATCCGGCGCTGACCCTGTCCGGCCGGACCGAGCCGGACGTGACGCTGAGCGTCAACGGGGAACGGGTGGCGCTGGACGGGGACCGCTTCGAGGCGACCGTCGCGCTGGCCGAAGGGGCCAATGCCATCGAGGTGATCGCGGCCGATCCCGCCGGCAACGTCACCGTCGGCAAGTGGACGGTCGGGCTCGACCGGGTCCCGCCGGAGCTGGTGACCTCGACGCTGACCCAGACGGCGGAGGCAAGCGGTGTGGCGCTGGTCGCCGAGGTGGTTGCAGAGGATGCCTCCGGTCTTGCCAAGGTCGCGCCGGTGACCGTCACGGCGGGCGGCAAGGCCTATACGGGCTACCTCCGCTACAACCGCGCCGACAAGACCTACAGCGGGTCGGTCTCGGTGCCGGCCGAGACCGCGTTCCTGCCGATCGCGGTCGAGGTGGCGCTGGTCGACGATGCGGGCAACGAGAAAACCTACCGGCTGGACGAGACCGACGCGGCGACGGATGGCGGCGGTCCGGCCGATACGAGCGAATCCGAAAAGGACAACTGATGGCAGGTCAAATCCGCCGTGCGTTCGGCATGCGTATCTTGTCAGGCCTGCTGTTTTCGGCGGCAGTTCTTCACGGCGGACCAGCGCTGGCGCAGACCGGTGAACCGGTGGCGGCGACGCCGCCGATCATCGTCAACTACGGCGAGAGCGCGCCGTCGCGAGAGGGCGACAACGACCACCGCCAGGTGATCTATTTCAGCGTCCCGGCCGACACTGCCGGGCCGCTCTACCTCCGCGTCTTCGATCCGGACGCGGCCGGCGAGTTCGACCTGATCTACGGCAGCCCCGGCGAGACGGAGACCCGGTTTGCGGTGTTCGGCGGCGAAGGCGGAGATGCCTCGGCGCTAGCCGCGCCCGAGGAGGTGACGGACGGCGAGATGACGTCGGGCACGCTGTTGGCCGAACGCACGTTTCCCAGCGAGGCAGAGTTCGATCAGCAGTGGGTGACGGTCGCGACGCTGGATCCGGCGCGCGGCGACCGGGTCGGCGACCGCATCGTGTTCCGCCTGCTGGTCGATGCCGTCGGCGGCGACGATGCCAATGTCTACGACGTGGCGATGAGCCTGGATGCGGCCGACAACCGTCTGCCGGAGGGGCTCAGGGTCTATTCCTATTCGTCGACGATCCGGCTGCCGGAACGCAACAAGACGGCCGAGCTTCGGTTCACGATTCCCGAGGATGCGGCGGAGCTGGTCGTCGGCAATTTCGATGCCGCCTGGGGCACGGTGTTCCTGACGACACGGTTCGCCTCGTATCCGCTCGGCGCGTCTGGCCAGAACAAGTGGCACGTCACCCGGTTCGAAGTCGATCCGGAACTGCGCGGACAGGAAGCCGCGATCACGCTGACCGGGGGGCGCGAGTTCCCGAACGACGCGACCTTCTACGTGGCCGACGGAGACGGCAGGCTGATCCCGTTCGAGCTGCCGCCGAGGCTTCTCGATTTCAATGCGCGGCCGAACGCGTTCGCCGCCGCGGAGGAGACGAACTCGTGCACGGCGATGCGGTTCGACGGATCCGGTTCGACCGATCCGGAGGGGGACGGCCTCAGCTATCTGTGGAAGTTCGGCGACGGCACCAGCAAGGCCGGGGTGACCGTGGTGCACGACTACGAGCAGGACGGCATGTACACCGCCCGGCTCGAGGTCACCGACGACTTCGACCAGATCGGTAACGGCTCGGTGGCAACCGTCGAGGTGTTCGTCAAGGATCCGCCGGTGGCGAAGTCCGAGGTCGAGCCGCTGGTCGCGGTCGACGAGTACACGCTGTTCGACGGAACCAGCTCGACGGCGTCGGACTGGTCGGTGGCGCGGCACGAATGGCAGTTCGGCGACGGCACCGTGAAGACCGGGGAAATGGCCGTCCACGCCTACCGGAATCCGGGCCTCTACAAGGTGATCCATACGATCGAGGACGATTCCGGTCATCGCTGCAATACGGCGACCGAGGAGTTCGAGATCCGCGTGAACGCGCGGCCGATCGCCGAGGCCGGCGCCGACCAGCGCGTGTCGATCGGGCAGGACACGGTCTTCGATGCCGGCGACAGCTCGGACAGCGACGGCAGTCTGATCACCTACCGGTGGGACTTCGGCGACGGCGCGCGGACGACGGGCCGGCAGGCGCGGCACGCCTTCGCGAAGTCCGGCACCTATACGGTGACGCTGGAGGTGATCGACGATTCGGACGTCGCCAATTCGTCGGGTACCGACACGATGACCATCGTCGTCAACGAACCGCCCGTGGCCGAGGCCGGTCCGGACGTGTCCGCGGCGATCGGCGAACCGATCACCTTCGACGGCTGGGCCTCCACCGATAGCGACGGCCGCATCCTCAACTATGCCTGGGTCTTCGGCGACGGCGACCGCGGCGACGGGCTGACGAGCCGGCACGTCTACCGGCGACCGGGCACCTATACCGTGCGGCTCACCGTGAGCGACGATTCCACCACCGACAGCGCCGAGGGCGAGGACACGCTGTCGGTCAGGATCAACGCGCCGCCGGTGGCGAATGCCGGGCCCGACCAGATCGTCACGTCGAGCCTCGTGAGCTTCGACGGGACGGGGTCGACCGATCCCGACGATTCGGTGGCGCAATACGACTGGGACTTCGGCGACGGGTCGACCGGAACGGGGCCGACGCCGCAGCACGTCTTCGCCCGGCCGGGCGCCTATGACGTGCGGCTGACGGTCACCGACGCATCGGAGACGATCCGCAACACCGCCAGCGACGCGATGCGGGTCGTGGTCAATGAACGGCCGATCGCCGACGCGGGTCCCGAACTGATCGGCGCACCCGGCGAGACGCTGGTCTTCCAGGGATCGCGGTCCGTCGATCCCGACGGCACGATCGCGGAATATCTGTGGGACTTCCGGGACGGATCGACCGGCACCGGCAAGACGGTCGGCCATACGTTCTCCAGGCCCGGCATCTACTCGGTGAGCCTCCGGGTCAAGGACAATACCGGCCACGACGAGGCGATCGACTTCGCCGAGACGCTGGTGATCGTCAACGACGCTCCGGTGCCGGACGCCGGCCGCGACGTGATCGCGGCGCCCGGCGACGAGGTGGCGCTGTCGGCGGCGAGCTCCTTCGATCCGGACGGGTCGATCGAAAAATACCGCTGGGACTTCAGCGATCTCGACTACCCGGTGCTGGGCCGCGAGGTCAGCCGCCGGTTCTCCGCCTCCGGCGTCTACACCGCGCAGCTCACCGTCACCGACGACAGCGGCACGGCGAACTCGGTGTCGTCGGACGAGGTCAGGATCCTGATCAACCACATGCCGGTGGCCGATGCGGGAACGGATATCGAAACCAATGCCACGACTGTGGCCTTCGACGCGTCGGGGTCGCTCGATGCCGACGGCGATCCGCTGACCTATGCCTGGGACTTCGGCGACGGCACGACGGCGACCGGCATCTCGGTCACCCATACCTATGCCGAAGGCGGGACCTATCCGGTCGTGCTGACCGTCGACGACGGGACAGGGCTTAGGAACGCGACCCACAGGGACGCGATCTCGGTGGTGGTGAACCGGGCGCCGGTGGCAGTTGCCGGAGACAACACGCGGGTGTGCACCGGCGATGCGGTGGTGCTGGACGGCTCCGGCTCGCACGATCCCGAAGGCGGTGTCCTGAAGTACCACTGGGCCTTCGGCGACGGGACGGTTTCGCAGATCGTCAACCCGACGACGACCTACAAGCGGGGCGGCGTCTATCCGGTGACCCTGACGGTGCGCGACGATTCCGGCTTTCCCGAGAACCGCAGCACCGACCGGCTGGCGGTCGAGGTCGACCAGGGGCCGATTGCCGATGCCGGCGCCGATATCGTCGCCTGCGCCATGTCGGAAGTGCGCTTCGACGGCTCCGGATCGACCGATATCGACGGCGTCGTCAACAGCTTCACCTGGGACTTCGGCGACGGGCAGATCGGCGGCGGCGAACAGCCGGCGCATTTCTATTCGAAGCCGGGCGACTACCGCGTCTTCCTGACCATCGAAGGCGAGGAAGCGGGCCTGTGCGATTCGACATCGATGGACGAGGTCGCGGTGAAGATCGTTCCCGGACCCGCCGCGGTGATTTCCGGCCCGGCGGCAGTTCCGGTCGGGGTCGCGGCCGCCTTCGACGGCTCGGCGTCGACGATGGAGAACGGCAAGATTTCCGGCTGGACCTGGGACTTCGGCGACGGCAAGACGGCGACCGGTCCTGCCGCCGAGCACGTCTTTACCGAGGCCGGCGTCTACCGGGTCACCCTGACGCTGAGCAGCGATCAGGCGCTGCCCGAATGCCGGACCGTCTCGGCCACCCATCTGGTTCGCGTCAACGCGCCGCCGGCCGCCGATGGCGGCGACGACCTGCTGGTCGCGGTCGACGAGGAGGCGGTGTTCGACGCGTCCGGATCGGCGGATCCCGACGGCGGCATCGTGTCCTACGACTGGGACTTCGGCGATGGCGAGACGGCGACCGGGATCGAGGTGCGGCACCGCTACCGGGCGCCCGGCACCTATACCGCGCGGCTGACGGTCCGCGACGAGGCCGGCCTCGACAATTCGGCATCGACCGACGATGTCACCGTGGTGGTCAATGCAAGGCCGGAGCCGGTGATTGCCGGTCCGGCGGTCGCCTGCGTCGGTGCGCCGGAAACCTGGCGGGCGGACGGCCCGGGGTCCGCGCGGCGGCATTCCTGGGTGTTCGGCGACGGCAACGAGGGGCGC
>Ga0207814_100626_pt1 | contig 16637 bp, 14 predicted proteins | sample TtaePargueraPR_7_FD_187755 | JGI IMG/M metagenome (GOLD analysis project Ga0207814, IMG submission 187755) | Aerobic enrichment media microbial communities from Bioluminiscent Bay, La Parguera, Puerto Rico - Tt and P1 (2) (SPAdes) | ecosystem: Environmental > Aquatic > Marine > Unclassified ... | reverse complement strand
GGACAATTCCCGAGGCGCAGGTACTGGTCTTCAACCCGCCTCCGATTCCGGGCCTGGGAACCTCGTCCGGTTTCGATTTCCGTCTGCAGCCGCATGATCTCGTCCTCGACATGCTCCGGGCTGAGTTCCTCTTCCATAACCGCGGCTTCGGCAAGCACGGTCACACCGACGTCCGTGATCTCGGCAAATCCACGGCCGATAAAAGTTCGCATCGTGTTCCCTTCGGCATCGAGGGCCTCGATCATTCCGGGATTGACCAGCGTGACGAGTGTCGCGTGGCCCGGATACACGGTCATGTCGCCCTCCGAGCCCGGGAGCATCACGAACTGAACCTCTCCATTGAACAGGATTTGCTGCGGACTTATCAGCTCGAGCATGAATGTGGCCAAACCAGAGACCTTTGCAGTTGGCGGCAAACGATCGCAACGCGGTCATGCCGGAAAGCTGCCAGCCAAGAGACGGGTCAAGGTGCTCCCCCGGCCGTCCCGCGGCAGCTAGAGGGACGGACGCGCCGACCTGGGTCGGAAGAACTGCTTTGCTGCTAGTGGGTGGCGTCTCCCCATTCGAGGAAGAAACCGACGTCGCCCGGCATCCCGCCAGGCCAGTCGACGATCATTGCTTTCAACCGGTAGCCCGCCGGCTGCAACCGGTCCCGCCAGAGTTCATAGGCCTGCCTGGGTCTGCCCACGAGCGTGTCGGGCCAGCCGGAAATCCCGTTGTTGATCTTGCGGCCGTGGTCGGTGCACAGGGCGCTCGGGAAACGCATGACCAGCAGTTCCGTGTCGCCGCGGGCCGCAGCGGTGCGCAGTTTGTAGAGGAGCGACTTGATAATATCGTGCAAACGGTCGTCGGTGAGGTCGATCGGCTGGGCCAGCGTCTTGATCAGTTCCTCTTTCGCCTTTTCGGCCCGCTGCATCGCGTCGACGTCTTTGGACGCCTTGGCCATCGCCGTCTTGGTCATATAGGCGCGCAGATCGTCGGCCGACATGAAGGTTTCGTCGCCGAGATCGAGTGCAGCCGAGGATTGAACGGACATTTCCTTCGCCGTTGCCATGATGCGTTGTCCTCATGCGTATCCGATGAATCCGCCCCAGGCCGGCGTCTCCACGGGCCTGAAAAGATCAGAAGCCGGTATGGGGATTTTGCCGGTTCGGCCCGGCGTCGCTTGATCGGTTGGGACACGTCACCCCGTCCGCACTGTCGCAACCGATCAATTCGGCATGCACCCGCACGCGTATCCTTTCGCCGAAACCTCGGTATGGGAGGAGCCCATGACGGTTTTCGACGATCGGGAGCGGGCTTTTGAGAAGAAGTTCGTTCGTGACGAGGAGACGCGCTTTCGCGCGCTGGCCCTGCGGAACATGCTGTTCGGTCAATGGGCGGCGGACCAGCTCGGGCTCACGGGCGAGGCCGCCACCGCTTATGTCGACGAGATACGCAACAAGGTCGCTGAGAAAACAGGCGAAGAAATCGTCATCGCGAAGGTCCGGGAGGACCTTGCCGCGCGGGGACGGGATTTTTCAGAACAGCAGATTCGCCACAGGCTGAGCGAATTGCTCCATCAAGCGATTTCCCGCGTGAGTTCGCGCGGTGCCTAGTCGGTCCGGTACGCGGAATCGCCGCAAATGCCTCTCTCCCGGCTCACCATCCGGGCGCCTCGTTTCTAGGTATGTCACGACTCCGTCCCAGGACCCTGGTTCCGCCCAGCTGGATTTCCTGCAGAAATGAAGTATTGCGCCGAGTTTTCTCCGACGGAAGATCGGTTGAGCCGCGGCTTCCCAAAAACAAGCTATAATCTATAGCCAGTTCGATACTGATTATGAGGAGTTGTCAGGGGGAAACCGGAAATGAGCGCCGAGAGGGCAACCGGCAACATGACACAGGCGAGTCTGCCGACACTGCGCGCAAGCAACGCTAGGCTGGGACCCAACGTTCCGATACAGCCTGGGATGATACATCTGGGCGTTATTCGGGAAGCCTACCACGTATTGGAGGATTTGGGGGCGAAACCCGAGCAGGTGATTTCCGCTTCAGGCCTGGACCCGTCCCTGTTCGAGGATGGAAACAACCTCGTCCCCTTCGATTCCGTCGGGAAGATGATGCTCCACAGCGCGAGGCATACGGAGTGCGGCCACTTCGGGATGCTGATCGGCGCTCGGGCGAGTGTTGATTCTCTGGGTCTCGTTGGCGCGATAATGCGGAACTCGGCCACGATTGGCGCCGCGCTCGCCGAACTTCAGGCGCATCTCGGCATCCAGAACCGCGGTGCTGTTCCGTATCTCGAAGTGTCCGGCGACGTCGCCATATTCAGCTTTCTGCCCTACAGGCGCGGCATGGTCGGCTCGGGCCTCTATTCGGAAGGCGGCATCGCGACGACGGTTGGTGCGCTGAGAGACCTGGCGGGCGCCGACTGGGCGCCGCTCGAGGTTTTGCTGCCGCGCGAAGCGCCGCCGCGCCTCGAACCTTACTGGCGTTTCTTCCGGGCCCCGGTGCGTTTCGAACGCGAAATCGCCGCGCTGGTGTTCCCGTCCGCTTTCCTGGAAATGGAGATTGACGGCGCCGATCCGGATGTGTTGCGGGACCTGTTGGCTCAGGTGCAATTCCTCGAGGAAGGATCCGACCGGAGTGTATCGGACCGCCTGCGCCGTTTGATACGGCAGCAACTCGTCAACGCCGAATGTTCGGTCGACAGTATCGCACACAGCCTCCACCTGAACCGGCGCACGTTGAACAGACGTCTCAGGGCGGAAGGAACCACGGTGCGGAAACTGATGGGGGAAGTGCGCTTCGAGATCGCGAGCCAGCTCCTCACAAACACTGGCCTGGAGCTGTCCGCGGTCGCGGCGGCGCTGGACTTCTCCGAGCCGGCCGCCTTCAACCACGCCTTTCGCAGGTGGGCCGGCTGCACCCCATCCGAATGGCGACGCACTCGGGGCGAGCGCCTGTCCGGCAAAGCCGCTCCCGATGAAACGACGGGCATGGAGGTATAGCTTGCACCGAGGAACTGGAGCCGGGACTGGGCGATCAGAGGTGCAGCTGTTTTGGCTTTAAGGGAAATCGGGAGGCCGCGCTCCTTCAACGGGATACATCGAACGCCTGGCCGGCCCCTCGCAACTCTTCAAGCGTTTTATCGGCGCAACTTCCAGGCCGATCCCCGCCGATACGCTCGGCGATGCCATCGATCGTAATCATTCCGGCCTGCCGGTCGGGCGTGATGTAGATAGCGCGACCATCCGGCCCTACGCGCGCGAAATAGTACGCGTGGTGAAGTCCCTCATATTCACAATAGATCAGGAACGGGAAATCGGTCGCCGCAACTACATCGCCTCCGGATTGAGCGTTGCCTGGCCAAGGGCAGACAAACTGTAAGGCGACAATCGCCGCAATTGAGGTCCGTCCGGCTTTCATTCGGGAGAAACCGTTCCGTTCAAACGATAAACGCATGGTAGAGGCGCTCCATCTATTGGCCCCTCGCTCAAACTGGATCACTGCCAGCGGGGCACTGTTCCTAGGCTTTTGCTGAACTCGTTTGCTGTTCGGAATCCGAGGTTCGCCGCCTTTGCCAGACGTAGACCGGTATTCCCAGGACAAGCAGCATGAGGCCGTAAAGGACCGGCTCTGCGCCGCAGCCATACAGGGTGAACGCCGCGAACACGAAGGCGATGATCTCGACGACCGTCACCGGAGGAACCTGCTTGCTTTTTCCCGTCCGTGCCGCGACCAGCCCGGCGGCAAGCGAGCAGAACGCGTAGGGGATGACCGCCGTCATCGTGCTCAACCCGACGACAAGGCTGTAGAACGCCGTGAACCCTTCCGAACCGACCGCTTCGACGAGAACGAGGATCGTCGCAAACGTTGCCGAGATCAGGATACCGGTCGCCGGCACGCCCCGTTCGGATACCTTGCCGAATGCCGGCGGGAACACGGAGTCATGAGCCGCGGCCATCGGCACCTGGCCCATCAGCAGCGTCCAGCCGTTGAGGGCGCCGATCGACGATACGATCACGGCAAGGGAAATCGCGATCGCGCCGATCGGCCCCCACATGATACGCGCCGCGTCTGAAAACGGCGCCGTCGAGTTGACCAGTTCCTGCTGCGGCACGATGCCCATCACGGCAATCGTTCCGAACACATAGAGGAGCGCCGCGACGCTGATGCCGAGGATCGTCGCTCGCGGGATCGTGCGCTCGGGGTCACGAACGTCGCCGGCGGGCACGGTCGCCGACTCAAGCCCGAGAAAGGCGAACATGGTCAGCGGCGCCAGCGCGGCGCCGGCGCTGAAAAGAGACGTATTATCACGGTCGAACGGCGTGAAATTGGACGTGTCGATGAAAAACAACCCGACCAGGGCGACGGCTGCGAACGGTATGAGCTTCGAATACGTCGTTATCTCGGCAAATATGCCGGCCTCCTTCACGCCACGGAGGTTGATGAATACGACGAACCACATGGCCGCCAAGGTCAGCGTTACCGCCACTATTCGGCCCTGAAGTGCCGGGAACAGATCCATCATGGCGCCGGCGAACGCGATCGCGATCACCGGCAGCGACGCCCAGATCGAGATCCAGTATCCCCACGCGATCAGGAACCCGGGGAAGTCGCCGTAGGCGATCCGCGTGTAGGCATACGGCCCGCCGGTTTCGGGTGCCAGCCGGGCGAGCTTGGCGAAGGTCAGACCGAGGCAGATGGCGCCGCCGCCCATAACGATCCAGGCGAGAATGGCGAGATTTCCGTAGGGAGCCATCGCGGCAGGCGACAGGTAGAACCCCGAGCCCACCATGTTCCCGACGATAATCGCCGTACAGGCGCCGATCCCCAGGCTTTTCGCGGTCCCCGCCATGCTGATGCCCCGGCCGCAGAAACCTCAGAACGTTCGCTTGACCTGGAAGATGGCGGCGAAGGCGCCCTGGTTGTCCTTCGCCAGGGGATTTGCAACGAACGGGTTGAACACGCCGGCGAATGTTCCCGTCCCGTTGAAGTCGACGTGCCCGTAGTGCACGTCGAACATGAACTCGGTCCGGGGCACGGGACTCCAGGCGACGTTGCCGAAGATCTCGTAGGTCTGCATCTCGAAGTCAGATGCGAAGTTCGGGCCGACCGCATTGGCGACGATCAGGGGCGCGTCGATGAAGGCGTATCCGGCCCCGAGCGTCGATGACCAGGTCGGTGACCAGTTGTGCGTGAAACTGGCCAGAGCCGTCCAGGCCGTGGTGGTATCGAGGATACATCCGCCGGCCGCCGGCGCGAGCGTATTGCAGAGGCCCCAGACGACGTTCGTCGTGCTGATGAAGACGTTGTCGCTGTACTGGAACGCCCCGTCCATGTAGCTGGCCATGAAGGTGAAATAGTCGCCTTCGCCGGTTGTCGGCGTGTTGAGGACCACACCGCCGAGCACCGCCCAGCCGAATTCCGAATCCGCCTGCTGGCCGGCAAGGGGCGCCGGAGCCGTGCCCGCGCCAGACACTTCGCGGAACCGGTTGTTCGTGACCGCGCCGGCGAGTTGTGCCGACCCCCAGTCGCCGTCGGCCCTGAGGTAACCGACGATATCGGGCATGTCGTTCCGGTCGCTGGTCACGAAGTTCGGCGGCGGCGGCGTGAAGTACAACCCTGCCGCGTTGATTGCCGCGGGATTGAGATACGCCTGATCCTCGATCGCGATCGCGAACGAAAATCCGTTGCCGAAGGCTTGTGTGTACCGGATCTGGTTGCGACGCATATAGACGTCGCCCGTCGCTGTCAGGATGTCCGAGTAGATCGGACTGGCATCGAGATAAAGGAAGGTCGACCAGGTCTTGCCGAAGGTCCAGTTGCCGAATTGCACGAAGGCGTGGCGGAGACCGAATGTTCCGCCGGTACGCGTATCGTCGTCATAGGCTTCCATTTCGACGAAGGCGCGAACGGTTCCGTATTCCGTCGACGTCCGGGCGTCGAAATTGACCCGGCCGACCGCATACATGCCGACCGTGTCAGAGAGGGTGTGCCCGTCGGGAACGATGCCATATGCGGCACCCGTATTGTAGACGTCCCACTGGTCTTCCGCGGCCCAGAATTCGACCAGCGCATAGCCGCCCACCTTGAAACAGATGTCCGTGCCGGGGATCTCGATAAACCCGACGGTGTCGCACCGATAAACCGGTTCGCGCGGCGCCTTGAAATCCATCGTCATGTCGGCGGCCTGGGCGCCGGAGATGCATGTGAGTGCGATCGCACCGGCAAGACAGCGAGTCAGCGTCTCCATAGTCGAATCCCCGTTTACATCTTTCGACATCTGCGGGCCGTGTTCGGCCCTCGGCAGAACTCAGTGGAACAGGACATCGCGGGCCTCCATCGTGACGGTGGTGCCCTTTTCGCCGCGCAGGGCGGCGGGAACGTCGGGAAGGGCGCAGATGACCGCGCGATTGCCTGTTGCGCGTGCGAAGTCCTGCGCAGCCTCGACCTTTGGCCCCATCGAGCCTGCCGGGAACCGGTAGGTGTCGAGTGCCTCCGCGGATGCCGACCGGATCGCCTTCTGGCCCGGCTGGCCCCAGTCGAGATAGACGGCATCGGTGTCCGTGGCGATGACCAGCGCGTCCGCCCCGAGTTCCCTGGCCAGCACGCAGGAGGCGCGGTCCTTGTCGACGACGCACTCCACGCCGATCAGGTGGCGCTCCTTTCCGGGTTCGTACATCGTGGGGATGCCGCCGCCACCGGCAGCGATCACCACCGTCCCCTTTTCGAGCAACCAGCGGATCGGCCTGACCTGGAAGATGCGTTTCGGCAGCGGCGACGGCACCACGCGGCGCCAATGGTCGCCGTCGGGCTTGACCGTCCAGCCTTTTTCCGCGGCTTCCCTGCGGGCGGTCGCCTCGTCGTAAACGGGCCCGATGAACTTGGTCGGATCGTCGAAGGCGGGATCGCCGGCGTCGACTTCCACCATGCTCAGAATGGTGGCGATCGGCTTCTCGAACGGCAGCACGTTGCCGAGCTCCTGCTCGATCATGTAGCCGATCATGCCCTCGGTCTCCGCACCGAGGACGTCCAGCGGATAGTCTTCGCCCTCGTAGGCGATTTCCTGCAACGCCAGCAGCCCGACCTGCGGACCGTTGCCGTGCGTGATGACCACCTCGTGCTCAAGGCAGAGCGGGGCCAGCGCCTCGGCCGCGATCTTCGCGTTCCTGCGCTGATATTCCGCAGTGAGCGGCTCGCCCCGCTTGAGGAGCGCATTCCCGCCGAGTGCGACGACGATCCTCATGCGTCACCCGGCAAGCGTGGCGACGAGGATCGCCTTGATCGTGTGCATGCGGTTCTCCGCCTGCTCGAAGGATATGTTGGCAGGGCTTTCGAAGACCTCCTCGGTCACCTCCATCTCGGAAATGCCGAACTTTTCGGACATCTCCTTTCCGACCTTCGTCTCCGTATTGTGGAACGCCGGCAGGCAATGCATGAACTTGACGTTCGGGTTGCCGGTCTTTTTCAGGAGCTGCTTATTGACCTGGTAGGGGGTCAGCAGCTTGATACGGCTTTCCCAGACGTCGGCCGGCTCGCCCATCGAGACCCAGACGTCGGTATGCACGAAGTCGACGCCCTTCACGCCCTTGGCGATGTCGTCGGTTATCGTGATCCGGGCGCCGGTTTCCGCCGCCCGCGCCTTCGCCATATCCAACACGTCCTTGTGGTTCTGATTCTTCTTCGGGGCGACCATCCGCACGTCGCAGCCCATGATCGCGCCGAGCATCAGCAGCGAGTTGCCCATGTTGTTGCGCGCGTCGCCGACGAACGCGTAGGAGATCTGCGTTCGCGGCTTGTCGGCATGCTCGACCATGGTCAGCATGTCGGCGAGCATCTGGGTTGGATGCCAGTCGTCGGTGAGGCCGTTGTAGACCGGGACTCCGGCGAATTCCGCCAGTTCCTCGACCATCTCCTGGCCGGCGCCGCGAAACTCGATGGCGTCGAACATCCGGCCGAGGACCCGGGCCGTGTCCTTCATCGATTCCTTGTGGCCGATCTGCGAACCGCTCGGGTCGAGATAGGTGATGTGGGCGCCCTGGTCGTGGGCGGCGACCTCGAAAGCACAGCGGGTCCGCGTCGAGGTCTTCTCGAAGATCAGGCAGATGTTCTTGCCCGACAGGGCCGGCTGCTCGGAGTGGGAATACTTGGCCCGCTTCAGGTCACGCGCGAGATCGAGGAGATAGAGCATCTCTCGTTGCGAGAAGTCTGCGAGCTTCAGGTAGCTGCGGCCTTTCAGATTGAACGCCATGTTCCCTCTCTCCGGTTGGGTCTCAATACGCAGCGTCGCGAAGGATCGGGCAGGTCATGCAGTGCCCGCCACCGCGGCCGCGGCCGAGTTCCTGGCTGGCGATCGTGATGACCTCGACGCCGGCCTTTCGAAGCAATGTGTTGGTGTGGGTGTTGCGGTCGTAGCCGACGACGACGCCGGGCTCGAGCGCCACGACGTTGTTGCCGTCGTCCCACTGCTCCCGCTCCATCTCGAACTCGTTGCCGCCCGTCCCGATCACGAGCAGATCCGCCAGGCCGAGCGCTTCCTTGTAGACGTCGAACAGGTGCTGCTTTTCCTTCGTGATCTCGACGCTGCCGTTGCCGTCAGGACGCAGCGAGAAGCAGGTAATCTCATCGACCACCTCGCGGAACGCGGTCACCTTGTCGTGGTCCAGGCAGGTGAAGACCGTGTCGAGATGCATGGCCGCGCGTGATTTCGGCATGGCGCAGGCGATCACGCGCTCCGCCGCCCCGGCGGCGAACAGACGGTTGGCAACCTGGTTGACGGCCTGCCGGGTGGTACGTTCTCCCATCCCGATCAACACGACGCCCTTGCCGATCGGCATGACGTCGCCGCCTTCCATGCTGGCATTGCCCCAGTCCGCATCGCTGTCGCCCCACCAGATCTCGAACTCGTTTTCGGTGAACAGCGGGTGGAACTTGTAGACGGCGCGCTGATAAAGCGTTTCGGGCTTGCGCGCCGGCCAGAACATCGGATTGCAGGTCACGCCGCCATAGATCCAGCAGGACGGGTCGCGCTGGAACAGGGCGTTGGGGACCGGGCGGACGATGAACTCGCTCGCCGACAGCGCCTCCTTCATGATCGGGCTGACGAGGTCGGCCGGCACGTCGTCCCGTACGATTCCGCCGAGGAGATGTCGGGCGAGATGGTGCCCGTCCAGTTCGTCGAGCCAGGGGCGGAGAACCTTCGCGAGCGCCGGACCGACATGGTTGTCGCTGATCCGCCGGTCGAGGACGAAGGCGCGGCTTTCGGGAACCGTGTCGAAGATCTCGGTGAGCAGATCCTGGATGTCGTAGACCTCGACGCCGCGGTCTTTCATCTTGAGCACGAAGTCGGCGTGGTCGGATCGCGCCTTCTGGACCCAGATCACGTCGTCGAACAGCAGGTCGTGGCAGTTGGCCGGCGTCAGCCGTTCATGCGCGAGCGAGGGCCGCGATACCATCACCTTGCGCAGCTTGCCGATCTCGGAATGTACGCCCAACTGCATGATCAATTCTCCATGGTTTACAGCAGGTTCGGCACGGATTGGCGCTGCTGCGCGCGGCCGGCGGTCAGGCTGAGGATTTCCTTCGCAACCGAGCCCGGTCCACGGACGGTCTCGGGTATCTGCGGAGATGGGAGCCGCGTCGTCATGTCACTGCGCCGGAGCGGTGCCGGTCGCCGGTTGGCTGGCGTCCGGCACAGGCGGCGCGTCCGCGGTGATCGCGGCGATGCTGAGCGCGGCCATGATGATGACAAGAAGGGCGAGCAGCAGCGGGGCGACGAACCGCAGCCAGCGGTCGTAGGACACCCGCCCGATGGCGAGCCCCCCCATAACGACGGCGAAGGTCGGGTTGAACAGGTTCACCCAGCCGTTCGCGGACTGGTACGCGGTCACCACCAGATCGCGCGGGACAGCGGCGAAATCGGCGAGCGGCGCCATAATCGGCATCGTCAGCGTCGCGAGACCCGAAGACGAAGGCACCGCGAAGGACAGCGCCATCTGCAGGAACAGCATCACGTTGATGAACACGGCCTCGCTGAGGCCGGTGACGAGGCCGGCCGCGCCGTGCAGGATCGTATCGGTGATGCGGCCGGCGTCCATGATGACGACCACGCCGCGGGCGACCCCGATGATCAGGGCGACGCCCAGCAGATCCCGCGCGCCGTCGACGAAGGTGTCGACGAACTGGTGCTCGTCCATCCGCGAGCTTTCGTCCGCCCGCCCGACGAGCCAGATGACGATCGACATCAGCAGGAACAGCGCGGACATCTCGGCCATCCACCAGCCGCGCGCGACGACCCCGTAGATCATCACCGCGAAGGTCAGTCCGAACAGGATGAGAATGATCGAGCGGACGCGCGTCATCTCCGGAAAGGTGTCGCCGGTCTCCGATCCCTTCAGGAAGTGCGTGCGGTTGTCCTCGTGCATGTCGGACACGACCGAGAGCGACGGATTGGCCTGCACGCGTCGCGCATAGCGCATCACGAACAGAATTCCGGTCGCCAGGCACAAGCCGAGAATGATGAAGCGCAGCACGATCCCGTCGGTGAACGGGATGCCGGCGCCCTCCGATGCGACAACCGTCGCGAAGGCATTGAAGGTGGACCCGAGCGTGCCGATCCCCGCGCCAAGCATGATGACGGCGACGCCGGTGACCGCGTCGTAGCCCGCCCGTATGAAGACGGGAATGATCAGGGCGTAGAAGGCGAGCGTCTCCTCCGCCATCCCGTAGCTTGTCCCGCCGAACGCGAAGGCGATCATCAGGATCGGGATCAGCACGATCTCGCGGCCGCTCAGCGACCTGAGAAGCCAGCCGATGCCGGAATCGATTGCGCCCGTCCGGGTGACGACCATGAGGAACCCGCCGATGACGAGCACGAAGAACGCGACGTCGATGGCCGCCGAAGATGACGATCCGAGGATTTCCGGGTCGTACATGCCTGCGATTGGTGCGAGCAGCACGTCGAGCGGGCCTTGCGGATTGGGGTCGACCGCGTGGTAGGTGCCCGGAACCGGCGCCTCTGATCCCAACGCCTCGTTGAGCGCCCTGTCGTACTGACCGGCCGGCACGATCCAGGTCAGCAGCGCAACGATCGCGATCAGCACGAAGAGTATCGTGAACGCAGTCGGAAACTTGAACTTGCCCACTCTCGCCTCCGCCTCTTCGTGCCGCCTGCCGCGCCGGAATTTGACCCTTCCCTTACGTCTACTTTGTCGCTTTAGTGAGTTGTCGCTTGATCAGTTGCGACAGCTCTTTCGGATTCGCGCGGCCCGCTTCTGTCCTGGCCGGGGCGACTAGTCGGGGCGGACACGCCCTGCACAGAAAACAAGAACCGAGCCCCTGGCGACGGGCGGGAGGAGGCGTGGAAGCAGAAATGGCTGGGCGTCGAAACCGAAGCAGATTGACGAAGGCGCCATCGCCTGCCCGCAGGCGTTGCCCGACAGCAGCCGCGAATAGGCGACGTCGCACACGCCGCATCTCGGTCGCCGTAGAGAAATGAGTTCGAAAGAGGACACGGCCGACCCTTCCGGCGGGAGCGATAGCCTTGGGGACGTCCGACGCGCCTTCGGGCTTACGGTCTGTTTTCTTGTCCTGCTTCTCGATGGATTCGATACGACGTCGATAGCGTTCGTCGCGCCCGTGCTGGCCAGCGAATGGGATATTCCCGTTTCCGGGTTCGCGCCCGCTTTCGTCGCCACCAGTGTCGGCGCCGTCGTCGGCTACGTTGCCTGCGGTCCCCTGGCGCAACGGTTTGGACAGCGCGCGGTCGGGGCGGCGAGTGTGGCGCTGTTCGGGCTCGGCACATTGTCGTTGGCATTGGCGTGGGACATTACGTCACTCAGTGCCTTGCGTTTCGTTTCCGCCATCGGGCTCGGCGGCGCCGTGCCGATATCGCTCGTTGCAGCGACCCAGTTCGTCGCCGATCATCGCAAGGAGACGGCCACGATGCTGGTCGCCAGTGGTTTGTCCGCCGGTGCGGTCACCGGCGGCTTGCTGGGCGGGCCCCTGTTGCGCGCCTACGGATGGGAGGCGGTCTTCGTTATCGGCGGCCTGTTGCCGCTGCTCTTTCTGCCGGCCTTTTCGCGCGTTCTGCGCTCCGCCGCGCCGCGGCCGGAAGGTCCGTTGCAGCAAAAGCCGGGGGCGAACCTGTTCGCGCAACTTTTCACCGGCGGCCTGGCCCGGCAAACGGCGTTGCTGTGGGCGTTCTCCTTCGTGATCTTCGTCGTGACCCACGCCCTGATCTTCTGGACGCCGTCGCTATTGCTCGAATTCAGCTTTGAACGCGAACAGGTTTCGCTCGGCACAGCGGCGTTCGGGATGGGCGGCCTGGTCGGCAACCTGCTGATGGCGTCGGTCGTCGCCGCGGTCGGCACGAAGAGACTGCTCGCGCTGATCCTGGTTCTCGCCATGGCATGCGTTGTCGCGATCAGTCAGTTCGACATGCCCATGTCTATCCTGTTGCTGCTGATCGCCGGACTGGGCGCCGGGACGATTTCCGGCTGTGTCGGCGAGGCGGTGCTCGCCATTTCCTTGTATCCGCGACACTTGCGAGCCACGGGCGTCGGCTGTGCGACCGCCGTGGGTCGCGTCGGATCGATCTTTGGGCCGGCTGTCGGCGGGCTGCTCGTAGCGCTTCACTGGCCGGCCCGTGACGTCTTCCTGACCGCGCTGCTCCCGTTGGCGCTGGCACTGGTCGCGCTTGCCTTGCTTGGCAATCCGTTCCGCCGCACTGAGGCATGAGGACAAAGGCGTCGATCAGATTTCCGACCTGCCATTCGCAGACATCGAAACCGATTGCAGCCTTCTGTTTCGGAAAACCATCGATCGCAATCGGGCCGTATCTCTCGAGCAAAGGCGCCAAATCGCCTCAGCCGGCGCTTTGCAGCTTCGGCCAAGCTGGAACTGTTCGTTGTTAGACTACCGCTTCCTAGCCAGGGCCCACGCCAAGAGAATGTTGGAACCCGGTTCCCACAGCTCCGCCAGTTCTCGCCGATGCAACTTTCTCTGCCCAGTTCAAAAAGCCCGTAATCCTTAGCCTTCGCGCGGTTTTGCAAGGATTGCCTGTTGCTGAGTGAATAGATGACGATCCCGGCTGTAGTCTCTGTCCGGCTTGATTTCTTCGGACGTCGTGACCTCGCCTAAGGGGTGCACACATTAGGAAACTAGTAGTTTTGCCGGTTTTCGGTCTTGACGATGGAAGGTTTGTTCGAACCCTCAGCGCCCAAGCAGCGGATATAACAAACATGATATTGGGTTTTCGCCGACCTGCATCTGGACGGATACAGATTTGGAATTGGCTTCAGTACAAACTAGATCGTGCGGTTAATTGTCGACCAAATCTGAGTCAAGCTGCACAAGCGATTCTGGGAATAAAAATCTTGCCGGGCATCTCTTACCTCACGCTTCATTCCGATTGCTCGGTTTCCTGGCTAACTGCGAGTATCCGTACGAACTCCCGGACCTTGTCCCGGAGCCTCATGCCGGATACGCCGCGATAGAGCCGCACGAGTTCTATTTCCTCGGCGTCGAAGAATATGTCCTCCGGGTTCCGGTTGCTCTCCCTGGCCCACCGGAAGTAGTCCTCGCCGGACTTTGTCCGGAAGAAATAGTGGATGTCGACGTCGAGCACCCGGGCGATATCCCATAGACTGCCGGCAGAGACCCGATTGGCCCCGCTTTCGTACTTCTGAACCTGTTGAAACGTGATGGGCGGAGTGAGCGCTTCCCCAAGATAGGTCTGGGAAATTTTCCGGATCCGGCGCGCTTCCTTGATCCTGGCCCCCACGTGCCGATCGATATCGCGGCCCGCTCGCTTCCGTGATGCCATAATTAGTTCCAATATTTGACGATCTAAACGTAAGGCTAAGTTCAGACCAGTAATATGTCACTATTGAGGTGATGTTCCAAGGGTGTGATATCCAAGAATCCTAGTTCCTTGGGTAAGGTGTACAGTCGACCCGGTGCAAAGCGCGGACTACGGTCCCTCAAAGACCCAGAGACGGCGCGGACAGCCGGGACGCCGAATTCCGGTCGTTCCACGTTGGCGATCCACACATCGTGATCGGTGACTGCATCGAGAAACGATTGTTTCGCGACAGCCTGTTCGCAGTCGGGGTCTCTCGTTTTCTCGTCCTTGTCGATTCGCGCGACAGCATCGAGGGTCAACCGGTGCGACCACTCTAGAAGCGCCGGGATATCCTGGGCGTCGGGAGGCATGGCCTCCACCCGGCGCGCCATGGCGCTTAAGGAGATCTCACACTGAAGCATCTCGAGCACGGCGCCGGTCGTTGACGACTCCGCGCTCAGGTGCGCGCTAAATCCGTAAGCGGTCCAGCCTCCGTCCCGATCGGCCGAAATCGCGGCTGTCACGTAGACCGGGAGGTCGGTCGGCAACCGTAGTAGCAGCGTCTGCCGGTCCCTTTGGGCGACCCAGGCGGCCAGGTCCGATGTCGATGGCGACGCCACCGCCAGCGCTTCCAGCGGGACCCGGCGCGCCGGCAGCTGGTTGTACCACCAAATGCCGACCGCATCGTGCTCGGCGAGTTCGAAGAGCGCATTCAGGACGGCGGCTTCCCGGTCGGGATGGGCGGCCGCCCCTGCGCTCGAACCGAGCTGTTCGCTCTCGACGCCGAAAAAGCGTTCCTCCTTCAGGAGGATGCAGATCGACGAAACTGCCCCGATCCGGCTATCCGCGAGGCATTCCGCGTGAACCGAACGCCGCGACATCCGGGACCAGTCGATGTCACCGATCTTGAGTGCCGCACGAAGGGCAGGGTGACGGTCAACAAGGGCGGCCTGCTGTCGTGCGCTGAACTTCAGGAACGCGTTGGCCGGGTGGGTTGCTTCGGCGTCGGTCACTAGCGGATCGTCGCCGCCGCGGGACACAAGGCATGCCCGTTCGCAAAGTTCGCCAAGGCACCCGTCAATCGCATCGGCTTCGGTTAGGCCGCGCCCGCCGACCAGGCGCCAATCGGTCTGCCATGACGCGCGGGCGGTGTCCGGCCGGGGAAAGCCGGCAGCGAAGACGGCCGGGCAGTCGTCTAGTCGGATCAGGCGAAACTCTGCAAGGTCCGAAACCTGTCGAAACGGACCCTGGGCGACGTATTCGCGGTGTCCGGGCGAAAGTTCGATGAGTTGTAATTGCCCGAAATTCGCTCTTTTCAGTTGCAAGCCTCGGCCTTCCCGCTAGAGTTGACGTTGCGAAAGCCAATCAAGCTAGGCGAGAAGGGGGCAACTATGCCGCGCATATCCATATCCCTGTCAATGCTTCCCGCAATCGGCAAGGCCGTCGGCGAGGCATCGATCGACCCGGTGAAGCGGGCCGAGTTCGAAAAAAACCCGGAACAGGCGCTACTGGACGCCGGCGTGCCTGCCTCGAGCCTGGCGGGTTTCGACTTTCCGGTCTGTGTGGATGACGAAAATACGGTGCACCTCGTCGTTCCGTTCGGCGCCGATGCCGGCAAGATCAACTCCGGCGACGAAGAGTACCTGACCCTGCTCGGGACCGTCGCTGTAATGGGCTGCGTAAAGGAAGTCACATAATGCGCCGAGGCCGAACACCGGTTATCTAGAGTCGCGCTCCGAAGCTCTGGCGGATTGTGCGGAGGCCCGCTGCTTCAAGCCCGGATACGTAGTTGTGCCGGGTCTGCGGGTCCCGGTACATGTTCGTTTCGGCGAGCCAGTCGCAGATCGCCTGATCGTTCTTGTGAGCGCCTGCGTCCCGCACGGCTCCGATCGCCTTGGCGGCCTGTTCGGTTTCGCCGAGCAGGCCAAGCGCGGCGGCTTTCAGAACAAGAACCTCGTCGCTCTGGACGGGTCCGCGTTCACAGAATGCGACGCACTCGGCATAGTCGCCGACAACGAAGAAGATCGTCGCAAGGTAGGAATAGAAATAGGGCGGCACCGGCTTTAGCATGCGGAACCCGATTTCGGCGTGCTTCTTCGCCTCTCCGATCCGACCCGCATAGGCGAACGCTTCGGCGGCCGCGATATGGACATAGGGATCGGAACTGTTGAGTTCGATCGACATCGAGAAATGCTTGAGACCGCTGTCGAAGTCGCGGTTCTGATAGGAGGTCCAGCCGGCGATCCGATGGGAATAGGTGTCCCAGGGATCGATGCGCAGCGCAGTCTCGATGCGTTGCCGGGCGTCGCGCAGATCCGCACCCTTGTCCCCGTCGGGCCGGTACAGGCGCCTGGTCAGGATGGCCGACGCCATCGCTGCGTGAGCGGGGGCAAAGCTCTTGCTGACCGACGTGATCGTGCCCTTCAGAATTGCGCAGGCCTCGTCGATGGAGGCCGGATCGAAGTTCTTAATCAGGTCGACTGCCCTGGCCCAGCGCGCAAAGACCGTGTCGCGCATCTCCTGGCCTTCCAGCACGCGGTTCACGACCGCCCGCTCGATTCTGGCGCTGCTACGGCCGAAGATCGCATCGAAGTCCTGGCGTCCTTCCAGGTCGGAGACGGATATCCGGTCATGTAAAAGCAGGCCGCCCGACACCTGGTCGAGAATCTCGATCAGGATGTGTCTTTCGTCGGTCGATGGTTTGAGGCGGAGAAGGAAGTCGGCGCCGGGACGGTTGTCGACCGACAGCTTGCTTTTCCATTCCGTTCCCGCGATGCCCGGCCGGATCTCTCCCCCGCCGATCGGCAGG
>Ga0207814_100624_pt1 | contig 16646 bp, 20 predicted proteins | sample TtaePargueraPR_7_FD_187755 | JGI IMG/M metagenome (GOLD analysis project Ga0207814, IMG submission 187755) | Aerobic enrichment media microbial communities from Bioluminiscent Bay, La Parguera, Puerto Rico - Tt and P1 (2) (SPAdes) | ecosystem: Environmental > Aquatic > Marine > Unclassified ... | reverse complement strand
GAGTCGAGCGCATTCTTAAGGACTATGTCATCGACCTCTGCGCCGAGTTTGTTGCCCTGCACGGCGCGGAAGAAGGTCCGCAGGTATTCGCTACGGCACTGCGCCAGAATCTGGCCAACATCACCAAGCGTCTGGGTGGCGCGCGCTATCAGTCGCTGGATACGATCATGACAGAAGCGCTGGAACGGCAGCTCGCAGACGGCACTGTCGATCGCCACCGGGACTGGATCCGTGCATTACTGGGGGATTACTACGACCCCATGTACAAACACCAGCTGGAGCAGAAAGCCGAGCGCATCGTCTTTCGCGGCAACCAGCAGGAAGTGGTGGCCTATCTACGCGATCGGGCCACCAGTCATCGATAGTATTTCCCGGTAATATGCCGGTGTCAGAACACACAATCCGTTAACCGTTTTTTCCACTATTGAACTGGAGAACTCGCATGCTTTACCGTGCCACCCGCGCTACCGGGGCACTGGCTGCCCTGTGCCTGCTGCCCGTTATTTTCCTGTCCAGTGTTATCGCCATGGCCGATGACACTATCTCTACCACCGCTGGCTCTGCTCAGAAGGTGCTGCGGGTTTCGGCCATCCCCGACGAGGCGCCCACCGAGCTGTTGCGCAAATTCACCCCCCTGGGCCGTTACCTGGAACAGCAACTGGGGATACCGGTGAAATTTTATCCCGTTACCGACTATGCCGCGGTGGTGGAGAGCCTCGCAGCCGATCGCGTTGATCTCGCCTGGCTCGGTGGCTTCACGTTTGTGCAGGCGCGCCTGAAAACGGGCAATGCCACTCCGCTGGTTCAACGGGAACAGGACCGTCGCTTTACCAGTAAATTCATTACCGCTGATCCCACCGTAAAGTCCCTGCAGGACCTGCGGGGAAAGAGCTTTGTGTTTGGCTCCATTTCCTCTACATCCGGCAGCCTGATGCCGCGCTATTTCATGGCGCGAGACAATATCGTGCCGGAACAGTTTTTCAGCCGCGTGGCCTACTCCGGTGCCCACGATGCCACCGCAGCCTGGGTAGCGGCGGGCAAGGCCGATGCGGGAGTACTCAATGCGTCGGTGTGGGAGAAGCTGGTTGCCAGTGGCAAAGTAGATACCGACAAGGTGCACGTGCTCGCTACCACTCCGCCCTATTTCGACTACAACTGGACGGTGCGTGGAGACCTGGACCCGGCCCTGGCAGAGAAAATAAAGCAGTCGTTCCTGGCACTGGATCCGGCCAACCCGGCACACAAGACCATTCTCGACCTGCAGGCGGCGGATCGCTTTATCGAAACATCGCCTGAGAATTACCGCTCTATCGAAGATGCGGCACGCGCTGTAGGCCTGCTCAGTGAACATTGAGCTACAAGGTGTCAGCGTTGCCTTCACGCAGAGTGGAGACTCGACACAGACTCACGCGCTGCAGCAAATCGCCGTCACCATGGAACCCGGAGAGCAGGTCGCCATCATCGGCCCCTCCGGTGCGGGTAAAACTACCCTGCTCCGGCTGCTGGCAACCGCCCTGCGGCCGGATAGCGGCGAGCTGCAGCTACTGGACTCTCAGCCGTGGTCGCTGGGCCGCAGAGCGCTGCAACAGTTGCGTGCGCGCATCGCCCTGGTGCAACAGGCACCGCCATTGCCGCCCCGGCAGCGCGTGGTGACTGCCGTTGCCGCCGGGCGCACCGGGCAGTGGTCGCGCTTGAAAAGCGCAATCAACCTGATTTACCCGCTGGACACTGCCGGAATCCGCAGTACCCTGGCCAGCCTGGACCTGGCAGACAAACTGTTTCACCGCTGTGATCAGCTATCGGGAGGGCAGCTGCAACGGGTGGCCATTGCCCGCGCCCTCTACCAGCAACCGCAGATCCTGCTCGCCGATGAGCCTGTCTCGGCCATGGATCCGGCACTGGCAGAGCACACCCTGGCGTTACTGAGCCGGGCAGCAAAACAGGGCGGCGCTTCGCTGGTGGTCAGCCTGCACAACCTGCCCCTGGCCCTGCGACACTTCCCCCGGGTGATTGGTCTGCGCGAGGGAAAAATCCAGTTCGACAAGCCCGCCAGCGAAATCTGCGATACCGAGCTCGAGCAACTCTATCGCACTGCACGGCTGCCCCGATTCACCGGGCAGCCCGGTCAAATGCCAGGCCCCTTTGCCTCGTTGGTGTCACCCCGTTGCTGACACCTGCCCAAATAGACCATGACGCAAAGTAGCATTCCCAGCACCGCGACCCAACCACAGCGGAACCCGCGAGATCCGGCACTGCTGCCGCGCCTGATGATCGCACTTGTGGCTTTCCTGCTATTGTGGCCGGGATTACGGCTCAGTGAACTCGACCTGAGTGTGCTGTTTGACCGTGAAGGCACTCAGGCCATGGGCGCGCTGCTCGAGGGCGCTTGGCCACCGGCGTACAGCCCCGAGTTTCTTCAGCTCCTCTGGCGCTCGACACTGGAAACCCTGGCCATCGGCATTGCCGGTATCGCGCTGGCGCTGCCACCAGCACTGATCGCCGCCCTCCTCGCCACCCGCGCCCTGTCGCGTTCGGCACTCCTGCAACGGGGGACGCCCTCATTACCGGGGCGCGCTGTTCGCGGGCCTGTGCGGGCGCTTCTGGTTGTGCTGCGCAGTATTCCGGAAATCGTCTGGGCACTGCTGTTCGTGCGCGCAGTGGGACTGGGGCCCACCGCTGGCGTGCTCGCCATAGCGCTTACCTATACGGGCATGCTCGGCAAAGTCTATGCAGAGATTTTCGAATCGGTAGACCGGCGACCGGCAGAAGCGCTGATCAGCGCGGGCGCGTCGCGCAGTGTCGCCTTCCTGTACGGTGTCTTGCCCAATGCAGCGGCAGAGATGCTTTCGTACACGGTATATCGCTGGGAGTGCGCCTTGCGGGCTTCGGTGGTGATGGGGTTTGTTGGTGCGGGCGGGCTGGGGCAACAGCTGGAGCTTTCCTTGCGCATGTTTGCCGGTGACGAAGTACTGTCGATATTACTCGTATTCCTGCTGCTGGTTCTGCTGGCGGATCAGCTCAGCAGGCTGTTGCGGGAGCGGCTGCTGTGAAGGAAGCCAGGTTTCCTGTGCGCATGAGTAATCTGCTGCTCTTGCTGGCCATCAGCGGTGCCGTAATCGCGGCGTTCCGCTATCTGGTGATCGACATTACCACTCTATTCGACGGTTCGGGCCTGGGTCAGATGTGGGGGTATTTTACGGAGTTTCTGCGACCGGATTTGTCACCCGCCCACCTCAAGTCATTGACCAGAGCCGCACTGGAAACCCTGGCGATGTCCGCGGTAGGCACTCTGCTCGCCGCAGGGTTGGCGGCCACTCTGGCACTGCCCGCTGCCGGCCACTTCGGCCGGATTCCTGCACAGCTGGCCCGGTGGCTGTTCAACCTGCTGCGAGCCATCCCCGAACTGGTCTGGGCTGCGCTGGTGGTGCTCGCCGCCGGACTGGGGCCCAATGCGGGCACACTGGCCCTGGCCCTGCACACCACCGGTGTTCTCGGCCGCCTGTTCACCGAGGCGCTTGAAAACTCACCGGTTGCAGCGGCAGAGGCTATCCGCTGCAACGGCGGCGGGCGCACCGCAGCCTTCCTTTACGGTACCTTACCCACCCTCTGGCCGCAGTGGCTCGCCTATACCCTCTATCGCTGGGAAAACAACATTCGCGTCTCCAGCGTCCTCGGTTTTGTAGGCGCCGGCGGCCTTGGGCAAATGCTCTATATTCACCTCAGCCTGTTCCAGCAGGCACAGGCGTCGACCGTGATACTCACCATCATTTTATTGGTACTGGCGGTGGACAGTTTTAGCCTGTGGGTGCGGCATCGCTACTTGACTGCCAGTTAATAATTCAAGTGGCCGAATAGCGGACGAAGCTCAAAATCAGAGCTTCACTGCGCGTCGTTGCTTGGATTCCGATCTCGGAGGCTTGAATAGTGGATAACCCAATATAAAGCGGCAGGCAACACGCCACCCAAGAGCGTAGCCAGGCCCCAAATTACGGGGCCAACAAAAACTGGCTTTTCGACGCTTTGTTTACGTTGCTGAAGCGCATCCCAAAATACCGCAAACCCAAATGATACGTGAACAAGAAAAGTCACTATAAGTGTCAGCAGCGGAACAAGCGCTAATCCCTGAAAATTAAAGTCAACAATGTTCAACTTGAATTCCTAACGAGCCTACAAAAAAACGAAAATTACAATCGCCCTCTTCCAGCTCTTTTTCAACTAGTTTTTATCTGCTCACGATTTAATCACACATCTTTAACATAATCACGCTTGTGCGTATTTTTCGCGTATTTCACCGACGCAAGTGTGGATAACCCTGTTAATCAGTGGATAGCGCCGTAATTCATCAACTTCTCGATGTTGTGCACCAAACAGAACATCTGCCATTGCCCCTGCACCTTGCGTTTGCCACGCAACGAGAAGCGATTTAATCGCTTGTTGGTGCCGATATTGCCAAAGACCGGCTCCACCACCGACATGCGATGACTGTAAATCGTCTTCCCTTCCAGGCTATCGATCCGCTTTTTCATCCAGTCCGTTGCTGTTTTGCCATTGGTCCAGGTAAAGGACACTTGTCGGCCGTGACCGTCTCGGGTGTCGGCCGAAGCCGGGTTACGCATGCATTGGTGTTTTAGTGGACAGTGGCGGCAATCCGTAAGCCGACCTTCAAAGAAGAGCTTTCGCTTTCCTTCACTGACGTGCTCTTCTCGATAGAGCAACATTTCCTTGCCGGCGGGACAGATACAGGTCTTGCTTCTTTTATTAAGCTTGAACTCGCTCGCGGGAATTACCTGCTTAACACCCTTTACGGCATCTTGATGACGCTTGCCGTGTTTCTCTTTTTGCTTGGCAAAGGCTTTGTCGCGCGAGCGGAACTGGTTATCGGGGATGTAAGCGTTGATACCTTCCCCCCGCAGCAACTCATTATTGTTCTCACTGGAAAACCCGGTATCTGCGGTAACGACAATCTGCTCCGCGAGAATGTCCTCGGCTATGCCGGCCTTTCGATAGCGTCTATTAATACCATCGAGAATAGGCTTTAACGTATGAGTTTCCTGCCCCTCTCCAAAGGCCTGTGCCTCGACAATAATCTGGTGTTTCTTGTCCACCGCCGCGATGCCGTTGTACCCCTGGATGGTACCTTTGCTGGTGGTCATCTTGGCCGATTCGTTGTCGGTGATATTACTTTTTACTTCTTTTGGCTTTTTACCCTGCCCCATCCTTGGGGCTTGCGTCTTTAGGAACTGGTCGATCCGTTCGAAATGCTCCTCCAGGGTCTTGTTTGCTTGCTCCAAGCGCTGCTTGCGCTCCCGCTCTGCAGGCTTCCTTCCATCCAACTTCTTATGTTCAGCGAGGCAATGGCGGATCTTCTTCCGAATCTTCGCCTGTTTCTGCTCAAGCTCTTTGAAAGTACCGGAATGTGACTTGCTGGCATTCGATGGCATTTTACAGCCATCGATCGCCAGGAGCTCATTACCCAATAGCCCCTCTTGATCACAAACCATCAACACCTGCTCGAAGACGGATTCGATTGCATCCGGGTGACTACTCACGAAGCCGGCAATACTGGTGAAGTGTGGCACGCTGTCACAAGACAAAGCCTTGAAGATTATATTGTGCTCACACTGCCACTGAATCTCGCGACTGGAGGTTATACCTTTGGAATAAGCGAACAGAATCACCTTTAAGAGGATAGCTGGATCGTACGCCGAGCGGCCACCTCCATCATTCTTGTACTTATCATAGAAGGCGGAGAGCTCGATACGGTTATCAATCAGGTGGTGGAGGGTATATTCGAAGGTATTGGGGTGCAGCTGCTCTTCGAAATTGATTACAACCATCGCATTTTGGTTGTAATTATGTGGCTTGAAGTTCGGCATGGAGAGATCCCGGAATTTGATCCCTCAACTTTATCAAAAAATACTAGGTTTTTAGAGTTTTTCTACAGCCAGAACGCCCACAGCAGGGGCGGCTTACCTTATGCGCGTTTTGCGCGAAAATAGGAGCGAAGCGACGGCGCAAAACGTGCATAAGGTAAGCCGTCCCGCGGAGGCCCGAAGGGCCGGAGCTTTACTGCCTGTGATTGTTATGCATTTTTCGCACGCGATCCTTCGGCGTGAGAACTTTACCCCCAGAATCTTCAACAATTCCTCCCGTATTATCTAGCCACTTATCAAGAAATGAAAATGCTTTGGTATATCCTTCCCAGCCTTTAAAGTATCCAAAAACGGCGGATACAATATACACAGCAACCAGTACGTAAAAAAATATTACTTCATGGCTGGCAAAGAAAAACTTACCAACTTCTTCCTTGTGACTTGAACCTCTTGCCGCTAGTGCGAAGAAAAATACATATATGAAGATTAGAAAAGTAACTGGAACAAATCCCAGCATTATTCCCCTAGCAACTTTTTCCGCTTTTGATGGTTGATACATTTACTTCACCGATGCATAACGGCCAGCGCAGGCGCAGCCAGCGCGGAGCACTTTTTGTGTTAATGTTTGAGCGCCAGCGAGTGACACAAAAGGTGCGTAGCGTTGGCTGTCGCCCTGCCGCTGATTGTTAGGAGATCTATACGCTGGAACTCACAGTGATTTTACTACCATACCCATTCTCAGAACACGTCGGCTGATCATGTATTGAGATGATAGAGTTACTCACAACTAAGCCATTTTCTATTTCAGAACGTGTTCGGATAGTAACTGACTCTGACACCTCAAACTCTGCGCCAGCACGTTCAACCCAAGCCCAATTTATGGGTAGCGCAAGATGAGTAACATCGCTCAACGAAAATGCTTTTAATTTCTGTAATGTTTTTGGCCATACCCCGAACTCGCAATAATGTTCCGCCATGCTATAACCAAGACGCAAGTGTTGCTCTGAATTTTCCACGGTATTCCTATTTATCTCTTCGACTTCCGAGACTGTAGATATACAGGAAGCTAAAACTCCACAAAGTGCAACTATAGGTAGATACTTCATTGCTCACTCACTCTCCTAACGCCCAGCGCAGGCGCAGCCAACGCGGAGCGCCTTTTGTGTTAATGTTTGAGCGACAGCGAGTAACACAAAAGGTGCGTAGCGTTGGCTGTCGCTCTGCCGCTGATTGTTATGAGTTTCGCTAGTTGCGGAGGTCAAAGCGTACTTCATACTCACCTTCACAAGGTATCCTGGAAGCAGAAAAATTGGTTTTTCTAATGGCTTCTTTGGCGGACCTTTCAAAATACTTTAGATACGCTGAACTTGGCTCTGATTGTGACTCGAGGACAGAAATATTATCTACAACTCCGCCATCTCGAAGAATAAAACTCAACACGACACGACCTTTATGAAGCGGACGCGCCTTAATTCTTGGGTAATGCGCTTCAACTTTGTCGAGTGCTTTCAGGCTCTCCCCGCAATATTCATATGCAAATGCGTTCGTGCAATAAAGCAAAGAAACAAGGAGTAGTACTCTCATTCGGGTCTCGACTCATAACGCCCGCGTTACGGGCTGGTTTGAAGCGCCAGCGGAAAACCAGTCCCGGTAGACGCGATTGTTAAATTTTTTGGCCTGAAATCTGGCTTGAGATGTAACCCGCAAGCAGACATACATGTGCCCGTTTTTCTATGCTTCGCCAGGTACCAACAATTGCCACGCCGGTTAGTGCACCGAACAGCAATATAACTTGGCTGCTAGGCGGGGAAGCGTCGACTACGTAGTATGCTGCGGCTAAACAGAACCCCACCACAAAGCTGCAAACCACAAGGAATAATATTTGAGCTGAAGCCAACTTCAGGCGAACTTTGCTCCTCCCTTCGCTACTGTACGCTTGCTCACGCGCACGTCGCAGCACCTCCGCCTGCCGGCTCTCCGGAAGGGTCAATAGCTCGGAATAGATTTCTGACTTGGCAACCATGCCGATGTCTCCCTAAATTTAACGCCCAGCGCAGGCGCAGCCAGCGCGGAGCACATTTTGTGTTAATGTTTGAGCGCCAGCGAGTAACACAAAAGGTGCGTAGCGTTGGCTGTCGCTCTGCCGCTGATTGTTAGTGTTTTACCTTGCTAAGGACTTCAATAAGGGTTGCTGAACCCACTAAATATGGCCCTTCTTTAACCTGCCAGCTATAACCGGGTTGCAGCACAGCATCTAATCTTGAATCGGCAACTAAGATTATTTCAACTTCTGCTGAACTCCCTGGATAAAGCCATTCTGAGTTTTCAGGAAAAAATACAGCACCCATATAATTTTCTCTGTCATCTTGCCACGGAAAGTGATGGCCTGCTCTATATTTTCCCTGACCAGGAGCAACAGGCTTACCGTTTCTATAGCTCTCTCTAAATAGCTCCAAAACAGCACGAATTTTTATAGATTTGAATTCATCCATGCTACTCATCCTTGCGAGAACACTAACGAATTAGATATGCGGCGCCGTTAAGAAAATTGGCGGCGCCTTTGCGAAAGCAAAGGTGATGACAGTTTTTAGGTGACCGCATTATCGTCTTGTTATGAGCTGCTCGTGGCACAATGCCTAAATTCACTGAGTAACCTGTTCTGGCTTCAGCACACTTTGCTACGGAGGAAAGAACTGCCAGCGCTAGATTCGCGGCCTTGCTTCGATGCGTCTGCGGCGTCCGCATAAACTTCGTTATGCGGACGTCGCTGAAGCTTCGAAGCCTACACGAAGGACGAATCGTTGACTACGGATTTTAACGCCAATACTGTATTTTTATACAGCATAAAATTCCGACTCCTGATACTCTCTATATGAACCCCGCACAAACTTGAGCGAGCGGCTCATAACGCCGCCATATGGGGCCGGAGTGCAGTTGGTGATTTTTTGTGGCAAACCGCCACAAAAAAGCGCCGACGGAACGGAGGTCCCAGCCCACGCAGTGGGCGAACATGATGGCCTTGTTAGGTAACTGACTTTTTGTTTAAATTTACCCACAACTTGCCTTTGAACCTGCATTTTTACCCGACCTGGGTACCAAAGTGAAAGCTTAATTTTACCTTAGCCCATACTCGCGAAGCCATAAACGATGATGCTTCGTGTTTCGTAGAGCGGACGCAATTAGCACCCAAAATCGCTCTCATCATCCTGCAACATAAGCACGACCCCTTTTAGCTCAAACTTCAGTGGCTTTCTGCACCAGGTTACCAACACGACCATGCCATGAGCTTACTTCATAGGTCTATTGTATGGGCGTACTCAAATGAATAATACAATGTTCATAGTAAACACCCATTTCCTTAAAAAGCGAAATGAAAGTTGTCGCAACTCGCCCGCACCTAACGCCCAGCGCAGGCGCAGCCAGCGCGGAGCACCTTTTGTGTTAATGTTTGAGCGCAGCGAGTAACACAAAAGGTGCGTAGCGTTGGCTGTCGCTCTGCCGCTGATTGTTATGAATTATTTCTTGCTCAGGAGGTCAATTACTTTGCCTGAGCCCGATGCCCCACCCTTTACCTCTTTAACTTTACTCAGTAAATGAGGAGACACGTTCCATTTTTGGCCGCCTTCCGTAATAACTGTTACCGTCTTTTTATTGTACTTTACTAACGTACCGATTTGGCGGCCGCGACCTGGAGGCTCAAAGCTAACCTTCTCGCCTGGATTGAACTGCATCATCTCTTTATGAGTGTGCATAGATTCAAGAAATTTCAGTCGCTCAACGATTCTTTGATTGAGAGCGATCAACTCATCTTCCGACAAACTGTCTATATCTATATTCATTGCTCTACTCGATACCGAGATTCATAACGCCCAGCGCAGGCGCAGCCAGCGCGGAGCACCTTTTGTGTTAATGTTTGAGCGCCAGCGAGTAACACAAAAGGTGCGTAGCGTTGGCTGTCGCTCTGCCGCTGCTTGTTAGCATGGGCCTCTACAAAGCATCTACGATAGCCCAAACTAAGAAGACAACCAGTGCGCCTAAAATGAAATAGTACTTTCTTTTTACGGCCGATTCATTTACAGAAACCATTGGTAAGTATAGAAATGCTGCAATTCCATATACGATCCATATTCCAAAGAATAGGACGATTGGCCACCATACCTTCTGAAAAAGTGCAGTTAGTAGAGCAATTGGAAGACCAAATGTACCGTAAATTGCTTCCGCAGTTCTAAACCCTTTTGGTTGCGTACAAGTCTTCTTGCATCCTGGGCAAATTGCGGGATTAAGATCCGATGCCATAAATCTATTCCAAGTGGAAATTGTATTTTCCCCGCAATGTGGACATTTATGCTTCATGCTTTTTCGAATGCTAACGCCCAGCGCAGGCGCAGCCAACGCGGAGCACTTTTTGTGTTAATGTTTGAGCGCCAGCGAGTAACACAAAAGGTGCGTAGTGTTGGCTGTCGCTCTGCCGCTGTTTGTTATGTAACGGGCGCTTCCACCGGAGTCCGCATGGACTCATTAATGTACTTTACGTGGACACCTTCTAGCTGGTGAGAAACCTTGCTGAATTTATGAATAGAACAACTAAAATCACAATGAACGTCAATTGATGATCGGTTGTCTTTCAAATATTTAGCAATGCTATTTGCCTTACCTTCGGGGATGTCGGCTTTAACATGAAGGCTAGCGACCGCGCCAGATTTGTACACTTCTCTTTTGATGTGCTGAACTTTAATCTCAACTCCAGCACACATAAAACTAAACTCCGCCGATTGCAATTCAATCTCATACGGCGTCATGTTTACTATTTGAAACCAAATTTCGCAAGTTGGATGCTCGCAGAGGTTTACTGAAACAGAATCATGTCTAGCGCGCACATCAAGTAGCACGAGATCCGCCAATCTATTGGGAGTGAAAACCCTCTTCAGTACGAACTTTGGCACCCATCTAAGCCAGCGCCATATTTCCGTAATGGACAATATTTCCAATTAGAACTCCATAATTACATAACGCCCAGCGCAGGCGCAGCCAGCGCGGAGCGCCTTTTGTGTTAATGTTTGAGCGACAGCGAGTAACACAAAAGGTGCGTAGCGTTGGCTGTCGCTCTGCCGCTGATTGTTATACGCGCTACCAGTCGTAGCTGTTGAGCTCAATACCCTCAGGAGCTTGGCGGACTACACGCAACTTCGAATTCTTGACGTCTATATGAAAATTCGCAGTTCGTGATACGAACGCTATTTTTTCCATATTTTGACCCAGTTTGTTAGAGGTAAATAGTGTCACTGCACCAGAATCTTGATCTCTCAACCCAATTAGGATTTTATCCTTTGCTTTTCGATCAGTGATTTGTTGATTATTTTTGATAGATTCTCGAGATCCATTATGGAAGCTAACAACTCCATCTTTGACCTCTGTTTCAAAAAGAAATACTGCAATGTCTTTATCATCGCCAGAAGGAAATAGCAATTTCCCTTTATTCTCTACTGGATCGAAAATAAATACGTTTTTTATGAGAGTTCTCGGACCCTTGCCGGCAAAGCTATTGCTCTCGACTTGTATGTTCACTCCTTTGTAGTACAACCCGGTCTCAGGATCATAAATATCAATAGGCTTGAACCCATAGAATCCAGCTAAGGCACTAACCGGAAGTAGAACGAAAAGCACGATTACACTAAAAATCTTCATTGATGCCTCCTTGCGTATAACGCCCAGCGCAGGCGCAGCCAGCGCGGAGCGCATTTTGTGTTAATGTTTGAGCGCAAGCGAGTCACACAAAAGGTGCGTAGCGTTGGCTGTCGCTCTGCCGCTGCTTGTTACGTTTTGAGTTTTGCACGGAGCTCGCTAACCGAGTAAACCAACGGGACTCGCCCATGCATTGGTGAAGCCAGAACCTCACCGAACTTTTCGCTCTCTGCGCCGAGCCAGGCCGCTCCGACAAAGTTACTTAGTGGGACAAAGATGGGCGATAGATTGTGATCTCTTAGGCCCTCTGCAAATTTTTTCGCGCTATCTTCTATTACCCAGACGGGAAGTGCATTCCCACTTTCCGCCTCTAGCATGTAGATAGCTTTACCGGCCATAAGAATCCATATGCCTTCGGAACTATGGACAGACTCTATAAAATTTTTATCACCAAATACTTCAACATTCATCTGAAACCAGCTCTGGATGAAACGTAACGCCCAGCGCAGGCGCAGCCAGCGCGGAGCACCTTTTGTGTTAATGTTTGAGCGACAGCGAGTAACAAAAAAGGTGCGTAGCGTTGGCTGTCGCTCTGCCGCTGTTTGTTAAGTGCCTACCGCCGTGCCACCAATAGTACGCCCACCACTATGAGTAGCGCACCACATACCCTTGAAACTGATAGTTCTATCTTGGGATACCCAAGCCACCCATTATGGTCGAGAACTAGTGACGCCATCACTTGACCACACACGATAGAAATTGCCAGAACTAGCGCCCCAAGCTTTGGCGCCAAAAAAACAGACATTGCAATATTGAAAGCTCCGAAAGCCCCACCAAGCCATGCCCACCATGGTACAGAAGAAATTGACTCCTTCGTGAACCAGCTTTCACTTTGAAAAAGTGATATAGAGCCTAATATGAGCGTGCCAATCAAAAACGAGATAAATGCTGCTTGAATTGGCGTGTTTAGAGCCATACGAAGCTGTGAATTTACACCCGCTTGCGATGCAAGTGAGGCTCCCACAATCAGAGCAAAAACCAGCAAGGCGTACGTACTTATACTATTCAATTTTCAATGCTCTTTACTTCTGATTGCACTTAACGCCCAGCGCAGGCGCAGCCAGCGCGGAGCACGTTTTGTGTTAATGTTTGAGCGACAGCGAGTAACACAAAAGGTGCGTAGCGTTGGCTGTCGCTCTGCCGCTGATTGTTAGTGTTTTGGGGCTCTACCGACCGCTTTCCTGGAACTGCGCTTTCCGAAACCACCCAAGAGAACGAACGGGACATTCCCTTTACGAAACTGAAATATACCACGGTGCGGCGCCGCCCTCCTGGCACAAAGCTTCCGCACCGGATCGTGGGCGAAGCCGACGATTAACCAAATTGGCGGCGCGGCACAAGTAAAACTGCTGAAAAGTGCCGCGTTGCCTGACCGCAAAAGCCAAATGGTGGAACCAAGATTTCTACAATGTTTTTGAGAAACCTATGGCTTGAAGCTACCACCGTTCATTATTCATTACTTTCTACGAAGCCGTATTTTCTTTCGACAGCTCTTAAAAACACTAACGCCCGCAACAGCGGAATATTTGGAGTGGAACGGCTTGTGTTAGCGTAGCGTAAAACACAAGCCGAGGAACGGAAAATATTTCCGCCTGATTGCGTTTGTTATACGCTCTCATTAGTGGACCCCATACTGTAGTGCAAGATATAAAGCCAATATCAATAATAGGGTGCATATTATTGGAGAAAAAATAACTGTTGACCGCGGCCCCATTGGTACGGCGCACAGCTTTGCACCAATTACCCCGAATATAAATGCTGATACAAGAGGCGCTATCACCATTGAAACGAAATAATTGCTGTAGCCAGCTAAGGCATCAGCCCAATACATAAAATGGACCGAAGTGACAGCCAGACTAAATACACTGGCGACGATAGAGGCAACGATTACTGTGAACGTTGGATTATTCATCGATTCTAGTCTACGTATAACGCCCAGCGCAGGCGCAGCCAGCGCGGAGCACCTTTTGTGTTAATGTTTGAGCGACAGCGAGTAACACAAAAGGTGCGTAGCGTTGGCTGTCGCTCTGCCGCTGATTGTTATGTGGGTTGCCCTCGGTCCGCCGGGTGGTTTACCCCATCGTATGTTGGAACACCGCCAATTTTTAGAGGATTTATACCCTCCAGACACGCCACATTGAAACCGTATTGAGTTGGATTAGAGCGTCTCTGGTGGTGCGTGTAAATACCGCAATTTCCGCAGAAATAGTGTTTCGCTGTATTGGTATTGAATTGGTAGAGCTTTAAATGCTCCTGCCCCTCTAAGACATTAATACCATCTAGCGATACTGATGCGGCGATTGCGCCTCTCCTGCGGCACAACGAACAATCGCAACGCCGAAGATCTATAAGGCCATCAGGTAGATCCAGTTCAATTTTTACAGAGCCACAGTGACATGAGGCTAAATGTTTCGGCTGAATCCTTACCCCATCAATCTCTTTCAGATTTACGCTCATAGCTCTTTCCTTGTGCTCACATAACGCCCAGCGCAGGCGCAGCCAGCGCGGAGCGCCTTTTGTGTTAATGTTTGAGCGATAGCGAGTAACACAAAAGGTGCGTAGTGTTGGCTGTCGCTCTGCCGCTGCTTGTTATGTATTATTCCCGAGGCTCTTCCCATCGCCAAGCTTCATCGCTTTGAAAAATAACCTTACCACCATTTGGATAAAACCAATACGCAATGCCGCCACCGTCGACACGTTGTGGTTCTCCAAGTAGATTTCGGACTTCACTGTAGCCCATGTCTGTTGTTAGCTTTCTCCAATTCGCTATTGATTTATAACCTTCATGTGTATTCAAAACCTTTTGAGCCACTTCAGGATCATTTAACAATGACTCTAGCTTCGCTATACGAAGTTTTAGTTCTTGGACTTCCATTTCCAATTGTTCAATACGATTACCGTCGTCAGCATAAGAATTGAAGGTAAACCCCCAGGATAGAAATAGAATTATGGAAATAGTTTTAATCATGATTCCCCTCTCTTATACATAACGCCCAGCGCAGGCGCAGCCAGCGCGGAGCACATTTTGTGTTAATGTTTGAGCGCCAGCGAGTAACACAAAAGGTGCGTAGCGTTGGCTGTCGCTCTGCCGCTGATTGTTAGGTATTTGATTTCACTGGCGGAACCTTACCTAAATACCTTATCTCTGGAGAATCATGGCAAACCACCTCTAGGCACTCTTCATCCGTAGTAATGAGATGAGACCACTCATTGTCATTTCCCATAAAGAAAGTTAATGGACTTTCTTTATGCCAACCGTGATTCTTAACTTTGAAAGTGTTAGCTTTTGGCGGACTATCGTTCCAAATCTCAGTTAATCCATGCTCATCTAAAATTCTAAAGCCATTAACCGACTCATAAACAACTTCGAAAAGTGATTCACTACTTTCATGAAAAACACGAGCTACTAATTCGTCTTTTCGATGACTTTCCGATCCAAAAATAGTGTATTTGACTCCATTAGGCTTTTCTAATGTCCACTCTTTTGCACCCCATGAAAGATCAACAATCCAAGCTGTGCCGCTTTCGAAAGGCGTTTCCCATTGCTCAAATTCCATGCTGATACCTAACGCCGCCGGCAGGGGCAGCTTACCTTGTGCGCGATTTGCGCGAAAATGGGAGCACAGCGACCCGCGCAAAACGTGCGCAAGGTAAGCTGTCCCGCGGAGGGCCGCAGGCCCGGAGCGAATTGCCCGGCCTTGTTAACTGATTTCCAGGCACTGGAACACGCCGGATACAGCCGCAGGGATTTTTTCAGCCTCATGCTTACCCGTATTGGGGTTCAATCTTAGACCATCACCGTATGACTCGTTTCGCTCCGAATACATCTGTATTTTGAACTCTTTAAACTCGCACTCTTCACTAACCTTCTGGAGCCAGACAGTTCTAACATTCGAAAAGCTCTCACCATCTGGAACTCGGACACTCAAACTATCAATCCTTCCCGGAACCTTCTTTTCCGTTGGGACTACACCAAATGCCGACCAACTAACGACAAATAAGATCAATAAAAAAACGTGTTTCTTCATTCGTAGCTCTTTATTCAGTTAACGCCCAGCGCAGGCGCAGCCAGCGCGGAGCGCATTTTGTGTTAATGTTTGAGCGTCAGCGAGTAACACAAAAGGTGCGTAGCGTTGGCTGTCGCTCTGCCGCTGATTGTTATGTGCATTTCCCTGGAGGGACAATGCGCAGAGTCTCTGCGCCCAACTTAGTTTTATTCTTTGACAGGCAGATTGGTTCACCTACTTTTACTTGCCCCGCAGAAGATACATTTACGTCGGCCAATCTTCCATCGTTTAATTTAACCCTCAGCATCGAACGATTGCCAAGGTCAGATCCTACATAGAAATTTTCAATTGCGACAGCCCATGTATATGAAGTTTTTGACGCGGGCATTCCAGAATATACAAGCAGGGAAACTAAAACTGCTACTACAGCAAACCCTATCAATAGTGAGTTTTCGGCAATGTAGAACCTTATTAAATTTTTCACTTCACTCCGAAACCGCTTCTTGCACATAACGCCGCGTTCAGGGGCGGCTGACTTTGTGCGCTTGATTGCGCGAAAATGGGAGCGCAGCGACCGCGCAATAAAGTGCGCAAAGTTAGCCGTCCCCTGCAACGCCTGGTTATGGCTGGCCGCACTGTGGACCCGCCTACCGGCACGCTGCCAGCCACGACTTGGCTGGCCACCGCAAATTTAGAACGAGGAAAGAATACCGCACTTTCCCCAACCAATTTTCATCTTACTGGCACTCCACAATACTGCAGCGGAATTGCCCCATTCTACCGAACCCAAGCGAACACACTAGGAACGAAACTGCTTGAATGCGCCCGAGCAAAAAGCCAAATGCTGGATGCCAAAACTGTGCGCGAAACTTGCAGCCGCACAAATATTTATTTTTACTGACCGGCACCATAACGCCGCGCTCAGCCGCAGCTTACTTTGGGCGCTTTGTTGCGCGAAAATAGGAGCGTAGCGACTGCGCAACAAAGTGCTCAAAGTAAGATGTCGGCTGCAGCGCCTGGTTAT
>Ga0207814_100623_pt1 | contig 16651 bp, 20 predicted proteins | sample TtaePargueraPR_7_FD_187755 | JGI IMG/M metagenome (GOLD analysis project Ga0207814, IMG submission 187755) | Aerobic enrichment media microbial communities from Bioluminiscent Bay, La Parguera, Puerto Rico - Tt and P1 (2) (SPAdes) | ecosystem: Environmental > Aquatic > Marine > Unclassified ... | reverse complement strand
GGTGATGAATTGAGGAGCCGGATGCGTTAATCGCGCACGTCCGGATCTGTGGGGGGCGGCGGTGGCAACGCCGTCGTCTACCCGACCACCTTTTGTGTTGCTCGCTGTCGCTCAAACATTAACACAAAAGGCGCTCCGCGTTGGCTGCGCCTGCGCTGGGCGTTATGTATCCTGGGTGTAACAAGCTAATCAATCAGAGCAATTATTCCGACGAGTTAAATTTGACCAATCTTGAACTTAGAATGGAGTATGCTGATCGCACTTGGGAATTTGAGTTCCCCTATGACGTAGAGAATGCGCTAGAAGATGATTATGTCAAAAATCGCGCCATATACACTGATGAAATACTTAAGGAGATTAAGGGGCTTTATCTTTTGAGAACCGACATAACTCCACAAGAAATTCTTAACTATGTACACAATTCCAACAACAATTAATAATGAACACATGCGCTTTGCCACTCAAAGAGCGGTACATTCTGTAAGAAATACCGGGCGCTGCGCCATAAAAATCAAAAGTTGAGGCGTTAAAGTGGGAGTGTCCATAGCAGATTGAATTAACCATTCATCTTGTTGGGGCATTATTCAATTCGGAACCGTCGGACGGACTATTAAAAACAGTTCAAAAATTTGAGGAAATTGAACGTGTCGTGTAAAAAAATTGGAATTGTATTGCTATTTATCGCCGCCGTAAGAGCTGGTTTCGCGTTGGCGGGTGATTTATCTGAAGGGATTGGAGCGTTAGAAGCTGGTAATTATAGAATTGCTATGACGAAGCTACTTCCTCTGGCTAGAAGTGGTGATTCTACTGCTCAATTTTTAGTTGGTTCGATGAACTTTGCCGGGCAAGGAGTTCAGCAAGACTATAAAGCAGCTATGAGTTGGTGGCAGAAGTCTGCATTGCAGGGGACGACTGAAGCTCAGTTTAATCTTGGAGTTATCTACCGAGAAGGCCTTGCTGGTCCACGCGATGAGGCTGAAATGTTGAAGTGGTTTAGAAAAGCCGCTGAGCAGGGTTCTATTGAAGCCCAGTTTGAATTGGGGAGATATTATGACGACAAAGGACAGCACACCCCGATTTATTTCAGATCAGCTTTAGACTGGTATCTTAAGGCCGCCGAACAAGGTGATCCCAAGGCACAGTACAACGTAGGGCAGATGTATGCACAGGGCTTAGGTACCGCCCAAGATTACAAAGAGGCGGCTAATTGGTGGGGTAAAGCTGCAAACCTGGGGCATCCTGAGGCTCAGTATAATATTGGAGTCCTATATTGGGCCGGGAAGGGGGTTCTGCAAGATTATGTTGCTGCGCATATGTGGGAAAATGTCGCAGCGTACAACGGAGTTGAAGAGGCTGCTGGAATTAGGAATGCCATAGAAAAGGACATGACACCCCCTCAAATTCAAGAAGCGCAGCGAATTGCTCGAGAAAGGGTTGGGAGTGGGGTGACCCGCTAATCTGGGGCACCGGTCAACTACTTGCAAATCTAAAAACCATTTGTGGATTGTTTAGTTGTGTGGAAGTAGCTGGCTTCTTGCGATGACATATTTAAGTAGATTTGCTTCTGGGGCATTCTTGAGCTCAGTAGGAAAGGACAGTTCCAACGCGGTAATGTGGGGTGTCATTGAGATAAGATTTTGTGGTGGAACGTTTCCTAGTCTTTCCTCGCACTGTTCGGATAGTGGCCAGCCAAACCATAGTTGGTAACATACAAATATCGGGTTCAGAGTGCGTCAGTCATAACAAACGCAAGCAGAATGCTCCGGCCCTTCGGGCCTCCGCGGGACGCCCAACGCTATGCACATTTTGTGCGGGTCGCTGCGCTCCCAGTTTCGCACAAAATGTGCATAGCATTGGTCGCCCCTGTTGCGGGCGTTAGGCGGCGGAGAGCACCATGACCAAAAATGTCGCCATATTTAAAGATTCGCCGTTAAAGGTGATCAATGTCCTCCTCGATTTTGGGCTTAAAACGAGCAATTCTAATAGTGGGTATGTTGGTGCGTTTTTGACTAGTGGTGCGGAGGCAATGATACAGCCACACGAAGTGCCGTCATTCTTGCTGAAGGGATGTGGCGGAGTATCACTTTGGCTAGAGCAAAATCATAATTTTTTCATTTGGAGGTCGGACAATTTCTTGGTTGGTTCATTTGATGGATTCACCACTGAAGAAGAGGTCAGATTTTCGGAGAGGCTTCGCCAGTCAGGGTTAAAGTTTTCGGTAGCTAACAAGGATGATCTACAGTCATCTGCCACCTAGCAAGCGGCTGTTATCGCCCCTGCGGGGCTGGGACGGCCTTTCCGCCGCTTCGCGGCTACAAGTCCGCCCCAAAACCGGGCGTTGTGCATGGCATAGGATCCCAGTATGAAATATAGATTTTGCGTATTTGTCGTATGTCTGTTAATTCCTTTGTTTGCCCATTCTGATGAAGATAAGTACGTTGTGGGGTGTTGGACAGCAGAAATTGGAGAATATGAAAATATGGTTACGCTGTGCGCAAATCATAAAGTAGGTTCAATTTCTACTTATTATTCAAACAAAAGGATCGAGTCGGACCCTACTCGGTGTTACCAGTCGGCATATATAGAATACAAAAGTGAAGAGATAATTCTTTTAAGTGGCGCTGGCGGATTTTGCGATAATGGTAGAGACCAAGGTGAAGTGACAATTATGTGTGAGTTAAAATCTTCGAAAGCTATTAATTGTGATGTCTATGGTGAATATAGAGAGATAAATGCCAAAGAGCTAATCCGGTTGAAATGAATTTAGGCAAAATGCATAACAATTTGCAGCACTCCCCCACTGCGCGGCGGACCGGACCTCCTTACGCTGCGCTTCAGTCGGCCTGTGTGCAAGACGTGAGCTTCCATGATCTGATGGTTCGCAGTACTATTATGTAATACATGTGAATACATCGGAGGGTGTGTCATGAGCTTGACCAGTATCCGCCTCAATAATGAGGTTGAAATCCCGCTTGAAAATCTCTCAAAGAAGCTTGATAGAAGTAAAAATTACCTTATTAATCAAGCGATTAGGGAATTTATTGCACGCCAAGAAATGGAAGAGACTCTCTGGTCAGATACCTTGGAGGCTCTTGACTCTGTTAAGTCCGGTAAGGCGGTTAGCGCCCAAGTGGTAGAATCCTGGCTGCAGAGCTGGGGCGGCCCAAATGAAAAGACGCCACCTAAACCATGATTTTGCAGTATTCACCGGAGTCTATTGCTGATCTTACCCGCCTTAGAGAGTTTATTGCTGAGAAAAATCCAATTGCAGCGCAGCGTATAGCTGGCGAGCTTTTGGAGGGCATCAAGAAACTTGAAGACTTTCCACAAATTGGCATTCCAGTTTCTCGTGCGCCTGATCCAGATAAAATTCGGGATCTGTACATCGGAAAATACGTGGTCCGCTATTTGGTTGCTGTAGATGCCATTTACATATTGAAGCGCTGGCATACCAAAGAAGCGGGCCGCGGCTCATAACAAACAGCGGCAGAGCGACAGTGATCATCTCTTTGCGTGGCAAACGCAAAGTGCAGGGACAATGGCAGATGTTTTGTTTAGTGCATAACATCGGAAAATTGATGCGATATGGCGCGATACACTGATTCACAGGGTTAACCACACTCGGCTGCGCGAAATATGGCGAAAATACACACAAGCGTGATGTTAAAGATGTGTGATTAAATCGTGAACAACAAAAATTTAATTGAAAGCAGCCGAGTGAGGGCGACAGATAGTGTCGTTTTTCTATAGGCTCGTTAAGTGCTTAGGAGCTTCGATCTTACGTCCATGCTTTGGTGAAGAATTCTTATTATCTCAACGCAATTATTTTCACCAATTTTGTAAAAAATAATGTGAGCACCGTGCGGAATTTTCCGGTAACCGGATTGTATATTTTCGCTGCTCACACCAGATAGTGGAGATTCGGCGAGGTCATGAAAGGCATCGTCAAATTTTTTAATATAGACGTTCCGCTGGGCTACTCCCCAGCGACGCTCGATAAATTTGGCAATTCTTTTCAAGTCATCTTTTGCTTTGTGGCTTAACTTAAATGAACTCATGGAGTTTTCTTTTCATCAAGCTCGGCAATAAATGACTCATATGTATAATCGGTAAAACCGCTTTGCTCGCCTTCCTGTAGAAGTGAGCGCAGTGTTTCCAGCTTGGTTTCGGTATCTTCGAGTAACCGCAAACCTGCACGAACGACCTCACTCGCGGAGCCATAGCGGCCGCTGGCCACTTCTTTGGCTATAAATTCATCAAAGTGTGACCCTAGGGTCATGCTAGTGTTCTTGGCCATATGCCCTCCGAATACCAATAAGTACCTAAATATGGTATCGAGTGGGCGGGTTGTCAAGTACTCCGAACATGCACTTAACAAGTACAGGCAGGTTGCTACGGCCCTTCGGGCCTCCTCGGGACGCCCAACGCTATGCTGCGGGCGTATGAATTTTTCCGGCGGCATATACACGAAAAATTCCAGGCGCAGAAATGCCTTGGAATTAAACCAATAAGAAAATTACAAGGAGTTTAGGTGTGTGGTAGGGACGGTGGGATTCGAACCCACAACCAGCCGCTTATCTGGCGCTACGGAGTATAAACCCGCTGCTCTACCATTGAGCTACGTCCCCAGCAGACACGTCATCGTCCGCTAGGGATATTCGAAACTCGTATGGAAATTTGGCTGAGTGGTTCATGTAGCTAAGAGTAGAGAACTGGTACCATGGAAGCAAGTACCAATTCATTACAAATCAATGAGCTACGCGCCTACGGCGCCGGACAGCCAAGCAACGCTTCGGCTGCCGGTTATTGATGTGTAGCTGTTCTGCGCATTGGACTGCACTATGAGCGAAAGCTGGTTCCATTGGTATGTCGAGCAGGTAAATAAGAAAAAGAGTTGGGCAATGTATCGGGAACGATATTTATGTCCGTGCTGTTATATGCCCACTCTTGATGAGCGGGCTGGTTATGACATCTGCACCATTTGCTTCTGGGAGGATGATGGCCAGGATAACGATGATGCTAGTATCGTTCGCGGAGGGCCAAACTCAGATTACTCGCTTCAAGAAGCTCGCGAGAATTTCAAATGTCATCACACGATGTATAGAGAGTCTGATAGGCTAGCGTTTGATGGTCAAATGAAGCGGATTTTAAAGATTAAGAAAATGTATGTAGCATTTTATCAGGCAATAAAATCAGGATCAGATGCAGACTGGGCGTATGCGCTGCAAGTTGAAGGTCGCGGCTAAACCACATCTAACAAAAGCAATGCAGTCGACGTCTTGCTTTGGTCACTTTCGTTGAAGCTTCTATGGTCATGCGGCATGCTTCTTGGTTGGCCGTAAAACCATACAAGCGATTATAGGTGCCGTGAAAAACGCGGTTGGGAAGGCTTACGTTACGCACCAGTCTCCCCTAAACCGAGCGTAAAATTCTAAGGAGAGAAAGTATGAAAAATTCAAAATTATTTATTGCTCTCGCTCTTTTGTCGCTAGCGGCTACTGGCTGCTCAAGCTCAGGGAATGTCGTTAGTATTGATACGCCTAAAGGCCCATATCCGGATAGAAAAGATAGCGACTGGTGTCAGGAAAACTATTCTTCTGCCTCAGTAAGTTCACGAGAGCGGCAGTCGAATGCTAAATATTGTGATGAGCAAGCTCGTAGAACCTATTTGGAAGCGCAGCAAAAACGGCGCTCCGAGGGCTAAGTCTCTGCCAGATTTCACAAAGCCGGGCAGGTTGCTCTTGGCCTTCTGCCCTCCGTGGGGCTGTTACCTTTTGCACATTTTAGTTCGCAGTACTTCCATTCTCGCGCATAGGGCGCACAAGACTGTCCGTGGTCGAGGGCGACACTAAGTGTGGTCTTTCCATAGTGTTCAGAAATAGCCCCAACAAGTGCTTTTGGGCGTCAGTAGTAACGCGGCTTGGGCAGCTTGGGCTAGGCTTCTTGCGCGGCTAAATTTCTTGTCAGCGGCAGGAGCTTTTCATGCGATGGATCGTGTCCCTTTTTATTGCTCTCGGAGCAGGTTTTGCGGTTGCGGCAGGCAGTAGCTCATATAAGGAGGGGGAGGCCACAGAAGCATTGCAGCCGGAATTGCGCGGCGGTCCCTATGTCCACGTGGGCCCCAGCGATGTCGGTGTTAACATCGGGCCGGGCGTGATTGCGCCTTTTCCCACCGCCGCCTACAGCGGACCGATGACGATTACCTCGCCGACCACAATTGAAAACGTGGTTATCAACGGCTGCCTGAGAATCGAAAGTGACGATGTGACCCTGCGCAACGTCGTGATTCAATGTGACTCCTTCTATCCGGTTAAGGCCACCGACCACGAGAATGCGCGGATAGAATACAGCCTGGTGAAGTGCACAACGCCGACCAAGGTATTCCGGCTCATCGATTATCAAGACTTTGTCGTCCATCGCACCGAAACGCGCGGTTGCGAGGATCTCTTCTTTCTTAGCGGTAACAATGACGGTCTCGAGGTCACGTACAGCTACATGCACTCGCTGACGCTCACGCCTGAGTCCCACGCAGACGGTTTTCAGTTCGGTGTTGTACCGACTTCAGGCTCCGCGGTTATCCGCGGCAATTACTTCTGGGCCAATGCCGATGGACCCAAGACCGACGCGATATTCGCGGAGGGCGAGTCACATGTGCAGCTTTTGATCGAGGATAATTTTTTCCGGGTCTGGGGCCTGCGGACGATTCGGTGTGGGGGGGAGGGCAGTAGCTGCACCGTACGCAACAATGTCTACGAGCAAGCATATGAGGACATGTATTCACTCCGCTACGGCAAGCTGCTCTTCAGTTACCTTTACGGAGATGGTGCCCATATCGCATCCTGCAACCGCCTCGAAGACGGTACGCTCCTGCAGGAATTCCAGAACGGCGTTGACCGCTTCTACGGTGTCGACCACAAGGTCAGCAATTGTCCGCCGTGGCCATACTGACCCCAGCGGGTCGGTATCGCCCGTGCCCTGCGCATCTGGGAGCCCTTTTTCCCGTGGCCACAGGGAAGGCAAAGAGGAAGTGGTGTAGTGGTTTACTGAACCCTAAACCCCACATGAGTGGGGTTTAGGGTTATATGCAGCTGAACGGCCTCAGTGCTTCATGGAGAGGGTGTCATGCAAGACGTGCCCGGTGCTCCGCCAATACCTTGCCCGCACCTACTTCATATTCACTGAGCGCTTCCATGATGCGCACCAGGCAGTTGTCCCGCAGGGCTTCCAGCTCACGAATGGACTTGTCCCCGGCCTGCTGTTGGGTGCCTTCCACCATGCGGTCGATCAGCTGGTCATTCAGTTCCGGCGCTTCCAGTTTGGTCCACGGCAGTTTCAGGGCCGGACCGAACTGTTCAAGCATATGGCGCATGCCGGTTTCGCCGCCGGCCAGATGGTAGGTGAGGTTGGTGCCCATAAACGCCCAGCGCAGGCCGGGGCCGTAGGTGATGGCCTGGTCCAGCTCGCCGGTGGTGGCGATGCCATCATTCACCAGGTGCAGGATCTCGCGCCATACGGCTTCCAGCAGGCGATCTGACAGGTGGCCGTCAATTTCATTGCGGACATGCAGCGGGTGCATGCCGATTTCCTTGAAGAAGGTCTGCGCGCGTTCGATGGTTGCACTGGAAGTCTGCTCACCGCCGACTACTTCTACCAGCGGCAGCAGGTACACGGGGTTGAACGGGTGGCTGACTACAAAGCGCTCCGGGGCAACCATTTGCTGCTGCAGCACGGATGGCTTGAATCCGGAGGTGGAGGAACCGATCAGGGCATCTGCCGGTGCGGCGCGGCTGATGTCAGCCAGCAGGCCTATTTTCATGGACTCGCGCTCGGGGGCGTTTTCCTGGATGAAGTAGGCCCCTTCACAGGCTTCGGCCAGCGAGTTGGCGAACCGCAGGCGATCCCTGCTCGCGCCGGTTACCAGCCCGACTTTCTCCAGCGCCGGCCAAGCGGTATCGATGCTCTCGCGCAATTTGCGTTCTGCTTCTGCACCGGGATCCCAGGCGATAACGTCGTGGCCATTCGCCAGCAGGCGTGCGACCCATCCGGCACCAATCACTCCGGTACCGATAACTGCTGCATGTGACATATGGCTCTCCTTATCCCTGTACTTTCAGGTTCAGGCGCTCACGGGCTTCCGCCGGTGTCGCAACAGAGCCGCCGAGCAGCTCCACAATGTTGCTGGCCTTTTCTACCAGTTGCGCATTGGTCGCGAGCTCACCGCGCTTCAGGTAGAGGTTGTCTTCCAGGCCGACGCGCATGTTGCCGCCCATCAGCATCACCTGGGTGGCCATGGGGAATTGATGGCGACCGATACCGAAGCCCGCCCACTGGGCGCCGTTCGGCAGATTGTCCACCATGGACTTGAGGGTGCCGATATCCGGCGGCGCGCCCCAGGGAATACCCATGCACAGCTGGAACAGGGGCGGCTCGTCGAGCAGGCCCTCGGCCATCATCTGGTTGGCGAACCAGAGATTGCCGGTGTCGAAAATTTCCAGTTCCGGTTTTACGCCCAGTTCCTGCACGCGCTTGGCGCCGAGGCGCAGCATTTCCGGGGAGGAGATGTAAACCAGGTTGCCATCGCCAAAATTGAGCGAGCCGCAATCAAGGGTGCAGATTTCCGGGCGCAGTTCTTCGATATGGGCCAATCGCTCGATACCGCCAACCACATCGGTACCTTCGGCGAACGCCATGGGGTTCTCGTCGGGGCCCAGCAGCAGGTCTCCGCCCATGCCGGCGGTCAGGTTGATCACTACATCGGTGTCCGATTCGCGAATGCGCTCGACCACCTCGCGGTAGAGGGCTACGGAGCGGCTGGGCGCGCCGGTTTCCGGATCGCGCACGTGAATGTGGGCGATGGCTGCGCCGGCTTTGGCGGCGGCGATGGCGTCTTCCGCAATCTGCTGCGGGGTTACGGGTACGTGGGGACTCTTGTCGGTGGTGGCCCCGGCGCCGGTAAGGGCGCAGGTGATGATCACGTTGTTGTTCATCTGCATTTGGCTTTCGCTCCGGTAGAGATAAGGGAGGCTTCGGCGGCAAATGCTATTGAATGGGCTGAAAATGGCTCGCAGAAAAGCGCGGTGAAATTTCGAATTTCCGACAAGGGTGGTGAAAAAACGCAATAAAAAGCAGTGGGGCCGGCTGCTGAAGCGAGGCGGTGGTCGCGATCGGGCGCTAGCCTGCGGGCAGCTGGCGATCTTTGCTGGGACTGACTCCAAAGTCCTGGCGGTAGGCGGCACTGAAATAGGCTGCGGACTGAAAGCCGCAGGAAATGGCAATCTCGAGAACCGTCATATCCGTCTGCCGCAGCAGCTGGCGGGCTTTTTCCAGCCGCAGCTGCCGGTAATAGCGCTTGGGCGGTGTCCCCAGTTCCTTCTGGAACAGGCGCTCGAGTTCCCGCACCGAGGACTGTGAACGCTCCGCGAGTTGCTTGATGGAAAGCGGAGCGGCGAGGTTCTTTTCCATAATCTGCACCGTCTGGATCAGGCGCTTGTTGGTGGTGCTGAGTCTGCTGCGCAGGCTCATGCGCTGGGCGTCATCGGCGCTCTGCACGTGGGTATAGGTGAACTGCTCGGCGACCGCAGTCGCCAGTTTCTGGCCATGAGCCGCGCGGATAATGTTCAGCATCATATCGAGACTGCTCAGTCCGCCGGCGGCGGACACCCGGCTTTCCTCAATAATGAAGCGCTCGGGTACCACCTGGATGGAGGGGTAACTCTCCTGAAAGCCGCTGCTGGCCTCCCAGTGCACCACCGCTTTTTGCCCCTGCAACAGGCCGGCTTTGGCCAGGATGTGGGCCCCGGTATCCACGCACCCAAGGCTGACACCGTTGGCGGCAAGCCGGCGCAGCTCCGAATACAGCGTATCCCCGCAGCCCTCCAGGGGATTGAAGCCGGAGATGACGACCACGGTTTGGTATTCGACGGGGCAGTCGGCGAGGCTGTACTGGACTTCCAGCGACACGCCGTTGGAGGCGGTAACGGGCTCACCGCCTTCGGACAGGAAGGTGAACTCGAATAACTGCCGATCGGCCAGGCGGTTGGCAACCCGCAGGGGCTCGGAGCAGCAGGCCAGGGCAAAAAAGGAAAACTGGGGGATCAGCACAAAGCCGATGTGAACCACATCACTCTGCCCGAATTTGGGTGGTTGAAATGTATCCAGGGTGTCTAGTTCGTGGGACTTATCGGTCATGTCGTAATTGATTAAGAATTCGTCGCATTTTAAAAAGTATATGCCTGACCAGGCAGTAGGATAAGGCCAACTTTTCGCCCGGGTGGATATTTTTGAAGCCTATACGATCAATAACTCATTGGAAGTTGAATGCGACCTCATAGTCAAACGTCTGAATCCCTCCCCAAATTAAACCCCTTGTCCAAGGTGATTTCCGCCTCCCTGGTGGCAATCATCAGCCAGAGCGCTGCGGCGCAAAGCGCGGGCGACAACAAAGGCAACCTGTCCCTGGAAGAAGTGACCGTCACTGCCCAGAGAAAATCCCAGAACCTGCAGAGCGTCCCCATCGCGGTATCCGCCTTCGGTGAAGAAGCGATGGAGCGGGGCAATATGCTCGACGTTGAAGACGTCTCCGCAATGACTCCGGGATTTTCTTTGTCTTCCTACAACCCGGTAACCCCGCAGCCGTATATCCGCGGTGTAGGTACCAACTCCAGCTCCGTGGGTGACGATGCGTCCGTTGGTGTATTTATTGACGAAGTCTACGCGGGTCGCGCCGGTGGCTACCGCGCCGACATGTTCGATGTGCAGCGGGTGGAAGTACTGCGCGGACCGCAGGGCTCCCTGTACGGTCGCAACGTTGCCGGCGGTGCAATCAATGTGATTACCAATAACCCCACCGACACCTTCGAGGCGAAGGCCAAGGTAACCGGAGGCAATTACAACCTGAAAGAGTTCCGCGGCATGCTGAGCGGCCCGCTGGCGGAATCGGTAAACGGTCGTGTTGCCATCTCCCGGCGCACCCGGGATGGCTGGATCGAAAACGTGAATACCGGCAACGAGCTGGGCAACCAGGACAATCTCTCAGCCCGCGGCAAGCTGGCGGTAGAGCTGGGTGATCGCACCGACCTGATGTTGAGTGCCGACTACGCCACCGACGACCTGGTGGGTTCCGGTGCGCGCAGCATCACCGGCTACCAGGATATTTTCGGTGTGGCGCACCCCACCGAAGGCGAAGCGGACCGGGTCGACAATTTCGTTGACGGTTTTGCCGAGCGCGACATGTACGGCGTGTCCGCCAAGCTGACGCACTCCCTGGAAACGGTGGACCTGATCTCCATCACGGCCTACCGCACTCAGGACTACGCGTTCAATGATGACGTCATGGGGCGCTACCTGGCACCGGTGGGCGCGGCCATGACCAATGACGCACAAGAGGAATCCAGCCAGTTCAGCCAGGAACTGCGTATCCAGTCTGCCGGAAGTGAAAGCCTGGAGTGGACCACCGGCCTGTATCTGTTCCAGGAAGAAGTTGACCGGGTGGAGAGCTTCGACTCCTCCCGCGTGTACGACCTGATGGGTTACGCGGGCCTGAGCTCGCGCCCGCTGTGGGATGCCAGCAACAAAACCACCAGCTACGCGGTGTTCGGTGAAGCAACCTACCACTTCAGCCCCGCACTGAGTGCGGCACTGGGTGGCCGCTACACATACGACAACAAGGACTTCTCCAGTGTCGCCACCGGCGCTCCGGACCTGTTCGGTTTCCTGGCCGAGGACTACGCAGTCGCGGAAGAGAAGAACTGGAAAAAGTTCACCCCGAAAGCCACGCTTACCTATACCACCGAAGACGCGGACATCGTATACGCGACCATCTCCCAGGGGTACAAGGCCGGTGGTTTCAATGGTATTGCCGCAACCGAACAGGGCGCTACCGTCGCCTTCGATCCGGAAAATGCCACCAACTACGAGCTGGGCTTCAAGAGCAGCATGCTCGGCCAGCGCGTGCGCCTGAACGGTGCCGTGTTCTATCTCGATTACAGCGACCTGCAGAGCTTTACCGTCGACCTGGAAACCGGGCAGGTTGAAACCGCGACCGGCGATGCGGAAATTCGCGGGGTTGAGCTGGAGGCGTCTGCGCTGGTGACCGATGCGCTGATGCTGGCGCTCAACTACGGTTATACGGATTCCGAATACGTGAGTTTCGAATCCGATCCTGCAATTGTTGGCAACAACCTGGCGCGCACGCCGGAGCACTCCGCATCCGCGAGCATCAATTACGAGTGGATTTTGGGCAATGGCTCCGCCATCAACTTCAACACCAATGTGATGTATCAGGACACGGTGTATTACAGCGTGGGTAACGATGCCGCCGCGTCCGATGATGGCCACACCCTGGCGAACGCCAACGCCACATGGGACAACTATGCGGGCCTGAAGGTATCCCTGTGGGGCAAGAACCTGACCGATGAAGAGTACATCGTGCACGCATTTGAGCAGTCCGGGATGGGCTTCGCAATCATGGGTGAGCCCATGACCTGGGGTATCAGCGTAACGCGCGATTTCTTCTGAAGTCCGCCCGTTATGCCGTCCCGCTCGGAGGTGCCGGTAGCAACCGGCACCTCCGCTATTTATCCTGAACAGGAAAAAAGCGAGTGAAAACATCCCCAACCCAGGGTCAGCCGAAACTGGACCTGCCGGTATTTATTCCCGCCTTCGGTATTGCCTTGATTGCCGCCTGCTTCCTGGTGTTCAAACCAGAGCAGGCGCAGGCGCTGGCGGCACACCTCATGTCGCTGGTCACCAGTCAGTTCGGCTGGCTGTTTGTATTCTTTGGCTTTGGTACTTTCGTGTTTGCCTTGTGGCTGGCATTCGGCCGCTTCGGCCAGGTCAAGCTCGCGCGCACCGATGAACCGCCGGAGTATTCGGAGCTGAGCTGGGCGGCGATGATGTTTTCCGCCGGGATCGGTATCGGCCTGGTGAGCTGGTCGTTTGTCGAGCCGATCTATTACCTGTCCACGCCGCCGCTGCATATTGAGCCGCACTCTGCGAAAGCCGCCGAGTGGGGGCATATGTACACGCTGTTCCACTGGAGCTTCGTGCCCTGGGCCATGTATGCGGTGCCGTCGGTAGCGGTTGCCTATATTCTGCATGTGCGCCACCGCCCGTTCCTGCGGATCTCGGAAGTGTGCCGGCCGGTGCTGGGGGATCGCGCCGACGGCTGGATGGGCTCGGTGATTGATACCCTGATTATTCTCGGGTTGATCGGCGGCGCCGGTACCTCACTGGGTCTCGGGGTTCCGCTGGTTTCCGCGCTGACCACATCGTTTTTGGGCATTGAAGAAACCCTGATGACGCGCCTGGGCGTTATTGCCGTCTGGACGCTGATTTTTGGCGTCAGTGCCTATAAGGGATTGAAGGCCGGAATCCGCATCCTCAGTGATATCAATATTTTTCTCGCCATTGCCCTGGTGCTGCTGGTTCTGCTCGCCGGCCCCACGGTATTCATCCTGTCGATGTCGGCGAACAGTGTCGGCCTGATGCTGGACAACTTTCCCCGTATCAGTTTCTGGCTTGACCCGGTCAAACACGGCGGCTTCCCCGATGCCTGGACCCTGTTCTACTGGGCCTGGTGGATTGCCTATGCGCCGCTGATGGGGCTGTTTTTCGGGCGTATTTCCCGCGGGCGCACGATTCGCCAGATGGTGCTCGGTATCATCCTGTGGGGCAGCCTGGGGTGCATTTCGTTCCTCAGTATCTGTGGCTCTTACGCGCTGAACCTGGAGCTCTCGGGCACTCTGGAAGTTTCGCAACTGCTGAGTGAGCGCGGTATTCCGGCTACGGTGGTCGAGATTGTCAGGACCCTGCCGTTCAGCCAGCTGGTGCTTGCCGCATTTACCCTGCTGAGCTTTGTTTTCCTGGCGACAACCCTGGACTCTTCCGCCTATGTGCTCGCCAGTATCAGTACCAAAAACCTGTACGGGGAACAGGAGCCGGGCAAGCGCAACCGGGTTGCGTGGGCATTTGCCCTCGCCCTGATTGCAGTGGGGCTGCTGTTTGCCAGTGGCCTGCAGACGGTCAAGTCTCTCACCATCATTCTGGCGCTGCCGTTGGCGCTGGTTCTGTTTGTCGTGTTCCGCGCGCTGCTGCGGGTGCTGAATGACGACTTTGGTCGCGCGGTGGCGAAAGAGGCACTGGTTTTCGACCAATCGAAGAATTATGCGAATAAGGATTCCCAAGATGTATAAGTCACTTGTATTGCTGGCCGCTCTGGCCTTTACGCCTTTTGGCTACGCTGCGGACGAGAGCCGCGAGGAACTGGAAGGTGTGGTGGAAGAGGGCAGCATGGAGTCGTTTGTAGCGAATGCCATCGCCCACGCCAAGGCGACGGTTGCGCAGACCTCTCTTGCTGCCATCAGCAAAGATCTGCGGCCCCATGACCACCGCTTTTTTCCCAAGGGCAAGCAGAAAGTGCCGACGGTGCTGTTCTTCCACGGTTGCAGCGGGCCCACCGCCAGTCACGAGAAGGACTGGGCCAAACGCCTGAACGATGCCGGCATCGGCATGATTGCGGTGGACAGCTACACCGGGCGCAACATCGACTGGCAGCAGGCGTGTAACTTACAGGTAATGACTCCCTGGCAGCGCTCCGCGGATATCCTCGCCACCATTGAAGACGTGAAAAAGGATCCGCAGGTGGACGCGGACCAACTGTACCTGGCGGGCTTTTCGCACGGCGCGGTCACCATCTGGTCTGCGCTGGCGCAGGCGTCAGACGAGTCCGCGCCCATCGGCCTCGCGGCCTGGCCGCAGGTCGGCTTTGCAGACCGCGTGCAGGGTGCCTTCATGTTCTACGGAACCTGCATGCAGCCGTGGACGGTGGACGTGGATGCGGTCATGTTCCTCGGCACTGAGGACCGCTATATCGAGGAGGAAGTCTGCCAGGCTTATGCGCCCAGTCATCCCGCCGGTGCCGGCAAACTCAGCCTCAAGATCTATCCGGGGGCAACCCATACCTTCGATCACGCCAAGCCCAACCAGGCGAATATTGAGGCGGGCTCGGTATACGATGCCAAGGCGACAGAAGATGCCTGGCAAACCATGCTGCAGATGATCAAAGGGCATCAGTAATGGCGAGCGTTCGCACATTCTCCGGCGTGGCGCACACCTGGCTGTGCGATGAAATGGGGCACATGAATACCCGCAACTATGTGGGAATGTTTGACGATGCGATGCAGCATTTCATGTTGCTGCTGGGGCACGATGCCATGGTGGCGGGCGAGCGCAGGCTGGGCTGGGCCGATGTCCGCCACGAAATCGATTACAAGGCAGAGGTCCCGGAAGGGGCGCTGGTGCACGTGGACTGCCAGGCGCTGCGGGTGGGCAACAGCTCCATCACTTACCTGCAGACACTGGTGCTCAGTGAAACCTCGGAAGTGGCTGCGGTCAACAAGGCGACCTCCGTGCTGTTCGACCTGAAGCAGCGTACCACGGCGCCTATTCCCGACGTCATGCGCAACAATGCCGAACGCTACAGGGAAGACGCATAGGCCCGGCAGCGTCGACTTTTCTGATTTAAAAACCCCGCCGCCGCGGGGTTTTTGTTTTTATACTGTGCCCCGAAACCTGTAGACGATAATGATTGCCTGAATTGACGGGCCGAGGGGAGGGTTGAGGATGATTTACCGGGGGAGCTGCCATTGTGGCGCGGTGACTTTTGAGGTGGAGGCGCCGGAGGTAGTTGAGGCGGACTACTGCAATTGTTCCGTGTGTAAAAAGTCGGGCTACCTGCATTTGATTGTGCCGCGCAGTCGCTTTCGTCAGCTCAGCGGAGAAGATGCGCTGACAACCTATACCTTTAACACCGGTGTGGCGAAGCATACTTTCTGCAAGACCTGCGGGGTAAAGCCGTTTTATATTCCGCGCTCCAATCCCGACGGGGTGGATGTCAATGTCCACTGCCTGGATACCCAGGGCGTGGCGGTCAATATTACCGAGTTCGACGGCCAGAACTGGGAGCTGCACGCGCACAAGCTTGCGGCCAAAAGCCGTGAGGACTGAGGTGTCACCCGGGATGGGGGGCGAGGGCGGATCGGTTGATCCGGGTTTGCCGAGGAGATAGTAAGGCAGAAAAGAAAAAGCCCCGATCTCGCGAGAGATCAGGGCCTTCTGTATGGCGCGCTCGGGAGGATTCGAACCTCCGACCGCCTGGTTCGTAGCCAGGTACTCTATCCAGCTGAGCTACGAGCGCGTCGTTGTGGTTGCGAACTATAGTGACTCGCCTTGGCTTCGTCAACTGTTTTTTTAAAGGCTTCTTGCAAAAACTCTTTAAAAATCCGCAAGTTACCGAACATTCCCAGCTTCCGTTTGCTGCCGGTTCAGCTCGATAGGGCGCGCATTCTGCCGTGGCGGGCGGCGCTTTGCAAGTACTTTTTCAAGGGTGGCTACGATTTGCGGATCAGTGCCGGATGGGGCGCTGCGGGAGGTTCCAGCCTGTCTGTGCGGCACGGCGCCAGGCCGGGGGTGCGGCTGTCTATACTGTTGCCTGATAGGTTGCGCTGATTCCGTGACGGATCCTGAGATCCCGTGTTCCGCTCTATCTACTTCCGCAAGATTCCACCCAACGCGTCGCGAGCCGTCTATGGCCAATGACCAGAGCGATCATCCCTCCCCGGGCAGTGAGCCGGAGCCGCCACGGCCGCCCCAG
>Ga0207814_100622_pt1 | contig 16729 bp, 12 predicted proteins | sample TtaePargueraPR_7_FD_187755 | JGI IMG/M metagenome (GOLD analysis project Ga0207814, IMG submission 187755) | Aerobic enrichment media microbial communities from Bioluminiscent Bay, La Parguera, Puerto Rico - Tt and P1 (2) (SPAdes) | ecosystem: Environmental > Aquatic > Marine > Unclassified ... | reverse complement strand
CCGACCGGCGGGTGAACAGCCGCAAGGGGGCGCGTACCCCCGAGGAAGCCGGGCTCGCGCTGCTCAAGCCCCCGCGGGCACCCCAGCCGGTTCCCTCCACCCTGCGCATCCGAAATGTCTGGGAGGTCGGCGACTGGAGCCACTTCATGAATCCCACCACCTGAATCCCGATGAAGATCCTGCAAACCGAACGACTTGTCCTGCGCCCTCCCCGGGCGCAGGACGCCGACCGGCTCACACGGCTGCTCCAGGACCGGCGGATCGTCGACATGACGGCCGTCATCCCCTGGCCCTACCGGCGCGAGGATGCCGTGGGGTGGCTGGCCGACACGGTCGAGAACGGCCGTGAGGGAGACCCGCTGACCTTCGCGATCACGCGACGGGGTGCCGACGAGCTCCTGGGCGTGATCGGCATCCACCCGGCCGAGCACCGGCTGTGGGCCGCGTTCGGCTACTGGCTGGGCGTCGAGTACTGGGGCCGCGGCTACATGACCGAGGCGCTGTGCGAGATCCTCCGCTACGGCTTCGAGGAGCTGGGCTTCCGGCGCATGGAGGCCTTCCACTTCGCCCACAATCCGGCCTCCGGACGCGTGATGCAGAAGGCCGGCCTTCGCCACGAGGGGGTCCAGCGGCTCCGGGCGAGGCGCTTCGAGAAGGTCTTCGACCGGGTGAACTACGGCATCACCGACGAGGAGTGGCGGGCCGCCGCGAAGGGCCCGCGGTGAAACCGTGGCGGGCCGGAGCTTCCGCCCCCCGATGATGAAGATCCTGACCGAACGGAAACTGATCGACGCCGGCTACGCGCCGGGGCCGGAGCTCGCGCGGGTCGTCCGGCGGGTCGAGGGCTACGAGGCCCGCGGGATCACCGAAGGCAAGTACGCCCTCAAGCTCCTGAAGCGCGACCACGGACCCCCCGCGCCGAGGCCGGCGATGCGGGACAGGCCCGCGCCGCTGGCGGAGGCGATCGCGCCCGCGTCCAGGGACGAGCGGGAGAACGTGGCCATCGTGCGAAGGCAACTGGGCCAGCTGCTGCGCGCCCCGGGGATCGCCCGCGGTGCGATCCTGCCCGACGCCTGCCCGGCGGGCCCGGGGGTGGCGACGATGCCGGTCGGGGGTGCGATCGCGGTCGAGAACGCGATCATTCCCTCGGCCCACTCGGCCGACATCTGCTGCTCGATGTTCGCGACCTTCTACGACGAGCGTAGTGGGGTGGCGAAGGAGCTCGACGCGCTGGCCTCGGCGACGCGCTTCGGGCCGGGGCACCGTCACCTCGACGACCTGGTGCACGACCCGGTGCTCGACGAGCCGGTGTGGCACAACCGCTTCCTCAGCGGGATGCGGGACCGCGCCCACGCCCACCTGGCCGACCAGGGCGACGGCAACCACTTCGCGTTCCTGGGCGAGGCGGAGTTCGACGATTCCGCGCTCGCGATGCTGCGCCTGACCGGCCACGCGGCGCTGGCCACGCGGCTGGCGCGCAAGCGCTTCCGGGTGCTGGTGACCCACCACGGTTCGCGAAGCCTCGGCGCCCACGTCTTCAAGCGCGGCCAGGTCGCCGCCCTGAAGCAGGTGGCCCGGAGGGGCGGGCACATTCCCGAGGCGGCGGCCTGGCTCGACGCGGGGTCGCCGGAGGGCCGCGACTACTGGGAGGCGCTCGAATACGTCGCGCGCTGGACGCGGGCGAACCACCGGGCGATCCACCGCCGCTTCCTCGGGCGGATCGGGGGCGAGGCCGCCGCCGAGATCGGCAACGAGCACAACTTCGTGTGGCGCCGGGGCGACCTGTTCGTCCACGGCAAGGGGGCGACCCCGGCATGGCGGGACGAAGACGGCCGCCCCCGTCTCGGGCTGATCCCGCTGAACATGGCGGAGCCGGTGCTGCTGGTCCTCGGCGGCGACCGCGAGGAGTTCCTCTCCTTCGCCCCGCACGGGGCGGGGAGGAACCTGTCGCGCACCGCGATGCGGCGGCGCTTCCCGGACGAGGCCTCGCGGCGGCACGCGATCGAGTCGAGCACCGACGGGATCGACGTCCGCTGGTTCTGCGGCCGGCCCGACCTCAGCGAGACGCCGCTGGCCTACAAGGACGCCGCCTCGGTGCGGGCCCAGATCCGGGAGTTCGGCCTGGCCGAGGTGGTGGCGGAGATCCGTCCGCTCGGCTGCATCATGGCCGGCGACTCGGGTCGCTCGTGGCGGGACCGGGAGGAGCCGCTCACGCCGAAGCAGAAGCGCCAGATCCAGCACCGCAGGGAGCGGCGAAGGACGAGGCAGGACCTGCGCGAATGGTGAGGCGAGGGGGGGCGCCGTTTGCCCGCTGGCCCGCCATCCGCTATGCCGGTGCGGTGACCCTCGAGATCTCGACCCCGGCGCTGCTGTTTCCCGCCATCAGCCTGCTGTTCCTTTCGTTCACCAACCGCTTCCTCCACCTGGCGGCGCTGATCCGGGAGTTGTACGGCAACTGGCTCGAGAAGCACGACGAGACCCTGATGCGCCAGATCTCCAACCTGCGGCGCCGGCTGACCCTGATCCGCTGGATGCAGTTCCTCGGCGCGGTCAGCCTGTTCCTCTGCGTGGCCTCGATGGTGGCGGTGATGACCGGCGTGCAGTCGCTCGCGGTGCCCTGTTTCGGCATCGCCCTCGGCCTGATGGGCGGTTCGTTGGTGTGCCTGACGGTCGAGGTCTGGATTTCCGGCGGGGCGCTGCGGATCCTGCTGAGCACGCTGGAGGAGGGAAGGAAGGGTTGATGGTCGCCGGCGGCCGGTCATGATCCGGCGCGTGGAGCTGTTCGGGGACAAGAAACCGCCGAAGGCGCTGAGCGTGACCCAGCTCGTGCGCCGGATGAAGAACCTGCTCGAGGTCGAGCTGGGCGAGCAGTGGATCGAGGGCGAGGTCTCGAATCTCCGGAAACAGGCGAGCGGGCACTGGTACTACTCGCTGAAGGACGAGCGGGCGCAGATCTCGTGCGCGATGTTCGGCGCGCGGCGTCGTCCGGGGGCCGAGGTGCTGGAGGACGGGGCGCAGGTGCGGGTGTTCGCCGAGCCGAGCGTCTACGAGGCCCGGGGCCAGCTGCAGGTCATCGTCAGCAAGGTGGAGCTCGCCGGCCGCGGCGACCTGCAGGCGCGCTTCGAGGCGCTGAAGCGCAAGCTGGAGGCCGAGGGGCTGTTCGCCGCCGAACGGAAGCGCCCGCTGCCCGCCTTTCCCCGGGTCATCGGGATCGTGACCTCGGAGAGCGGGGCGGCGATCCGCGACATGCTCAACGTGCTGGGGCGGCGCGCGCCGTGGGTGCAGCCGGTGCTCCATCCGGTGCGGGTCCAGGGCAAGGGCGCCGAGCGGGAGATCGCCCGCGCGATCCGTCGGCTGGGCGACCCGGAACGGCACCAGCTGCCGCGCTGCGACCTGCTGATCGTGGGGCGCGGCGGCGGCTCGCTGGAGGACCTGTGGAACTTCAACGAGGAACTCGTGGCGCGGGAGATCGCCGCCTGCCCGATCCCGGTGATCTCGGCGGTCGGGCACGAGATCGACTTCACCATCGCCGACTTCGTCGCCGACCTGCGGGCCCCGACACCCAGCGCGGCGGCCGAGCTCGCGGTGCCCGACGGCGGGGAGCTGCGCACGCGGCTGGGCACCCTCCACCGCCGGCTGACGCGGCGGGCCTTCGAGCGCGTCGAGCGGCTGGAGCTGGTGCTCAAGAACGCGCGCCAGGGCGTCCTCTCCCGGGGTGGCGAGCGCCTGCTGCGCGAGCCGGCGATGCGGGTGGACAGCCTGCGGAGCCGGCTGCGGGGGGTGGTCCAGGCCGAGTGGCGCGAGCGGGTGGGTCACCTGAGGTCCCTGAAGCGGACGCTCGACGCCCACCGGCCGGAGCGCCAGCTGGCCCAGCGGGTCGAGGAGCTCCGGAGGCTGGCCGGACAGTTCGAGCGGTCCGCCCGGCGCGGGCTCGACGAGCGGGCGGAATCGCTGCGGCGCTTCGCCTCCCTGCTGCGGGCGCTCGGCCCCGAGTCGGCCTTCGAGCGGGGCTTTTCCATCACCCTCGACGCCGAGGGCCGGGTGCTGCGCTCGGTCGACGCGGTGGAGACCGGCGGTCTGCTCCGCACCAAGCTCCGCGACGGCGAGATCCGGAGCCGCCGGGTCGACGAGTCCTGAGCCGCGGCTACTCCTCGGCCTCCGGCGGGTCGGGGGCGAGCCACTTCTCCAGCAGGCGGCCGCCGGCGTCGATGGCCCCGCCGGCCAGCTTCTGCTTGACCGCCTCCCTGCCGACCGGGACCAGCGTGAGCCGCTGCGCTTCCCCGGTCAGCTCGATGGTTTCGGGGGCGTAGCGCTCGTCGACGATCCGCACCCGGTCCCAGCTCCACTTCCAATAGCGGGTCCCGCGCCCTTCGATCGTTCCGGGGCGGGTGTCGCCCCCGTCCTCGATCCACTCGACCTCGACCCGGTCCACGGGCCAGCCGGTGGTCGACTCGGCGCTCACCGGAGCGGTGAGGACGTCGCGATGGAGGCGGTGGCCGGCGTAGGCAAGCCCGGCCGCCACCGCGAGCACGCCGAGCCCCAGCAGCGAGCCCAGGCCGCGGCGGCCGCGGCCGAAGTGGCGCCGCTGCGGCCGGTCGCGCGGCCGGCCGAAAAGGGCCAGGATTCCCCACAGGAGCCACTCGAGCAGCAGGGCCAGCAGCTCCACGCCCAGCGAGACGAGGTTCACCAGCGCCTCGACGAGGGCGGCGACCGCGGCGGCGAGGCCTCCGACGACATCATCCATGGGAAGAGGATGCCGGGTCCCCGCCGACGCGGCCAGTGGGAATCCGCCCGGGAGTTGGAGCGCACCCATTGGACCTTGACCGGGGGCACCGGGGAACCCAGCGTCGCCGCGAAATTTCCCCGCCATGAACATCCACGAGTACCAGGCCAAGGAACTGTTCGATCAGTACGGAGTACCGAGTCCGAAAGGGAAAGTGGCGTCGACGCCGGAGGAGGCCTCGGCCGCGGCCGAGGAGTTCGCCGGGTCGAAGCTGGTGATCAAGGCCCAGGTCCACGCCGGCGGCCGCGGGAAGGGTCACTTCAAGAACGGCTTCCAGGGCGGGGTTCACCTGATCGATTCCCCCGCGCAGGCCGGCGAGTTCGCCGGCAAGATGCTCAACGAAACGCTGGTGACCGTGCAGACCGGCGAGGCCGGCCGCCTGGTGCGCAAGGTGATGGTGGCCGAGGCGGTCGACATCACCCACGAGTACTACCTGTCGATCCTGATGGACCGGGCGACCTGCCGGCCGGTGATCGTGGCCTCGACCGAGGGCGGGATGAGCATCGAGGACGTGGCCCACGACACCCCGGAGAAGATCATCCGCCAGCACGTCCATCCGCTGCTCGGGCTGCAGGCCTACGAGATCCGCAAGCTGGCGGCGGCGCTGGGGCTCGGGGGCGACCTCGCCAAGCAGTTCGGCAAGCTGCTGAAGAACCTCTACAAGCTGTTCGTCTCCTGCGACTGCTCGATGCTCGAGATCAACCCGCTGGTCACCACGCCCGACGGCCGGGTGCTGGCGCTCGACGCCAAGTTCGGCTTCGACGACAACGCGCTCTACCGCCACCCGGACATCGTCGCGATGCGCGACACCGAGGAGGAGGACCCGCGCGAGGTGGCGGCCTCGGAGTTCGACCTCAACTACATCGGGCTCGACGGCAACATCGCCTGCCTGGTCAACGGCGCCGGCCTGGCGATGGCGACGATGGACATCATCAAGCACTACGGCGGCGACCCGGCGAACTTCCTCGACGTCGGCGGCGGCGCCTCCAAGGAGCAGGTGACCGCGGCCTTCAAGATCATCCTCGGCGACCCCAACGTGAAGGGGATCCTGATCAACATCTTCGGCGGCATCATGGACTGCAACGTGATCGCCGAGGGGGTGGTCGCCGCCGCCAGGGAGACCGGGCTGCCGATCCCGCTGGTGGTCCGGCTCGAGGGCAACAACGTCGAGGCCGGCAAGGCGACGCTCGCCGCCAGCGGCATCGACATCACCGCCGGCGACAGCATGGCCGACGCCGCCCAGAAGATCGTCGCCGCGGTGTCCTGAGGACGCCGGAATCCCGAAGCGCGAGATGAAGGGCATCGGTATCAAGGAAGTGGCGTTCGTCGGCTATCCGGTGACCGACATGGACCGTGCCCGGGACTTCTACGGACGCATCCTCGGGCTCGAGGAAAGCTGGGTGATCGAGGACGGCGGCAAGGCCCATTGGGTCGAGTACGAGGCCGCCGGGACGACCGTGGCGATCGCCCAGGCATCGGACGCCTGGAAGCCCGGCGCCGACGGCGGCGGAGCGTGTTTCGAGGTCGACGACCTGGATCTCGCGGTGGAGCGGCTCAGGGCCGAAGGGGTCGCCATCCCGATGCCGATCGGCGACTTTCCGATGTGCCGCATCGCCCTCATTTCCGATCCCGACGGCAACGGGATCGCCCTGCATCAGAAGAAGCCGAATCATCCCGAGTGCCGGGCTGCCGACTGATCCCTCAATCCGAACCGATCCGACCATGGCCATCCTTATCGACGAAAACACGAAGGTCCTGATCCAGGGCATCACCGGCAGCTTCGGCGGCCGGCACGCGAAGCTCTCGCTCGAGTACGGCACCCGGCTCGTCGCCGGCGTGACCCCCGGCAAGGGCGGACAGACCTTCGAGGACCAGGTGCCGGTGTTCGACACCGTCTCGCAGGCGGTCGCGGAGACCGGGGCCACCGCTTCCGCGATCTTCGTGCCGCCGCCCTTCGCCGCCGACGCGATCCTCGAGGCGGTCGACGCCGGGGTGGAGCTCGTCGTCGCGATCACCGAGGGCATTCCGGTGATGGACATGATGCGGGTGAAGGAGGCGCTGAGAGGGTCGAAGAGCCGCCTGGTCGGCCCGAACTGCCCCGGCATCGTGACCCCCGGCCATGGCGAGAAGAGCCACGGCGGCTGCCGCATCGGCATCGCCCCGGGCTACATCCACAAGCGCGGCAACGTCGGCGTGGTCTCGCGTTCCGGCACCCTGACCTACGAGGCGGTCTACCAGCTCACCACGCTCGGCTACGGCCAGAGCACCTGCGTCGGCATCGGCGGCGACCCGATCAACGGCACCTCGCACCTCGACGTGCTGAGGATGTTCAACGAGGACCCGGAGACCGAGGCGATCATCATGATCGGCGAGATCGGCGGCAACGCCGAGGCCGAGGCCGCCCGCTGGGCGAAGGAACACTGCACCAAGCCGATCTGCGGCTTCATCGCCGGGGCCACCGCGCCTCCCGGCCGCCGCATGGGCCACGCCGGGGCGATCGTCGGCGGCGCCGACGACACCGCCGAGGCCAAGAAGCGGATCCTCGCCGAGTGCGGGATCGCCGTCGCCGAGACGCCGAGCGACATGGCCACCACCCTGCTCGAGCGCTGGGGAAAGTAGCAGGCGCGAGCCCGTCGGCTCGCGATCCTGCCGGGATCGACGATTCCGCGACACGGCCCGAGACTTCCGGGGGACCCGGGGGTTGAATGGGCATGAGGCAGGACCCCGCTGAGCCCCACATCTGCGCGACCGAGCTGAGCGAGGCGGCGTGCGGCAGGGCAACCCGGGGCAGGGGCTGGCGGACCGCCACCCGCAGGCTGCTGGGAGACCTGCTGAGATCGGCCACGGGCCGCGACGGCTTGCAGGCCTGGGAGCCTGAACGGCAAGAGCCGATCGAGCGGGCGCGACCGCTGCCCGTCTCGGACCGGGTCCGCCTGCGGCCCTTGGATGGCGGCGAGCGGTCCTGAGTGCCCCCCGGGGACAACGGGTCGATCCACCGGGTGTTTTGGCTTTCGGGGCCCACCCGGGCGGTTAGAGTTCGGGTTGCTTGCCATGCCAGACAACACCGAGTGGCTGAACAAGGGTCCCGGGACGGGCGGAGAGGAGGCGTTTGCCGGGCTCTACGCGGAATTGAAGCGCATTGCTGCCGGGCGGATCGCCTGCGAACGGGCGGGCGGCACGCTGGATGCCACTGCGCTGGTCCACGAAGCATGGATGCGTCTGGAAAAGTCCAGGCCGGACCAATGGCGCGACCGCAAGCAGTTCTACGCCGCGGCTTCCGAAGCGATGCGCCGCATCCTGGTCGAGGCAGCCCGCCGCCGGATCGCCGCCAAGCGCGGGGGCGGCAAAGCCAATGTGCCGCTTGACGGCGTGGAGGTGGCCGCCGCGCTTCCCGACGAGCGGCTGGTCGGCATCCACGAGGCGCTTGACCGGCTCGAGGCCGAGGACGAGCTGAACGCCCGGATCGTGAAGCTCCACTTCTTCGCCGGTTTGAACTTCCAGGAGATTGGCGTCCTGCTGCATCTGAACGAGAAGACGATCCGGCGGCACTGGGCGGTCGCGAAAGTCTGGCTCTACCGGGCGCTTACGGAATAATCCGCCTTGGGTGTCCGTTTTCGCCCGGCTTCTGCGCGTGTGGGGATGAATGAACACCCGGGCCCACGACCTGTTCGCCCGTGCGCTTGAGCTGGATGGCAATGAGCGCGAGGCATTCCTTGCCGGGGAGTGCGGGGACGACGCCGAACTGCGGCTGGAGGTCCAGCGGCTGCTCGTCGATGCGGAGAAGGCGGACTCGTTCTTTGGTGGGGACGAATCGCTGATGGCCGAGGTCGGCGCCCGGCTGGCGGCCCACGCGGAGGCGGGCGATCTGGACGACACGATTCCACCCGAGGCCGCGGCGGTGCTTGAGGCCCTCCGCCCCGAGGAGGAGGGCGAGCGGATCGGGCCCTACAAGCTGCTCCAGGAGATCGGTGAGGGCGGCTTCGGCAGCGTTTGGATGGCCGAGCAGACTGAGCCGATCTCCCGCGAGGTCGCGCTGAAGGTCATCAAGGTGGGCATGGACACCCGCGAGGTGATCGCCCGCTTCGAGGCCGAGCGACAGGCGCTGGCGATGATGGACCACCCGAACATCGCCAAGGTCCTCGACGCCGGCGCGACCGAACGCGGCCGGCCGTACTTCGTGATGGAGCTGGTGAAGGGCATCCCGATCACCCACTACTGCGACGAGGCGGGCCTCGGAACACGAGAGCGTCTGGCGCTTTTCCAGGACGTCTGCTCGGCGATCAACCACGCCCACCAGAAGGGAATCATCCACCGCGACATCAAGCCGTCGAACCTGCTGGTCACCCTGCACGGCGACAAGCCGGTGGTGAAAGTCATCGACTTCGGGATCGCCAAGGCCACCCAGGGCAAGCTCACCGACAAGACCCTGTTCACGCGCTTCGAGCAGTTCATCGGCACGCCGGTGTACATGAGCCCGGAGCAGGCGGTGCTCAGCGGCCTCGACATCGACACCCGCAGCGACATCTACGCGCTGGGGGTGCTGCTCTACGAACTGCTGACCGGCAAGCCTCCCTTCGATCCGAAGACGCTGGTCTCGGCGGGCTACGATGAAATGCGTCGCATCATCCGCGAGGTCGAGCCGCCCAAGCCGTCGCTGCGGCTGAGCACGGCGGTGGGCGAGGAGCGCACGACTTTGGCAAAGACTCATCGGGTCGATCCGGACAAGGTCGGCCGCCTGGTCGAGCCGGACCTCGACTGGATCGTGATGAAGGCGATCGAGAAGGACCGCACGCGGCGCTACGACACCGCCAATGCGCTCTCGATGGACATCAAGCGCTTCCTCGCGCACGAGCCGGTGCTGGCGACGCCGCCGAGCGCCGCCTATCAGTTCCGCAAGTTCGCCCGCCGCCACAAGGGCGCTTTTCGGGCCGCTGCGGTCATTGCCATCGTCCTGGTGGCCGCCACCGTCATCAGCACCGTGGCCGCCATCCGGGCGATCCGCGCCGAGGGCGAGCAACGATCGCTGCGCGCCACCGCCGAGAACGCGCAGGCCAAGGAAGCCCAAGCCCGCGAGGAGGCGCAGCGGCACGAGATCGAAGCCCGGCGCAACGCCTACGCCTCCGACATGAACGTCGCCAAGCTGGCGCTCGACGGCAACAACCTGGGCCGGGCGCGGGAGTTGCTCGACCGCCACCGCCCCAAGGAGGGCGAAGAGGACCAGCGGGGGTGGGAATGGCGTCATCTTTGGCAGCAAACCCGGAGCGACGCGCTCGACACGGTCTGCCGGGTGTCAAGCGAAGTCACCTCCCTGGTTGTGTCCCCCGACGGAAACCTCCTCGCCGTCGGCAGCCATCTGGGGGACGGCTTGTCGATCCGCGACTTGCGGGTGCAGGGCGAACGGGGCGAAGTCACCCGTTTGGCCGCCGGGCAACTCGCGGTTCGGGCCGCGTTCTCTCCCGCCGAGCCGATCCTCGCCTTCACGGGCGACGCGGAACAAACCGAGGGTGGGGAACAGCACACCCTGAGTCTCTACAGCGCCGCCACGCGACAGGTGGTGGCCGAACTGCCCCTGAAAGGCCGCGGGATGGGCCTCACATTCTCTCCCGATGGAAAAACGCTCGTGACCTACACCGTCGATCCGAAAGAAGATCGAGGCACCATCAGCCTCTGGGACGTGGAGGGACGCACCCGGCTTCGCACTCATCCGGTTGCCCGGGCGTCTGGTTTTCCCACCAACACCTCCTTTGCCACGACCCCGGACTTCCACCTGGCCGCTTACCCGGACGGCGGAAGGATTTGCGTCATGGATCTGCAAACCGGGGAGGAGCGTTGGCGTGCGAAGGCGTCGACGGAGAATGTCATTGCGGTGGCATTCTCCCCGGACGGCAACACTCTCGCCACTGCGGCCGGCTTTGCCGAGAAGGAGATTCGCCTCTGGAGCACCCTCACCGGAGAGCCTGAAGGTGAGTTGAGGGGACACAACGCGTTCGTGAGTTCCCTCGCTTTCCACCCTGACGGAAAGCAGCTGGCCTCAAGCAGCGGCGATCAGACCATCCGCGTCTGGGACTTGCCGACCGGGACGTGCCGCACGATCCTGCAGGGCCACCTTCTCGAGGTCTGGAGAGTAGCGTGGCTTTCCGACGGTCAAACACTGGTGAGTGGCTCCAAGGATGGGGAGGTCTGCCTTTGGAACCCCTCCAAGCCCCCTGCCCGGCAACCGCCCATCAGGATCCCCGGGTACCACATCAACTGGACTTTTCGGAAGGAGGGGCGATCAGTCCTGACCGCGGGACTCGAGGGCATCACCCGCTGGAGCGGCCCCGAATTCGGGCGACGGGAGCTCCTGGTGGGCCGCAATGACCCTCGCCTTCGGGACAAGGAAGCGAACTCACCGAGATTCTCGGCCGACGGACGGTTCCTGGCGTTCAGTACCGCGGATGGCACGATTGAAGTCTGGGATCTTCAGGAGCGCGCTCCACACTGCGTGCTGACGAACGCGATTGACTCGCCACCGCTCCGGTTCATCGACGGTGGAAACGGCCTCATCAGCCGCTCGCTGCGCGACCGCTTGCTGGTCCAGTGGGACCTCCGGAACAAGCAGCGCAAGCGCTCGTGGAGCACGTCCCCACTCAGCCGAAGCTCCGCCCCGAACCGGCCGAGTACGGCTGCCTCCCCGGATGGGCAGACCCTCATGGCGGTAAGCGTGAAGGGAGAAGCGCTCCACCTCGATCTCGATGATGGAAGCAGTAGCTATCGGGATCTCTCGGTGCCGGAAGTATCGGACATCGACTTCTCACCCGACGGCGGACTCTTCGCGATCAGCAGCCACCTCGGGCATGCCCGAGTTTGGGAGAGCTCCACCTGGCGGGAGGTGAAGACACTGCGCGGCTACCTGGTGGGGCTGACGTCGCTCGCGTTCTCCCCGGATGGCCACCGGCTCGTCACGGGAAGCGATGGCAAGGAAGCGATCCGGTTTTGGGATACCACGTCCTGGCGCGACGTGCTGACGCTCGAGGGAGAGGGTGCGAACTACGCAATGGTCCAATTCTCGCCGGACGGAAGCACCCTGGGCGGCCTCAACTACCAGCGCCAGTTGTTTCTCTGGCGCGCCCCGTCCTGGGAGCACATTCGCGCGGCTGAGCAGCAGGAGGCCGTGACTACGGATCCGTAGCGGCCCTTCAGACGTCCACTTTTTCGCCCAAGCGACCTTCGGCGAAGGGGGGCTCGGGGTGACAGGGATGGCCGAACAAAAGATGCCCTTCTCGCGTGGAAGAAACAAAGTGCAGACACCTTGTGAATCGAGAGAGGACGAGGCCATCGACCAGCCCGACCACGCCTCGAACGAAAAGTACACTTCCGCTGTCCGGATTTGCTCCGGGTTTTGCGCGTGTGGAGATGAATGAACACCAAGGCCCACGATCTTTTCGCCCGCGCGCTTGAGCTGGAGGAAGCCGCGCGCGAGGCATTCCTTGCCGGGGAGTGCGGCGACGACGCCGAGCTGCGGCTGGAGGTCCAGCGGCTGCTCGTCGATGCGGAACGGGCGGACTCGTTCTTCGGCGGGGACGATTCGCTGATGGCCGAGGTGGGGGCGCGGCTGGCGGCCCACGCGGAGGCGGGCGATCTGGACGACACGATTCCACCCGAGGCCGCGGCGGTGCTCGAGGCCCTCCGCCCCGAGGAGGAGGGCGAGCGGATCGGGCCCTACAAGCTGCTCCAGGAGATCGGCGAAGGTGGATTCGGCACCGTCTGGATGGCCGAGCAGAGCGAACCCATTTCCCGCAAGGTCGCGCTCAAGGTCATCAAACTGGGGATGGACACCCGCGAGGTGATCGCGCGCTTCGAGGCGGAGCGGCAGGCACTGGCGATGATGGACCACGAGAACATCGCCAAGGTCTTCGATGCCGGGACCACCGAACGCGGGAGGCCCTACTTCGTGATGGAGTTGGTGAAGGGCATCCCGATCACCCGCTACTGTGACGAGGCCAGCCTTGGCACGCGCGAGCGCCTCGAGTTGTTCAGGGACGTCTGCTCGGCGATCAACCACGCCCACCAGAAGGGAATCATCCATCGGGACATCAAGCCGTCGAACCTCCTGGTGACACTGCACGGCGACCGGCCGGTGGTGAAGGTGATCGACTTCGGCATCGCCAAGGCGACGCAGGGCAAGCTGACCGACAAGACGCTGTTCACGCGATTCGAACAGTTCGTCGGAACGCCGGTCTACATGAGCCCGGAGCAGGCGGCGCTCAGCGGGCTGGACATCGACACGCGAAGCGACATCTACGCCTTGGGCGTCGTGCTCTACGAACTCCTCACGGGCGAGCCTCCTTTCGATCCGAGGACCCTCGCGTCGGCCGGCTACGACGAGATGCGTCGCATCATTCGCGAGGTCGATCCTCCCAGGCCCTCGTCGAGGCTGGCCACCTTCGGGCAGGACCAGCGGACCACCGTCGCCAGGACCCACCACATCGATCCGGCGAAGATCCACCGACTTGTTGAGCCGGATCTCGACTGGATTGTCATGAAGGCCATCGAGAAGGACCGCTCCCGCCGCTATGACACGGCCAACGCGCTTTCGATGGACATCAAGCGCTTCCTTGAGGACGAGCCGGTCCTCGCCTCCCCGCCCAGTGCCGTCTACCAGTTCCGCAAGTTCGCCCGGCGACACAAGGGCGCGTTCCGGGCGGCGGCCGTCATCGCCCTCGCGCTGGTGGCGGCGACCCTGGTCAGTTCGTGGCAGGCCATCCACCTGGCGCGGGCCGAGAGAGAACAGAGGATCCTGCGGCAGGCTGCCGAGGAGGCGCGGGCCAACGAGGAGCAGCAGCGGCGGGACGCCGAGTCGGCGCGCGCGGCGGAGAGGGAGCTGAGGCAATTCGCCCAGCAGCAGACCTACGCCGCCGACATGAAAGCGGCACAGGCCGCCCTCCAACAGAACAGCCGTCAGCAAGCCGTCAACCTGATCAACCGCTACTGGCCCGACGATGGCGAACGCGACCTGCGTGGGATCGAGTGGCGCTACCTCTGGCAGGAGGCCCGGGGGGCCGAGATCTACACCTGGCAACATCCCGACATGGTCGAGGGGGCACGGTTCTCCCCCGATGGCCGTGAGGTCACCACGGCTTGCTTCGATGGTGTGCTTCGCAGCTGGAACGTGGCCTCCGGCAAGCTCGTCCACGTCTTCGATCGAGACATCCCGGACGACCGGGTGAAGATCTCCTTCGACTACCATCCCGACGGAAAGACGCTCGCGACGGCGGCGCGGGACGGAATCGTTCTGCTCGACAGCAAGACTTGGCAAGTCCGGGAGTCGCTCCCGCTTTCCGACGAGGACATGGTGGAGGTGGCGCTGACGGGGCTGCGCTTCTCTCCCGACGGCCGATGGCTGACCGGAAGCCTGGAGGGGAGGAGGATCTGGGTGTGGGACACGTCCACGTGGGAGAGGTTCACCTTGGAGTCCTCCAGTGCCTGGGGGTTTGACGGCAGCCGGCGGATCTCGTTCGCGCCCGACTCCCGCACTCTCCTGGTGGGTGATGTGACGAGAGGAATCGAGACATGGGACCTCTCGTCGCGAGAACTTGTGTCCACGAGGACGGGGGTCCCCGGCCTCGGTTACAACCCGTCCTGGAACCTCGCCCGGATCGACCCGCGGGGCAAGAGGATGCTCTCGGGCAGTTGGGACGGTTGCCTGGCCATGTGGGACCTGCGATCCGGAGAACCCGTCTGGTTTCAGCGGGCGCACCGATCCCGAGTCTGGGGACTGGCCTTCTCGCACGACGGAAAGCACTTCGCCTCCGGTGGATTCGACCAGCTGATCCATGTCTGGGACTCGGAGACCCACGAGAGGATCGCGACCTTGCAGGGGCACCTGAACGAAATCTGGTCGCTCGAATTCTCGCCGGACGACCGCTACCTGCTCTCCTCGAGCAAGGACGGCACCTCCAAGCTCTGGGATGTCTCGACGGCCGGCAGGTCGTCAGACGGTTCGTGGCTCCTCGATCCCGGCGAGTGGATTCTCGGGTTCACGCGGAAGCCGAGAGAAATGATCACGGTGGCCGACCAAGGTCGTACCCTGCGCTATCGCCGGGGGTCGTTGGTGGAGAGCGCCCGTCCATCTCCGGTACCACTCGACCCCATCTGGACCAAGCTCTCCCAAGGTGGGGCACGGCTCTATCAACAGAACAGGGAGGGCAACATCGAGGTGTACGAGCCGATGACCATGAACGTGCTCCGCCGGATATCGCTGGAGGGAGAACCCGGTCAGCGGATCCTGGAGATCTCGCCGGACGAGCGATGGCTGGGGGGGATGACCCGGGGGACCCGCCAGATAGCGCTTTGGGATCTGACGTCCGGCGAGTGCGTGAAGAAATTCGACGCGACGGTCATGGACAGCGGCTACGGCCAGGCGTCCGACTTCTCACCTGACGGCGCGACGTTCTCCCTTCCCGCCTTCGACCGACAACTCATCCGGCTTTGGAGCATCCAGACGCGGGAGTGGCTGGGCACGCTCGGGCCGCTTCCGTGGGTGCCCTACGCATCCAGCTTCTCGCCGAACGGGGAGACCGTAGCCGCAACCAGTTGGGCAGGGGACATCCGGTTGTTTGACGTCGCCACCGGCAAGGAAAGAGGGTCCGTCCTCGAGGGGCACGGTTCCGGGGTCCACTCGGTCGCGTATTCGCCCGACGGGAAGACCCTCATCAGCGGGGGTGATGACTTGTCGGTGCGGTTTTGGCACGCCGCCACCGGCAGGGAGATGCTCGTCTTCTTCGATACGGCTCGCGATGATCTTGGCTGGTCGTCCATGACGTCCCCGGCCGGCGATGTCCTGATCTGGCGGGAAGTCAACGAGGGAAACCGCGTGCGGGTGACCCCCGTGCCGACCTTTGAGGAAATCGAGCAGGAACTCGAAGAGGCCCGCCAGGCGGAGAGCGTTGCGCGCTGAGAGCGGTGGCTTGTTGCGTGTGGGGGCGTGCGAGGTATCCCTTCCGCGGCCTCCAAGGCGACCCCCGCGGGGCGAAATGTCGGTCGCGCTGCTCAAGAACTGGGGAAGGTGGGCAGGACGGTCACTCCTCCGGCCAGTCGAGCAGGATGTTGTAGGAGAACACCCGGCTGTCGGGCAGGGTCGGGGTCTCGTCGTTGTCGACCTTCTGGTAGACGTTCTCCGGCGGTGTCAGCGTCACGTCCTTGCCGTGGATGAAGTCCTGGTCCTCGACGATGGTGCGGTAGGCCTTGTTCAGCGCCAGGGCCCGCTCGCGTGACGGGGCGATCAGCTCGTAGACGTCCCGGGCCTGGCTCAGCTTGATCCGGTCGAGGCGGCCGTTGGTGAACCAGCGCTCGTACATCTCCCCGTTGTTGCGGAACTCGCTGCCGCCGCCGACCCGGGCGAGGTAGGTGGCGATCTCGCCGGTGGTCTCGCCCTTGCTCGGGGCGTCGGGCATGCCCTTGAGGTCGATGTAGCCCCAGCCCCTCGCGCCATCGACCTTGCGCGGGAAGCTGAAGGTCTTGTCGATGGTCGAGCCGACCGAGTTGTGGCAGCCCATGCAGGAGAAGTTCTCCTCGTAGGTCATCGCCCGCAGCCGGCCCCTGGCGTTCTCGATGAAGCCGTGGATCGCCCAGCCGCTGCCGTTGTCGAAGCCGTGGGGCCCGAGGTGGATGTAGCCGGGGAGGTTGCCGGCATCCTTCTCGAAGCCCTCTTCCTGGTAGCGCCGCGCATAGACCGGCTTCGCGTAGGCCCGGGCCTTGCGCATGTAGCGCACCTCCTTCATGCGCGTCGAGACGCCGATGTCCCCGTCCTCGCCGACGCCGACGTAGCGGACGGTGTGCAGGAACTCGGTGCCCTCGGGATAGAGGTGGGTGTCGATGAAGGTGCCGGCGGCGCCGCCGACCCAGGCGTCGACCCGCGAGATCTCCGTGACCGTGCCGAGCTCACCGTCGCCGTCGAGGTCGGTG
>Ga0207814_100621_pt1 | contig 16762 bp, 14 predicted proteins | sample TtaePargueraPR_7_FD_187755 | JGI IMG/M metagenome (GOLD analysis project Ga0207814, IMG submission 187755) | Aerobic enrichment media microbial communities from Bioluminiscent Bay, La Parguera, Puerto Rico - Tt and P1 (2) (SPAdes) | ecosystem: Environmental > Aquatic > Marine > Unclassified ... | reverse complement strand
GAACTTCCTCGACGTCGGCGGCGGTGCAACGACCGAGAAGGTCACGGCCGCCTTCAAGATCATCACCGCCGATCCGAACGTGAAGGGCATCCTCGTCAACATCTTCGGCGGCATCATGCGCTGCGACACCATCGCCGAAGGAGTGGTGGCCGCGGTCAAGGAAGTCGGCCTGCCCGTACCGCTTGTTGTCCGCCTCGAGGGCACCAAGGTCGCGGAAGGCAAGAAGATCCTGAACGAAAGCGGGCTCGACGTGACTGCTGCGGACGATCTCGACGACGCCGCGCAGAAGATCGTCAATGCAGTGAAGGGGGCTCGCTGATGTCGATCCTCGTCGATAAGAACACCAAGGTCATCGTCCAGGGCCTGACCGGCAAGACGGGCACCTTTCACACCGAACAGGCGCTCGCCTATCACGGCACCCGGATGGTTGCCGGCGTCCACCCCAAGAAGGGGGGGGAAAGCTGGGTCGGCAAGGTCGATGGCGCAGACAAGACGCTGCCGATCTTCGCATCGGTCGCCGAAGCGAAGGATGCGACCGGCGCCAACGCTTCGGTGATCTACGTTCCGCCGGCCGGCGCCGGCGCGGCGATCGAGGAAGCCATCGACGCCGGAATCCCGCTGATCGTCTGCATCACCGAAGGCATCCCGGTCCTCGACATGGTCAAGGCCAAGGCGAAGCTCGACAAGTCGGAGTCGCGCCTGATCGGGCCGAACTGCCCCGGCGTGCTGACGCCGGACGAGTGCAAGATCGGCATCATGCCCGGATCGATCTTCCGCAAGGGATCGGTCGGCGTCGTCTCGCGCTCCGGCACGCTCACCTACGAGGCCGTCTACCAGACTTCCATGGAAGGCCTGGGCCAGACCACCGCCGTCGGCATCGGCGGCGATCCCGTCAAGGGCACCGACTTCATCGACGTCCTGGAGATGTTCCTGGCCGACGACGAAACCAAGTCGATCGTCATGATCGGCGAGATCGGCGGATCCTCGGAAGAAGATGCGGCCCAGTTCCTGAAGGACGAGGCGAAGGCCGGGCGCCGGAAGCCGACGGTCGGCTTCATCGCCGGCCGCACGGCCCCGCCCGGACGGACGATGGGCCATGCGGGTGCTGTGATTTCCGGCGGCAAAGGGGGTGCCGAGGACAAGATCGCAGCGATGGAAGCGGCCGGCATTCGCGTGTCGCCGTCGCCGGCCCGGCTCGGAACGACGCTGATCGAGGTGTTGAAAGGCTAACCATTTTGGAACAAAGGTTAGCCTAGACTCGCTGAGCGATACTGAATCGGCCGCGTCGGCGGCCAGGAGCAAGAGGAGGGGCGCCCCCGCCCCCCGGAACCGATCATGGCCAAGCAAGAGGCGAACGAAGCCTTTGCATTGACGTCGTTCCTGTACGGCGCCAATGCGGGGTGGATCGAGGATCAGTACAGCCGCTACCAGCAAAATCCGGAATTGGTCGATGCCGGCTGGCGGTCGTTTTTCGAAGCATTGCGGGATGATCGCGAAACTGTGATCGCCGAAGCGCGCGGGCCCTCCTGGGAACGCAGCGACTGGCCGGTCCCGATGAACGGCGAGCTCGTCAGCGCACTCGATTCCAACTGGATGCCGATGGAGGCGGATCTCGGCGACAAGATCCGCGCCAAGGCCGAGGTCCGGGGCGTCGAACTCGACGACGACGCGGTGATGCGCGCGACCCGCGATTCGGTCCGCGCCCTGATGATGATCCGCGCCTACCGCATGCGCGGGCATCTGGCCGCCAATCTCGACCCGCTCGGTCTCAATCCGCCGGTCAGCCATCCCGAACTCGAGCCCGAAAGCTACGGCTTCACCGAGGCCGACTTCGACCGCGAGATCTTCATCGATCACGTGCTCGGCCTCGAGTTCGCGACGATCCCGCAGATGCTGGAGATCCTGCGGCGCACCTACTGCCAGACCATCGGCGTGGAGTTCATGCACATCTCCGATCCCGCCGAGAAGGGCTGGATCCAGGAGCGCATCGAAGGCCCCGACAAGGAAGTCACCTTCACGCCGGAAGGCAAGCGGGCGATCCTCAACAAGCTTGTCGAGGCCGAGGGCTTCGAGAAGTTCATCGACGTCAAGTACACCGGCACCAAGCGGTTCGGCCTCGACGGCGCCGAGGCGATGGTTCCCGCGCTCGAACAGATCATCAAACGCGGCGGCCATCTCGGCCTGCGCGACATCATCATCGGCATGGCCCATCGCGGCCGGCTCAACGTGTTGGCCCAGGTGATGGGCAAGCCGCACCGCGCGATCTTCAACGAGTTCAAGGGCGGTTCCTCCTCGCCGGACGAGGTCGAGGGCTCGGGCGACGTGAAGTACCATCTCGGCGCGTCCTCCGACCGGGTGTTCGACGAGAACGAGGTCCACCTGTCGCTGACCGCCAACCCTTCGCATCTTGAAATCGTCGACCCCGTCGTGCTGGGCAAGGCGCGCGCCAAGCAGGACCAGCTCGAGGACCCCGACCGCTCGCAGGTCATGCCGCTGCTGATCCACGGCGACGCCGCGTTCGCCGGCCAGGGCGTCGTGGCCGAATGCTTCGGCCTTTCGGGGCTCAAGGGTCATCGCACCGGCGGGTCGGTCCATTTCATCGTCAACAACCAGATCGGCTTCACGACGAACCCGCGCTTCTCGCGCTCCTCGCCGTATCCCTCCGACGTCGCCAAGATGATCGAGGCGCCGATCCTGCACGTGAACGGCGACGACCCGGAAGCCGTGGTGTTTGCCGCCAAGGTCGCGACCGAGTTCCGGCAGCGCTTCCACAAGCCGGTCGTCATCGACATGTTCTGCTACCGGCGGTTCGGCCACAATGAGGGCGACGAGCCGGCCTTCACGCAGCCGATCATGTACCGGACGATCCGGTCGCATCCGACCACGCTGCAGATCTATGCCGACAAGCTGATCGCCGAAGGTCTGGTGACGGCCGAGGAGGTCGACCAGCTCAAGGCCGACTGGCGCGCCAAGCTCGACGACGAGTTCGAGGCCGGCACCAGCTACAAGCCCAACAAGGCGGACTGGCTGGACGGGCGCTGGTCCGGCTTCAAGGTTGCCGACGACGAGGGCCCGCGCCGCGGCAATACCGGCGTCGAGCTGGAGAAGCTGCGCGAGATCGGCCTGAAGCTGACCGAAGTGCCCGAGGGCTTCAACGTCCACCGCACCGTCAAGCGCTTCCTGGACCATCGCCGCAAGATGATGGAAACCGGCGAGGGCATCGACTGGGCGACGGCCGAGTCGCTCGCCTTCGGCTCGATCTGCGTCGAGCGGCACCGGGTCCGCCTGTCCGGCCAGGACTGCGAACGCGGCACCTTCTCGCAGCGTCACACCGTCCTCTACGATCAGGAAACCGAAGAGCGCTACATCCCGCTCGACAACCTGTCCGACGACCAGGCCAAGTACGAGGTCATCAACTCGATGCTCTCCGAAGAGGCGGTGCTCGGTTTCGAGTACGGCTATTCGCTGGCCGAACCGAACGCTCTGACCATTTGGGAAGCCCAGTTCGGCGATTTTGCCAACGGCGCCCAGGTCGTCGTCGACCAGTTCATCTCCGCCGGCGAGCGCAAATGGCTGCGCATGTCGGGGCTGGTGATGCTGCTGCCGCACGGCTACGAGGGCCAGGGGCCGGAGCACTCCTCCGCGCGTCTCGAGCGCTATCTGCAGATGTGTGCTGAAGACAACATGCAGGTCGCCAACTGCACGACGCCTGCGAACTACTTCCATATCCTGCGCCGTCAGATCCGCCGCGACTTCCGCAAGCCGCTCATCCTGATGACGCCGAAGTCGCTCCTCCGCCACAAGCGGGTCGTCTCCAAGCTCTCGGAAATGGCAGACGACTCCTGCTTCCACCGCCTGCTCTGGGACGATGCGGAGGTTCTCGACGGCGAGCAGATCAAGCTGGCCAAGGACGACAAGATCCGTCGCGTCATCATGTGCTCCGGCAAGGTCTATTACGACCTCTACGAGGAGCGCGAGAAGCGCGGCATCGACGACGTCTACCTGCTACGGCTGGAACAGCTCTATCCCGTTCCCGCCAAGGCGCTGGTCACCGAGCTCGCGCGGTTCAAGAACGCCGAGATGGTCTGGTGCCAGGAGGAACCCCGCAACATGGGCTCCTGGTTCTTCATCGAGCCCTATCTGGAGTGGGTTCTGAACCAGATCGAGGCCAAGCACCGCCGACCCCGGTATGTCGGACGGGCCGCCGCCGCTGCCACCGCGACCGGTCTCATGTCGAAGCATATGGCCCAGCTCGAAGCCTTCATGGACGAAGCCTTCGCGGAGTGACGGGGCACCTGGACAAGCACGCCAACCTTTCAAGGACCTGACGAATGGCGACCGAAATTCGCGTACCGACTCTCGGCGAATCCGTGACCGAGGCCATGGTGGGCCAGTGGTTCAAGAAGCCGGGCGAGGCGGTCACCCGGGATGAACCGCTGGTCGAGCTGGAAACCGACAAGGTGACCGTCGAAGTGCCCGCACCGGCGTCCGGGTCGCTGTCCGAGATCCTCGTCGAGGAAGGCCAGACCGTCGAGGTCGGCGCCCTGCTCGCCCAGTTCGCCGAAGGCGAGGGAGCCGCGCCGGCCAAGGCCCCCGCCGAGAAGAAGGCCGAGGCGCCAAAGGCGGAAGCCGCCCCTGCCGAATCAGCCCCTGCGGCAACGGCCGCCAAGGGCCCGGAAATGCCGCCCTCCCCTGCCGCCGGCAAGATGCTCGCCGAGAAGGGCATTTCCGCCGATCAGGTCACCGGGTCCGGCAAGCGCGGCCAGGTCCTCAAGGAGGACGTGCTGAAGGCGCTGGAAACCGGCGTTTCCGCCCCGGCCGCGCCTGCCCCGGCTGCCGCCCGCGCGCCGTCTGCGCCCGACGATGCGGCCCGTGAGGAACGGGTGCGCATGACCAAGCTGCGCCAGACCATCGCCCGCCGCCTCAAGGACGCCCAGGACACTGCGGCCATGCTGACGACGTTCAACGACGTCGACATGGGCGCGGTGATGGATCTGCGGAAGGAATACAAGGACCTCTTCGAGAAGAAGCACGGCGTGCGGCTCGGCTTCATGGGCTTCTTCGTCAAGGCGGTGATCCAGGCGCTCAAGGAGATCCCGGCGGTCAACGCCGAGATCGACGGCACCGATCTGGTCTACAAGAACTACTACCACATCGGTGTCGCCGTCGGCACGGACAAGGGCCTCGTCGTCCCGGTCGTGCGCGACGCCGACCAGATGGGCCTTGCCGATATCGAGAAGTCGATTTCCGACATGGGCCGCCGCGCCCGCGACGGCAAGCTCGGCATCGACGAGATGCAGGGCGGCACCTTCACCATCACCAATGGCGGCGTCTACGGCTCGCTGCTGTCGACGCCGATCCTCAACATGCCGCAGTCCGGCATCCTCGGCATGCATCGCATCGAGCAGCGCCCGGTCGCGCGCGACGGTCAGGTGGTGATCCGCCCGATGATGTATCTGGCGCTCAGCTACGACCACCGCATCGTCGACGGCAAGGAGGCCGTCACCTTCCTGGTGCGCATCAAGGAATCGATCGAGGATCCGCAGCGGCTGGTGCTGGACCTCTGAACCGCTTCGGAGTGGGCCAATGACCCTCGAGTTTCTCATCACGGCGCTGGTCGTCGTGCTGATACCGGGAACGGGAGTGGTCTATACGGTGGCGACCGGCCTGACCGCGGGCCGTCGCGAAAGCGTCGCCGCCGCCTTCGGCTGCACCCTGGGGATCGTCCCGGCGATCGCCGCCTCGGTGGTCGGCCTGTCCGCTGTGCTTCATACGAGCGCGCTGCTGTTCCAGGTCGTGAAGTTCTGCGGCGTCGCCTATCTGCTCTACCTGGCGTGGCAGACGCTGAAGGAATCCGGCCCGCTGCAGATCACCGACACGCCGTCCGGGACGAAAAGCTTTGCGGCAATCGCCAGGACCGGCTGCCTGATCAATGTTCTCAATCCGAAGCTGTCGGTCTTCTTCCTCGCCTTCCTGCCGCAGTTCGTCAGCGCGCAATCGGGCTCTCCCATTGCGCAGATGCTGACGCTCGGCGGCATCTTCATGGCCATGACCTTCGTCGTCTTTGTCGGCTACGGCTTCTTCGCCGCACTCGTCGGCGAACGCATCCTGCGCAGTCCCATGGTGCTTACCTGGATGCGGCGAACCGTGGCCGCCGCCTTTGCGGGCTTCGGGCTGAGGCTAGCATTCGCAGACCGCTGAGGCCGGCCAACCACGATTTCCCTGACCGGCTCCGTACGAAACCGAACCGACTGAACAAAATCGAATTCGACCCGACCGCGGCGTATTCCAAACTTCAAGAGGCGACCAAATGTCCACCTACGACCTCGTTGTCATCGGATCCGGCCCGGCCGGCTATGTCTGCGCTATCCGCGCTGCTCAACTCGGCATGAAGGTCGCCGTTGTTGAGAAACGGGCGACCTATGGCGGCACGTGCCTCAATATCGGCTGCATCCCCTCGAAGGCATTGCTGTACGCCTCGGAAATGTTCGAGGAGGCCGGACACGGCCTCGAAAAGCTCGGTGTCAAGGTCGGCGCGCCGAAGCTCGATCTGAAGGGCATGATGGCGCACAAGGACGCGACCGTTGAGTCCAACGTCAACGGCGTCGCCTTCCTGTTCAAGAAGAACAAGATCGACGGCATCCAGGGCACCGGACGCGTCGTCTCGGCGGGCAAGGTCGAGGTGACGCCCGAGAAGGGCGACGCGCAGGTCCTCGAGACGAAGAACATCGTCATCGCCACGGGATCGGATTCGGCCCGCCTGCCCGGAATCGAGATCGACGAGAAGCGCGTCGTCACCTCGACCGGCGCGCTCGAGCTCGGCAAGGTGCCCGGCAAGCTTCTGGTGATCGGCGCCGGCGTCATCGGGCTGGAGCTCGGCTCGGTCTGGGCTCGCCTCGGCGCGCAGGTGACCGTCGTCGAATTCCTCGACCGGATCCTGCCCGGCATGGACGGCGAGGTCGCCAAGCAGTTCCAGCGCATGCTCAAGAAGCAGGGGTTCACCTTCAAGCTCGGTTCCAAGGTCACCGGTGTCGATGCGTCCGGCAAGGGCGCCCTCAAGGTGTCCGTCGAACCGGCCAAGGGCGGCGACGCCGAGACGCTGGAGGCCGATATCGTCCTCGTCGCCATCGGCCGTGTCGCCTACACGGAGGGACTGGGCCTCGCGGAAGCCGGCGTCAAACTCGACGAGCGGGGCCGCGTGGAAATCGACGGTCACTACAAGACCAATGTCGACGGGATCTACGCCGTCGGCGACGTGGTCAAGGGGCCGATGCTCGCCCACAAGGGCGAGGACGAGGGCATGGCGGTCGCCGAGATCATCGCCGGCCAGGCTGGCCACGTGAATTACGATGCGATCCCCGGCGTCGTCTATACCGCGCCCGAAGTCGCCTCCGTCGGCAAGACCGAGGAGGAGCTGAAGGACGCGGGCATCGCCTACAACGTCGGCAAGTTCCCGTTCTCCGCCAATGGCCGCGCCCGTGCGATGAACCGCACCGAAGGCTTCGTGAAGATCCTCGCCGACAAGACGACCGACCGCGTTCTCGGCGCCCACATCATCGGCCCCGTCGCCGGCGAGTTGATCGCCGAACTGACTGTGCTGATCGAGTTCGGCGGCTCCTCCGAAGACCTCGCCCGCACCTGCCACGCCCATCCGACCCTGTCGGAGGCGATCCGCGAGGCAGCGCTCGCCGTCGAGAAGCGCGCAATCCACATGTGACGGCAGCGGACCTGGCAAGTAGGAGGCCCGGAGGCGTCTCCGCGCCCGCTAGCCTGCGGCCGGCCGGGACTTCCGCCCGCCCAGCGTGAACCAGCCGACGCCGGCGATCACCAGCGCCGTGCCGATCATGTCGCGCCCGGTCAGTGCCTCGCCGAGGATAAAGACCGCCATGACGATCGTGACCACCGGGCTGAGCGTGCCGATGGTCGCATTCGCCTGTGCCGAGATGCGTTGCAGCGCCGCGTTGAGAAAGAAGGACGGGATCACCGTTGCCCCGATCGCCAGCAGGACGCCGTAGGCAAGCACCGTCGGCGTGACGGCGAGCGCCGACACCGGCTCGACAATCAGGAACTGGCCGATCGCCATGACGCCGGCGCCGGTCATCGCGATGCAGGTGAACAGCCGCGGCCCGATCTGCCCGATCAGCCCCTTGGCGAACAGCTGGTAGAGCGCGAACGACATCGCCGCGAGCACGATCAGCGCCGCGCCGAGCGCGACATCGCTGCCGAGCGTGTTGAACTTGGCGGTGAAGATCAGCGCCAGCCCGGCGTAGCTGATCGCAAAGGCGAACAGCGCCCGGCCCTGCACCGGCTGACTGAAGAACAACGCGCCGAAGACGACGACGAACAGCGGATAGGTGAACAGGATCAGCCGCTCGAACTGGGCGGAGATCAGCTGCAGGCCGAGGAAGTCCATGTAGCTGGCGAACCAGTAGCCGAGCGCCCCGACCAGCAGCGCCTTGACGAGGAGCGGCATGCCGGGAAGCGCATTGCCGCGGCGCAGCCGGTCGCGAACCGACAGGCCGCCGATTGCGAAATAAACCGGTAGCGACAGCAGCATGCGCAGTGCAAGCAGCGTCTCGGCGTTCACGCCTTCCTCATAGGCGAGCTTGATGACGACGCCCTTGGCCGAGAACAGAACCGCGCCGATTGCCGCGAAGGCATAACCGACCAACAGGTTTCCACGCTCCTGCGAAGCCGCCGCGGCGACGGGCGGCGTCTCCGGCCGGCTCATCGCCGCCCGCCGAGCGTGAACCAGCCGACCCCGCCAATGACCAGAACCGCGCCGACCATGTCGCGCGCCGTCAGCATCTCGCCGAGCACGACGGTCGCCATCAGGATCGTCGCGACTGGCGACACCATTCCGATCGTCGAATTGGCCTGGGCGGAGATGTGCTGCAGGGCCGCGTTCATCAGGAAGGTCGGCAGGATGGTCGCCACCGCCGCGAGCAGGATCACATAGCCCCACGCCGCCGGTGTGATGACAAGCGCGGAGACCGGTTCGATCAGCAGGAACTCGCCGATCGCCAGCACAGCGACCGCCGTCATGGACACGCAGGTGAACAGCCGCGGGCCCATCCGCCCGATCACTTCCCGCGCGAACAGCATGTAGAGGGCGAAGGCGATCGCCGCAGCCAGCACGAAGCCCCCGCCGAGGATCACGTCCTGACCGGCCGAACCGAGCTTGCCGGAGAAGATCACCCCCAGTCCGACATAACTGATCCCGAAGGCCAGCAGCGCCCTGGGCTGGACAGGAAACCGGAAGATGATCGCCCCGAACAGCACGACGAACAGCGGGTAGGTCATCAGGATCAGAACGTTGAACTGCGCCGAGATGAGGCTGAGGCCGAGGAAGTCGAGATACATCGCGACCCAGTAGCCGAGCGCCCCGATCAGCACGGCCCTCACGAACAGGCCCGTGTCGGGCAGTCCCTCGCCACGCCTGCGCCGGTCGCGCAGGGACAGGAGGCCGATGACGATATAGACCGGTAGCGCCAGGATCATGCGAAGCGCCAGCAGGGCTTCGACACCGACCCCCTCGGCATAGGCAAGCTTGATGAAGATCGCCTTGGAGGAAAACGTGACCGCGCCGAGAATCGCGAACGCGTAGCCCAGCACCAGATTGCGCGAGACACCTGGAGATTCCGCAGTCTTCGGAAAGACCGGGGGGATGTCCGCCGGGGCCGCCGCGCCGGTCACCGCGGCCTCTTCGGGGTCTGCCTGTTTATGGCCGGACGGCGTCGTGGTCATCCAACCCCGGTAACACGCCGCTCCCGACCCGGCCAGCCCGGCTGGCGCAGACCACCCATTCGGCCATGTCAGCCCGGCGAATGGCGCGGTCGCGTCCCCGGTCCGATCGCAACGCGTCGCGCGCCGATCCGCTGGGTCGGCACCGCCTCGCCGGCCAGTGACGGGACCAGCCGCACACGCGCCCTGCTCTGCTCCTTCGCCGGGATCGCCGCGTAGAGCTGCTTGGTCGCCTCGACGAACAGGATCCCCGGAGGCATCGGCCGGATGACGGTTCCCGACCGCTCCCAGGCGGCGGCGGAACGGATCATGAAGCGGCCGCGGAACGGCGGCACCCACAGCGCCTCGCCCCAGGCGTTCGGGGTAAAGAGCGTCTCCCGTAAAAGCCGCATCAGCTGCGACCGGCTGAACGGGCGGCCGTGGCCGAACGGGGTATGCTCGAAGCGCGCCCAGAGCCCGCGCCGGTTCGGCACCATGACCGCCAGACGCCCGCCCGGCGCCAGCACCCGCCAGCATTCGCGCAACACGTCTCGGGGCCGTTCCGTCATTTCGAGGCAGTGCACCAGCAGCAGCCGGTCGACTGTCCCGTCGCCGAGCGGCAGTTCCGCCTCGTCGACCAGCGTCGCCGACGACGGGCCGTCGTTTGGCCAGTTCACCACCCCCTGCTCGGCCGGCATGAAGGCGAGCGTGCGTTGCGCCTCCTCGCGGAAGACGCCGAGATAGGGCCCGGCATATCCCAGCCCGACGACCGCCATGCCCGACAGGTCCGGCCAGAACCGGCGCAGCCGGTGGACCAGCAGCCGGCGCGCGACCTGCCCCAGACCGGTCGCGTAGAAGTCCCTGAGATCGACGATATCGACATACATCGCGCAAACCGTTCCGGCGCCGGCCAATTCGGCCGAATCCGCCCGCTATGGGCTTGGCCGCTTTCCCAAGGGAATGATAGGTAACAGCAAAACCTTTCTGAAGCGCCCAATTCGACCGAACGGGGCCAAGCCACGAGGAACGCCATGCAAGGTCTTGAGATCCGGATGTTTCCCTGCCTGAGCGACAATTACGGCGTGCTGATCCATGACGAGGCCTCAGGCGTGACCGCCTCGATCGATGCCCCGGAAGAAGCCGCTGTCGACAAGGCGCTGGCCGACAACGGCTGGAACCTCACCCATATCCTGGTCACCCACCACCATGCCGATCATACCCAGGGCATTGCCGGCCTGAAGGCCAAGTATGGCTGCAAGGTCGTCGGTCCGCGCGGCGAAGCCGACAAGGTTCCCGCCATAGACGAGTCCGTCGGCGAGGGCGACACCTACACGTTCGGCCGCTACGAAGCGAAGATCTTCGATACGCCGGGCCACACGAAGGGCCATATTTCCTGGTGGTTCCCGGGTCCCGGCGTCGTGTTCGCCGGCGACACCCTGTTCGCGCTCGGCTGCGGCCGCGTCTTCGAGGGCACGATGGCCGAGATGTGGAACTCGCTCGAGAAACTCGGCCGCCTGCCCCGCGAGACCCTCGTCTATTGCGGGCACGAGTACACCCAGGCCAACGCCAAGTTCGCGCTGACCATCGAGCCGGACAACGTTCATCTCAAGGCGCGCGCCGCCGAGATCGATGAAAAACGCGCCCGCGGCGAACCGACCGTGCCAACCACGATCGGGGCCGAGCTCGACTCCAATCCGTTCCTGCGCGCCGACCGGGACGAGGTGAAGATGGCCGTCGGCATGCCGAACGCCGATCCCGCCGACGTCTTCGCCGAAGTGCGCGGCCGCAAGGACCGGTTCTGAGGGTGGCAGGGATGACCGCCCCGATGACGGCTCACATGACCGCGGCTGAAATCATCGAGACCCTCGGCATGCAGCCGCATCCCGAGGGTGGCCATTTCGTCGAGACCTACCGCGACGCGCGCCAGGACGGCGCGCGCGCCCATTCGACCGGCATCTACTTCCTTCTGGCGGCCGGCGAGTTCAGCCACTGGCACCGGGTCGACGCCAGCGAGATGTGGCACTGGTACGCGGGCGCACCGCTGGCCTTGCACATCAGTGAAGACGCGCAGTCGGTGACCACCCACCGGCTCGGCAACGACCTGAAGGCCGGCGAGCGCCCGCAGGCAGTGGTCCCGCCGCATGCCTGGCAGGCTGCCGAAAGCCTCGGCGACTGGACCCTTGTCGGCTGCACGGTGGCGCCGGGCTTCGAGTTCGACGGCTTCGAACTCGCCCCGAAAGGCTGGAAGCCGGGCGCCTGACCCGGCCGGCTACACGCCCCCTACGCGGCCCCCTACGCGGCGTTGACCGGGATCACCTGACCCTTCGTCAGGTCGTAGACGCCGCCGACGACCGAAACCTTCCCGGCAGAGACCGCATCGGCGATGATCGCGCTGCCGAGCCGGACCCCCTGCATCCCGTGCTGCACGTTGGCCTTGGTCGCGGCCGCCAGCATGTCGTCGGGATCTGAGGCGCGCGCCTTCAGGACCGCGGGCCGGATCGCCTCGGTCAGCCGCGGCAGGTGGCCCGGCAGGACGTCCTTGTCCCGGACCGTGGCGATCGCGGCATCGACGGCACCGCAGCTGGTATGGCCGAGCACCATGATCAGCGGGATCCCAAGCACCGCAACGCCGAATTCCAGGCTCGCAATGTTGTCCGCGTTGACGATGTTCCCTGCAACGCGCATGACGAACAGGTCGCCCGGCCCCTGATCGAACAGGATTTCCGGCGCGACACGCGAGTCCGCGCAGCTCACGATCCCCGCCACGGGAAACTGGCCAAGCGCCTTTTTGGCGCGGTCGGCCCCGAAGTCGGTCTCCTGCGGCGCATTCGCCGCATACCGGGCATTGCCTTCCATGATCCGCTTCAGCGCCTCGTCCGGCGTAATCGCATTCTGCGGGGCCTGCTGGGCAAATGCCGGCGGCGCCGCAATCGTCGCCAGCCCGAGCGCCGCCGCACCGGTCATGAAACCGCGTCGGGACGTTCCGTCATGAGAGTCATCGCCGCATCTGTTGCACATCGCCAACCGCCTTTGCTCATTGGAAGAATGAAAGTCCAACGAGTCTATCATACCCTTGCGGAAGGTCGGCCGGTGCGCCCGACTGCGGAGGTGGTTAGCGATTCCTTTCGGGGCCGCTGCGCTTCCCGATCAGATCCCTGGCCGCCAGCGCCGCACCGCCGGTGATCAGCACGCAGGCGACCGCCACGACCCAGGTCGCCTCCGCAAACCCGGTGACGATCAGCACGATCGTCGACAGCAGAGGCGCGGCATATGAGCTTGCGCCGAGCACCTGGATGTCACCGTGCTTCACGCCGTAGTCCCAGACGTAGAAGGCCGCCCCGACCGGCATCAGGCCGAGTGCCAGAATCGCCAGCCACTGGCCAGCCGTCGCTGGCCAGACGGTGGTCTCCAGCGACATGTGGGCGATCGCTGACAGAAACGCGGTGATGAGGCAGAAGCCGGTGACGACGTCGGTCGGAACGCTCGAAAAGCGGCGCGACAGAACCGAATAGCTCGACCAGATCAGTGCGCAGAGCAGCGCAGCGGCATACCCGTACGCGTATTCCTCTCTGAACGACAGATCCCCGCCGCCGGTCACGATCAGCGCCGCGCCGGCCAGTCCGAGCAGCCCGCCGGCGACATGATGCACCTTGAGCTTCTCGCCCGGCAGGAGGGCGGAAAACAGAACGATAAGCAGCGGCCACAGATAGGCGATCAGACCCGCCTCGACGGCCGGCGCGTTCCTGAGCGCCGTAAAGTAGAAGAAGTGGTAGCCGAACAGTCCACCGACCCCCAGCAGCCACACCGCCACCGGCTGGCGCAGGCTCGTCATGGCTCCGGGAACGGTCGCCCAGCGGGTCGCACCGATCAGCCCGCCGATCAGGAAGCTCATCGCGGCAAGCTGGAATGGCGGCACCGCGCCGCTGGCGGCCGTGAACAGCGCCAGCAGCGACCACATGAGGACGGCAGTGAAGCCGATCAGCGTGGCGCGGAGGCGAATCGGGCGGGAGGTCGGGAAGTCTGCGGTAGCGTTCATGGACCGCCGCTTGCCACAGCCTCGCGGACGGCGCAAGCGGCGGGCCGACGCCCTATACGAGGATGAACAGGTAGGCCGCGTAGCCGCCGAGGAGAACGGCGCCCTCGGCCCGCGAGAACCGCGCCCCTGTCGCGGCGAACACCGCCATCAGGATGGTGACGCCGATCATGACCGGGATATCGAAGGAAATGATGGAGTCCGGGACTGCAATCGGCCGGCTCAGCGCCGTGACGCCGGCAATGCCCAGCACGTTGAAGATGTTGGACCCCACGATATTGCCATAGGCGATATCGGACTGGCGCTTCATCGCCGCGACGAACGACGTCGCCAGTTCCGGCAGCGAGGTGCCGACGGCGACCACGGTCAATCCGATCACGGTATCGGAAACGCCGGCCAGTTCGGCCAGCGACACGGCGCCGTCGACCAGCAGCCGGCCGCCGAGGATGAGTCCGGCAAGCCCGGCCAGTACCAGCCCGACTTCCGTCCCGACAGCCTTGAGGCCCGGTATCGGCGCGGCCACATGACGATCCGGGTTGGCCGGTACCGGGCTGCGGCGCTCCTGATGCCAGACGAGTGCCAGGTAAGCCGCGAGCCCCAGCATCAGTACCGCCCCGTCCGTCCGGCCAAGCGTGCCTGAGCCGGTCAGCGCAAACAGGGCCAGAGCGGCCGCGAGCATCAGTCCGCCATCCCGCACCACGCTGCGCACCGGGCACGGGATCGGCGACACCAGCGCCGCGATGCCAAGGATCAACAGGATATTGGCGATGTTCGATCCGACGATGTTGCCGATCGCGATACCCGGTGCGTCTGAGAACGCGGCCTGAAGGCTGGTCACGAGTTCCGGCATCGAAGTCCCGAACCCGACCACAGTCAGGCCGATCATCAGGGGGGAAACGCCAAGCCGTAGCGCCACCAGCACCGCGCCGCGCACCAGCAGTTCGCCGGCCAGAAGAAGCACTGCAAGGCCGCCGAGCACCAGAAGAAAGGTTGTCATCGCTGTCCGTCGGAAGAAACCGCACATCGCGGCGATGCGGATGTGTGGTGCCGCCAGGGCGGCCACAAGCGGTCTTCCGGGAATTATTCGCGCCAACGCGGGCGCCAAAAAGAAGACGGGCGGGAACCGCCGTTCCCGCCCGCGTAGATCAACCGGCCGTCGTGGCCGTCAGGCCATGTACTGCCCGCCGTTGGCGGTCAGCGTCGAGCCGGTGATGAAGCCTGAGTCGTCGGAGGCCAGGAACGCGACGCAACGGGCGATCTCCTCCGGCTCGCCGAGGCGACCCACCGGGATCTGCGCGACGATCGATTCCAGCACCTTCTCCGGCACCGCGCGCACCATGTCGGTGCCGATATAGCCGGGGCAGATTGCGTTGACGGTGACCCCCTTGCGGGCGTTTTCCTGAGCGAGCGCCTTGGTAAAGCCGATGTCGCCGGCCTTGGCCGCCGAATAGTTGGCCTGACCCATCTGGCCCTTCTGACCATTGATCGAGGAGATGTTGATGATGCGCCCGAACCCGCGCTCGCGCATGCCCTCGATCACCGGCCGGCACATGTTGAACAGCGATCCGAGATTGGTGTCGATCACCGCCTTCCACTGCTCCACCGTCATCTTGTGCAGCATCGTGTCGCGGGTGATGCCGGCATTGTTCACCAGCACCTCGACCGGCCCGAGATCGGCCTCGACCTTGGCGATGCCGGCGGTGCAGGCATCGAAGTCGGAAACGTCCCATTTATAGACCGGGATGCCGGTTTCGTCCTTGAACGCGTTGGCGACCTCGTCGTTACCCGCGTAGTTGGCCGCAACGGTATAGCCGGCGTCCTTCAATCCCTTGCTGATGGCCGCGCCGATGCCCCGCGTTCCGCCAGTGACCAGTGCAACTCGTCCCACTTTATTACCCTCCCTGAAGTGTCGTGTGCGCGGGACCCTTTAACTCCGGACTTGGCCGGGGTCCCGCGCGATGATGGCTTGCCTGGGTGCCGCGCGCTCAGCGCTCCACGCACATGGCGACGCCCATGCCGCCGCCGATGCACAACGTGGCGAGGCCCTTCTTCGCGTCGCGCTTCTGCATTTCGAACAGCAGGGTGTTGAGCACCCGCGCGCCCGACGCGCCGATCGGATGTCCGATTGCGATCGCGCCGCCGTTCACGTTGACGATCTCCGGGTTCCAGCCGAGGTCCTTGTTGACCGCGCAGGCCTGCGCGGCGAACGCCTCGTTGGCTTCGACGAGGTCGAGGTCCTCGATCTTCCAGCCCGCCTTCTCCAGCGCCTTGCGACTTGCCGGGATCGGGCCCGAGCCCATGATGGAGGGATCGACGCCGACACTGGCCCAGGAGACGATCCGGGCCATCGGCGTGATGCCGCGTTTCGCCGCTTCGTCCGCCGACATCAGCATCACCACAGCCGCGCCGTCGTTGATGCCGCTGGCATTGCCCGCGGTCACGGTGCCGTCCTTGTCGAAGGCCGGCCGCAGGCCGGAGATCGAATCGAGCGTCACGCCGTCGCGGATATACTCGTCTTCCTCGACGACCGTGTCGCCCTTGCGGCCCTTGATCGTCACCGGGACGATTTCGTCCTTGAACTTGCCGGCCTTCCTGGCGGCCTCGGCCTTGTTCTGCGAGGCGACCGCGAACTCGTCCTGCTGGTCGCGGGTGATCTGCCACTGCTTGGCGACATTCTCCGCCGTGTTGCCCATGTGATAGCCGTTGAAGGCGTCCCACAGGCCGTCCTTGATCATCGTGTCGATCATCTTGTAGTCACCCATCTTCACGCCGGTACGCAGGTGTTCGGCGTGCGGGGCCTGGCTCATCGACTCCTGGCCGCCGGCAACCACGATCGCGGCGGACCCGTCGGCGATCTGCTGCATGCCGAGCGCGACCGCGCGCAGACCGGAGCCGCACAGCTGGTTCATGCCCCAGGCCGGCGTCTCGACGGGGATGCCGGCGCCGATGGACGCCTGACGCGCCGGGTTCTGACCGGCGGCCGCCGTCAGGATCTGCCCCATGATC
>Ga0207814_100620_pt1 | contig 16765 bp, 10 predicted proteins | sample TtaePargueraPR_7_FD_187755 | JGI IMG/M metagenome (GOLD analysis project Ga0207814, IMG submission 187755) | Aerobic enrichment media microbial communities from Bioluminiscent Bay, La Parguera, Puerto Rico - Tt and P1 (2) (SPAdes) | ecosystem: Environmental > Aquatic > Marine > Unclassified ... | reverse complement strand
AGCCGAGCTTGGCACCGATATCCGGGTTATCACGGGCAAGGAAGAAGCCGAGCTCGCGGCAGCTGGCGTCGCGTCCGGTTTCCCCGACGCCGAAGGATTTGTCGGCGACCTTGGCGGCGGCAGCCTGGAGCTCATCAGGCTGCACAGGAAGAAAGGTCCCGTCTCCGGAACCACGCTGCCGTTGGGCGGCCTTCGCCTGATGGACGTATCACAGGGCGATATGAAGAAGGCCCGCCGTATCGTCGACGCCGAGCTCGAGAAAATCGACTGGTTATCGAAAGGCAGGGATCAGCCGTTTTATGCCGTCGGCGGAACATGGCGCGCATTCGCGCGTCTGCACATGGTCCAGAACAGGTATCCGCTGGGCGTCATGCATGCCTACACCATGAAGACGTCCGAGGCGCTGCGCTTTGCACGGGTGATCGATCACCTGTCACTGGAGACCCTGAACACGATCGAGGCCCTGCCGAGGGCGCGCCGCGATACCGTGCCTTACGGTGTCCTCGTTCTCGAACGGCTGCTCAAATACCTGCGCCCGTCCAAGGTTATCGTTTCCGCGTTCGGTGTCCGCGAAGGCCTTCTGTTCACGATGTTGAGCGAGGACGAGCGCAGGCGCGACCCCTTGCTCGTTGCCTGCGACGAGCTTGCCCAGTTGCGCGCCCGCTCTCCGGAGCATGCCTGGGAACTTTGCGACTGGACGGATTCGCTGTTCGGCGATGGTGGCCCCAAAGAGACCGCGGAACAGAAGCGTTTGCGCCACGCCATGTGCCTGCTGTCCGACATCGGCTGGCGGCTCCACCCCGAGTATCGCGGATCGCAAAGCCTCAGCCTTATCGCGCAGGCCAATTTTGCCGGCCTGGATCATGCCGGACGCGCCTTCCTCGCGCTTTCCGTCTATTACCGCAACCAGGGTTTGCTCGCGCCCGACGACTCTCCAGTCCTGCACCAGTTGATGGATGAAGAAAGCCTTCGGCGCGCCCGCATCATGGGCGCCGCCATAAGGACGGCGCACATGGTGTCAGCCGCGATGCCAGGTATCATCAGCCGGACGCCCGTATTCTACGAAGGCGATACGCTGGTCCTGCATCTGCCGCGCCAGCTTGAAGCGCTCGCCGGCGAGCGGCTGGATCGCCGCTTCTCCGTGCTGGCGGCCGAACTGGAGAAAACCCCGGAAATCCGCATCGGCGAGGGAGTGCCGGAAACGGTCGACGCCTGACGGGCCCAACAACTGGCAGGCTTATTCCGCGGCAGCAGTCTTGGACTTGTCCGCTTGCGATCCATGCCCGCTCTCGTCGAGACGGATCGTCTTGACCTGGCCGTTCTCAACGGCAAGGCCCAGCTTGCCCTCGCGTATGAGCAGGGCGTCGGCGCCGAATAGCTCCCTCCGCCAGCCTTTGAGCGAAGGCAGGTCGTCATTATCTCCACGGGCAATTTGCTCGAGTTCGTCGGTCGTGGCGATCAGCTTGTGCGCCACGCCATGCCGGCCGGCCGCCGCCTTGAGCAGGACGCGCAGCAGGTCGAGGATGGCGAGCGCGTTTGCCGTCAGGGGTTCCCCCCGCTTGATCCTGGGTATGGACGCCGGGTCACGCTGCAGTCCATTCTTCACGGCTTCCACGATGCCGCGCCCCCTGGCGGAGCGGGCAAAGCCCTGGTGCACGGATCGCAATCCCTCCAGTTCTTTCTCGGAGGTCGGAGCCTGTGCCGCGATGTCATAGATGGCATCGTCCTTCAGCACGCGCCGCCGCGGCACGTTTTGCTGCTGGGCCTCCTTTTCGCGCCACTCGGCGATGGACATCATCACGCCCAGGGCTTTTTTGGATTTCACGCGCATTTTCAGGCGCTTCCAGGCATCTTCTGGGTGGCTTTCATAAGTCGCCGGATCGGTGAGGACCGCCATTTCCTCGTCCAGCCAGCGCGCGCGGCCGTTGGCGTTCAGCTTTTTTCGGAGCCTGGGATAGAGGTCGCGGAGATGCGTAACGTCGCCGATGGCGTATGTGAGCTGTTTTTGGGTCAGCGGCCGGCGGCTCCAGTCGGTAAAGCGCGACGACTTGTCGAGTTCGTGGTTCAGAAGTTTCTTTACTAGCATCCCGTAACTAACTGATTCTCCAAAGCCGCAGACCATTGCCGCGATCTGGGTATCGAACACGGGGTGAGGGATGATTTCCGCCTGGTGGTAGACGATTTCGATATCCTGGCGCGCGGCGTGAAAAACCTTTGCCGTCGATTCGTCCGCCATCAATTCGTAAAACGGGCCAAGGTCGATGCCGTCGGCCAGCGCATCGACGATGATTTCATTCCTGCCCGCTGCCATCTGGATAAGGCAGAGGTCGGGCCAGAACGTCGATTCCCGCATGAATTCGGTGTCAACCGCGACAAAATCGGCTTTACCCAACTCTTTACAGGCCAGCACCAATTCGTCGCTTTTCGTGATTACGCGCATAACCCGCTCATATAACGCAGCAATTCACCCATGTCCCGTTATGTCTGAAGATCGGGAAAATTTTCGGGAAAAATGGCTCAAATTCAATTATTTCCGCTTTTGCAAAATCGTACTGCGGTTTATCGATCATTTACTCATGCAGGGGAGAATTGTTGCGATTCGGAAGGTGACGCATGGCAGACCCGGCAACAGTTCCAAATGAAAGACGCCAGGCGAGACGCAGGCGTGTTTTCCTCCAGGCGGACGTTTGCACTCTGGATGGGCTCCAGATCGCGAACTGTTCGATCCAGGACACAAGCCGCACCGGCTGCAAGATCATCTCCGACCAGATCGCCTCGATACCGGACGAAATAATCCTCAGCATTCGCGGGCTTGGGGAAACCTTTGTGGGCCGCGTCATGTGGCGGGAGGGCGACATGGCCGGCATCGCTTTCCTGAACGAAGTTTCCGAATAACCGCCTGTCTCTCCAGCCAGGGACAACCCCTTTCCGGCGTCGGCTTGCCAACTTGACAAATGTGTGTGCCCGTGCGCTTTTCCGCGCGGCTGACACAGTCGCGTTTTCCCGTGTTTTCGGCGCGCAATTCCATGCGCGGCGAGGCGGGCCACCATGCTGAAAAATTCGAATTCTGATACGGATGATAGACAAGACCATGCACGCATACCGGACACATACTTGTGGCGCCTTGAGGGGAACAGATGTCGGGACGGGCGTGCGCGTGTCGGGCTGGGTGCACCGCGTGCGCGACCACGGCGGGCTCCTGTTTATCGACCTGCGGGATCATTACGGCATCACCCAGTGTGTCATCGAGCCTGAGAACGCCGAGTTCTCGAAGGCCGAGGAGTTGCGTGCCGAGTGGGTGGTGCGTGTCGACGGCAAGGTCGAAGCCCGCTCGGACGAGACCGTCAACCCGAACCTGCCGACGGGCGAGGTCGAGGTGCGGATCAGCGCTCTTGAGGTCCTGTCGCAGGCCGAGGAACTACCGTTGCCGGTTTTCGGCGAGCCCGAATATCCGGAAGACATACGGCTGAAATACCGTTTCCTCGACCTTCGGCGCGATGGCCTTCATGCAAGGATCACCAAGCGCGGGCAGATCATTTCCGCCATTCGCCGCCGCATGACCGAGGCCGGGTTCTACGAGTTCCAAACCCCGATCCTGACCGCGTCGAGTCCCGAAGGCGCGCGCGACTTCCTGGTGCCGTCGCGCCTGCACCCGGGCAAGTTCTACGCGCTCCCGCAGGCGCCGCAGCAGTTCAAGCAGCTGGTCATGATTGCCGGCTTCGACCGCTACTTCCAGATTGCTCCCTGTTTTCGCGACGAGGATGCCCGCGCCGACCGCAGCCCGGGTGAGTTTTACCAGCTCGACGTGGAAATGAGTTTCGTGGAGCAGGAGGACGTTTTCCAGGCTGTTGAGCCTGTCCTTCGCGGCCTGTTCGAGGAGTTCGGCGAAGGCCAGCCCGTAACCCCGGAGTTCCCGCGCATCCCTTACGCCGAAGCCATGCGGAAGTACGGCACCGACAAGCCCGACCTGCGCAACCCGATTGAAATGAGTGACGTCTCCGAGACCTTCCGCGGCTCCGATTTCAAGATCTTCGCCGGCATGCTCGAAAAGAATGCCGGCGGACGCGAATGGTACGAGAAGGCTGAAGTCTGGGCGATACCTGCGCCGAAAGGCGGGTCGCGTGCCTTCTGCGATCGCATGAACTCCTGGGCGCAAGGAGAAGGCCAGCCGGGACTCGGCTACATCTTCTTCCGCGACGGCGAGGGCGCCGGCCCCATTGCTAACAATATCGGGGCAGATCGTACCGGTGCATTGCGCGACAAGCTGGGACTGGGTGACGGCGATGCCGTTTTCTTCGTTGCCGGCGTCCCGAAGGATTTCGCGGACTTTGCCGGGCGCGCCCGCGCCCGCGTTGGCGACGAGCTCGAACTCACGGCACAGGGCCGCTTCGAGTTTTGCTGGATCGTCGACTTCCCCATGTTCGAATGGGACGAAGAGCGCAAGAAGATCGACTTCTCCCACAACCCGTTTTCCATGCCGCAGGGCGGGCTGGAAGCGTTGGAGGCGGCAAAAAGCAACGAGGACCTGCTCGACCTCAAGGCCTGGCAGTACGACATTGTCTGTAATGGCGTTGAACTGTCCAGCGGAGCGATCCGGAACCACAAGCCGGAGATCATGAAAAGGGCGTTCGCCATCGCCGGTTACGATGAGAGCGTGCTGGAGGAGAAGTTTGGCGGCATGCTGCGCGCACTGACATTTGGCGCGCCTCCCCATGGCGGCATCGCGCCCGGAATCGATCGCATCGTCATGCTGCTGTGCGGCACGGACAATATCCGCGAAGTGACGATGTTCCCCATGAACCAGCAGGCGGAAGACCTGCTTATGGGTGCACCGGGTGAAGTATCGCCTGAGCAGCTGAAGGATCTCCATATCAGGCTCAGCCTGCCGAAGACCTGACGCCGCCGGGGCCGGGTCCGCCATCGCGGAACAGTATGAGGCGAGGGGTGTTCTGACGGCATGTCTTACCTTGTGTTGGTCAATGCAAAGGGCGGGACGGTTCGTGACCGTGGCGCCCGGGCGTTGAAAGCGGACCTGGAAAGCGCATTCACGCAGTGTGGGGAGCAGGCAGATATCCGCATGCTTCATCCGAGCAGGCTCGCTGCGGAGATTCGCCAGGCCATCGACAACAGGGCCGGCGAACATGCCATCATTGTCGGCGGGGGAGACGGGACGCTGTCAGCCGCTGCCGGCATGCTGTCGGGCAGCGATATCCCGCTTGGTATTTTGCCACTTGGCACCATGAACCTTTTTGCCCGGGCGATAGGCGTTCCACTCGCCCCGGCAGAGTCGGTAGAGGCCCTTGTGAATGCCGTGCCTGCCAAAATCGACATGCTGGAAATTGGCGGCCGCAAGGTTCTCATGCATGCCTCTATCGGCCTGCACCCGAAGGTGGTGCGCATGCGCGAGTCCATGCCTTACAAGACCCGCCTTGCGCGCATGCTGAACGGCATCATTGCCTGGGTTCGCGTAACGCGCCGCCTGCAGAAGATGCAAATCAGGGGGCAATTCGGGGATAAATCGGTAGTTCGTGCCGCGAGCGCCATTCTCATATCGAACAATGTATTGCCTGAAGGAATAGGCGAGGTGCCGGTCTCGCACACGCTCGATGGCGGAGAAATCGCGATCTACCTGACAGCCTCCGCCAGCAGGCAGGAACTGGTGCGTCTCGCCCTCGCCACTTCGCTGGGGGCCTGGCGGGATTCCGAGCTGGTCGAGGAATTCAGGACTGCATCGGCGGAGATAGAGTCGACGAAGAAATCGCTTCTGGTTTCCCTGGATGGGGAAGTGGTGCGCTTGAAGACACCCGTCGAGGTCGCGATGATACCGAAGAGCTTGAGCGTTCTGATGCCTGCCCGTGGCCGGGACGGATAAAGAGGGGAAACTTTCCGCGCCAGCCGCCAGAAACCTGCTAAGTTTTCAGAATAATAATCGGCCGGGGCTATGATTGGTTCGCGGTCAATAAGAGGGGGAATATATGCCGAGCAGCATGTCGAACCTGTCCGATGAGCTCAAATCGGGCGCGCTCGTCTACCATTCGCAACCCAGACCCGGAAAACTCGAGGTCACGGCCACGAAGCCGCTGGTCAACCAGCGCGACCTGGCGCTGGCCTACTCTCCCGGTGTCGCGGCCGCCTGCGAGGCCATCGCGGAAAACAGCGCCGAGGCCGCGCGCCTGACGACCCGGGGCAATCTCGTGGCCGTGGTGACGAACGGTACGGCGGTTCTCGGACTTGGCGCCATCGGTCCCCTGGCGTCGAAGCCCGTGATGGAGGGCAAGGCTGTCCTGTTCAAGAAATTCGCCGGCATCGACGTTTTCGACATCGAGATCGATTCGACCGACGTGACCCGCTTTTGCGATGTCGTCGCGGCGCTGGAGCCGACCTTCGGCGGTATAAACCTTGAAGACATCAAGGCTCCGGAATGTTTTGAAATAGAAGACTGTTTGCGGGATCGCATGGACATACCCGTGTTCCATGACGATCAACATGGTACGGCCATTATCGTCTGCGCCGCGATCAGGAACGGGCTCAGCCTGGCAGGCAAGCCGCTGGAGAAGGCCAAGATCGTAACGTCCGGCGCGGGCGCTGCCGCGCTTGCCTGCCTGAGCCTCCTGGTGGCCATGGGCGCGCGGCACGAGAACATCTGGGTCACGGACATCGAAGGCGTTGTCTACAAGGGCCGCAAGAAACTGATGGACAGGTGGAAGGATCAGTTCGCCCAGGATACGGACAAGCGGATCCTCGCCGACGTTATTGAGGATGCGGACGTTTTCCTCGGCCTGTCCGCTGGCGGCGTGTTGAAGCAGGACATGGTCAAGCGGATGGGCAAGAAACCGCTCATCCTCGCGCTGGCCAATCCGAACCCGGAAATCATGCCGGAAGAAGCGCGCGAGGCCATGCCCGACGCCATGATCTGCACGGGCCGTTCGGACTATCCCAACCAGGTCAACAACGTCCTCTGTTTTCCGTACATATTCAGGGGCGCGCTCGACGTCGGCGCAACGGCCATCAACGACGCCATGAAAATGGCGGCCGTCGAAGCCATCGCGGCGCTCGCACATGAAGCCTCTTCCGACGTCGCCGCCAAGGCCTATGAAGGCGCAGTGCATCTCTTCGGGCCGGACTATCTCATTCCGTCGCCTTTCGACCCGCGGCTCATTCTGCGCATTGCGCCGGCCGTTGCCCAGGCCGCCATGGAGGCCGGCGTCGCCACCCGTCCTATCGAGGATTTCGATGCCTACATCGAACGGCTGAACCGCTTCGTTTTCCGCTCGGGCACGATCATGAAGCCGGTCTTCCAGACCGCGAAAATAGACCCCAAGCGCGTGATCTACGCCGAAGGGGAAGACGAGCGTATACTGAGGGCGGCACAGGTTGTACTCGAGGACGGGATCGCGATCCCCATTCTCATCGGCCGGCCAGATGTCGTCGCGTCGCGCATTGAGAAATTCGGCCTGAGCATTGAGGCCGGGCGGGATTTCGAGCTGATCAATCCCGATAGCGATCCCCGTTACCGGGAATATGTCGACCTTTATTACGAGCTGACCTGCCGCAAGGGCATCACCCCGGAAGTGGCCAGGACCATTGTGCGCACCCGCAGTTCGGTTATTGCCGCGCTGGCCCTGCGGCGCAACGAGGCCGACGCCATGATTTGCGGCGTCTACGGGCGGTTCCGGCGCCATCTCGAGCATATAGGCGAGATCATCGGGCTGGCGCCAGGTGTGCGGGATTTCTCCACCCTCAGCCTCGTCATTCTTTCGCGCGGCGCCTACTTCCTGGCTGATACCTATGTTTCGGAAAATCCGGCCGCCGAGGAGATTGCCGAAATGGCCGTTCTGACCGCGCAGCAGGTCCGCCGGTTCGGAATCATTCCCAAGATCGCGCTGCTGTCGCACTCCAATTTCGGCAGCTCGAGTGCAAAGAGCGCGCGCAAGATGCGCCGCGCCGTCGAACTGCTTCACGAGATGGATCCCGACCTGGAAGTCGATGGCGAGATGCACGGCGATGCGGCGCTTGATGCTGTTTATCGTGATCGCATCTTTCCCAATTCCGGACTGAAGGGCGAGGCGAACGTGCTGATCATGCCCGATCTCGATGCGGCGAACATTTCCTACCAGCTCATCAAGATCATGGCCGACGCCTTACCTGTCGGGCCGATCCTGTTGGGCGCGGCCAAGCCGGCGCACATTCTCACGCCGTCGGTTACGGCGCGCGGCGTCGTCAACATGACGGCGCTCTCCGTCGTCGATGCGCAACAGCGCTCCCGGTAATGGCCGAGGTTTGTTGAGCGAATTCGGGGGAATGGCGCATCTGGTACTGCCGTCCAGTATCCCTTATTGAGTACGAACCCTAGGCAGTAGTGACGAATTAGCGATTGGCAGCGCCGCAGCGAAAATGCGTCAGTACAAGAAGCGAGGACGAAGAACATGCAACGTATATTCGAGGACGAGCGACGCCGAAATGGCGCATTTACGCGCGGCCCCGGAGGGGTTGATCCAAAACCGGCCCTGACGGCGTTGCAAATCCTCGAAAGTGCGCTGCACTTCCTTGCGGTTCGCGCCTTGTCATCTCCGGTTTTGGACACCAACGCTGTCAACCGTTAATTCGTCACTACAGCCTAGAGTAGCCTGCGTCTGGAAGAACGCAGAAAAGGCGCGGACGTGGTGGAACTGGTAGACACACGGGACTTAAAATCCCGAGGGAGGTAACTCCCGTGCGGGTTCGACTCCCGCCGTCCGCACCACCATCGCCCACCAGTCATATGTGTCAGTATTGGCCGGCGCTGCTTTGATATGCAGCGAACTGGCTGGGGCAGGGACTTCCGTCCGGTACCGGCGGCAGCCTTGGTGCAGGCGAAAATTTTGCCAGTGATCACAACGCGCTGTTCGCTCCGGCCTCGCATTGCGTTAAGGTCGCGACGTGCTCTTCAGGCGTGGCCCCTCTATTTGTCACTGGCATCGCCATGCAACGGGAGAAATTGCGGAATGGAAAAGACAGTTCACATTTCTTCATTCGAGCGGTCAGGCCCGATCATCCTTCTGTTCCTGATCTGTGCGATCGGCATTGGCATGGTTTGTGCGGGTGGCGCAACGAAGGCGCAGGCGCAAAGTCTCCAGTCGCTTACCGGCCAGTTTGAAAAATACCGCAAGGCGCGCAATTACAAGGCGGCTGAACAGGTCGCCACCCGTATGGTTTCGATCGCCGCGAAACGATATGGAAAGAACCATTTCAACTACGGTCTCAGCGTCAACTATTTGGCGATCGCCTACGCGGAACAGAACAGAATGGCAGATGCCATTCCTCATTACGAAACAGCGGTCAGACTATTAGGAAAGAAGCTCGGAGCTTCCCACGGCGCCGTCATCGACACGTCCGAGAATCTGGTCAGGGCCTACTCGTCCGTGGGCAGTTATGACAAGGCGCTGCCGCTTGCCAAAAAGGTGTTCGATGCACGTGTGAAAACGCTGGATCGCTCAAGCGTGCCCTACGCCGACAAACTCTATGATTTCGCAACGCTCCAGAAATCGGGCGGGGAATTTAAGGAGGCTGCCAGTAATTTTGAACAGGTTGCCCTCGTCTACGAAGAAAAGCTGGATGCGCAAAAGCCGGGCCTCGCCAATACGCTGCACAATCTGGGCTCGGTCTATGGCGCGCTGAGCCGGTATGAGGACGCTATAGCGACCCTGGAGCGTTCGCTTTCCGCATACGAAAATTCACTGGGGGCGAAGCATCCGTTCTATGCCTACACGCTCGAGCAGATCGCCGGCATATACAAGGCACAAGGGCAGTATGAACCCGCGATAGAAAACTACAACGCATCGTTGAAGATTCTCGCCGAGGCGCTCGGCACGAACCATGTGAGCTATGCAAACACGCTGAACAATCTTGCCAACGTTCACAAGGCGCGGGGTGAATTCGGCAAGGCGATTCCGATGTACAAGAAGACACTGGACATCCTCGACAGCAACCAGATGTCGGAACACCCCAACTATGGCAATACCCTCAATAACCTTGGTGTGATTTACAACGATACGGGACGCCATGAAGAAGCGCTTGCTCTCTACGAACGTTCCCTGGCGGTCAAGGAGAAGGCGTGGGGTAAATCGCATCCTATTGTTGCGGATACCATCAACAACATTGGCGATCTGTACCGGAGTCAGGCGCAATACGAGGAGGCGATTGAACGCTTCAAGCGCGCCCTGGAAATTTATGAAGCGAAACTGGGAAGTGGCCATCCTCGCGTGGCCGTCGCTCTCGATAATATCGGCTTCTCCTATTTTGGGCAGAACCAGTACGGCGAAGCCGCAAAATTTCATAAACGCGCACTCGCCATTCGCGAGAAAGCCCTCGGAGATGCGCACCCCGACGTAGGCACAAGCACCGTCAACCTCGCCAATGCTTATTTCGGCAACAATCGTCTGGACGAAGCGATTGCAAATTATGAAAAGGCTCTTGCCATATTCGAAAATACGCTTGGCGGCGCCCATTCCAGGATCGCGATAATTCACGGCAATCTGGCCGAGGTTTACAAGGTGGCCGGGAAATATGACGAGGCGCTGTCCTCATCGCGTCGCGCGATGAGCGTTCTGACGGAAAGCCGGTCCCGGGCCCGCGCGGGCCAGCTTGTCGGCGGCAATGAAAACGCCGTGCAGCTCGGCAACATTTACAGCAATTTTGCAGTGCTCGCTCACGACGCGGCGGAGCAGGATCCATCCCGCAGGGCCGAACTGGGTGAAGAGGCACTGCAGGCCGGACAGCAATACAGCAGCACATCCGTTACAACGGCGCTGGCTCAAATGGCGGCCAGGTTCGCCGCCGACGATCAATCCCTCGGCAAGACGGTACGCCAGCAACAGGACCTGAAGTCGAAGTGGCAGGACCTGGACAAGGCCCTTTCAGGGGAGTTGTCGAAGCCACTCAGCGCTCGGGATCCAGCGAAGACGGCCGAGATACGCAAACAGCGCCGCATCGTCGAAGAGGAACTCGAGGCCGTCGCCGCCCGGCTCAATGAGAAATTTCCGCAGTACAAGGAGTTGACCGACCCGAAACCGTTAAAGGTATCCGCCATCCAGCGGCTTCTCGGTCAGGACGAGGCATTGGTCACCTTCGTCATCCAGGACCGAAACAGCTATATCTGGGCCGTAACCGGAGACCGGATGATCTGGCGTAAGCTCGGGGCAGACACTGGAGAAAAGAAACTCTCGTCACGGGTCGCATCGTTGCGAAAGGATCTCCAGATCGAGACGCTGCAACAGGAAGGCAAGTTTTTCAATCTGCAGACAGCGTATCAGCTTTATGTGGATTTACTTGGTCCGGTCGAAGACGTCATCAAGGACAAGAAAAACCTGCTCTTGGTGCCGGTCGGCTCGCTGACCAGCCTTCCGTTCAACGTGTTGATCACGAACGAGCCGCCCAAGGCCGTGCCCGACAAGGTAGATGGATATCGCGAAGCGCACTGGTTGATTAAAAGGCACGCGGTCACGATCCTTCCCGCTGTGTCTTCGCTGCGGGCATTGCGCGAATTTGCTGCCGCCGAAAAGGCAAAGGAGCCATTCATCGGCTACGGTGACCCCGATTTCGGCGGCAATCGCGGAGGATTCGCGCGCGGCGCGAAGGTTACATCCATAGCGGCGCCGGATTTGTCGAGCGTGTTTACGCGCGAGGGGCTTGTCGACGTCGACATGTTGACCGCCAGTCTTCCTCAGTTGCCCGATACCGCGGATGAACTCAGGCATGTTGCGGAGCGGCTCGGAGCGGAAAATGAGCGGGTACGGCTCGGCAAGGTTGCAACCGAGCAGGACGTCAAGCAAGCGGACCTGGAGGCTTATCGGATCGTGTATTTTGCAACGCATGGCCTCGTTGCTGGCGACCTCAAGGCCCTCGGCAGCTCTATTGCCGAGCCCGCTCTCGCCCTGACCGTACCCGGCAAGGCAACGGCCCTGGACGATGGTCTGCTTACGGCGAGCGAAGTGGCAAAACTCAAACTCAACGCAGATTGGGTCGTGCTGTCAGCGTGCAATACGGCCGCGGGAGACAAGGCCGGCGCCGAGGCTTTGTCGGGGCTGGCAAAGGCGTTTATCTATGCAGGGGCACGGTCCTTGCTGGTCTCTCACTGGCCCGTGGTTTCCACTGCAGCCGTCTCGCTCACCACCGCAATATTCGATTTACAGGCAAAAGATGCATCGATTGGGCGTTCCGAAGCCCTTCGCCAGTCGATGGTCGCACTGCTCAACAACAAGGACGATCCTTTGAACGCTTACCCATCAGTTTGGGCACCGTTCATCATTGTCGGCGATGGCGGTATCTAGTCGTTGAAGCTTGGTATCGCCAGTGAGCCAGTTTCGAGGCGTGATGTCGATGCCCGGCGCGGCTTAATTCGATTGCGACATTTCAAATCCAAGTTCATTGGCTGCGGCGCGTAGGGTTTCCGCGTGTTCGAGGGCTTCTTCAATTGACAGCCTTATCACGGGGGCATGAAAAGCAAGTCCCGCGACGAACCGACCCACCGCATCCCTGATTGGAACGGCGACTGCGATCATCCCCTCGATGAACTCTTCATTGTCGGTGCTGATTCCCGCTTCCGAGATTTCGGCGAGTGCGGCCGTCAGCTTCTTGGGGTCGGTAATCGTATTGCGGGTGAGTTGTTCAAGCTCCAGTGTCTTGATAAGCCGCTCCCGCTTGGCGCTTGGTAGCGTGCTCAGGTAGAGCTTGCCGTTGGCCGTGCAATGCAGGGGGACGCGCGCGCCTACCGGAAGCTGGTGCCGCAAGGGCCACTTGGTTTCAACCCTGTCCCAATAGACCATGGCGGTGCCGTCGGGTATGGCGATGTTGCAGGTCTCGCCAACTTTCTGCGCCAGGGATTCGAGGATCGCGTGGCGCAACGTCGTGTGGGACTGGTTCGCCTGAACCAGGTTGGCGAACTCGAACAGCTTGGGTCCGAGTATGTAGCCACTCGAGCCGGCTTGCTGGCTCAGGTAGCCTCGGGAACCCAAAAGCCCGCAAATCCTGTGCACCGTTGCCCGTGGCAGCCCCGTTGCGTCCATGATCTCGGTTGCGCGGAACGGTCGGTCGGCCCGCGCCACGGCCTCCAGAATTGTCATGGCTCTTATGGAACGGGACTGTTTCGTCACGTGTCTTCCTTAACGGGTCTGTTTCAGCGCAACTGGAACACGCCCGCACCTTCATGGAACAACAGAATGGTGGAGAGTTGCGGGACAAGCGCAATGACCAGCCATGTAATCATCAACGCAAAGAAGTAAGGCATGGTGTATTTCAATAATCGGAAATATGGAATGCCGGTGATTCCGCTCGCGACGTAAAGGTTGAGGCCATAGGGAGGCGTTATGAAACCTATTGCATCGCCGACAAGGAAGATAACCGCGAAATGAATCGGGTCTACCCCGATGCTGGCGGCGATTGGCGCCAGGATCGGCGCGAGGATGATCGTGTTAGGCAGGCTTTCCAGAATAGTTCCTGCGGCCAGCACCAGCCCCATGCACGCGAAAAGGATTGCGTAGTAACCACCCAGCGAACCCAGCATGTCGGTGACGAAGGCCTTCGCGCCGAGCAAGGTCAGGATCTGCTGCATAACCACGGAAATCGCGATGAGCGGTGCGAGCAATCCGGTAATTTGCCCGGATCGCATGATGAGGTCCGGTAACTCGCGCAATCCGAAACCGGGCACGAGAAATTGCTGGCTCAAGGGTCCCACGTCGGCGTCCGCCGCGCGCTGTTGTTCCGCATGTGGATCAACGCCAGGGTGCAGGATCCGATACAGCGCATAGCTGATTATTCCGGTTATGAGGCAGAAGCCTGCTGTCACCCCGGCCGCCTCGGTGGGCGAAAAAACACCGGCGTAAATGCCCCATATAACCAGGGCAATGGCGGCAAATCCGAGCCAGGCTCCGACCGCGGTTTTGAAGATGCGGACGGCGTCGAGGCGGATCAGGTTGCCCCAGCCGTTCATGTAGCTCACCAGCAGGCAGGCAGCCTGCATCATGGCAACCATCAGCAGGCCGGGCAGGAGGCCGCCAATGAACAGGTCGGAGATAGACAGGTTCATGAGGAAGCCGTAGACGATGAAAATGATGCTCGGCGGAATAATAATGCCGACTGTGCCACCGGCCGCTGCGGTGGCGGCGGAGAAATTCTTGTCGTAGCCGTTCTTCACCATCTCAGGATGCATGATTGAGCCGATAGCCGCCGTGGTTGCCGAGTTGGACCCGGAGATGGCCGCGAACATTCCGCATGCCCCCAGCGATGCCATGGCAAGTCCGCCTCGCAGCCATCCGAGGATCGAATAAGCGAAATCGGACAGCCGTTTGGCGATGCCGGCTCCCTTGATGAGGTCGCCGGTGAGGATAAAAAGCGGCAATGCCAGCAGGCCGAAGAAATTGAGCCCCTCGTAAAGCGTCACCCCGATATTCGCGAGCGTGAAGTCGATGACGAGGCTGACGCCGATAACCCAGAAACCGATGACCAGAAAGATCGGAACGCCGATCACGAACAGCAAGGTTACGGCGGCGGTGATGAGGGAAATGAGTAACGTATCCATGACTGTCGCCCCCTAGTCGCCGAAAACGCTGGTCTGGATCTGGAACGGTTCGCGGGCGCGGAATTTCAGCCAGTCCTCATGGACGTTCTGAAGGACACGCAGGACCAGGAGACCGAAGGCGAAGGGCGTGGCGACGTAAAACCACCACTGCATGACATTGTCGGTGCCCTGGACGATTGAGAAGTTGTCATGAGCGAGCAGGACCTGCTCGGTCGAGTAGTAGATAACGATGGCTGAGAAAGCGATCCAGAGTGCGGCGTCGAACAGCAGGCACGCATATTGCGCGCCATAGGGAAGGCGCATGCGAACCTCATCGAAAGTGAGGTGGGCGCGGATTTTCACGTTGTAGGCGCAGCCGACCCAGACGATCCACAGGAACAGGTATATCGGGATCGTGCTGCTCCAGGCGGCCTGTTCGCTGAAAACGAAACGCCGGATCACCTCGACGAAGATGATCCCCGCCATGGCGACGTAGTTCACCAGGATGATGACCTTCTCCAGGTTTGCATCCAGCCAGCGTAGAATTGCCATGCTACCCCCCTCCGGCAGAGCGGACTCGGCTCCTAACGAAGCCGCCCGGCCGAACATAATATTGCTGCGTTAACCTATGCGAGGCTGCGCCGGCGTGGCGAGGCCCGCATTGCGGTGGAAAAAGGGCCCCGGAACTGGTCCGGAGCCCTTCATGGAGCGCGAAGGCCCCTATGCGGATTTCCACCAGCGGCGCGGTTCGACGTTTTCGGCCTTGGTATCCTTCGGGATCTCGCGGGCGATGTCGTAGATGAACTTGTAGGTGTCCATCCCGCCGGCCCAGCCGTTGATGCGCTCACGCCATTCATTCCAGGGTTCCGGCACGAATTCAGGCGAACACATCTGCTCCGCTTCCTTCTTGGCCTCGTCCGTGAGGAACGCAACCCGCGTGCCGTTCTTGACGAAAATGGTGTCGGGCAGCTGCGGGTTGGAGAAGCCGCAGGTGTTGACAAGCGATGCCTCGTGGGCCGCCTGCACATGGACCTGCGCCAGGTAGGATGACTCCATGACTGCATCCTGCAATTCGCCGCCAAGCGAGTCGAACTTCTTGGCGTTCATGGCCGTGTGCTCCGTGCCGCAGAAGAACTCCAGGTTCACGCACTGGGATACGACCGGCGACATGTTGGCGTAGGCGACGGCCGAGGCCCATGTCTCGGCGCCGTCGATCAGGCCCTGCTTGAGACCATCCAGCGTCTCTTCCCACGCGATCGGCGTCGGGTTCAGCTTCATCAGGTTCATGGCGATACGGCCGAGCTGGGTGCCCGTGACGCGGTTTTTCGTACCGGCAAGCTCGGTCACGCTCTTGACCAGCGGCTTGTCCTTCCACTTCAGGCCCAGCATGATGCCGCGCAATTCGGCATGGCTGAAAAGGAACTGGATGCCATGGCGCGAACGCATGGGGTCGCGCAGGACTTTCTGGCTGCCCGGGTGGTAGAGAAAGTGATACTGCGAAGCCCGGCTCGGGAACATGTAGGCGTAGTCGAGCACGTTCAGGTACGGCGCGCCGCCAGCCGAGTTCTGGGTTGAAGCCGCATAAATGTCGACGATGCCCTGCTGGGTCTTCTTCACGCAGTTAAGCTGGCCGCAAATCTGGTTGTTGCCGATAAACTCGACCCGGATAGCGCCATCGGTGCGCTCCTCGATATCGTTCACGAACTGCAGGCAGCCGGCCCGCTCGACCAGAAGGTTGCGCTCGTTGAAACCGGCAGCGCCGAACTTCAGCGTATGCTTGGCTTCGGTCTTGAAGCGTTTTTCATATGTAGAGTTCGCAGCCTCTGCCAGCCGTGACAGGGTGACGGTCCCGGTCAGACCGCCGGCAGCGAGCAGCGTTGAGGTTATGCCGTAATGCTTGGTGAGCCGCAGAAGGTCGCGGCGCGAGATTCCACGGAGCTTGTCCGATACCTTGAACATGATGTCCTCCCTCTTATCAGTTCCCGTTCTGGATGAATTCATGTCTCAATAATGGAACTGATTATTTCATTATTGCGCTTAAATGCGTCGGGTGACAAGATTAGAAACAACAAAATTCGCAATCTGATACCGCGGCGGAAAGGCTGATGAAGGCACGAAGCACGCCGGGGGCAGGCTTTTGCAAAAGCGGTAAAAATCTCCGGGCCTGAACAACGGAGCTAAAAAAAGGGAGGGTGCGGAGCCTTGGCGGATTCTGCAGGCAGCTACGATTTC